>Ga0210396_10001929_pt1 | contig 21529 bp, 25 predicted proteins | sample IncBWH17OmetaG_FD_155466 | JGI IMG/M metagenome (GOLD analysis project Ga0210396, IMG submission 155466) | Forest soil microbial communities from Barre Woods Harvard Forest LTER site, Petersham, Massachusetts, United States - Inc-BW-H-17-O ... | reverse complement strand
GACTTTACATACATAGAACGCATTTTGGTGGAAACCTGCTTTGACTTTTCGAAATCAGGGCATGGGATTTTTAGGGAGCTATCGATGCGAGCGTATAATGCTACACTGGACAATAAGCCAAGCTCAAATACCTCCATTGGTCAAGTTAACTACATTGATCGCTCTATTCTGAAGTATGGAACTAATATTACCATCGTCGAGAAACGCAGCAAACTCAGCGAATTAATCGATCTAATCATGAAATCTTACCCATCATCAATCCCTTATAAGTCGTTGGTACTCCACCACGTTTTGCAAAGCAGCGGCATTAGCAAACAATTGATGATAACTTTGTTGCACCAAGCAGTCAACAGTCTTGATTACAATGATTTAAAAAAATTAATTGAAGTCGATCTTGCTCAAAATAATAGAAAGTGAACATAGTCGAGAAAATAGCAAACTTTCTGGCTACAAAGCCCAGCCAAGATGAATTTGATGAGTGGGTTGAATTGAATGAGCGGGAACTTTCAGATTTGATTTACAATGCTTCAGGCAAAGACCTAAACAACATGAGATTCGACGACTTCTTCTTTAAGGAAGTCATGCCTTCAGCCCTATATAGAGCTTTTCAAAAATCCGGTGAGCCTACCTCCAATTTTGGTCTCTTTCTGAATCTTCTTGCCATCGCTGCAGAAAAGATGGCCCAGGTAAAACTATATGGCTTTGCACAAACGTTGGAAGTTGACCTGCCGCTTTCCCCTGCAAAATATCGTTTGAAATCCTTGCTGGAATTCTCGGCTGTGGATGATATCCGATATGATTACTTGAAGAAATTCCCAATTGTTCTTGAACATTTAAAGAATTCTATTTCTTCTTCGGAAGACAACAATATGAGATTGTTGATGGATGTTTTGGTACACTATTTTAATGAGGCCCAGAATACTCTAATTGAACATAACTTATCAAATACCTTTGATCAAGTTAGAGCCCGATTTCAAGACGAAGATTTGATTGCCGGTTATTCATTTTTGAACCATACTTTTCTATCCGCCCTATTGACAGGGAAGGATCCTTTTAAGTTATTAAACCAATCAGTTGCTCGCACTAGGCTGGAGCCCTCTCCAATAATGGGAGATTTATTTCGCGGAATTAATCGAGAGTATTTTGGTCATCCTGACATAGATCACGATAGAGGCTCAATTTTTGGCTTTGGAAAAATGGCCATACTAAACGATATTATCGTCAGGGGACGCGGCGATTTTCGAACACCATATAAACACGTAACAGCTGATAACAAAGTTTTGCTTTACTGTTTCTACAATATGAAGAAGCACTTTTTCACATCGTACGCGGTGTTTCAAGTCGTTATAGATTCTTTGAAAAATGTTTTTACCCAAAAAGACTATCCTCCCACATTTATCGATCTTGGTTGTGGTCCCATGACATCTGGTCTTGCTCTCGCGGATATCTTATATGAAAAAACCGGCTCGCCTGTGGAGATGACGTATATTGGAATTGACATAGCCAATTCCATGTTAAAGCGCGCAAGCAGCTTCCAGGGCGAAAATTTCTTTTCGCCAAAGTCTAAGTTCTTATATTTCAATAGTTGGAATGATTTGCGGGCGGAGGATTTAAGATCCACCGCGGGTCCCAACACCCCAATAGTGATTAATGCATCATATTTATTTGCCAGTGACTCCTTGGATGCTACTGATTTGGCTCAGTTTGTGATGCGAACCGGTAGAATATATAAAAATGTCTATTTCATTTTTCAGAACCCTTTGTCTGAGGAACGGAATGTTAAGTACGACCTTTTCAAAGCAAATTTGTCCTACGAGCTAATTCATCCAGGGAATGAACTTATTCTGTATAAACCAAGTGCAAAAAATGACGCCGAAGAGTATGTATATTACGAAATTTTAAAAATTAAATAAGGCTATGGGTTACGATTTATTCAATCCGCCGCCAGAGAATTTCGGCTTGCCCGAAAACAATATTACGATAAATCGTCTTGAAGATATCCGCCAAATTAATGGGCTGCGTTATATCCCTTCATACGTTACACGCGAAGAGCATGACCAATTAGTCGCAACCATACAAAGCATGCCATGGCTAACCGACATCAAACGTCGTGTGCAGCATTACGGTTGGAAATATGATTATAAGGTCAGGTCTATAGATTACTCAATGTACATGGGTGAACTGCCTTATTGGGTCGCACCATTGGCGCTGCGTATTTTTAATGACGGTTACATTAGCACAATGCCTGATCAGATGATAGTAAACGAGTATCTACCTGGTCAAGGTATAGCACCCCACATTGATTGCGAACCATGCTTTGAGGATACCGTCATATCTATTAGTTTGCTATCGCCTGTTGTAATGGATTTTGCAAAGATAAAATCAACAAAGAGAACATCTGTATTGCTAGAACCAAGAAGCCTCGTAGTTATTTCGGGCGAGGCCCGTTATAGTTGGACCCATGGTATTGCAGCAAGAAAAACAGACGTATTTTGGAACGAAAGGTTTCAGAGGAAGCTCCGTATCTCACTGACGTTTAGAAAAGTCAAATTACATGAAACGTCAAAAAAGCCTTTGACTTACTCAAACGACTGCCAAATTAAAGATATATAAAGGGGCTAATACCGCTATATAAAGAGTCGATGTGCAAAGCATCATGGCCTGGAAAATTGGGTTAGGGCGGGCAAATGAGTGTCAGGCGTCAGTTGGGGATGCAGGAACTTCAGAATAAATATTAAGCACTATGGCGATGTGCAAATTACAATTCTTTCTTAGGCAAGACCTGGCAAATAACTGTAGGAGGTATGGCTGCGAAACATCATTTTATTTTGTACTTTTAAGTCGATAAATCGCATTCGTTCTTTGTAAATCGCGTAAATCGTGTCTCGGCCTCAATAGGCAAGACAGATATTTGATAACCAACATATTATCGAACTGGTTCGAATCCCGCCCTCTCTGCAAACAAAAGAGCAGAAGTGCACCCCGCAGGGGGTGCATTTTTCATTTCCGGTAGCGGTGACCGAGCTTGCTCGGGCAAAAGCGGACGGGAATGAAAAACGATGCAAGAAGTGCAGCGCTTCTGTTCTTTTGTTTGACGCCCCCCTTTCCCGGGATCAGCGAAGGGCGGAGCCCGAGCTAATCCCGCCCTTTCCGCTTAAGGAGACGTTCAATTTTGAGTGTCTCCTTTTTTGTTTTCGCTTAAAATAAGGGAATATTGTTTCCGTTTCGGATTTTCGCGCGGTACGCGATCCGGTTGGTAGGAAAATTCATGAGCGTCCAAAACGGCACACGGCGTCGTCGACTTGACAAATCCCCAAGAATTTAGTAACTTCGTTGTCAATGCTTTTGAATAAGTCCAATCTAAAAGAAGAAGGCTATCTTGCCGAGGAGTTGATAGCGGAAAGTGGTATTTCACCCCTCGATAGGAAATGTATTGTCGCAAGGCAAGCAATTGTTGATGGAGACTTCTCTTTGGACAAAGCGCTGGAAGCTTATGGCTTAACAAAAGAACAATATTCTGCGTTTATTGCTAACCAGCTTGTTTTAGAGATGCGTTCTGGATTAGATACTGTCTTAAGTTCTTTCAATTCACATCTTGATTATTCATCCCGCATTTTAGTAATTACAGCTAGCATCGCCGCTATTGGTGAATTTTACAAGTTAGTTCTGGGTCCGGTCGATAGAGAAACCCAGCTCATACAGGACCATTTACAAATACTTTCTCAAAATGTCATTTCTGGGAAAGTTGCTGTCTAACTGTTTCTCGAAAGAACAATAACCCATCATTTCACTTTCATTTATCCTCGCGTTCCGGTATTTCCACCTTTCTTGTGTTGATTATATAGAGACTATCACTAAATAGGAGGAACTATTATGTTGAAACGAGCGTTACCCCCCGCCCACCCCGGAACTGTCCTGCGGGAACTGTTTATGGAGGAACGCAAAGTGACTATTACAGAACTGGCCAAAGGACTTGGCATGACGAGGGCCAATGTGTCCGCCGTTGTTAACGAACGGGCCGGGATCAGCCCGGAAATGGCTGTTAAGTTGTCTGCCGCCTTTGGCAATAGCGCCACTTTCTGGACAAGACAGATAATGGGGATATTTTAAATGAAATGACCCTTTAGATAAATAAACGCTGGTCGTTCACGAAAGGAGGACCTAAGAAATCCATTGTTCAGGGGAAAGAACATTTTATTTTTTTCTTAGTCTGCTATATTTCTTCTTTGGATCTCGTTTCTTATGGTAAAATCTCCAAACAGCGATGGTATTGATTTCAGATTCTATGGAAAAGATAATTACAAAGGGATATTTTTTTAGCCCCACCTCGTAATAATGTTTGTAGGTATTTCTCCATCTTGTGGGGTGGGAACATGCTTGTTTCAGGGCGAAGTCAACGACCTCAACAAAACCTTCAGCAGCATTCAGGCTTCTTTTGAGATACCATTTGATGGCTTTTTCATACTCCTGTTGTGCCTTCTCATGTAAAATATAACTAAAGCTCATTTGACCTTCCGCGTCTTAAGTATTTTGCTGATACGCTTTTTACTTTCAGCGGACGAAACCATCTTGGTTTGGCCATTTTTGTAAGCAGCATAGTCGCCGTCCAATTCAGCTTTTAATTTGGGTGTATATTCTACGCCAGATTCTTCGATGTCGTCTTTCATCAACGTATAAAACGCCTTCACCTTTTTATCGTCAGCGATCTCCAGGTAACTATGTAATTGTTGCCGTATAGTGTCAGTAGTCATATTTATAATGTAATATTTTATTGATGTATAAATTGATCAACGTCTTCGGGGCGTTTGTACTTCGTTACCTCCCAGGGCTGCAATTGTTCCGGATGTTGCTGGACATCCGCCAGCGTTTTCCGGACGGCTTCCTTTTGCCACTCCGGTATATCTGCCGTATCCTCGGCAACGATTTCGATGGCCTGCTCTTTTTGGAGGTGTTCCATCAGGGAAGCGGCGTAATCCTTTTTTATAATGACGTGCAGTATATCTGCCATGATCTAGCTATTTGTACAAATTTACCTTTAAATTCTTGCCAATCCAAACGAGGATGGATCGGGAAAAATGTCTTCCTTTTAGGCTGTAATTCTTAAATTTGCCCTTATAAATCGCATCGTTCTTTGGAAATCGCTTAATTCATGGCGTCTATCTTTTAGGCAAATTAAAGATTTGATATCCAATGTATTGTAGGCGGGGTTTAAACCCCACCCCTTCGGGATCAGCGAGCACTGCGGAGCCCGAGCTAATCCCGCCCTCTCCGCTTTACGGCGCAAGTCAAAATTTACTTTGATTGTGCCGTTTTTATTTGCGCCCAATTCATTCTCTCTATCGAACAATTATTTCTGCGGGGTATTCTGCGGTCTAGGGGGGGCCGTTTGGGGTAGTCATAATAAAATCCCCCACAGAATATCTTCTTTATTTGAAATTTTTAATAATCCGAGGTTTGTCTTCCTTTTCCTTCTCATTCTTATGATAAAGCTCAATAAAAATGATCTTCTCTTCTTCTTTAAAGAGCGCATAGATCAGTCGTAATCCCGAATTTACTCCCCGGCCTTTCAGGCTTCTGCAGGCTATTTTTTTGACCTTAATTACACAGGTTGACAGCCCCAGGCCTTCAATCCGATAGCTAAAAGGAGGGCGCTCGTCCGGCGAAACATTCAGCACTTTCTTTACCACTGCCAGATCTTCAGTGAGTGTACGGAATTTTTTAAGCAGCACCTTTAAATCCTTTGTAAATTCCGGCAATTCTTCGAAAATCATTGCTCTTCTATTTCGTTGTCATAATTCCTGGCAGAAAAAGGCGGCTCTCTATAAAAAGCCAACTCATAGTCGATGAACTCGCCCTCTTTGGAGGCCATCCATGGTATATCCTTATGAGAATATGAGCTAATGGCAGAAGCAGACCAATCTGACATTTGTTGAATCACGTTATCAATGGTCTCTTTTTCACTGGCTCTTAATTGAGTTAAATCAGCCTTTATCAGAGGTAGATAGCGTGTCTGTGGAAAACCGTGATATTCTGCCTGGACACGTTGTAACTGCCCGCCCTCAATCATCTTATTTATAATCGCATCCAGTTTCTGGGGAACAGGTCCAAACGGCAGCTTACGGTATTGTGCACCGGTGAGGTGTTCTTCATAAATTTCATAATAATTAAAATCGGCAAAATACAGCAACTTATAAAGTACTGTTTCCCCTACATTGGGTTTGCCGGCACAACTTTCCAGCATATACAATAGAACATTCTTAAATTTTGGAATGTGTAAAGCCGGGATCGAAACACGAATATCTGCTTTCTTTTGAATATTGTCGGTTTCCTCTTCTAAGTCATCCTGTAAGCGGAAATCTTTGGACATAAAATCATCAATTGAAAATTCCAGCACTTCGGAAAGTTTCTGAAGCTCGAGAATATCAATACTTCTATTGCCCAATTCAATTTGAACGACGGACGACCGGGAGATTTTCAGGTTTTTGGCCAGCGTCTCCTGGGACAGGCCTTTCTTTTTACGCAATCCTAAAATGCGTTGGCCGATTTGTTTTTGTGTCACTTGTAAATCTTTTTACTTGGTCAATGTAAATTTACTGATGTTCTGATATTAAACAAAAAAATGTTCTAAAACAAAACATTATGTTCTAGGCCAAAATTTAGAACAGCTTGTTGATATGAAGAAAGTATTGGATTCGCTTCGCTGATGCCGTGCTTCCGGGCCAGGTTTTTCATGGGGAAAAATTCGTCTTCGTTCTTTTTTTCTGGAAGCAGCCTATTGCGAAAATGAACTATTGGCTGGGGCTACGGGCTTGTAGCTGAAAATTACCTTTATGTGGGTGCCATTTTTCGTTTCGATAGTTAGGCTGCCTCCCAGGTCATCGGTGAGTCCCCGCAGGAGCTCCATACCCATTGAAGTACCGATCCTGGATTCAAAATCGATGGGTAGCCCTCGTCCATTGTCGGCGATAGTCAATAAGAGCTGTACATCCGAAATATGAATTAGCGCTATCGAGATCTTACCGTCTTTTTTCCCGGCGAACGCATATTTAATGGCATTGGTGATCGCCTCATTGAGGATGAGGCCCAGGGTAATAGCAGACCCATGATTCAGCTCGATATTCTCTATTTGCAACGAAAAGCTGACATCCTCCCGGATCGAATAGCTGTCCCGCAGGTATTCCACCAATTCATAGATGTACTCAGGCATGTGGATGATAGATAATGAGTCGGACTGGTACAGCTTTTGGTGAATAATGGACATCGCATAAATTCTGTGTTGACTCTCCTGTATAGCGGACAAAGCGTCCTGGTTTTTCAGGTAACTACTCTGGATCTCTAACAGGCTTGCGACAATATGAAAGTTATTCTTGACACGATGATGGATCTCTTTGACCAGCCACTCCTTTTCATTGAGGAAATGTTGGAGCTGCTCGTTCTTTTGAAGGATTATCTTATTATTTTGTTGTTTGCGCCGGTATTGCCGGTAGAGCAATCCTATAATGATAAACATTAAGGCCACCCCGCCGATGGAGAATTTTCTTACAAGGGCCTCCTGATCCAGTCTGTTTCGTTGCAGCTGGTTTTGTTGACTCAACACGGTTATTTCGTCCTTGTTTTTCTTCGTTTCATATTCGATCTCCAATTGCTTCATTTGTCTGCCGGCGGTTTCAGTGAAGAGCGAATCGTTGAGGGCCTGATATTTTAGCAGGTTTTCGGTCGCTTCCTTGTAATGTCCCTGGGCAGTATCCAGGCGGAACTTGAGATAGAATCCATCCTTGATCCGGGATGGGTCACCGATCTTTTTGCCCAATGAATCGAGTGTGCCGATATATCTATTCGCCTCCGGATACTGCCCACCCTGCAGGTAGTGCCGGATAAGTATGAGATAAAAATTATGCAACAAATCGTCCGGCGGCTGGTGGGTTTTAATAAGTTCCAATATCTGGTTACAATAGGATTCTACCTGCGAATATCTTTTCTGCTGATTATAAATACTCAGATAGGCCAGGGGAGTGTAAATATAGTCCTGGTCAGCTATGGGTTTTATGAGACTTTTGGGCAATGTCTTCATAAAGACCAGGGCTTCGTCGGGCTTCTTCAAAGCAATATAGGTATTGACCATATTGGCCATTACCTGCAATACCGAAGTGTTATCCTTATTTTTTTCGGCAACCCTCAGTGCTCTGTTATAATAATCGATCGCCTTTTCTCCCTCTTTGAGCCTGTCAAAGATCGTCCCGATATAATTATATATCTCGCACAGGGAAAGGCTGCTGTCTCCCACGCTTAGCGCGCTCTTCAACGCCATTAAGCCATAGCTCAATGCCTGTTTGTAATCGCCATCGGTAAAATAGATATGCGAATACAAAATATACACGGCATGAAGGGGTGCATAATGGATGGAATCGTAAAGCTTTAACGATTGATTGAGCTTCCCGAGCGCTTTTGCGCGCTCGTCATTCAACGCGTATAGATCGGCAACATGTTTGAGACTATATGCCTCCTGTTCTATACTTCCGGATTGGTGGAAGGCCTGAATGGCGAGCTCGACAAGACGTCTTTTCCCGGCGCTTTCATTGGGATCGTTGTAGTTGAAATAGTCGGACAACGTAAAATAGGCCGTTCCCAGATAATATTTGTTATTCGCGTTCTTCAGAAGGCTAACCGCCTCTTCGGCCAATTCCTTTCCCTTCTTTTCCTGGCGCCGTTCCCGGGCAAGAAGCGATTGCAACAGGACCTGAAACGCATCCGCGTCCGCCGACCTGGCTTTCATATTGATCAACGCCGCTTTGCGCATATATTCTTCGGCGCTGTCGAGATCGACCTCCTTCTCTCCAGCCTTGAATATCTGGGCTTGTGCTGCCATGAAATAAACGTACATCCTCACCGTATCCGGAGTGCCTTTATTTAATTTTTTCAACAATGAGTCGGCCCATTCCTGGGAAACTCCCTGGCCATAATTCGTCAGCCTGATCGACGATAATAAAATTATTAGTATAAACCTGCTCACGTCGGTATAACGGTTTAGGTATTTTTCCTGGCGTTCATCTCCTTTTCGATACCGAGTTTTTTGATCCTCGAGGTCAATGTATTGGCATTGATGTCGAGGATTTCGGCCGCGCCGCCTTTTCCGGATATTTTCCAGTGGCAGCTTTCCAGCACCGCCAGGATATGATCCCGTTCGTTCTCTATCATGGTTTTAAATCCGCCCTTTGGCTCATTTGCCGAATCGGGGGGCTTTTTGGAACCGGGTAGCTCTAACGTTTCGATAATGTCCAATCTCGTGAGGACGACATTTCGCTGGATGGAATTCTCCAATTCCCGGATATTCCCGGGCCAACGATATTTCATAAGCATTTCCGCCGCTTCAGCGGATAGCGCTGGGACCGGCCGTCCCGCTTCGGTGGCATATTTTTTTAGGAAAAAGTTGGCCAGCAGAGGTATATCCTCTTTTCGCTCACGTAACGGCGGTAACACCAGCGGGAAAACGTTGAGCCGGTAATAGAGATCGATGCGAAAGCGCCCGGCCGCGACTTCTTCTTCCAGATCTTTGTTGGTAGCGGCAACCACCCGGACATTTATCTTTTTGGGCTTACCGCCAATGGGTTCGATCTCTCTTTCCTGCAATACCCGGAGAAACTTGACCTGTAATTCCAATGGCAACTCGCCGATCTCATCGAGGAAGATCGTGCCCCCATCTGCCAGCTCGAATTTCCCTTCTCTTTTATTGTAGGCTCCCGTGAAGGAGCCTTTCTCGTGGCCGAACAGTTCCGATTCAACAAGATTAGCGGGCAAAGCGCCGCAATTGACCACCACGAACGGTTTGTTACGCCGGGTAGAAACTTTGTGGATCGAATCGGCGATCAATTCTTTTCCCGTACCGCTCTCGCCCAGGATCAACACAGAAGTATCCATGGGACCCACCATTTTTGCCTGTTCGAGCGCTTCCAGGAATTTATAACTTTTGCCGATCATCCGGCTGAACTCCTGGGGAAGTACGACGGGCGAGGAACTTTTTGATAAAGGACTTTGACTCTTCTCCGCCACCCGTTGCTGGTGAAGATATAAGGCTACATCGAGCATGATCAGGACATCCTTTGCCCGAAAAGGCTTAACCATAAAGCCATAAGGCTTTGTCGATTTTGCCGCATCCAGTATTTGCCGGTTTGAATTGGCGGACAAGTAAACAAAGGCCAGATTTTTTTCGTTGAGTACGTGGCCAAGATCGATACCCGTACCTTCTCCCTGTAATAGAATATCGACCAGTACCAGATCCGGTTTTTCACTCTCGATGATCGATAGGGCACCGGAGACGGAGCGGGCGATCGAACAAGTGGAATACCCCGCATTGGTGAGGATCACATTGAGACTTTTTGCCTCGATGAATTGATCTTCTACTATTAAAATTTTCGCTTTCACTTAATGGGTTTTGATTGTTACCAGTCACTCATAAAATTACAACTGTTGTTTATTTAAACCATAAATTATTGATAGCGAAACTTTTGTCACGATTTTTTTCAAACACTCCCGATATAACAAGAATTTATTTTCGCCGCAAAAATTAAAATGTTGCAAACCAGCCATCTAAAAATCCGGCATGCCATTGGTTGCGGCGGCAGGAGAATCGTCAGCGAAAATCTCTTTGACATAAAAATATACAGTTATGAAAATCGTAGTCATCGGCGGGACCGGGCTTATCGGCTCTAATCTTGCCAACCGCCTTCACGGACTGGGTCACACTGTCCTTGCCGCCGCACCCTCCACGGGCGTCAATACTGTAACAGGAGAAGGGCTCAATGCGGCATTGAGAGGGGCGGATGTTGTCGTCGATGTCTCCAATTCACCGTCGTTCGAAGACGAGGCGGTTATGGAGTTTTTCCAAACGTCGACAGCGAACCTGATCAATGCAGAGAATCGTGAAGGCGTTAAACATCATGTAGCGGTATCGATCGTAGGCGCGGACCGGCTACCAGACAGCGGCTACCTCCGTGCAAAAATTGCGATGGAGGAGCTTATCAAGCGATCGGGTGTTCCCTACAGCATCGTGCGGTTTCGGTGCGGAATTGACTGACGAATCCCTTGTTCCCGGAAAAGACGCCCGGCTGGGGATGATGAAATATACCGATTGGCTAAATGCGCAGGCACTCAAGTGCTGACGCGCCCCGGTTCTTTTTCCGCATTCATTAAAACTAAATATGACACAACAAGTAGCCCGGTTCCGTGAACTTCATCGACAACAGACTCCGCTGATCTTACCGAACATCTGGGATGCCGGCGCCGCCCTGCTGGCCCAATCGCTTGGCGCCAGGGCAGTAGCTACGACAAGCGCCGGAGTAGCCTGGTCCATGGGCTACCGCGACGGATATGTCCTTCCGTTCGAATTGCAGCTCGAACTCGCAAAACGCATTGCCAGAGTGTTGGAAATACCATTCTCCGTCGACGTCGAGAACGGATATAGCGACGATCCGGGGATCGTGGCCGAAAATATAGTCATGATCGCAAGCGCGGGAGCCTCGGGAGTTAATCTCGAGGAAGGGCCGGATGATCCCGCAGTGGTTATTTCCAAGATAAATGCCGCGCGTGCGGCGCTGGACAGAGCCGGTCTGGACATGTTTATCAATCTCCGCTGTGATGTTTTTTTAAGGAAACTTGTTCCCGCTGATAGGATTGTGGCCGAGACCATTGAGCGAGGTGCAGCCTATAAAGAAGCCGGCGCGGATGGGTTGTTCGTCCCGGCCCTGGTCAAAGCCCGGGATATCGAGGCAGTCACCAGTTCCCTGTCGATCCCGCTGAATATCATGTCATGGCCGGGAGTTCCAAAGGCTGAAGAGCTTGCGGGTCTCGGTGTAAAGCGGTTGTCTGCGGGTTCAAACCTCTCCCAGGTCCTTTGGCAGACAATGGCCGATCTGTCCAAAGATTTCCTGGCGTCCGGAGATTCCACGCCCTTTATGAAAGCATCTATGCCTTATGCGGAACTTCAGGCGTTGTTTCCCCATGAATAGCTTTGTGTCCGGCGCCATTATCAATGGTTGTAAAAATCTCCTTTATGAAAGACACTGGATCCCGGGGGGCGGAACAGCCTGCCCTCTCCAAAGCTGTGCTCGAGCAGGAACGAAGGATGCTCCTTGACCTTGGGAACGACATTACCAGCGTCCGGGACAGGGACGACCTGCTCACCCTTTTTTCAAAACGGATCAGGAGCCTGTTCTATTTCACTCATACGATCGTCACGCTTATCGACCATCGCGACGAGACCTATGTCCCATTCCTCCTAGACAACCAAAATTCACCAATCCGTACGCACAACCTGTATCCACAGCTGATAAAAGCTCATTTTTCTCTCGATGAACCCTTTATACAGGCTGTATTAGGATCGGACGAGCCTATTTCTTTTATGCTCGAGGATATCATGGACAATCCCCAAAGCCCTGTCTTCCTCCGGGTAAACTATGAAAAAGGGGTGAGGGAAATTTTAATGACAAAGCTCATCAGGGAAGGAGAGCCCCTGGGCTTCATCCACATGTATACTGATCGCCCGGGCAGCTTCACCAGCGAATTCCGCAGTGTTATAAAAGGCATCGCCCCCCAGCTCTCCGGCGCCGTCTCCAATATCCTCCGGAACGAGGAGGTTCTCAACAAAGAAAAGGAAAAATCCTTTCTTTTGGGTTTCAGCAGAGATATTGCAAAGGTCCGGACAAAGGACGAACTGGCCGCCGCCGTCCATTGCTCCCTGGGAAAGCTCGCCGAGCTTAAAGCCTATGTGATCCGGCGGGTCAACGAGGATGGCGCCACCCTCAGCACCTATATCTATCATCCGGGCCCGGTTGCCCCGGACAAAAAAGAGCTGGATCGCCTCATAAGCACCAATTTCCCGATCGACGACGGTCTGCAGAACAGGGTACTGGATAGCAACATCCCGCTCCTTTTCAATGTAGATCGTGAGATCGCGCGAGGCATCTCTTCCAGCTATCTGCAGTTCTGGAAAAAGATGCAATACAAAACCGTTGTGGGGATCAGGCTTCGCAACGCGGGCACGAACCTGGGGATCTTATGGCTGGCCATCGAAGAGATAAATATTCAGCTTCTGGAGGGCATCTGCAGCCAGATCTCCATCGCGATGGCCAATATCATCGCCAACGAACAGGTCGCCCGGACACAGCAGGAGCAGGCGTTCCTGCTGGATTTTAGCAACGATATTACGCAGGTAAGGACCCGGAACGAGTTGCGGGACGCCATTTTCCGGGTGATGGACAGGATCATGCACACCAAGCTGGCCATGATCCGCGTCATCGACGAGGACGGTTTCCACCTTTCTCCCTTTATGTCGGATAGGACATTGTTCAAGCATGCGGAAGCCGGCTATGATAAGCTATCGGGCGACATCATCACCATCGAAGAGCCCTATACCTCGCGGGTGCTGGCAAGTAAGGACGGACTGGTCTTCAACGTGGAGGAAGAGATAAGGGGTGGCAGCGTCTACGCCCGGCTTTGGAAGACCACGGGACTGAAAAATATGTATAGTCTGCCGTTACGCGCGGGCGACAAGGCCATTGGCACCATTTGGCTGCTCGCCAATAAGCTAAGCCCGCTTATGGTAAGAGGCATCTGCTCCCATATCTCCATCGCCATCGATAATCTCCAGGCCAACGAGAAGCTGCTGGCCTACAAAAAGAAACTCGAAGACGAGAATGTCTATCTCCGCGAACAGATCAGCACCATCTACGATTTCTCCGGCATTGTCGGAGGCGGCGAGGCCATGCGCGAGGTGTACCGGTTGATCTCCATCGTAGCCCCAACCAATACCACCGTCCTGGTGCTGGGCGAGACCGGCACCGGGAAAGAGCTCATTGCCCGTGCTATCCACAATGCTTCCCCGCGCAAGGACAAGCTCATGGTAAAGGTCAACTGCGCCGCGCTACCGGCTAATCTCATCGAAAGCGAATTGTTTGGCCATGAACGCGGCGCCTTCACCGGCGCTCTTGATCGCCGCATCGGGAAATTCGAATTGGCCGATCATGGCACACTCTTTCTTGACGAGATAGGCGAGATGCCGCTCGAAGCCCAGTCGAAATTATTACGGGTATTGCAGGAGCGCGAGCTGGAACGCGTTGGCGGCAAACAAACCATAAAGGTCGATGTCCGCTTGATTGCCGCCACTAACCGTAACCTCGAAGAGGCGGTAAGGGCCGGTGGGTTCCGTGAAGATCTCTATTATCGCCTGAACGTATTTCCCATCCACCTGCCTCCTTTACGCGACCGGCCCGAAGACATCGAGCCGCTCGCCGGCTTCTTTGTGGCAAGATCCAGCAGGAACGCGGGAAAAAAGATAAAAAAGATCTCTCCAAAAGCCCTGCAGCAGTTGCGAAGCTATACCTGGCCGGGCAATGTCCGCGAAATGGAACACCTTATAGAACGCAGCGTCCTGCTGGCATCCGGTGACGTCCTGCAGGAGGTGTACATTCCCAAAGGCGCAAATCTCAATGAAAGCACACCCGCCGCGTTGGCTAACCGGTCCCTCGAAGAGGTCGAACGCAGTTATATCATAGAAACATTACAGCGCTGCGCCGGTAAGATCAGCGGCGCCGGCGGCGCCGCCGAAATATTGCAAATTCCCGGCAACACGCTGCACTCGAAGATGAAAAAGCTGGGCATCGCCAGGTCCGACTATTTCGCTGTCCAATGATTCACTGTATTTAAAGAAGTCTCTCGGCCTTTCACTGTATAAAGTGAAAAACAAACTACCCGCAGATCACCGTATTCTTGATTTCCAATGATTTGAATTTTTGGCATCGTGCTGGCCTTTGTAACAGAGAATCAAAAATAAAAATTATGAAAATCGTAGTCATCGGAGGCTCCGGCCTCATCGGCACCAAAGTAGTAACCAAATTACGCGCACAGGGCCACCAGGTCACGGCAGCCTCGCCCAACACCGGCATCAACACCTTCACCGGTGAAGGACTCGCGGAAGCGCTTGAGAACACGGATGTAGTCATCGATCTGGCCAATGCGCCTTCCTGGGAAGATGACGCCGTCATGAACTTCTTTCAAACCGCCGGTCACAACCTTCTCTCCGCCGAGATCAACGCCGGCGTAAAACATCACGTAGCGCTCTCCATCGTCGGCGTTATGACCATGCAGAACATCGGCTATATGCGCGGCAAAAAAGCACAAGAAGACCTCATAGTGAAGTCCGGCGTTCCCTATACCATCATCCGCAGCACCCAGTTCATGGAATTCATCAAAGGCCTCGCCGATCAGTCCACTGAAGGTAACATTGTTCATGCCTCTGATGTCCAGTTCCAGCCCATCGCTGCCGAGAACGTCGCCGGCTTCGTGGCGGAAGAAGCCCTGAAAGCGCCTATCAATGGCATCGTCGAGATTGCCGGCCCCGTGCGCTTTACCCTTCCCGAAGTGATAACCCGATATCTGGAGAGCACCGGCGATCCCCGCAAGGTTGTTCCGAATAGTCACGGCCAATATTACGGCGGCGAGATCGGCAACACTTCGCTCGTACCCGCCGGCGCAGCCCGCCTGGGTTCCATCAACTACGAGACATGGCTGAAGTTCCAGGTTCAGCATGCCTGATTCGCCTAATTCTTAAGTGGTCTGTCGCCTGCTGGAACGAAGATGACGGGTGACAGTTTGCCGAGGCGGTTGTAAGTCAGCGGGCGGCAGACCCTTTTTTTTACCATTAAACGACAACGTTATGTTTTTTCCTTTCTCACATCTTACCAAAGACGACTTCGGCGATGAGCATCCCCTGGTCGTCACACACGAGCGGCCGGCGCAAAACACCAGCGAAGGCAGCGAGTTCCTCGACGACGCCCTCCGCATGGAAGATTTTTCCCCCGCCCGGACCGAGGAGATCGTCGCAGCCGGCGCCCCCGAAAACCTATTATAACCGGATTCATTTGTTCACCGATAAAAAACATAAAAATGGAAAAGAATGAACCATTGAGCGATGCCCTGCGTGATCTCAAGGAAAAGGGCTATGCCGTCGATCTCAACTTCGAAATTGAGACATTCGCCCTCTATGGCGGCGACCTCGATATGCGACTGAACCCCGAGGCCTACCATGTCGACGAGATCGACCTGGTTGACGATACCTCGACGCCAAAGGATGAAGAAGTCTGCGTATACGCGATCTCACTGGCTGCCGGGGTAAAAGGTATTATAGTGGATAAAACCGATCAACCTTAATACCTAAATCCATGACAACCATAGATCTCAGCCCGGGCACCATGTCCGTGCTGTCGACGCTCGGAGATATCCTCCAGAACAATAGGGCTCCGGTGGACCGGTTCCTGCAACAGATCGATCAACGCGAGGTCATCAATCCCTTTCAAAATCCGATCGACCTTGGGATCGGTGACCCGCTACCCGATGAATTTTTGGCGACGAACGGTATCTACCGCATCGTGGTGGATCATGTTCGCCGCGATCCGGCGTCCACTGGGCTTTCCGTTATCAAAACCCTTTACAATTGGGCCGTTGCTTACCTAACGCAGGATCAGGCGTTGAGAATGATCTTTTTGTCGGGTGGCCTTGACGACCGTCTGGGTGAGTCTCATATAGCTGGCAGCGAATAGTAAGAGCAACGTTGTGGCGGCGAGGAGGTTTTTTTCTTAATCCTGACCCAGCCAGGTAAACTTTCCGGTTGCCAGGTCCAAGAAGCCAAACTGCGTGTTAATATATACGATCCATAATACCTTGGATCCTATGGGCACACCGTAATCCCTGTTCGTGTTTTGGATATTGAAATCAACGATTACCGGTCGATCGGTTCTGTAAACTGCAATCTTATTGTCTTTCCACGGATCCGTTTTCCAGAGTAGTTTGCCTGTTTTATCCTGGGCTGTAACCATAATGTGTGCCGAATCCAAAGAATAAATATTTCCAGATGCAGAATCGGTAAGGGTCACGGGCTTTCCCTGAGGAATCCTGATGAACGAGCCGCCGATAACGTTGCCTTTTCCGTCATAAATTGCAGTCGTAGTGGACGACTGCGATAAGCATTCCAAGGAGCATAAGATGCCCAGGATGGCGGCTAGCATGAATTTCATAAATGTTAGTTAGTGTTTTTGCCATAGCGGGCCAACAAGCTTTGTATAAGTCTTTTTCTGTTGAAGAATTCGTCAAATGCAAAAGCAGGTAAAAAGCTGGTGAACCAGATCGTTAAAGCCGTTAGATTCGAGAGGTCATAAAAAGCTGAAAGAAGACCGGTAAGCATCATGAACAAGAACCCAAGGCCAGAATAATATCTTGCCTGGCTGAGCTTTAGCACAAAATCTCCATCTCTATAGTTTTGTTTGAACGGGAAATTCAAAAGAGGGATCCAAATAAAAAAGAAAAATATTTTATATCCCACTTTGAGGTCGTCGATAATGATCTTTCGGATAGACTCTTTTGCTTTGGAAACTTGAAGATCTTTATATTCTTTCAACGTCTCTTCCGATATTTCCCGCTTGCTTATTTCTGCGAGCGCAACTGTTACGGCAAGTTCGGTATAATCAAATTTTCGGTCGACTATCTCCAATAGTTCATTTGTGGAGAGTTCGGCATATTGTTTTTCGAGATCTTCCTTGTTCATAGAAGGGGGTTTAACCTCAAAAATAGCAGAAAACACCGGTAAATGAGAATTTTGCCGAGTGGAGAACCTCGGCCATCGCCGAAAATAAACTTAAGGGGCGCCGGCGAATGTTGAGATAAAATGCCTATTTGTTGAACCCTTTTTTTTATCCGGGCAGTAAGCGGAAGATTTGCGGTATGATTTATTCTCAACAATGTAAACACATGAAAAAGAGATTTTCGGTCTTAAAAAAGGGGATTTTTTTCTTCCTCCCGCTCGCATTCATGGCAATGCCGGTCTTTTCTCAATCTACATTGCTTGTCGGCTCCTGGCGTCTCACCGCCGCCGACAAAATCCTGCCAGACGGGAGGCAAGTGGCCGATTTTGGAGAAGCCCCCCGAGGTATTGCCATTTTTACGGCTAACGGCCATTATGTGGTAGAAATATTTCAAACGGATCGCATAAAATTCGCTTCCGCAGATCACGGGAAAGGCACCTCGAAGGGGTACAAAGATACTGTTCTGAATATCAGCTGTCATTTTGGAACCTATGCCGTCGATGAAGCAAAAGGCACCATCACCTTTCATATAGACCGAGCTTCCTTTCCTGACTGGGATGAGACAACCAGCGTCAGAACCTTCACACTCGAGGGAGATAAATTGGCCTGGCGGGTCCCACCCCGCCCGGATGGCTCTATTCCCGTGTCTGTTTTCAGCCGGATACCCTGATTCCCGCAGATGAAAAGAATGTCCGGCCAGTTTACCTGACAAATAAGGAGGGGCGAGCCAGGCGTCAGTGCGGCATTGAAACACCAAAGGGTTCGCTTTTGATATTTCAGGAAGCAGGATGCCGTTGTTTATGTTCTTTTCTAAGCTTGTCGCGGTGCATTGTTCCCCACTCCGCCAACGAATGCAAGACCTTGTCCAGGCTGGCCGCATAGTCGGTTAGCTTGTATTCTACCACCAAAGGTGTTTCGGTATGCACTATTCTTGTCACGAAGCCATTTAATTCAAGCTCTTTTAGTTCGCTCGACAGCACACGGGCAGAAATGCCACCGGTAACACGCTGAATATCGTTGAAGCGCGTATTGCCGGCGCGTAACGCGCCAATTACCCATAACTTCCACTTCCCCCCAATTACGTACAATGCATCGCCAATAGGCGCCATCACACTATTGCATTCGAGCGAGATCCTTTGTTCGTTATTCATAACTAAGTGATATATGATAAGATAGTAAACACAGCAAGGATCGGGTTTCAATTTTGTTTGCCCGCCCATAGATTGCGCGGTTAAAATAGAAAATATATGCAATCTATCAAAAAGAGAATATCGGATAAGCCCTGGAACGATATTACAAAAGATCTTCACGATAGGGGATTCGTCATTGTAAAGAACATGCTGGCCCCCGAGGAATGCCAGGCGCTGATTGCCAGGTATAACGATGGCGAAACTTATCGCAAAACCATTAATATGGAGCGATATCGCTTTGGTAAAGGGGAATACAAATATTATCAGTATCCGCTGCCGGAGATCATCACCGAATTGCGTGAAGGGATCTATCCACAAATTGCGCCTGTAGCCAATCAATGGATGCAGGAGTTGGGTTTGGAAAGCCGCTTTCCATCGACCCACCCGGAAATGAAACAGCTGTGTCATGATAAAGGGCAGCTGAAGCCTACGGTACTCATTCTGAAATATGCGCCTGGTGGTTTCAATACGCTTCACCAGGACTTATATGGAGAGGTGTATTTTCCTATGCAAATAGTTTTTATGTTAAATGAAATTCATCGGGATTATGAAGGCGGTGAATTCGTTATCACGGAACAAATACCCCGGGCACAATCAAAAGCAAACGTTCTCACCCCCGGCCTGGGCGATATGGTCATCCTGACGACAAATTTTCGACCTGTAAAGGGGACTAAGGGCTATTACCGCGTCAGCATGAAGCATGGCGTAAGCCCGATCCACAGTGGGGCAAGAGCAAGTCTGGGAATAATCTTTCATGATGCACTAACCTAAAGGTAAGCGGTCTGCCGTGATAGATAGCAAGAATCGGGTCCGATCCCGCCTGAGGGCAGTCTACTTTTATGCTGAGAAAGGGATTTATTAATCTTAAAAAAATGAAGAACATGAAAAGCATTTTAGTAACAGGTGCCACGGGATCATTGGGAATGGGCGTGATCACGAACTTATTGACCAAAACCAGCGCACAAAACGTCCATGCTTTGGCAAGAAGTGAGGAAAAGGCCGCTCCGCTGAAAGCGAAAGGCGTAGGTGTCAGGATCGGCGATTATGATGATTATGATTCATTGGTGAACGCCTTTAAAGGTATTGAAACATTGTACATGGTGTCGAACACGGATGTTTCAAAACGCATCACGCAGCAGGATAATGTAGTTGAAGCCGCGTTGCAAGCGGGTGTCAGCCACATTGTCTATACCAGCTACCAGCGTAAAACCGAATCTCCTGATTCGCCGATCAGACAGGTGGCCGCAGGTCATTTAAATACCGAAGCTAAATTAAAAGGATCGGGCATTGCCTATACCATTCTCAGGCACGGTACGTATGCCGAAATGATACCGGTTTTCGCAGGAAAGGATGTTTTGACGAAACACCTTATCTATGTTCCGGCTGGTGACGGCAAAACGTCTTTTGTACTTCGCCGCGAACTGGCCGAGGCCGGAGCGATCATTTTGCTCGATGAAACCGGCAAATACGAGAAGCAAAGCCTGGAACTCACCGGCCCGAAAGCATTGTCATGGGGCGACGTCGCGGATATGATCGGTTCAATTACCAACCTGCCGATAAAGTATGTTTCTCCATCGGAAGAGGAATATAAGAAGGTAGCTGCCGAGGCCGGTGTCCCTGCGGGATATATCAACTTATTTGCAAATTTCAGCAAAGTAATACAGGCCGGTGAATGTGATAAAATCACCGGGACGCTCGAGGAAGTGCTTGGCCATGGAGCTACTGCTGTTGAAACTTCCCTGATAGAAATTTACGGTAATAAATAAAGTCAATAAAATCAATAAAATGAAAAAGTGTTATTTGCTTATTTTCGCGGCCATTTTTTTGTCAAGCACTTCTTTTGGGCAAAATGCGCAAGATGAGCGGCTGGTGAAAAATGTAGTTCTGGCTTACCAGGACGACTACAACGATGGGGGATTTAAAAATGTCGAATCATATACGACAAAAGATTGGGAGCACATTAACCCAATAGGTGGGATTACGAAAGGGCGGGATGAAGTCATGAAGGAGCTGCGGCCGCTATGTCAAACAATTTTAAAGGGTGTTACGTTGACGGTAGAAAGCGATACCATCCGGTTTTTGAGCCCCACCGTTGCGATTGCCAATGTTGTTCATCGATGTAGTGACTATGAATTTCCCCAGGGAGTAAAACATCATAATGAGCGACACATGAAAACGTATGTCATTGTGAAAAGACAAAATAAGTGGTTGCTTACGCTTGACCAAAATACGATTATTGTAGTGCACTAACGGGCGGAGTCCGGGCTAATCCAAAGTCAAAATCAATCGGTGCGGAGACTTTTTACGGGATTCATCAGGGCTGCTTTCAGGGCTTGATAGCTGACAGTGGCGAGGGTGATCGAGAGGATGCCGGCGCCGGCGGCCACAAAGATCCATAGGGGCAGGGAGGTGTGAAGCGTATAGTTTTGCAGCCACCTGCTCATGAAGAAATACGATAGCGGCATGGAGACAAGACAGGAGAGGATCACCAGCTTCAGGAAGTCGCCGGAGAGGAGCGCCCAGAGGGTGACGACACGGGCGCCGAGGATCTTGCGGACACCGATCTCTTTTGTGCGCTGTTCCGCCACGAAGGAGGCCAGACCGAAGAGGCCGAGGCAGGAGATGAGGATCGCCAGACCGGAAAACGCACCGGCAAGGTTGCCGATCCGGGTCTCGGTGAGGAATTTTCGCTCATAGTCTTCGTCGTTGAAA
>Ga0210396_10001927_pt1 | contig 21534 bp, 18 predicted proteins | sample IncBWH17OmetaG_FD_155466 | JGI IMG/M metagenome (GOLD analysis project Ga0210396, IMG submission 155466) | Forest soil microbial communities from Barre Woods Harvard Forest LTER site, Petersham, Massachusetts, United States - Inc-BW-H-17-O ... | reverse complement strand
CGGGCGATCGAGCACAGCCCGGTGACGATGCGCGCCGGAACGGTGGGCTGAGGAGGCGGGCGATCGAGCACAGCCCGGTGACGATGCGCGCCGGAACGGTGGGCTGAGGAGGCGGGCGATCCTGCACAGCCCGGTGACCGCACTAGGCTGCGGTTTATGTCCAAGCACACCAATGTCGTTGTCGCCACGTTGTCCGCCGTCGTCCTCAGCGCCTGCAGCTCCCATCAGCAGTCCGATGAGGCGTCCTCCTCAACGAGCGCGCCGACAAGTGCCCAAACACTCAGCGCCGAACTGCACACCGCTGACGGTCGCTCGGTGGCTACGGCCACCTTCGAATTCGCCAACGGCTATGCCACTGTCACGGTGAAGACAACCGCGAACGGCATCCTGGCGCCGGGCCTGCACAGTATGCACATCCACGAGATCGGCAAATGCGAGCCTAACTCGCCTGACCCGATGGGTGGTGCGCCCGGCGACTTCATGTCGGCCGGCATGCACTACCAGGCACCGGGGCACACCGGTGAACCCCCCAGCGGTGACCTCTCCACGCTGGATGTGCGCAAGGACGGTGCCGCCTACCTGGTGACAACCACTGACGCGTTCACCAGGGACGACTTGCTGGCGGGCAACAAGACAGCCCTGATGGTGCACGGCGGGGAGTACGGTCCCGACGCCGAGAAGCGCATTGCGTGCGGCGTGATCGGCACCGGTTAGCTACCAACGCAGTTCGTCGTCCGGACATCGTCGCCGGGCCGGCGTTCTAGACTGAGCCGATGGCTGGCCGGATCTCCGATCGTGACATCGCCGCCATCCGCGAAAAGGCCCACATCGAGGACGTCGTCGGCGACTACGTACAACTCAAGCGCGCCGGCGCCGACTCGCTCAAGGGCCTGTGCCCGTTTCACGACGAGAAGTCACCGTCGTTTCATGTCCGCCCTAACCACGGCCAGTTCCATTGCTTCGGCTGCGCCGAGGGCGGCGACGTGTACGCGTTCATCCAAAAGATCGAGCACGTCGGCTTCGTCGAGGCGGTCGAGCTGCTCGCCGACCGGGTCGGTCACACCATCACCTACACCGGCGCGGCGGCCACCAATGTGCAGCGTGACCGTGGCAGCCGCAGCAGGCTCATCGGGGCGAACGCCGAGGCAGCGGCGTTCTACGCCCAGGCGCTCGAGTCTGACGAGGCGGCGCCGGCCCGCAAGTACCTGACTGAGCGAAACTTCGACGGCGAGGCTGCTCGTCGTTTCGGTTGCGGGTTCGCCCCGTCGGGCTGGGACACGCTGACAAAACACTTGCAGCGCAAAGGGTTTGAGTTCAAGGAATTGGAGACTGCGGGCCTGTCCCGACAGGGACGCCGTGGCCCAATGGACCGTTTCCACCGCCGCCTGCTGTGGCCCATCAGGACATCGGCCGGCGAGGTGATCGGGTTCGGGGCGCGCCGATTGTTCGACGACGACCCGATGGAGGCCAAGTACATCAACACCCCCGAGACGCCGCTGTACAAGAAGTCCGCGGTGATGTTCGGCATCGACCTGGCCAAGCGCGACATTGCCAAGGGTCATCAGGCCGTCGTCGTCGAGGGCTACACCGACGTGATGGCGATGCACCTTTCCGGGGTCACAACCGCCGTCGCGTCGTGCGGCACCGCGTTCGGTGACGAGCATCTGGCGATGCTGCGCCGACTCATGATGGACGACAGCTTCTTTCGCGGTGAGCTGATCTATGTCTTCGACGGTGACGAGGCGGGCAAGGCGGCGGCGCTCAAGGCGTTCGGCGGCGAGCAACACCTGGCGGGACAATCGTTCGTCGCGGTCGCCCCCGACGGCATGGACCCCTGCGATCTGCGGCTGGCGTCCGGCGACGGCGCGCTGCGGGATCTGGTGGCGCGGCGAACTCCGTTGTTCGAGTTCGCGATTCGTGCGGCACTGAGCGAGATCGACTTGGACAGCGCCGAGGGCCGGGTGGCCGCGCTGCGCCGCTGCGTACCGATGGTCGCTCAGATCAAAGACCCCACGCTGCGCGACGAGTACGCGCGCCAACTGGCGGGCTGGGTCGGCTGGTCGGATGTGGCGCAGGTCGTCGGCCGGGTGCGTGAGGAGGCCAAGAGCCCCACGAGCCAGAGCCGTGCCAAGCCCCGCCGTGCCGCCGCAGTCGAGGCCGACTCCGGCGCGGCCGAATTCACCGCCCTTCGTCCCGACCCGCACGACCCCACGCTCTGGCCACAGCGTGAGGCGCTCAAGTCGGCGTTGCAGTACCCGGCGCTGGCCGGGCCGGTGTTCGACACGCTGACCGTGGAGAGCTTCACCCATCCCGGCTACGCCGCGGTGTGCACGGCGATCTTGGGCGCCGGCGGCACCGCGACCGCCATCGGTGGGGCCGAGTGGCTCGATGCGGTGCGCCAGAAGGCGCCGTCGCCGGCGGCCGGCGGACTGATCAACGAGCTTGGGGTCGAGAGCATCCGGGTCAACGACGACGACAAGCTGCCGCGCTACATCGCCAGCGTGCTGGCCCGCCTGCAAGAGGTCTGGGTCGGCCGGCAGATCGCAGAGGTCAAGTCGAAACTGCAGCGGATGTCACCGGTCGAGCAGGGCGACGAGTACCACGCGCTGTTCGGCGACCTGGTCGCGATGGAGGCGTATCGGCGCAGCCTGTTGCAGCAGGCCAGCGGCGACGACCTCACCGCCTAGTCAGCTCGTTGCGGCTCGACGACGCTGGTCTCGTTGTCGATCTCGGTCAACGTCACCATCCGCGTATCGGGCGAGACCCGATTCGCGATCTTGCGGCGTCCCCCTTCGATCACCGACTTGGCGGCGGGACTGCTGGTCAGCGCGCGGTAGGTGCCCACGAGCTGCTCGTAGCGGCGTCGCCCGGCCTTCGCGCCCAGCACGTAGCCCAGTCCCAGCACGACGGCATACCGGATCAAAGCGGTCCTCCCGACTTTGGTGCTTTTGTGTCCATCCTGCCCCATCCTCGCGAGCAGGTGCCGCTGGAGTGGGCCATCAATCTGGTTGGGCGTCAGAAGCGCCAGTACGCTAGAGTCATCCCTCGATCCGCGCCCACCAGGCGCGCGGAACGGGGCAGTCCTCCGTAGCTCAATTGGCAGAGCATTCGGCTGTTAACCGAAGGGTTCCTGGTTCGAGTCCAGGCGGGGGAGCAAGCGTTTCTTACTGGCCTAGTGGCTTGGGGCCAAGACCGGGGATAAGCGGCTGGGTGGTGTGCTGGCTCGACTTGCTCAGGTAGTCCGGGCAGTAAGTGCTCGACGCAAGCGCCGCGAACCTCATGGCACCGCCGCTGTTCAATCCGGGGTTGCGCATGGACAGCTCGTCGACAACGTCCTTTTCCGATCGCCCCGAGATCATCATGTTGCAGGCCATCCTGCCCGCGGCGACCGCGTCCGCGCCGTTGCGATAGGTCATGCCCGCTTTGTTGAGCGAGTCCAGAAAAGCTGAATCAGCAGCGGGATCGTCGGGGACGGGGCCGGGAGGGGGGTCGGCCAGTGCCGGTACGGCCACGGCCAGGCCGATGGTGGCCGCGACGGTGGCAAGCATGAGAGGCAGTCGCATCGGTCCATCATCGTCCAGATCGGCGGGGTTGTCCTGTCGAGTTTTCATTTGCGGATTGCTGCACGAAGCTCGCGGGACGCGCTATCCCAGCTAGAGAGCGGATTGTCGCGCTGATGCCGGTAGCTGAGAATCTTCTTCGGTAAGCAATCGTCGGACTCAGCGTGATTTGAAAGCTGCCGACACGCGCTGCAGCGGGAAAACACCCTGGTGGTGGGCCGGCGCGGCGGCCATCGCCGGGTGACTTCGCTGCCCGCACAGCAGAGCTGCCGAAGATGCGCAACAGTTGTAGAGGAGCCAGGGGAGCGGACGAGATGATCTTCACGCAGCACTATCTGGACTGCTTGTCGCAAGGGTCCTATCTGATCGGCGATGAGACCAGTGGGCGTGCCGTCGTCGTCGACCCTCGTCGCGACATCGACGAGTACTTGAGCGAAGCGGCCGAGCATGGATTGCGTATCGAAAGGGTCATCGAAACGCACATCCACGCCGACTTTTTGAGTGGTCACCTGGAGCTGGCGGCCGCCACCGGTGCGCTGATCTGCTACGGCGAGGATGCCGACGTCGAGTTCGAGGTCGAGCCGTTGCGCGATGGTCAGCGGATCTCGCTGGGCCAAGTCACGCTGGAGATTCTCGCGACACCGGGTCACACTCCCGAATCGATATGCGTCGTGGTGTACGAGCACTCCGACGATGAGGTGCCCTATGGAGTGCTCACCGGCGACACCCTGTTTGTCGGCGACGTGGGGCGTCCCGATCTACTCGCGGGCACTGGGCTGTTGGCGGAGACGTTGGCCCGGGCGCTGCATGAGTCGCTGCACGACAAACTCCTGAAACTGCCCGACGCCACACGGGTTTTCCCCGCGCACGGGGCCGGGTCGGCGTGCGGCAAGCAGCTGTCGAGCGAGACCAGTTCAACGATCGGTGAGCAACGCCGGACCAACTATGCGCTGCAGATTGTGGGCGCTGACCGATTCGTTGCCGCGCTCACCGAGGACCAGCTTCCGCGACCGCGCTACTTCGAATTCGACTCGTTGCGCAATCGTGAGCAGCATCCGCTGCTGGACGGAAATGCACCGCCGCTGTTGGACATTGACGATGTCTGCAAACACGCTCTGAGAGGGGCGATTCTGCTGGACAGCCGGCACGAGGCCGAGTATGCCCGCGGTCACCTTCGCGGTGCGGTCAATGTTGGCCTGCAGGGCCGGTTCGCCGAATCTGTCGGTACCGTCTTGCCGCCCGACCGCAACATCGTGCTGGTTGGCGATGCTGCAAGCGGGCAAGAATCCAAGACTCGCCTCGCCCGAGTGGGCTTTGACCGGGTCATCGGCCAATTAGATGATCTGGCAAGTGTTTTCACGCACCAGTCGGATCTCGTCGAGACCGCTTTGCGCTTCACGGCCGGGCAGCTTGCCGAATTGCTCAGCTTGGAGCCCGGTCTGCAACTCGTGGATGTGCGCAACCCGGGAGAGACGGCGGACGGCATCATCCCTGGAGCACGCGAGATTCCGCTACCGGCCCTTACCGATTCGATCGAAAGTCTGGATCACACGGTGCCGGTGGTCGTGTACTGCGCCAGCGGCTACCGCTCGCTGGTCGCCGCGAGCGTACTTCGGGCTGCAGGCTTTTACGACGTGGCCGACCTGTTGGGCGGGTACGGCGCCTGGCAGGACGCCGGCGTCGCCTGACGCGTTTCTCTAGATGGAGAAGTCCTCGCCGTGCCACACACCGGCTTCCGGCGGCCGGATGACGCGCCCAGTCGCAGGGCTGCCATCGTTCTGGCCTTCCAGTTTGGCGACCCGAGTGAGCAACGACTGCAGGCTCACGCCGACGAGGTCGGGCATCATCGAGTCGTCCCCGGTCCCCGGCCGGGCGCTGATGATCTGACCGGGAACCCCGACCACCACAGCGCTGGAGGGCACTTCCTTGACCACGACGGCGTTGGCGCCGATCCGGCTGTCGTCGCCAATCTTGATCGCGCCGAGAACCTTGGCTCCGGCGCCGATGACCACCCGGTCGCCGATCGTCGGATGCCGTTTGCCGGTATCCCTGCCGCTGCCGCCGAGCGTGACGCCGTGATAGATCATTACGTCTTCGCCCACTTCCGCCGTTTCCCCGATCACTACGCCGGTCGCGTGGTCAATGAACAGGCCGGGGCCGAGGGTCGCGCCCGGATGGATGTCGACCCCGGTCAGAATGCGGGTGATCTCCGCGAGCGTGCGCGCGGCCACCTTCGCACCGCGTTGCCACAGCCAGTGGCTGACCCGGTGGCCCCAGATCGCGTGCACGCCCGGGTAAGCGAAGATCACCTCCAGCGTGCTCGGGACGGCCGGATCGCGCTGCCTTGCCGCGGCTATGTCACGCCGAATCGCCGCGAGCATGGCTAGTCCGCCGCGTCCGCGAAGAGCGGCGTACTCAGATAGCGTTCGCCGAAGTCGGGGAGTATCACCACGATGAGCTTTCCGGCGTTCTCCGGACGCCGGGCCACCTGTAGAGCGGCCACCACGGCCGCACCTGAGGAGATGCCGGCCAGCAGCCCCTCTTCGCGGGCCAGCCGTCGGGCCAAGCTGATCGCGTCGTCGTTGCCGACCGTGATGATCTCGTCGACCAGATCCAAGTCAAGAACCGGTGGGATGAAGCCTGCGCCGATGCCCTGGATCGGGTGGGGCCCCTTCTGGCCGCCGGACAGCACTGGCGATGCTGCCGGTTCCACGGCCACGATCTGTACTGAGGGCTTGCGCTCCTTGATGACTTGCGCGACACCGGTGATGGTGCCGCCGGTGCCGACGCCTGACACGAAGATGTCGACCTTGCCGTCGGTGTCGCGCCACACCTCTTCGGCGGTGGTTTTGCGGTGAATCGCCGGGTTGGCCGGATTCTCGAACTGCTGGGGCACGAAATAGCGCTGGTCGGTTTTGGCCAGTTCCTCCGCCTTGGCGATGGCGCCGGGCATGCCGTCAGGGCCCGGCGTCAGGATGAGTTCGGCGCCGTAGGCGAGCAACAGCTTCCGCCGTTCGACACTCATGGTTTCGGGCATGGTCAGCACGAGTCGATAGCCACGCGCCGCCGCCACCTGCGCGAGTGCGATGCCGGTGTTTCCGCTGGTCGGCTCTAAAATTATGGTGTCCGGTCTGATCAGGCCGGCTTCCTCGGCCGCGTCGATCAGCGCCACCCCGAGCCGGTCCTTCACGCTGGCCGCCGGGTTGAAAGATTCGAGTTTGGCGACAACGTCCGCGCCTACGCCGTCGGTGACCCGATTCAGCCGGACCAGGGGCGTGTTGCCGATCAGTTCGGTGATGTTTTCAGCGATGCCCACAAGTGCAATCCCAGCTGATGTCGAAGTGGATTGCAACGTCAGCGGGTATCGCCAGGGCGACAGGTGTGAATCGCTGTGACGCCCCCTCTAACGCCACACCGGTCAGCACGCTGCCGGCAAGTTCGTGCGCTGTTGTTGCGGTCAGGGTGGTCGTCGACGCGCCCGGCGCCGGCCGGACGTAAAAGTCTCGCCTCGATTGGACCGTCCCATCGATCGCCGCGCCGTCCGCATCAACTAATGCGTGACCATCAGCGGCCTTGAGCGCCAACGGGATTCGAACCTGAAATGGGCCCACCAGTCCACCTTCGGCGACGGCGCGCGAGGTGACCAGTTGCGGTTCGGCGGTTTTGCGCAGCGCCGCCCCCGCCCCCGCGAGCAAATAGTTGTAGAGGTGCACCACTCGGTCCGCATTGCGGTAATTCCGTGTGCCGGTTAGCCAGAAACTGACGTGACCGATGCGAGATGTGCCCTTGGGGTTGGCGGAGATCAATCGGTAGTACCGGAAGCCGCGACCGCGCCGGCCGTGGCTACTCGACGACACCGTGCTGCCCACACCCAGCGCGCGTTGGTAACGGCCCTTGACAGGATCGGTGATCAGCTGCGAACCCGAAACATCATGCCAGTCAACGCCGTTGGTTGACTTTTGCAATCGCAAGCTGACGGGGTGATCCGACGTGGTCCATACCGCATAGCCGCCGATTTGGGGCTGACCGGCGAATTCGTAGGCGATGACCGGCCCGGGCCCCCGCCGCACCGCGACAGGAACGTTGAGGGGCTGGGTGTCTAGAGCCAGACCGTTGGTGAAGTACCAGATCGCAGCCTGAGTAGCCGCGATGGCTTCGTGGTCGCTGATGTTGGCCGCTCCCAACGAATAACCCGCCGTACGTAGTTGCCGACTCAATTCGGCGGTCGTAATGGTCGGGAAAGAATGGCGAAGAATCCAGCCGATCTGGGCCTCGCGAGCGCGACCGCGCAGGTGGGGGAGGGCCGACCATGTCCCCAGCTGATAGCGCGAGGGGAGGTGCGGTGCGATACCGGCGAAGTCCAGGGAGTAGGCGTCCAGGTTGGGGTTGAGCCTGATCAGGTCGGTGCGCGCGGTGGTGCCGTCGGCGAACACGATGCTGTCCACCGTGTGCGAATAGGTTCCGCCCCGGTAGCGGGTCATCCGGGGCAGCTCGTTGGCCGGCCGGACGACGACGCGTCGGCGGGCCCTTACCTGCGTCTGCGCGGGTATCGATAAGACAGTCATGGTGGTGGTTGATCTTCCTGAGAGAGTGCGATCGCGCGCGATTCGGTATTGCCGCAAGGTCTGGCAGGGCTGCCCGGTTGCGGGATAAAAGCGCGACGATTTGAACGTCAGATGGGCGTCAGGAAATCAACAACAACAACAACAGAGCACGATGAGGCAGCGCGAGGGGACAAAGCGCAGCGGTGCATGCTGTTGCATGCCCTTCACTATAAGGCATGATTCCGAGCGGGCTTATTTTGGCCATATTCGACCCCTCGCGTTGAAAAAATCTCGGTGAGTTTTACACTTGCCTAGGCTCGGCGCGGCACTGCCAGTCGGCCATCGCTGGCCCGACACGCCTCACTTTTCGACCAAGACGGAAGGACCACGATGACCTCGGCCCAAAACGAGTCTCAAGCGCTTGGCGATCTCGGTGCCCGGCAGCTCGCGAATGCGACAAAGACCGTTCCGCAGCTCTCTACGATCACCCCCCGCTGGTTGCTTCATCTGCTCAGTTGGGTGCCGGTGGAAGCCGGTATCTACCGGGTCAACCGGGTGGTCAACCCGGAGCAGGTCGCGATCCACGCCGACGAGGGCGTCGGTACTGAGGAGCCGCTGCCCGAGACGTACGTCGACTACGAGACCAACCCGCGCGAGTACACGCTGCGGACGATCTCCACGCTGCTCGATATCCACACCCGGGTGTCCGACCTGTACTCCAGCCCGCACGACCAGGTCACGCAGCAGCTGCGGCTGACCATCGAGACGATCAAAGAGCGCCAGGAATCCGAACTGGTCAACAGCCCCGAGTACGGGTTGCTTGCGCAGGTGACACCCGAGCAGACAATCAAGACGCTGGCCGGTGCTCCCACGCCCGATGACCTCGACGCGCTGATCACCAAGGTCTGGAAGACACCGAGCTTCTTCCTGACGCACCCGCTCGGCGTGGCCGCGTTCGGTCGGGAGGCCACTCGTCGCGGCGTGCCGCCGGTAGTGGTGAGCCTGTTCGGCGCGCAGTTCATCACTTGGCGCGGGATCCCGATCATCCCGTCGGACAAGGTGCCGGTGGAGAAAAGCAAGACGAAGTTCATCCTGGTTCGCACCGGTGAGGAGCGCCAGGGTGTCGTGGGGCTTTTCCAGCCCGGCCTGGTCGGCGAGCAGGCGCCGGGGTTGTCGGTGCGGTTCACCGGCATCAACGAATCGGCGATTGCCCGATACCTGGTCACCCTCTACACGTCTTTGGCTGTGCTCACCGACGACGCGCTCGCCGTGCTCGACGGCGCCGCCGTAGACCAGTTCCATGCCTACAAGTGAGTACCGAGCGGTAGACGCCGAAAGCGACTTGCCCATCAGCGCTGCGGAACTCGCCGCGCTGGCCAACCAGCTGTATGCCGCCAGCGTCCACCCGGGATTCGACAGTCCGCCGCAGTCGGCACCGGTCGCGCCGCGCGGCAACGTGCCGGACACGACGGCGGCCGCCTCGGCGGGACAGACCGCGGCGGGCACCGCGGATCTGTACCCCACGCCGGTCCCGCTGGTGGGTGCCGGGGACATTTACGTCCCGGCTCCGACGTCTCCCGAACCCGAACCCCCGCCGCAAACGGTGCCGGTGGCCCCGCGGGGCAACGTGCCGGACACGACTGCTGCGCCGTCGGCGGCCGAGACGACCGGCAGCGTCGCCGATCCCTATTTGCCGACCGGCGACCTGATCGCGTTCGCGGTGCCGACCGAGGGCATCGTGCCGACGGTGCCCGGAGTGTTGGCCGGCACAGTGCCAACGGTTCCGGTGGCTCCCCGCGGCTCAGCGCCATTCTGGTTGCCGGAGGCGCCGTCGGTTCCTGAGCTCGGCTGGTCTGATGCAGTAGCGGACGCCCCGGCTGGCGACGAGCACAACTATCACTTCCTGACCGCCGCCGACCCGGTGCCACAGTTGCCCGACGAGCACGAGGTGTTCGACGTCAACGCGGTGCGGGCCGACTTCCCGATCCTGAAGGAGACCGTCAACGGCAAGCCGCTGATCTGGTTCGACAACGCGGCGACCACCCAGAAGCCGCAAGTCGTGATCGACCGCCTGTCGCACTTCTACGCGCACGAGAACTCCAACATCCACCGTGCCGCACACGAATTGGCGGCCCGGGCCACCGACGCCTACGAGGAGGCCCGCGACACGGTGGCCGAATTCATCGGCGCGCCAACGGCCGACGACATCGTGTTCGTGCGCGGCACCACCGAGGCGATCAACCTGGTGGCGCACGCGTGGGGTGGCAAGCACCTGCGGCCCGGCGACGAGATCGTCATCACGCACCTCGAGCACCACGCCAATATCGTTCCCTGGCAACTGATTTCGCAGAAGACGGGAGCGATTCTGAAGTGGGCGCCGATCGACGACGCGGGCAACCTGCTGTTGTCGGAGTTCGAGGAACTGCTGGGCCCGCGGACCAAGCTGGTGGCCGCCAGCCAAGTCTCCAATGCGCTGGGCACGGTGGTCCCGGTCGACAAGATCGTCGAGTTGGGTCACCGCTACGGCGCCCGGGTACTGATCGACGGCGCCCAGTCGATCCAGCACATGCCGGTCAACGTCTCCGAACTCGGCGCGGATTTCTTCGTGTTCTCCGGACATAAGATCTACGGCCCCACCGGGATCGGCGCGCTCTACGGCACCCAGGAAGCGCTGACCGAGACACCGCCCTGGCAGGGCGGTGGGCACATGATCGCCGACGTCACGACGGAACGTTCGCTGTACCAAGGGCCGCCGACCAAGTTCGAGGCCGGTACCGGCAATATCGCCGACGCCGTCGGGCTTGCCGAGGCGCTGCGCTACGTGGAGCGGTTGGGCATCGAGCGCATCGCGGCCTATGAGCATTCGTTGCTCGAGTACGCGACGCCGCGATTGGCTGACATTCCGGGTGTCCGACTGGTGGGCACGGCAACCGAGAAGGCCAGCGTGCTGTCGTTCGTGCTGGCCGGACATGAGCCGCTCGAGGTGGGCAAGGCGCTGAACGCCGAAGGAATCGCGGTGCGTGCGGGCCACCACTGCGCCCAGCCGGCGCTGCGGCGCCTGGGGCTCGAGGCGACCGTTCGCCCGTCGTTCGCGTTCTACAACACGTTCGAGGAGATCGACGTCTTCCTCAATGCGGTACGCCGGATCGCCGAGGGCGGTACCAACGTCGGCTGACCATCGCTCGGATTCTTCCGGGCTACGTTGGCTGGTATCTGCCCAGGCCAACGGGCTTTCTGGGCTGCAGTGATCCCTCTGCGCACATTTTTTCTGCCTGATCCGAACTCTCCCACTTCGAGCCCTCTATCCGTAAATTCCCGATGTGGATTGTGTGTGCAGCGGGGCGGCGGCATTGGTGTCGCGGACCTGCACGTGTGGATTCCCACAGCCAACAGGGTGATTCCAAAACTTCCCTCAGCCAGAGGAGTGTGATGACGTGCATCATGCGCCAGCAGAACGAGCAAACTCGATGAACGCCGCCCTCATCGCCAGCATTTCGACGATTTTCCGCGAGTCATTCCTGGTTGATGTCAAGAATCCAACCGGCCGGACCGCCCGTCCGCTGGGTTGGTATGAGTCCGCTGAGCAAACTAGCCAGCCTATAAAAACGTGGTCTTCATTACACGATTACGGCTCTCGGCGGAGCGGATAGGCCCTTGCCGCAGAGAACTCCAGGGCCGACGGTATCCGGGATTGATTGGTCAAAACCCGCCGCCGGTGTCGGCGACTTCGTCGTTTTGGCGGGCGAGACATTCGCCGCCGCCTTCCGCCGGCCGTTCGCGGTGCGCGAACTGATCGATCAGATCTGGTTCGTCGCAAGAGTGTCGATCGTGCCGACGCTGGTGCTGTCGATTCCCTACACCGTCCTCATCGTCTTCACGCTGAACATCGTGCTGATCGAGGTCGGCGCCGGTGACTTGTCGGGTGCCGGTGCTGCGCTGGCTTCGGTCACCCAAGTAGGGCCGGTGGTGACCGCGATCGTGGTGTCCGGCGCGGGCTCCACCGCGATGTGCGCGGACCTCGGCGCCCGGACGATTCGCGAGGAGATCGACGCGATGAAGGTCATCGGCGTCAACCCCATCCAGGCGCTGGTCGTACCGCGGGTGATTGCCGCGACATTCGTTGCGCTGCTGCTGTATTCGGCGGTCGCGGTGGTAGGCCTCACCGGTAGCTACTTCTTCGTCGTGTACGTGCAACACGTCACGCCAGGGGCGTTCATCTTTGGGATGACATTGCTGACCGGACTTCCGCAGGTAATAGTGTCCCTGGTCAAAGCATTGCTCTTCGGGCTTTCGGCGGGTCTGATCGCGTGCTACAAGGGCTTATCCGTTGGCGGCGGCCCGATTGCGGTGGGCAACGCCGTCAACGAGACGGTGGTGTTTGCGTTCATGGCTCTGTTCTTGATCAACATCTTGGCCACCGCTTTCGGCGTGAAGGTGTCGCCATGAGCCGCGCCGGCGACGATGCAGAGCGCAGCGATGGGGAGGAGCGGCGCCAATGAGCACCGCCGAAGCGAAGAGTACCGGCAAGCCGCGGCGGAGAAGGGCGGGCAATGCCAAATCCGAGTTGGGAAGCGCCGCCATGGGCAAGTTCGCCTCCAGGGCGGGCAGCAGGGCAGAACCCGACGAAGACGAGAAATACATACCCGGCGCCGAGCTCCTGAGTCGGGTGGTCGACTCGGTCCGCAGTGTGGGGGAGCAGACGGCGTTTATCGGCACCGCGCTCATCTCTACCGTTGACGCGGTTCGGCGCTACCCGGGTGAAGTACTGCGGTTGATCGCCGTCCTGGGCATGGGCACCGGCGCACTCGCCGTCATCGGCGGCACCGTGGTCATCATCGGCTTTTTGACCTTGACCACCGGCGCGCTGATCGCCGTGCAGGGCTACAACACATTGTCCAACGTCGGAATCGAAGCTCTCACAGGGTTTTTGGGGGCGTTCCTCAATGTTCGGTTCATCGCGCCGGCGACGGCGGGCGTTGCGCTGGCCGCCACCATCGGTGCCGGCGCAACGGCGCAACTCGGGGCAATGCGGATCAATGAAGAGATCGATGCGCTGGAGTCGATGGCCATCCGGCCAATCACCTACCTGGCATCCACCCGCATCGTGGCTGGGGTTCTGGCGGTCATCCCGATCTACACCGTCGCCGTGCTGATGTCGTTTCTGGCCACCCGATTCGGCACGACGATCATCTACGGGCAGTCCCGCGGTGTGTACGACCACTACTTCTCGTCGTTTCTGCATCCCACCGACCTGCTCTGGTCGTTCGTCGAGGCGCTATCGATGGCGGCTGCGGTGATGGCAATTCACACTTACTACGGCTACAACGCGACCGGCGGACCGGCGGGCGTGGGCGAGGCGGTCGGTCGCGCGGTGCGCTCCTCGATCACCGCCGGAGTTTTCATCCTGCTGACCATCACGCTGTCGGTATACGGGCAGTCCGGCAACTTCCACTTGTCGGGGTGACGGGATGAGCCAAGAGCCCCGGCGGCGGCGGGGAATCGATCCAATCTGGTGGACACCGGTACTCGTGCTGGTGATCGTCGCGATCAGCACGCTGACCGCGATGACGTTCGAGGGAACTCTGAAGACGACCGTTCCGCTCACGGTGATTTCCGATCGGGCCGGTCTGGTCATGGAAGACGACGCGAAAGTCAAGCTGCGCGGCGTCCAGATCGGTGAAGTAGACCATGTTGAATCCTATGCCGATCCGGCCGGCACGAACCTTTCGAAGCTGAAGCTGAAAATCAATCCGAGCGAATTCCGCTATCTGCCAAGCAATACCGAGGCGGAGATCAAGTCCAGCACTGCGTTCGGCGCAAAGTATGTCGACCTCATCGTCCCTGAAGAGGGCGCCACTCATCGACAACTGGCCGAAGGTGCTGTGTTACGCAGCCGCAACGTGACGGTTGAGGTCAACACCGTCTTCGAAAACTTGCAGTCGATAGTCCGTGCAATCGACCCGGCAAAGCTGAACGGCGTGCTCTCGGCGTTGTCCGACGCTTTTCGCGGCAAGGGCGATCGTATAGGTCAGGCGATCACCCAAGGGAACAGAGCGCTCCTTGCCGTAAACCCGAAACAGCAGACCATCCGGAAGGACTGGCAGTTGTTCGGTAAGACCGCCGAGGCCTATTCAGTTGCGGCGCAGGACATCCTCTCGACGTTGGACGCATTCTCGACAACTAGCGTGACGATCAGTAAACAACAGAAGGCGCTCAACGAGCTGCTGCTGGATGCAATCGGCTTCTCGAACGCCGGGATCAATACGATCGGCCGAAATGAGCAGAACCTGGTCAGCGCGATCAACCTGGTGGCGCCGACTTTCGAGCTGCTGAACAAATATTCACCGACCTACACCTGCACATTCCAGGGCGCCGTCTGGTACTTGGAGAACGGCGGCAGAGCCTACATGGGGGGTAACGGCAAATCCCTCATGATCGACGGCGGGCTGCTCTTCGGCGACGACCCGTACCGCTATCCCGACAACTTGCCCCTCGTGCAGGCCAAGGGTGGCCCCGGCGGCAAGCCGAGTTGTGGTTCCTTGCCTGACGCGAGCGCGAACTTCCCGGTGAAGTATCTGGTGACCGACACCGGATTCGGCACCGGCCTGGACATCCGGCCTAACTCCGGCATCGGCTTCCCTGGCTGGGTCAACTACTTCCCAGTCACCAAGGGAACGCCGCAGCCGCCGTGGATTCGTTTCCCTGGCGGTCCGGCGCCGGGCCAGGCGCCGGCCTACCCCGGACAACCGCCGTACGGTGCACCTGATTACGCCGGCGCCGCAACGCCGCCGCTCCCGCCGGCGCCACCTCCATCGCCTTGAGTCGCCCTGACCCCGAAAAGTAAGGAACTGCAATGAGAACCAACGCCGGCGCCATCGCGCGTGTGGTGGCGTTCACCGTTGTCTCTCTTGCTTTCGTCTTCATTCTGGTGACGGTTTTCGGGCAATTCCGGTTTGACGCCCGCACCTCCTACAACGCGGTGTTCTCGAATGTCTCAGGGCTCAAGGGTGGGAACTTCGTCCGTATCGCCGGTGTCGAAGTGGGAAAAGTCAGTCACCTCAAACTGAAAAAAGATGGCACCGTCCACGTCGACTTCGCGATCGACAGGGGGCTGAGGCTCACCGAAGGTACCAAAGCGTCGGTGCGCTACGAAAACCTCATCGGTGACCGTTATCTCGCACTCGAGGATGGGCCCGGTCCGCCACGGAGACTGCAGCCGGGAGCGACGATTCCGTTGGCCCGGACCTCTCCCGCTCTCGACGTCGACGCGCTGATCGGTGGTTTCCGGCCCCTGTTCCGCGCGTTGGATCCCGACCAGGTCAATGCACTGTCCGGCCAGCTGCTGAGGGTGTTCCAGGGTGAGGGCGCCACCATCTCGTCGGTGCTCGGCGAGACTTCCGCGCTGACCACGACGCTGGCCAACCGCGACAAGTTGATCGGCGATGTGATCACCAATCTGAACGTCGTGCTGCACACCTTCGGCACCCGCGACCAACAGTTCTCAGACGGCCTGGACAAGCTTTCCCTACTGGTCGGGGCACTGTCCGAGCGCAAGACCGATATCACCAAGGACGTGGCCTACATCAATGCCGCGACAGGATCGGTAGCCGACTTGTTGACGACCGCGCGACAACCGATCAAAGACACTGTGGTCCAAACAGACCGGTTCGCAGGGCAAGTCGAGTCCGACCACAACTACTTCGACGACCTCGTCAGAACACTTCCCGACGTTTATCAAACGCTGTCCCGCCAGGGTCTCTACGGCGACTACTTCGGCTTCTACATCTGCGATGTGATCATCAAGCTCAACGGCCGGAACGGGCAACCCACGTTCGTCAAGCTGGTGAGCCAGGTAACCGGGCGGTGCTTGCCGAAAAAATGACCTCGATCAAAAGCCGTTTCAGTGCGCTGAAAGACAAGATCAAGCGACGCGATATCAAACCGCTCGCCGACCGCAACCGAACCACGGTCGGCTTGGTCGGCATCGGCATCGTCGTTGCCTTGGTGGCTGCTGTCTTCTCCTACGAAAAGATCCCCTTCCTCACCGGGAAGTCTGGCTATTCCGCATATTTCACCGAGGCGGGCGGAATCAAGCCGGATAGTGACGTGCGGGTGTCCGGGCTGTCGGTCGGCAGGGTGTCCAGCGTCAAACTGGACGGAACGAAGGTGCTGGTCAAATTCACCGTCGACGACGATGTCGCACTGGGCAATCGCACCGAAGCGTCGATCAAGACCGAAACCGTGCTTGGCACAAAGATGCTCGAGATAACTCCGCGAGGAGACGGCAAGCTCGAAGGCCCCATCCCGGTCGAGCGCACTCGCGCGCCGTATGACTTACCGGACGCCCTGGGCGACTTGACCAGCACCATCAGCGCATTGGACACCGCAAAGCTTTCTTCGGCGCTGACGACGTTGGCGAACACCTTCAAAGACACTCCATCTGATTTGAAGGCCGCACTGGAGGGCGTGGCGCAGTTCTCCAGCACCCTGGACAACCGTGACGCGAAACTGCGCAGCCTGCTGACCAACGCGAACAAGGTCGTGGGGGTGCTGGGCAAGCGCAGCGACCAGATCGCCAACCTGGTCATCAACGCGAATGCGTTGTTGGCCGAGCTTCTGACGCAACGCAACGCGATTGACGCGCTGATGACCAACGTCGGGGCCGCGACGCGGGAGATATCTGCTGTCATCGGCGACAACCGGACGCAGCTCAAGCCGGCGCTGGACAAGCTCAACGGTGTGCTGTCGGTGTTGGACGATCGCAAAAAGGAACTGCAGCGCACGTTGTACCTCATCCCGAAGTACGCGATGTCGTTCGGTGAGGTGCTGGGGTCAGGGCCGTTCTTCAAAGCCTCGCTGCCAAACCTGACACTTGGACAATTTGTGCAGCCGTTCACCGATGCGGCGTTCTCTGATCTGGGGCTTGATCCCAATGTGCTGCTGCCGTCGCAACTTGTCGATCCGGGCAACGGCCAGCCTGGCCTACCGCTGCTGCCGTTGCCCTACCCTCGCACCGGACAAGGCGGCGAGCCGCGACGCTCGATCCCGGATGCGATCACCGGCAACCCGGATCAGCAGTCGTGCGGTCCGGCCGGCGTCCCGCTGCCCGGCCCCAACTGCTATCCATACCGGCCGCCGCCACCGGCGCCGCCGCCAGGCGGGCCACCGCCAGGGCCCCCGGCCGACCTGAAGCCGCCGCCCAAGCAAACACCGGTGTACCTGCCAGCGCCCAATGAAGTGCCCGCGAACGGGGGTCGCTGATGGCATTCGCGAGAGTCCTTGCGAGAGTTCGCAATCGGGTTAGAAGAGGCGAAGGATGGATCGAGAACCATCGACGTGCTACGCAGATCGGAACGGCGATCAGCCTGGTTCTGCTCCTATTCGTCGGGATCAGCATGATGGTCACGCCGTGGTGGAAACAGGTCACCCGGAACACCTACATCGCCTACTTCCCTAACACCAACGGCGTCTACACCGGCGACGAGATCCGCATTCTCGGGGTCGCGGTCGGAACAATCGAGAAGATCGACCCGCAACCCAACGCGGCGAAGGTCACCTTCACGGTCGACTCGCAGTATTCGTTGCCCGCCGACGTCAAAGCAGCGATCCTGTCGCCGTCACTGGTCACTTCGCGGGCGATCCAGCTCGTGCCGGTCTACTCCGGCGGCCCGAAACTGGCTGACGGCGGGACCATTCCGGAGGAGCGGACCGCGGTTCCCGTCGAGTGGGACGACCTGCGCAAGCAGTTGGAGAAGCTGACCGACTCCCTGCAGCCAACGACCGAGGGCGGGACAAGCGCGCTGGGGCAATTCGTCAACACCTCGGCCGCGAACCTTCGCGGCGAGGGTGACACCGCGCGCGACACCATCATCAAGCTCTCTCAGGCGGTTTCAGCGCTCGGCGACCACAGCACCGACATTTTCAGCACGGTGCGCAACTTGGAGAAGTTCGTCTCCGCGCTGACCTCGAGCAGTGAGCTGCTGGCGTCGTTCAACAAGAACTTGGCCAACATCACCACGGTGATGACCAATACTCCCAACGAGTGGGGCCAGGCCATTCAGGGATTGGACGGCGCAGTCAACGATCTGCGTCCCTTCGTGGCCGAGAACCGAGAAGCCATCGGTACGACCTTCGTCCACCTCAACGCCATCACCACGGCGCTGAACGACAGCCGCCGTGACATCAAGCAAACCCTGCACGTCGCGCCCAACGTGTTCGAGAACTTCCTCAACATCTATCAACCGGCGCAGAGCGCGGTCACCGGGATTCTGGCCCTGTCGAACTTTGCCGACACCGTCCAATCCATTTGCGGTTCAATCGAGTCCGATGGCCGTCTCGGGGCGAAAAATTCGGCGCGACTGTGCGAGCAGTATTTGTCTCCGATCATCAAAAACCGCCAGTACAACTTCCTACCGCTCGGTTTCAACCCGTTCGTGGGTGCATCGGCACGTCCCAACGAGCTCACCTACAGCGAGGACAAGCTCAACCCGCACATACCGCCGCCGGGAGCGCCGGGTGGCCCACCCCCCGCGGACGGTCCAGGCCCGGGCCCACTGCCTCAGTCGCCTCAAGCACTGCCCGGGGGCGCCGTACCGCCGGCGCCGGTCGCCGTCCGGTCGACCGACCCCCACGGGGGACTGCCGGGCTTGATGGTGCCTGAGGCCGCACCCGTGCCGCCGAGGGGCACACCGTGAGGCGCACAGTGTCTGCGGCGCTTGCTATCTCGTGCATGTGCTTGTTGGCGAGTTGTGGAGGATGGCGGGGTCTCAACTCGCTAGCGCTGCCGGGAACCCAGGGCAAGGGCGACGGTGCGTACACCATTCAGGCTCAACTGCCCGACGTCGTCGTCATTCAGCCGAACACTCGGGTGCGGGTCGCCGATGTCAACATCGGCAACGTCACCAAGATCGAGGTGCAGGACTGGCACGCCCTGGTGACCATGCGGATCAACGGCGGCATTCACCTGCCGGCGAACAGCACCGCCAAAGTCGGCCAAACCAGCCTGCTGGGCTCCATGCACATCGAGCTGGCGCCGCCGACCGACGAGGCACCAAGAGGTGAGCTCAAGAACGGCTCGGTGATCCCACTATCCAGAGCCGCGACGTATCCGACCACCGAGCAGACCCTCGCGTCGGTGGCAATTCTGCTCACCGGCGGCGGGATAGGCCGTATTCAAGAGATCACCCGGACCTTCGCAACGGCGTTGACCGGCCGTGAAAAAGAGATGCGCAGCCTGTTGACCCAACTCGACATCTTCGTCACTGAGACGAAAAAACAGACTGACGACATCATCACCGCCATCGACAGTCTGAACTCACTCGTCGGTCAGGTGGCGGACAAAGACCAAGTGGTCGATAAGGCTCTCACGACGATCCCGCAGGCGCTGGGAGTTTTGTCAGATACGCGCAAGACATTGGTCGACGCGATCGACAAAGTGGGCCAGTTCAGCGCTGTCGCCGCCTCCACGATCAATCAGACCAAGAAATCGCTCGTCGACAACTTCCGCAACCTCGCACCTGCGCTGCGCGAACTGGCTAACGCCGGGCCCGCGCTGACCAGAGGTCTGGATTTCCTTAGTACATTGCCGTGGGTGAAAAGCACGGTCCCCAACTGGTTTCGGGGTGACTTCGCCAACATCTCGCTCATCGTCGACCTGACCTTGAGCCGTCTGGACAGCGGTTTCTTCACCGGGTCGAAATGGGAAGGAAATCTCACCGAACTCGAGATGCAGTGGGGCCGAACCATCGGCCAGATGCCCAGCCCATATACCGCGGCGAACCCGTTGATCGTGCCCTACCACTGGGGGGGTTACTAGCATGTCGCGTACCAGCTCGTTGCGCCTGTCCCGCCGGGTGTGGACACAGTTGGCGATCCTTGCATCGGTCACCGTCCTCTCCGTCGCCGTGATGGCGTTCGGCTTCGTCAAAGTGCCTGCGCTGCTGGGGGTTGGCAGATACACAGTGAAGGTCGACCTGCCCGCGTCCGGCGGGTTGTACCCGACGTCGGTGGTGAACTATCGCGGCAGCGAGGTCGGCAGCGTCAAATCGGTCGACGTCACCCAAAACGGGGTTCAGGCCGTTCTTTCGCTGAAAGCCGAGATCGCGATTCCTTCCAATGTGACAGCTGCGGTGCACAGCCGCTCGGCGATCGGCGAGCAGTTCCTCGAGTTGACACCGCATTCCGGCACCGCGCAGGACACCGGCCCGAAATTGCGCGACGGCGACGTGATCGCGGTCGGCAAAACACAGATCCCGGTCGACATCGGATCCCTGCTGGACACAACCAATAAGGCGCTCGCGGCGATTCCGCAGGACAACCTGCACACCGTCGTCGATGAAGCCTCCAAAGCCGTCGCGGGTTTGGGGCCAGAACTGTCCCGGCTCGTCGACGGTGGCACCGCGTTGGCGATCGACGCCGGCCAGACCAGCGACACGTTCTCCCGTCTGATCGACGAGTTCCCACCGGTGGCCAGCTCGCAGGTGCGAACGTCGGATTCGATCGCGACGTGGGCGCGGCGGGTGAACGCGATCACCAGTCAGCTGAAGGCACAAGACAATTCGTTCGCCGACCTGCTCAACACCGCCGGCCCGGCCCTCGACGAAGGCACCGCGCTGTTCGACCGGCTGTCTCCTACGTTGCCGGTGCTGCTGGCCAACTTGGTCAGTCTGGGCAACATTGCCCTGTCCTACCGAAACGACCTCGAGCAGCTGTTGGTCATGTTTCCGCAGGGGACCGCGGTGATGTCGTCGATCATCGTGCCGGACAGGGTTGCCAAGATGGACTACAAAGGCATCTATCTCGACTTCAACTTAAACCTCAACTCGCCGCCACCATGCAACGCCGGGTTCCTGCCGGTGCAGCAGCAGCGCATCCCCGTCCGGGAGGACTATCCCGACCGCACCAACGGCGAGTTGTACTGCCGCATCCCGCAGGACTCCGACATGAACGTCCGCGGCGTTCGTAACGTTCCCTGTGAGACCAAGCCGGGCAAGCGCGCACCGACCGTCGAGATGTGCGAAAGCGACGAGCAGTACGTCCCGCTCAACGACGGCTTGTTCTGGAAGGGCGATCCCAACGCGACGTTGAGCGGCCAGAGTGTGCCGCAGTACCCGAACGGCGGGCCACCGTATTCGCCGGGCGAGCACTGGCACCCACCCGCTGACTCCCCGGTAAAGCCGCCGGTCGCCATCCCTTACGATCCGGCGACCGGAAACTACGTCGGCCCGGACGGCCGTCACTACAGTGACTCCGACCTGGCTTTTACTTCGAAAGGCAAGACATGGCAGAGCATGATGGTGCCGCCGAAGAAACCGAATCCGTAGACGTCCCTGAGCTCGTCGACGAGGACGCCGTCGACGCTGAGGACATCGACGCTGAGGACATCGACGCTGAAGAAACCGATGTCGAGGATCGTGAAGCCGACGAGCCCG
>Ga0210396_10001923_pt1 | contig 21552 bp, 15 predicted proteins | sample IncBWH17OmetaG_FD_155466 | JGI IMG/M metagenome (GOLD analysis project Ga0210396, IMG submission 155466) | Forest soil microbial communities from Barre Woods Harvard Forest LTER site, Petersham, Massachusetts, United States - Inc-BW-H-17-O ... | reverse complement strand
TATCCGTAAACGTGGTCAAACTGCGAACAAGAACCGGGCCTGCTACGGGAATGCCGGATGTGTTCAAAGGGGGCAAACCGACAAGTAGTTGAGTTACACCCGCAGATGTTTCTATGGATGCAATCGCACCGATACCGCCGATTGTCGCAGTGAAGTCAGCTTTGGGTGACCATACGCTAGTTGCTTCGCCTGACATTGAAGCGCCCGCTTGGTTGGGGTTATTGCGATACCAAAAACTTGGTGTCGCCAAGAACAAAGCGTTATCTTGTGAACCGCAAACATGGCGGGCAAGATAAACCGCCGTTGGGTCAACCGTGGTTTCCAGTAAATCGCCAATTGGGAATCCATTTTCATAGCTGCCCGCATTGGGATTCATGCACAGTTGTTGCTTGTCGCTGGTGAAAAGGTACAGATTGCTTCCGTCATAGGTCGCGGCGTTATAGCTTCGCAGGCCGTGCCCAATCAAGATGCGCTGTGGGTTGAATCCGCCGGAAAGAATATTGGTTCCTGTCACAAGCCACGTATCAAGCGTGGTGAATACGACCAAACCGCCACCCGTCGAAACGATGCGGGTGATTGCCGCGTTAAACGGAACTACGTTGTCACCAATCCACGATTCGGATGGCACGCCGTTCTGCGAAATGTTTAGTAGCGCCGCATTGTCCGGGCCTGTGCTGTAGTACAGCAAGTTGCCCACGCTGCCCCACATGCGGCCAGCAAACCAATCCATGTCGCACAATCCCGCTGGCGGCAAGCTGTTCAACAGACCGATAGGCGCGAAGATACTGGTGTTAAGCGATGAATCCGGCGTAACGTCCGTAACGGTGAATGTACCTGCACCGTAGGTTACATTGGTGCTTAGTCCCGCGTAGCCCGCAGCTTGAAGCGCCGCTTGTGCGGTTGAACCGTTGCCAAAAACGGCCAACTGGTACCAAAAACCGCCACCATCGGTGTTGCGGAAAACGAGAATCAAATCTGATTGCGGGTCTGCGGCGTAAGTGCCGGAGTTCGACATCGTGCGCGTTGCGCCCGTCAAAGCAAGGGTTTGCCCGGTGATGACACCCGTGCTCACGCTAATCGGCGAAACGTTGGACACATGCCCCGTGTAGCTGTTCGCGTACGCGAAATAATATTGATAGCCAAGGGTGGTTGTTAGACCACCGCTTGCGCCGTTAAATGTCTGTCCTTGATTCGTCCAGACCAGCGTGCCCACGGATGTCTTGAGTGACGTGCTGATACCCACGACCGCGCTTTTTGCAGTCGGATTTGTGATGGTCCAAAACGGATTGTAAAAACTCGCAGTTGTCACGCTTTGCAGCGCCATTCCGATATTGCAGATTGCGGTATTTGAAGCGATAGACATTGCCGTGTCAGACGTAATTGTGGCGAAACTCGGAGGTAGTACGCCCTGTTCCGCCGATGCGCCCGCAGATGCGGACACGGATGCCGCAAAAACAGAAATGATGATGTCCAGCGCGTTGGTGCTTGTGATTCCGCCCGTGGAGAAACTTCCACCCGAAGACCCAGATGCTTGGTTGCTGTTGGTTGACGCTGCGCCCGTGTCTAGACCCGTGATGTCGTTCAATTCGGCTGCGGCAATATAAGTTCCCGTGTTACCGCCGCCGCTTACACTAATCGTGGTCGCACCACCGACAGCGGATGCCACAAAGAAAAGATATAGAGTGAACTGACCAGAAAATACGCAGTTGAAACGAGAATCGCCAGAACTCGGCGCTTGATGTCCGCCCTTACCATTTGAAAGTACGGATACGAATGTGTCGCCCGGTGTGTCAGAAATGGCAATTGTCTGCGGGTGAGAAACATAGACTGCCACAAGCAATTGATGGCCCGCAGTAACGGCAGCGGGCAAGGCGACGGATGCCGTGTTCGCAGACGCAGGTGTACCGCTTGTTGCCGTCTGAATGACAATGTTCTGCAAACCATCTTGCGTCGTGCCTAGCGGCTGTTCGTTCCAACTGGGTTCAATGCCGCCTGACAATCCCGCCGTGGTGACTACTTCAATGTTTCCGTTGGTATCAACGATGGTTTGGCCTAACGTGTAATTCGTGTTGGGTTGCCAAGCCGCGCCCGTACTTCCCGTCTGCGTTATCGTGATGAATGTCGGCGCGGCAACAGGTGCTTGAATGCCCCACAGGTAGACGCCCTGCGGTTTAGTCGTTGTGATTTGTGTGGTTGTTGCCGGACCACCCACTTCTAATTGCGCGCCGTAAATCGCCATCGTGTTCGTGGTTGTGGGGCTGCCCACGCGCACAATAACTTCGGTTGAGCCGGAACCCATAGTTCCCGTCACCTGATACTTGGCCCAGCTAGAGGTTAGAACGCAAACTTTGGACGCAATCGTGCCCGACTGGTCCCGCAAACTAATCGTTACGGATTCAGTCCCACCTGTTTGCTGCATCCAAATTGAGAATGTGAAAGTGTTGTTTGCTAGGGGAGTGTAATTCGGTGAGGTGTTCGTGCCCGTGATGCCGTCACCGCCGCCCGCAATTTGCTGCAAGAACGCGGCAGACCCTGTGGTGCTCCAAACAAGTTGCGTGGCTGCGCTTCCGCCTAGCGGGTCGGCCTGTCCTCCCGTTAGTGCAAAGATATCGTTTTCAGTCCACGGCGCTTGAATTGTGAAGCTGGTGCCCGCACCGATGCCGAATGTATTGGATTGGGTCAGAAGATTAGGGCCAACGTTCTTGAACAAATCGGTTTGGTCGCCCATGTAAAGCGTGTTCACGACCGTTTGAAAGTTGCACTGTTTTGCGCCAAGGCTTTTGTTGATGTAAATCCCTGAACTGGTCGGGCTGTAGCGGAGTACGCCGCCAAATGCGCCGACGCTGTTGTCTCCACCCGATGAGTTGGTATCAACGGTCAACAGAATGTCGCCCGTCGTAGCAAGGTTATAGTCGTAGAAAAATGTTGGACTCGGAACGTTGCTCACACCGTAGGCAAGAAGACCCGGACGGCGCTGCGGTGTCAGACGGTTGGTGATTTCCACGTTGGAACCCGCAATCAATGCATCAGGCCGACCTTTCAAAAACGATGCGTCGTATCTAGAAACACTCAGAGCGGATATAGGGGAGCGCTGCGTCTGCAAACCCCCGCTGAAGCGAGAAAATGCCAACGTTGTCCATTTGTCTGGTGCGGGTTCTTGAGCGCCCGCGCTACGGAGAAGTGATTCGTCCACTGTTATTTCTTCCCTTGAGAATTATTTGTTGCTGCGGAATTACGAGGCGAGCACTACGACTCGACTGAATTAGTGCGAAGGGTTGAATAAATGCTTGATGCCTTCGTAAACGGGAAAGCCTACGGCACCCGCGACAACTGGACCAAGAACTTTCCACGCTAATGCGCGATTACGAGCAACCTTTTCATTGTGTTCATTGACAGCCAATTGACGCTTCCCTTTCGCTAACTCTGAAAAATGTTCGGCATCGGCTTCAGAAGGGTCGCGGCTCACACCAACTTTGTCCAAGAATTTCTGTAACTCCAAATTAGGCTGAAACACTTTATCGAGTTCCGCCGTCTTTGGAATCTCAGCGTGTATTTTGTTACCGAGCGCGCTGTAAATCTTAACTTGGGCAAGGTTCTTAGCTTCGCCCGGAGTCTCGGGACTGTTGGTGATGTTGCTCCAATCAATTTGGTTTCCCAACTTGCGGCGATAGGCGAGAACTTCCGCAGGATTCGTGGACTCTAGCGCGGGATAAGCGGCCTGCATTTGAACGTCTACCGCTTTATTAGCGGGGTCATCCAATTTCAGAGGCAGATTATCGCGGACAGAATCAATATCAGACAGAAGCGTGCTGTTCGGGTCTGCAATCGTGCTTGTTTTGAACGCTGGCGCGCTCTGAATCACCTTATTCATTTCCAGCCCGGTATCCGTCAGAGTTTTCTGTACGGGCGCGGATGCTTTGTGCATCGCATTTTTAGCACTGCTGCCCGCTTCAATCTCTTGGCCTTCAGTTCCGCCAATATCTTCCTTGAGCGCATCGAAGGCTTCGGTACTGAGATTCTTTCCACCCGGCAGTTTATCCACTGTCGCACGGTCGAGAGGCTGCGGGGTTTCCACAGGAGTGCCATGCTGCGGTATTGCGCCCGGTTCTGCCTTCGTAAAATGACCTTCCGTGACATCGCCAATTTCAGGAACAGTTGGGTGCAGAATTCTTGAGATACCTTTTGCAGCCAAGCCTAGACCCAAATCCGCTGCTCCAACCGTTGCACCAACTTTTCCACTCTCTTTTAGGTTTTCAGGTGTGACCGGGTTTTCTCCCGCCATCACTTGACCCGTGGCATTGCCCGCCGCCGCACCAGTTCCGGTAGCCGCCGCACGCAACAATAGTCCCGCTTCAGGGCCAACGATTTCAGGAGCAATAACCGTGCCCGCTACAATGGCAGCGTTCTTTGCATCCGTGTTCGCCTGTTCCTGACTTTCGTTCGGAACAATTTCGTTCGGACTAGCGCCAGCGGCCCATCCGCCACGTGCAGCGGCGGCGTTGGTTGCAACTGTGTCAGACCCTAGAGGCGGCACCATGCCGGGACCAGCAAGAATTCCCTGAGTACGGCTCACGGGTTGAACTACAGATGCGGCAGGCTTGGTCGAACCCGCGCGCTTTACCAAACCTTCCGTGTGTTTCGCTTCCCACAAATCGTGCTTTACCTGCGTGGGCAACGGGCTGTTCTGCAAATGTGTCGCCAATTCATCTTCATCAGCCGATGCATGGTATGCGTCCCAAGCATCGTGCTGGACTTGACGGGTAAGACCCGGTGCGCGTGTAAGCACGGACTGCGCTGGGTCAAGGTTCGGGTCAGCCGCACCCGTCTTGACGGAATTATCCAATGCGTTCTGGGGAACGGGCGGTGTACCACCTACTGGTGCTGGGGGAGCAATTGATGTCTGGTCTTGGTCGGCCACTTCGGATGTCCTTAAAAGGGATTCTTTTTCTGAGCGTTCTGTTGCGCTTTTGCGGCGGACGGCGGCGGGGTGGAATTTCCGCCATACATGCTCTGCATCACGCGGTTATTTCCAATTCGTGAGTTACGTTGCGACGTAACGGCTCCACGAATAGCAGCAATAGCCTTCGCGCGTTGCTCTGGACTCTGATTCTGCGCAATTGATTTCAAAGCCTGTTCGCGGGCAGAATCACTTCCCGTGCCGCCGCCCATAACTTTGGCGTAATCATCGGCGACACCCAAAGCTGTCGCGGCGTAGCCAGCTAGCGCACCGTTTCCAAGTTTCAATTTTTCCCAGTCTTCTGCCGTGTTTAATGTCGGAAGCTGATTTTGCGGAATCTGTGAACCAATTTGCGCCAATTGGTCCAGCGTGCCGCCTTGGTCAAGCAAAGAGTTTGCCGAACCAAAGAACGCAACGTTGGACGCGCTAGATGCAGTCTTGAACTGCGCTTCCGCAACTTTCGCATTCCACGTTGGGTCAAGTTTCTGCGCGGCAGCGAAAGCAGCCGTTGCAAATTCAGGTTTGCGACTAGAGATAAGCTGCGACGGAGCTACCAATCCCGATACCAGCATCTGGGCGGCGGCGTTAGGGTCACCATCTTTTGCGGCTTCGGCAACTTTCTGTTGGTTTGCTTTCGCCTGTTCTTGCAATTTCTGCGTTTGAACGGCCTGCGTTCCAATGCGCTGCCAGCGTGCTTTATCCGCTGGGGTTGTGTTCGGGTCTGCGATGCGCGCTTGTGCCGCTGCGATGACTGATGGCGCTTTTTCGCCAGACATCATTTCTGGCTTGTTTTCAAGCTGGGTCAGAATATCGGCGTTTTCAGTCTGTTTCTTTGCAAGGTCTGCTTGCTTCGTCTGCCGTTCAACATTCTGGTCTTGTGCTTTCTGCGCGTCTGCAAGTTTTCCCAACGAATACTGGTGAGCGTTGTACGCATCCATCGCGGATGCACCCGAAGGAATGGTTGCAGTTTTATCGGGCACGACTTCGCCTTTTTCATTCACCTTGTAAGATGTGGGGAAGATGTACGGCTGAGTTAGATTGATTCCTTGCATAGCGCGAGTATCAACAATCGCAACCCCGGCTTTGTCGCCAGTCTGACCGTTGCTTACATGGATAGCACTACCATTGCCCGCAGCTTTCGCATCGTCGGCGGTTAGCTGGTCGTGGCCCGCGCCGTGAGACACATCAAACGGAATATTGTTGTCAGTCAAGAAGCCAATAAAATCTTGGCTCTGTTTATTTTGTTCGGCGGCTTGGTCGTACTCTTGTTTTTGGTTCTCCAACATAAGGTGATGCGCCGTCAAATTCCCAATCGAGATACGCAATGCTGCTTCCTGTTGCGCGGTCATGGCGGTTTGGTTTTCTCGCGCATTGGCTTGCTGCTTCAAGTTCATATCCTGTTGCTGTGCGACACGGGCTTGGTACGCAGGTTGAGCCTTCAAAAATGTAGCGGCTTCACTGCCAACAGCTTTTCCAGCGCTGGCAATGTGAGCCGATGCGCCGCGAAGCGCGCCGACAAGAATTCCACGCAGGATTCCCGTTGCACCTTTTCCGGTGGACGCAGCGTCAATGATAGGGTCGGAAGTCGGTGCGGCCACTGGCGCGCTCTTGGACGCAAGTGCGGCTGCCTGCGGTTGCGTTACAGTTGCTTGTGGTTGCGCAGCGGGATTGATTGCCTGAGACGCAGAAGCACCCGGTAGCGTCGGTTGAGGCGCAGAGTTATCAGGCGTCGGCTGTGGCGTGGGTGTTGCGTCGGTTGTTCCGTTTGTCAGTGCGGGGTCAGGTGCGATAGCCATCTTGATTCCTTAATCTGAAATTTTTATAGCGAGCGTTACTGCGCGTTTACGTTGGCCCAGTTCGGGTCAGATGGACTCATATTTGTCCATGATTCACCTTGGTCGTTGGGAGTTGATGCCCCGCCCATTGGCATGAAGCCGGACGCTATTCCAGCGATTCCAGCCGCGTCACTAATTCCCTTGCCGATGTCGCCCAGAATCGCGCCCGGTGACGAGGTTTGATTTTCCTGCCATTGTGCTTCTGCGGCAGACAATCCAAGTCCGCCAGCACCTGTCGCTCCGCTTGCAAGTCCCGTTTCATTTTCGCCAGATGCAATGCCAAGTTCGGCATTTGTGCCCGCTTCCAAATTGGTGACACCTTGCTGGTAGTCGGCGGTCTTTTCCTCTTGCAAACCTTTCGCTGTAGCCTGCTGACCTGTCGCTTGAATTTGTGCGTCAACCGCTGCGTTAGCACCCGTAGGCAGAACGTCCGCACCCCCTGCCAGTTGTTGCTGGCGAAGCGCCGCCGCGTCAGTGGCGTTGGCGGTTGCTTGCGCGCCCTGACTGCGAATCTGTGATTGAAGCATTGCGTCAAGACCCGGAGAGTATCCGGCAGGAATCGAACCACCTGCGAGAATCGGCCCCCACGCCGACTGCAATGCATTCAGCGCGGTTTGATTTCCCGCGAAGGCTTGGCTTTGCTCTGCCTGCAAGTTGTCGAAGAACGCGGATGCGGATTGGGCAGTCGAAATTACTGTGGGGTTCGCCATTACGATGGTTCCTTAGAGAATGATTTGTATTGCTTACTACCTAATCCGTGGTGGGAGAACTACACGGCGGAAAACTGAAAGTTTCTTAGACTGTGTTGCCTACGCGCTTGTTTCCATATTCCATCGCTACAAGATTAGCCGTGGCTTGGTCATCACCGAACACTTGGAAAATTTGTGTCTCACCCGTAGCTTCAATGGTCACACGAGCACTAGAAAATATATCGGTTTGTGCCCAAGCCGCTGTCAGAGCGGGCGGTTGTAAACTAGGAATTTGCCCAAGCGGTTCAACAGTGAATCCATGGCGCTGAATGATGTCTGACATGAGAATCCTGAAACGCCGTTTTAGCTGCTAGACTGTAGCTGAAAAAGTTCGCGCCAAACTCCGGGTAAAGTTTCGGCGGACACATTGTTTGCTTTCCCCGCATCCAGCGTAAATCTCTCGAATGCTTCCATCGCGGACAAGCCAAGAGTTTTGCAGCGGTCTTCCGCGAGTTGCCAAATTTTCTCAGTCTCTTCCTCGTTCCAGCCGCGCGGATTGCCATTCCACATGGACACGCACCATTCGGTGAACAGTTCTCCGAGTAGTTGTGCGTGTTCTGCCGCAAGCGCATCAGCGTTTTTCTTAGCCTCAGCCGTGGCGCATGATTCGCAGACACATCCGGCAGATGAAAAATTAAGATGCAAGGGCGTCGTTGGGTTCATAAGACTTCGCTTCGGCGCGCGCCACAAACTCTTTCACGGCGTCAACGGTTGGCAAATCTTTGATGGCATTTGCAATTCCTGTCGCGTCGGACAGGTCAATGCGCATCGGTGCCACAAGTTCGTTCAATCGGGGAAGCAGGTGCTTGATGAACAGTTCCAGCCGACCAACCGCGATTTGTAGTTGCCCCGTCTTCGGGCCAGATAGTAAACGTTCATCGTTCAGAAAGTCTGATAGCTGCGGACGGGTCAGTCCGGCGCAATGCGCCACGACACCACGCGGGATGTGCAAATCGTTGATGCGTTCTTTAAGGGTGCTCACTGCAAAATCCTCTCCTCAAAATTGGGACCGATGGAAATTTTTCTTCGTGAAAACCACCAAAATAAAACCGCAACGCATACAAAATGCGGCGGCTATCTGTGTAGGGTTATCCCTGCACAAAAGGTTCCCTTGGCTGGGCGGTGGGGCTTCGGCGGCGTAATCCACGCGGACGGGCGGTTCCACATAACGGACAGACGGGCCTTGTCCGATTCACTTAATACACAACTCTTCGGTTAAAGGTGCGAGTGGGGCGCTACAGGTGAGGCTTGATTCTCAACTTACATTCTACCACAAAAGTACCGAATTGTCAAGGGCTAAATGATGTTGACCACACGGTTAACGGCGAATTCACAGGTCACAAAATGGAATTCCACTAATGGACCGCCCGCAACGCGCGAATAGTCGGGTCAGTTCCCATCGTCCGAGTCATTAAGTGGACGCCCGAACGGAACCGTATCGTCGGCAGTGTATTCCGCCGCGCTTGCTTGGTTCTCAAGGTCTAGCTGTTCCTCTAGTGTTGGCTCTCCCGGTATCGGGTCAAACACTTCGTTGCCCCACGGCGTAGCAGGCAGCGGGCAGGTATGGTTCCCACCAATGACTACATGCTGGCAAAATGGACAGATGGATTCATTGTCGGCCATTGTTATCTCCTGCACCCCTATCCGCGACTCTCAGGGTTCGCGGCGCTAGGATTTCTTTGGTGGAAAGAGCGGCCCTTTGGCGCGTATCGGGATTCCGGCACTCGGTGTAAAATTCACGCGGAGAATTTGGTCAAAGAGTGATTGCGCATCGGGAAACTTTTCCACGTCTTCGATTGGGATATCTCGCAAAATCGTTATGATGTGTTCGGCTTCGGCTCGGGTCATTTTGGCGCTCCTCGAATCAGATTTTAGCTTTTCTCGATGTCAAAATCCGCACAAAATCCGCACAACAGGTGCCGTATTCGCCGTTTTAATAGTTTCTGCCGTCACGACCTAAGATTGAAAACCCACAAGTTACTGAAAACATGAAGCGTGGAAAATGCCCGCATGCGTTCGATTCCCACCCGCGCCTCCAACATTTCTTCCCTTCGCGAAAATCCGCCTTTTGGTCCACTCGTCTGTTCCGTCAAATCGCTATTCGCCGCGTGACGAAGAAAACCACGCGGGGCTTGCAACTTGACGTTAGTCACTATAATGTTAGGGCCACTATCACAATATCGCTCCCGCACCCCACCCCGGTGCGCTTTGCAGGAGGAACAGCGTCATGCCCCGCGCGAAAATTTCCGTCAGGCAACCAGCCTCGTCAGCGCCCGCAAACGCGGGCGATAGCGACGGCGACGCTACCAGAAAACTTGGCCACTCCGGCTCGCGGAAGGAGCCTGTGGACGGCCTGCGCGAACGCAAGAAAGCGCGCCTTCGCGAACAGATCGTTGAAACGGCCCTGCATCTTTTTCGCCAGCGCGGTTACGAAAAAACGCGCATTGACGACATCGTGCAAACCCTGGAAATCAGCCAGCCCACTTTCTTCCGGTATTTCCCCAGCAAAGAAGCAGTATTGCGCGAAGTCGGCCGCCGCGCTTTTGCGCGCCAGGCCGAAAGCCTGAAGTCCGAGCTCTCCACCAAAGCCACTACCGAACAGCGCTTGCGCCGCTTTTACGAAACTTTGGGAAACGTAACGGAAGTCGGCCGCCCGCTGTGGCAGGCCGTAATTCTCGCCGGCGCGATGGACCCGGTGCGCTCACCAGAGCTGCGCGGGGCGGAAGCGGCCACAGTCAACCTTCTCCGCGAAATCATCGCCGAGGGCCAAAAAAACGGCGAAGTGACCCGCGATTTCCCGGTCGTGCACCTGGCCGAATTCATGGAAGGACTTTTCAACACCGTCGTCCGCCAGTGGGCAGTTGATCTTACCGGGCCGCACAAACTCACCGAGCGAGTGCGCAATGCGGTGGAATTTTTCTTGCGGGGCGCGCGGCCGTAACCGCAAATCGCGTTAAGCCAGTGCCGCGGTCGCGTAAACTCGCGTCTCTGCTGCGAAAAACCAAATCCCGAGGTCGCTGAGGCACACACCATGAAAGCCGCCGTCCTGCGCGAATTCAAATCCCCGCTGAGCATCGAAGAGATCGCGCAACCGCAGCCCGCCGCGCGCGAAGTGTTGATCGCAGTGGAAGCCTGTGGCGTGTGTCATTCCGATTTACACCTGGCCGACGCCGATTGGCCGCAACTCGCGCGCATCATCAAAAAGCCGCTGGTCCTCGGCCACGAAATCGCCGGTCGCGTCGTCGAAAAAGGCGCAGCCGTCGAAAATTTGCAAGTCGGCGACCGCGTCGGCGTCCCCTGGCTGCACTGGAGTTGCGGCGAATGTGAATTCTGCCGTGACGGCAATGAGAACCTCTGCATCAAACAACAAATCACCGGCGTAACGGTGGATGGCGGCTTCGCGGAATTCGTCAAAGCCCCCGCGAGTCACGCGCTGAAAATTCCCGAGCAGCTTTCCGCAACCGATGCCGCACCCCTTTTCTGCGCGGGAGTCACGGTCTATCGCGCTCTGCAGCACGCGAATATTCAGCCAGGCCAGCGTTTGGCGGTCTTCGGAGTCGGAGGCTTGGGTCAACTCGCCGTGCAAATCGGCGCGGGGCTGGGAGCAGCCGTCACCGCGATTGATGTCTCCGATGAAAAACTCGAACAAGCTAAAACTTTTGGCGCTTCCGCCACTCTGAACGCGACCACGGCAAACGTCGCGAAGGAATTGCGCCGCGCGGGCGCAGTCCACGCCGCGATCGTAACTTCCGCCGCAAGAGTCGCTTACGACACCGCCTTTCTCTGCGTCCGTCCCACCGGAATTCTTCTGGTAGTCGGCCTGCCCGCGGAGCCAATCTGCTTCCCGCCCATTTCGATGGCCGCATCAGAAGTACGCATCCAGGCATCCTCGGTCGGCACGCGCCAGGATCTGCGCGCCGTTCTAGCCATGGCCGACGCGAGAAAAATCCATTCGCAAGTCACCACGCGCCCCCTCGCGCAAGTCAACGAGGCCATGGCCGAATTGCGCAAAGGCACAGTTTCCGGCCGCATCGTGCTTACTCCGCGCTAGTTGTTATCCGCCCGCGTTCCCAGTAATCGGATTCATCCTATCCAAACCTCCATAAAGCACCACACTCCCCGTCACCTTACCTCCATCGATAATTTCGATGTGCCGCATCAGCTTTCTTGTTGACGTTAGTAACTATGATGTGATACCTACACTCACAATTCTCAGGGAATGGGTGGCACGGGGGTCGGGTGTCTTTGAACTCATGGTCAGCATCGCCCATGGTCGGCTCTGGCGAAAACCCGCCAGACACACCTTCTCGCCGTTGCGGCCGTGCATCAGGCCTGCGCCCTTTCCCTGCCCGTGAAATCTCGCATCTGTCCCACACATTAGGAGGAGCCATGAGAGTACTGATCTCATTTACTTGTGCCGTGGTGCTGTTGGCGTGTCTGCTGCTGGCGAGTCCAATCGCGCACGCCCAAGGTGTGGGTGATTCGGGGAGCCTGAGTGGAACGGTGACCGACCCCACTGGCGCCGTAATCCCCAAGGGCTCGGTAACGGCCGAGGATGCCTCCCGAGGCTTACGCCTTTCGGCCACCGTTGAAGGCAACGGCCAGTATCGCTTCACCAATTTGCCTCCAGGCACCTACGATCTCAGCGTGCAGATCGCAGGATTTCAATCGCAAATCCTGAAGGGCGTCATGATCACCGTCGGCCAGGTGGCCAATCTCGATTTCCATCTGCAAGTGGCGACCACCTCCTCCGTCGTAGAAGTCTCCGCGGCGCCGCCCGTCGTCGAAACAGAACGTGGCGGTCAGGCCAATACCATCACCCAGCAATACATCGAGAACCTCCCCATTGACCGGCGCGACTACCTGAACTTTACCTTGCTTCTCCCCGGCGTCTCCGATTCAACCCGCCTCGCAGACGACCAGGATTTTCGCGTAAAGCAAACGCCGCAAAGCGGCCTCTCCTTCTACGGCAGCAACGGCCGTGGGAACAGCGTCACGATTGACGGCGGCGAGTCAGGGGACGATGCCGGCGGAGTTCGCCCCACCGTGAGCCAGGATGCCGTGCAAGAGTTCCAGGTGAACCGCAGTAACTATGGCGCGGACCTGGGCGGCGCAACCGGCGCATCCGTCAATATCGTCACAAAATCCGGCAGCAACGAAGTCCACGGCAGCGTTTACAGCTATTTCCGCAATAGCGGATTGGACGCGCGCGACCCCTTCGCCTTTACTCAAGCGCTTGCGCCCGGCGAGATCTTCGATCCCGCAACTAATTCTGTGGGTACACCAATCAAGGATTCTCTCGGACGCTACCAATTCGGCGGCACCATCGGTGCCCCCATCCACAAAGACAAAACCTTCGTCTTTTTTGCCTTCGAAGGGTTGCGCCAGGATTCGCAGAATGCCGTTCCGCTGCTGACGAACACGAATGAGTTGCTTCCCACCGCCCCTCAGAACTCCATTTTCGCCGCGCTCGCCGCGGAGGGTAATTCTGTCAACGTGCCCTGCATAAACAATGGCAACGGCACGATAACTACTCTGGGCGCCGCTACGTGCGCCGGTTTTCTGCAGAGCGCGCTGACCACCAGCCAGCTCACCGGCCCCATCCCCGGACAAAACGCGATCAACACTTACCTCATCAACCAGCTGGAATCGAACGGCGGCCTCTTTAACTACAACACGAATCAGTACCTGTTCTCAGGCCGCCTCGATCATCATTTCAGTGAAACAGATTCCATAGCCGTCAGCTACCGTTACGGCCACGACTTGGAGCAGAACCCTGACGTGCAGTCGCTGACGGGCTTTTCGGCCGGCAGTTCGATTCACAACTACGACAACAACCTTCAGGCCTCCTGGTATCACGTGTTCAGCCCGCGCACCGAAAATGAATTTCGCTTCCAGTGGGATTACGACAGTTTCAATGTCATCCCCAATGAGCCGGGACAGGTGGGGGTGCAGATCGCCAGCTTCGCGAATAATCTCGGCACCAATATATTCCTGCCCAATCTCACCATCCTTCGCCGCTATGAATTCGCAGACAACGTCACCCTGGTGCGCGGCAGCCACACTATCAAGTTCGGAGGCGATGAGATTCTCCGCGGCAATCACACGGAATCCCACACGTTCCTCCCGGGTCGCTTCGTCTTCGGACCGCTTCCCGGCGCCGCCTTCAGCCCCTGTCTCGGGAACCCCAATGGCGCCATCACAGCGGATCCGAACACGTCGGGATGCAATCTACCGGGCGCGTTGAATTCGACGGGGATCAACTCGCTCCAAGCCGCGTCGCTGTCAGCACCTCAGGTATTTCAACAGGGCTTCGGCAACCCGAACTATCCCGCGTATACGCGGCCGTTAACGGGGCTTTATTTGCAGGACTCCTGGAAAATCAGTTCCAATTTCACCCTGAACTACGGCCTGCGTTATGAAATTGACTCGCAATATCTCCCGCTGAATACCTATTACGGTGATGTCGCCCCCCGTATTTCGTTTGCGTGGGACCCGTTCAAGGATCACAAGACCGTGGTCCGCGGCGGGTACGGGATTTTCTACGGACCCATTGACGCCCAAATCCCCGGCGTGGACTTGAGCCTCGGCGTCCTCAACAAGAATCGCAGCACCGTCGAGAATCAGCACAATGCTTCGCAGGTTCCCGATCAGGTCCTCAACGCCCAGAACACTTGTGGAATTGGAGTCACGAATCCCCCCATACCCATCTTTCCGGGGAATAACAGCAGCCCTTGTAACCGGTTCATCTCCATCTACATAGATCCGGGCTTCAGCGTGCTTCCGTTCATCCAGCCCGCCGGATCGGTATTTTCCGGTCTCTTTAACACGCCAGCGCCTCCAGGAAACGCTCCCGGCGCAAACAAGATCACGTGCACAATCCCGGCGCCGGGAACGAACGCTTGCATCACACCGGCTGACGTCGCGAACTTCGGGATTTTCGTGCAGGACACTGGTCAGCTTTCGCCCCTGACGGTACTGTTCAGCAATCCGCCCAACTACAGGCCTCCGTACTCGCAACAGGCGTCACTCGGAATTGAACGGGAGATCACGCCCGGCTTCTCGGTTTCCGTCAGCTTCATTTATTCCCACACCCTCCACCTTCCGGTTGCGATTGATACGAATCTGCTGCCCTCAACGCCCATGAGCACAGTAACCCTCGCGAACGGCAAGTCTGTCGCCTATCGCAACTGGAACACCACCCCGGCAACCGACCCGCTCGGCGGTACCGAGGGTCTCCCCTGCGCGCCGAACCCGTTCGCTTGCTTTGTAAATCCGCTGATCATTCAGAATAACCAGTACACCTCCGCCTCATCCGGCCTCTACGAGGGCGGCATTATCGAAGTCCACAAACGCTTCAACAATAATTTCTCTTTCTTCGGAAACTACACTTACAGCAAAGCTTTCGACACCGGCACCGATTTCAACACCGACTTCGGTCCGCAAGATCCCACGGACTTGGCCGCGGAACGCGCTCTCTCGGAGTTTGATGAACGCCACAAAGTTGTGCTCGCCGGAGTGATCAACAGCCCTTGGAAGAACGCTTTCCTGTCGGGTTTTCAGCTCTCGCCGGTTTTCCAGTACCACAGCGGTCACCCCTTTAATCTGCTCGCAGGCGGCGCAGTCAATGGCAACAATCACATCACCAACGAACGGCCCATCGGAGATCCGCGCGACACCGGTCTCGGCCCCAACTATATTGACTTCGACGCGCGCTTGACCTGGCAGCACAAAATCGGCGAGCGCGGCAGTCTCATTTTGACCGCTGAAGGCTTCAACATCGCCAACCACACCAATTACGCCAGCGTGAACAACGAGGTAAACCCGCTTTTCGGCTTCCAGCCCGGGTTTACTACCTTCAACGTGCACGGCAGCGCCGCCCTCTCCCCCACCACGCCGCTAGGTTTCACCTCAGCGTTGCCGAAACGGGAGATTCAGCTCGGCTGCAGATTTAATTTCTGATTGCGCGGCAGAAGATCACCGGCGGCTCCCGATCCATGCACCGCCGGCGCTGTCTTTGAAATTCCTCCGGCGATTAATTTCGCCGAAGGCACGGCACCACGAACTCAGCAGCGACAGGAGGAATTAACATGTGGCAGCAAATCAAACACACCATGCTTTTCATAGCCATCAGCACGGTTCTGATTCTTTCGATCGCTGATACCTCGCGCGCGCAAGCCAGCCTCACCACAAAAACTGGTTCGCTCAGCGACGGCGCGACTTACCTAATGGAAGTTCCCGCAAATTGGAATGGGACTCTGTTTCTCTATAGCCATGGTTACGTAGTTCCGGGAAGCCCGAACCCTGCTACCGACGTGGGCGATCCGGCAACTCGCGTTTTTCTCCTCACCAATGGATTTGCACTCGCCGGCTCCTCCTACGCCACAACCGGCTGGGCGATTCACGAAGCCCTGATCGATCAGATTGCCGTGCTCGATTTGTTTGACTCCACGTTCGGTCACCCAATCGCCACCATCGCCTGGGGACATTCTCTGGGCGGCATCATCACCGCCGGTCTGATCCAGAGAAATCCCAAGCGCTTCGCCGCCGCGCAGCCCATGTGCGGCGTGTTGTCAGGCGGCGTCGCCACTTGGAACACCGCGCTTGATGCCGAGTTCGCTTTCAAGACGCTTCTCGCACCCGCGAGTGGATTACAGTTGGTTGACATCACGAACCCGGATGCGAATTTCGCGCTGTCCGAAGAAATTCTCGCCGGCGCTCAAGCCACGGCACAAGGCCGCGCGCGCATCGCCCTCGGAGCAGCTCTAGGCGACACGCCCGGCTGGTTCACCCCTACTTCGCCGGAACCGTCTCCGACCGACTTCGCCAGTCAGGAAGCGAACCAGTTTCTTTGGGACCAGCAAGTTGACTTTCCATTCGTATTCGCCTTCCGCGCGGAACTCGAAGCACGCGCCGGAGGAAATGTTTCTTGGAATACCGGCGTGGACTATCGCAAGCAGCTCGATAAATCCGTTGACCGCGACGAGGTCTGGGCGCTCTATCAAACCGCCGGCCTCAGCCTGGACGCGGACCTCGACACTTTGAATCACGCCGCTCGCATCAAAGCCAATCCCAATGCGGTCGAATACCTGAAGCGAAATATTATTTTTGACGGCCAGATCGACATTCCAGTCTTGACCATGCACACCAAGGGTGACGGCCTCGTCGTCGTCGAGAATGAATCCGCTTACAAGGATGTCGTGGACCTCGTGGACGATAACAGCAAGTTGCTGCGCCAGACTTTCGTGGATCGCGCCGGGCACTGCGCCTTCACTCCCGCGGAAACCATCGCCGCGGTTGAAACTCTGCTGCAACGATTGGAGACCGGGCAGTGGCCGAGCATCGACGCGAACCTCCTCAACGGCCTCGCCGCAACGCTCGGGCCGGGATTCAATATTTTCGAGGTTGGCGGCGTAATCGTTCCAGTTTCACCGGCCTTCATAGATTTCACCCCTGCGCCCTATCTGCGTCAGTTCGACGCCTTCACGCGTGATTGCGGCCAAGGTGGCGGCCAAGGTTGCCAAGCGGACTTCTCGTTCGGCGACGCGCACTGAGCAACCCAGCAGCGGAGTTGCTGTTCGAACTCAGGAGTTTTTGTAGCGTGCGGCTTTAGCCACGACATTAACGGGACACAGTCGTTGCGGATTTAGCCGCGGAAGTACCGGGTTTGCGATCGCCGCAAAATCTCGACGAGCGCTTCGCCGGGACGAGTAGCGTTAGCCTCTAACATATGATATAAACACACGCTATTTAGAGGAGGCCCATTACCCTGGTGGCGCAACTTGCAACGTGAATACCCCTAAGCTCTTTGATTTATCCGGCCGCGTCGCCATCATCACCGGCGGTTCCGTAGGACTCGGGCGCCAGATGGCCGATGGCTTGGCCGAAATGGGTGCGAGCCTGGTGCTCTGCGCCCGCAAGAAAGAGCGTTGCGTGCAGGCGGCCGCCGAACTGCAAGCCGCCGGCGTTAAGGTTCTCGCGCTGGCCTGCGATGTGAAAGATCCGGCCAGCATTCAAAAAGTCGCCGACGCGACGCTCGAACATTTTGGTCGTATCGACATCTTGATTAACAATGCCGGAACGTCCTGGGGCGCGCCGGTCGAAACCATGACGCTCGAGCAGTGGAACAAAGTCATCGAAACCAATCTCACGGGCACTTTTCTGTTTTCGCAAACGGTGGGCCGCACCATGATCGCGCAACGGAGCGGAAAAATCATCAATATCACCTCCGTCGCCGGACTGCGCGGTTCGTCTCCGAAGTTTTCCGCCATCGGCTACAGCTCCAGCAAAGGCGGTGTGATCATCTTCACCAAAGACCTCGCCTGCAAATGGGGTATGCACAATATTCAGGTAAACGCCATCGCGCCGGGTTGGTTCCCCACCGACATGTCCGAAAAAGTCATCGAACGCAACAAGGAATCGCTGCTGGCCGGAATTCCGTTGGGCCGGTTTGGCGGGCCGCAGGATTTGAAAGGCGCCGCCATTTTTCTCGCTTCCTCGGCGTCGGATTTTGTCACAGGGCAGATTCTGGCAGTTGATGGAGGTCAATCCGCCTGATCCAGGCGAGCGCGCTATGAATATTCCACTCACACCTCTGCGTTTCCTGCGCTATGCGGCGCAACAATATCCGCGCCGCACCGCCGTCGTCTGCAATGATGAAAGGTTCACCTACGCGCAAATGGCCGAGCGAGTCAGCCGGCTCGCAGGCGCGCTGCGCCAGGCCGGCGTACAGCCCGGCGATCGCGTAGCTTTCCTCAGCAGCAATTGCCATCGTTTGCTCGAGGCCTATTACGGCGTTCTGGAAGCCGGCGCAGTTCTGCTTCCGCTGAACATCCGTCTCGCCCCCAGCGAACTCGCCTACATCCTGAACGATTCCGGCGCCACCGCTCTCTTCGTCGAAAAACAATTCCTCCCCGTCGCCGAAGCCTTTCGCAAGGATATCCCCTCGGTAAAATTAATTTGCCAACTCGACGGCGTGCCCGCGGCACCCTGGCTCTCCCCCAAAAATTACGATCAGCTTTTGGCCGCCGCCACGCCGCATCTCGCGGACATCTCCTACATTGATGAAAATTCCCTCTGCGAACTTTTCTACACCAGCGGCACCAGCGCCAATCCGAAAGGCGTTATGCTCACGCACAGAAATGTTTACCTCCACGCGTTGCACGTCTGCCTAGGATTGCAGATCGAAAGAGCCGCCGTCGAACTTCACACCATCCCTCTGTTTCACGCCAATGGCTGGGGCGTCGCGCATTTCCTCACGTTGCTCGGCGGTACGCACGTAATGATCCAGCGCTTCGACACCAAGGAAATTTTCCGCCTCATCGAAAAAGAAGGCGTGCATACATGCAGCCTCGTTCCCATCATGGCCACGGCTCTGGTGAATTGCCCGGAGCGCCCCAATTACAATTTGAGCACCCTGCGCCGCATCGTCATCGGTGGCGCCGCGTCCTCACCCACTCTCATTCGCGAAGTGGAAGAAAAACTCGCGTGTGAATGTTTTTCGGGTTACGGCCTTACGGAAACTTCCCCCACGCTTTCGGTTTCTCCCATGAAATCCGGCATGGATTGGCAAGGCGAGCAGCGCTTCACCGGCCAGGCCATGACTGGTTACGCAATTCCTGGCGTGGATCTGCGCGTAGTGGATCCGAACGACAACGATGTGCCCCACAACGGCCAATCCATCGGCGAAATCATCGTGCGCGGTGACGGCGTGATGGAAGGCTACTGGCGCCAGCCGGAAGCTTCCGCCGAAGCGCTGCGCGGCGGCTGGTTTCACACCGGAGACATGGCCACGCTCAACGAAGACGGCTACGCGCTCATCGTTGACCGCAAAAAAGATATCATCGTCAGCGGCGGCGAAAATATTTCTTCCCTCGAACTCGAAAAAACCATCCTCGCGCATCCCGCCGTCCTCGAAGTCGGCGTAATTCCCGTCCCCGACGCGAAGTGGGGTGAAGTCCCCAAAGCCCTGGTGGTTTTGAAACCGAATGCGGCCGCCACCGAATCTGAACTCATCGAATTCTGCCGCTCGCGCGTGGCGCACTATAAATGTCCGCGCTCCTTCGAGTTCGTCGAGAGCCTGCCTAAAACTGGCACCGGAAAAATCCTGAAAAAAGACATCCGCAAGAAGTATTGGCAGGGTCAAGACACCATGCGCCAGGGCTTCAACGTGCGGCCGCCCCAAGCCAAATCCGGCGCCTGAGCTAGATTGTCGCGGCCGGTCAGCAACCCGGCGCAGTTTGTTTCGCGAAGATTTGTTTTGCAACTGACAGCAACATTCGGCGCACGCCATGCGCCACACAGCGCGAAGGAGTCTGACTCATGGATCTAAACCTGACCAGCGAGGAGCTTCAGTTTCGTGACGAGCTTCGCTCCTGGCTCGCCTCCAACGTCCCGAAAGATTGGAACGAATGGCGCGAAAAACCCATCGAGGAATCGTTCCCCTATCTCCGCGCCTGGCAGCGCAAGCTGCAGGAAGGCCGCTGGGCCGCTGTTTCCTGGCCCAAGGAATACCAAGGCCGCAGCGCCACGCTGATGCAGCAAGCGATTTTTTGGGAAGAAATGGCGCGCGTCGAGGCGCCGCCCATGGCCAATTCCCTCGGCCTCGGTCTCATCGGGCCCACAATCATCGCATACGGCACCGAAGCGCAGAAGCAGCGCTACATTCCGAAAATTCTCAGTGCCGAAGAAATCTGGTGCCAGGGTTTCTCCGAGCCGAACGCCGGCTCCGATCTCGCCGGTCTGCAAACGCAAGCCGTCCTGCACGGCGATCACTACGTCGTTAACGGCCAAAAAGTGTGGACCAGCTACGGCTGGGTGGGCGATTGGTGTGAACTCGTCGTGCGCACCGACGCCACGGCCGCAAAACATAAAGGCCTCACCGTCCTCCTCGTAGATATGAAATCTCCCGGCGTCGAAGTTCGCCCCCTCCGGCAGATGACCGGCGAATCCGAATTCAACGAGCTTTTTTTCCGTGATGTGCGCGTGCCCGCTGAAAACGCCCTCGGAAAAGTGAACGACGGCTGGAACGTCGCCATGAGCACGCTAATGTACGAGCGTGGCTCCTACGGCGCGCGCCTCCATTTGATTTTCAAACGCTACATCACGCGTCTGATCGAACTTGCGCGCAACACCCAACGCAACGGCCGGCCCGCCGCACAGGATCCCATCATTCGTCAGAAGCTCGCGCAGTGCAGCGCCGAAATCGAAATCATGCGCTTCAATCAGATGCGCGCCTTCAGCCGACTCACCGCGACCGGCGTGCCCGGACCCGAGGGCAGCATCCAGAAAATTTTCTGGAGCGAGCTTAATCAGCGCCTCCAACAAATCGCGCAGGAAATCCTGGGACCGTACGGCCAGCTGCTGGCCGGCGATCCGCACGCGATTGACAACGGCATGTGGTCCTACGCCTACCTGCGTACGCGCGGCAATACCATCGAAGCCGGAACTTCCGAGGTGCAACGCAACATCATCGGCCATTTTGTTCTCGGCCTGCCCAGAAGTTATTAGTCCGAAAAATACGAAGGGGAACCTCCATGCAATTCGGCTTGAGCGAAAGTCAGGAATTTCTGAAAGACAGCGCGCGCAAATTCTTCGCCGGCGAATGCCCCAGCGCCCAAATGCGCCGCCTGATGGAAACCGACACCGCCTACGACGCGGCGCTTTGGTCCAAGCTCACCGACCAAGGCTACACCGGCATCATTTTTCCGGAAGCGTACGGCGGAGTCGGCCTCGGCAAAGTCGAGCTGATGCTGCTGATGGAAGAGGCCGGCCGCGCGCTCCTGCCCGGCCCGTTTTTCGCCACGGTGGTGCTGGCCGGCTCGGTCCTGGACTCCGTCTGCTCCCCCGCGCACAAGCAAAAATATCTCGCGCCCATCTGCGGCGGGGAAGCTCGCTCCACCGTCGCCATCCTGGAATCGAATGCCAGCTGGAATCCGCGCGACATCCAGCTCAACGCCGCCAACGGCAAGCTTACCGGCGAAAAATATTTCGTCTCGGACGCCGCGATCGC
>Ga0210396_10001922_pt1 | contig 21554 bp, 21 predicted proteins | sample IncBWH17OmetaG_FD_155466 | JGI IMG/M metagenome (GOLD analysis project Ga0210396, IMG submission 155466) | Forest soil microbial communities from Barre Woods Harvard Forest LTER site, Petersham, Massachusetts, United States - Inc-BW-H-17-O ... | reverse complement strand
AGACGAGCACGACTCAAGCCACTGACCTCAACGGTAATTTTAGCGCGGTCTCTGTCGAGACGCGGAAATCAGACCAGGTTCCTGCCAAGTAAGTACAGATAGCACCCTCAGATAGACCTTAATAGCGATGCTTTCGACGCAGTCGTTCGTCTGTTTGGGATGCACGAGGTGGCCATGGAAAGTCGACAGCCGTTTCTCAGGACTTGGGGCCATTAAATTAACTAGAGAGAAATTCTGTTTCCGATTTTTCTCGCGATATGCGCGCCGACGGTCGATCAGACTACATTTCTGGCCGAGAGCAGTGGCCTGTCACTCTTGACAGTTACGCCCCGTAGACTCTGGAGACAGAATCACCAAGACTCCCGGGAAAATGCAATTGAGTTCCTCCTGATCGCGATAAAGAAGTTTTAATAGTTCGGTCGAATACTCAGGCACAGAGAGCGAAGTAGAGCTCTTACAGAGGGAAAAGACGATGAAGAAAAACGCAAAAGCATTCGCCTTTCTCGTGTTCCTGGTTTCGGCTTCAGGGGTATTCGCCCAGGACATGATACCCACCGAGGCTTACTCTGGTGTGGCTATCGGCACCGGTGGAGGTGTCGGCGGCAAATTCGTCCAATTTGATTTTCGCATTACGCAGTACACCACCGATGTAGAGGTCCAGAACTTTGCGCAACTCTTGAAGGACAAGGGCACCGACGCCCTTCGCCGTGCCCTGGAAAAGGAGGACAAGGGCAGAATCAACCGCGTCGGCTCTACTGGCAATCAGATTGCTGTCGCACGCAAACGTCAAGAAGGCCCCGACACCATCATCACCATCGTTACCGCTCGTACCATGCCTTTCGTGGAGCTTTATAACAACGGACGCTCCACTGGCTACCCATTCGGTTATCTTCAGGTGAAGATTGACGCTAAGGGTGTTGGTACCGGTCAAATCATGGCTGCCGCCAAGATTCGCTTCGATGAGAAAAAGGGAATGTACGAAATCGAGAGCTTCGGCAACCAGTACATTAAGGCCAGCAACGTCCGCCCCTGGAAATAGTTACTTTGGGCCTCTTGTCACCTGCCCTAGAACATCAGGAGTTTTCCTCGCTACCAGGTCGTTGGGAGCAGCGTCATGACGTATCTGGAAGTCCGAGATGGCAAGCCGGTACTGGTAAGGGCGTAGGATGATGCCGTCATGCTGGTCGTCAAGCGAAAACGAAAGGCCGGGCCATCCGTCCTGAGTGCGCGAAAGGAGATGAACTTTATGCGAAATTTCAAACAATGGGTGCCTTGGGCTCTGCTGTTTGTGCTTGCCATGTCCGTTTCACTGACCCTCGGACAAACGGCGCGAAGCCAACAGCCCGCTTCTCGTCCTGCGGGACGGTACATTATTTATTATCACCCAACAAATTTTAACCAAGCGTTGCTGCTCGACACCAGTACTGGCTCTGTTTGGGAACTCGCGAGTGACAGTTATAAGTCGAGAGGGGCGGATTCACAGGTAACAGAAATTCAGTTTCGCACCTTTCAGCGGCTTGGAGTCGAGGGAATCTACCAGAGTGCGCTTGACAAAGTTCAAGAAATGGAGAAGCAAGAAGAGTTGGCACGTCACCAAAAGCCTGCCGATCCAGTGGAGGAAAACCCAGTGGGTCCCCGCGAGACACCCAAGTGAACAGTAATATCGAACAGGAACAATTGTATGCGCCTCGCGTGCTTCGCCACACTCATGGCCATATCCTGATAAGGTTATTATCCGATGATGGCTCTTACCATCGTGCCCAAAACCGCGCCCCGCGATGGGAGAGTTCACTTCTTCGTATTGACGGAGAGCCAGGCGTTCAAGAACGCATCGACACCGCCCTTGATATAGTCGCGGATAGTCTGAGCGGTGGGGTTCGGAAGCAAGTAACCCGTATACCATGTTATGACACTGGGTGCATGCTCGGCGTTCCGGGCCAATACCGCATCCTGGTCCAACTCGACTTGGATGCTCGCAGCCTGAGAGCCCTTCGTCAAAGTGAATCGGACATAAACGTGTGGACGCCCGGGCAGGTTGTGACCGTCTTTCAGCGTCGCGACTCCCATGCCAGCCAGCAGCAGCTTTAGCTCGACGTCGTTTTGAATGGTTTCTGCGGTTAAGCCTAATTTCTTGGCCCCTTCTGGAACGTCTTCGACCAGCACGTAGACAATACTAATGCCTTTCAGGCCATCAGGGTCTTGTGCCCGAACGGACGGAGAAGTAAGGCCGATAGTGAACACCGTCATGAGGCAAATCGTTGCCAGCCGTCGTGTCATCGGAGCATGCCCTAACTGATTCGAGCCGCATGCGGTTGCACCATGCAGGTTAACCCCCTAAATCAGCCCTATGCAGTCACTGCTATCCTTTGTCGCGACCGGATATAACTGTCACAACTGACAGGCAGTAACACAGCTAATTATCGGTCTGGAAAGCAACGCGCTGCTTGTCTCAAATAGACGCTGCCAAGTTATGAGAAGTCCTGCAAATCGGAATGTGGCTGCAGCGCGTAACCTGCAACGCATGCAAGATTGCGTCGCATATTTTCTGATTCAAGATCTCGAGACACACTCTCCTAGTTGTGGTCACAAGTTGAATAGGCCACTTCCGTGCTGACGCTGGCCTCGCCACATCCTGTTACTTTTGACAGGTTGGGAAACAGAGGGGTTGACGTAGCATCTCCCGCGACCTTTGACGTAAACCTGGCTTCTCAGGAATGCAATCTTGATCGCACATATTACGGCGGCCAAAAACCACTAAAGGAAACCGTTTCCTTCACTGTCACGGAGGCGCGAAACCATGGTGGAGAAATGTGCTAATCCAGCGTGTTCTGCTCCTTTCGATTACCGCCAAGGACGACTGTATTTTCGCCCCTTGAAACTGCTGGATGGCAGCCCACCTGCAAGTTACCACGGCGTTGAGCACTATTGGCTTTGTGCATCGTGCTCGAAAACCTATAGTTTCGAACCTCATGCCATGTTCGCTGTTGTGACAGTACCTTGCTCCACGACCCAATCAGAGGGCCAACTTTTGCCCCTGAGACCAGTTTCTCCGTCACGAAAAGGAAACTACGGCTTGATCCTTCACCAGACCGGTGTGGCCCCGTTCCAACGAGCCTGGAAAGACCCTGACATCGATTAATTAGGAGGAGATGCCCATGGCACGAAAACTCGGCCTATTGTTGGGAGTTCTCTTGATTGCCTCAATCTCCGCCGGGGCACAAGAGAAAGTGGAAGTGTTCGGCGGTTACTCTTACATGCGATTCAACAGTTCCCCTGGGGCGAATCTGAACGGGTGGGAAATATCCGGCCAATACAAGTTTACCGACTGGTTGGGCGGAGTAGCAGACCTGGACGGGCACTACGGCTCGCCGGGGGGCATCGGCTCGTCGGTATACACGTACCTGTTCGGCCCGCAAGTGTCATTTTCCGGCCGCGTTTCGCCTTTTGCTCACTTACTACTTGGGGGCGCTCATTTTGGCGCGCAGGGATTTGGAAGCTCTTCGTTTTCGATGGCGATCGGGGGAGGCATCGATACGGAATTGATACATGGAATTCGCTGGCGCATCGTCCAGGGCGACTATGTGCTGACGGAGTTTGGCAGCCGCGCACAGAATAACGCAAGATTCTCGACAGGAATCGTCTTCCGTTTCTGACCAAGTCCCGAGCAGTCCTGCCAGCTTCTCCGAATGTGGCCTTACCCAGAGGTCCCGACATTTGGATCGACGAAAGTGGATCAAACGGTGTTGGTCTCCGTACAGCTCGCCGTGAAACTATAAAGCAGTTTGAAATTATCTCCCGGTCAGGGTATATGCTCGCGGCGGTCGAACGACCAAACGGGCAACGACCCAAAAGGGAGAATCCACTATGAACCGCTTACTGGTTGGAGTGCTTGGCATCGCGGGAGCCGGCTTCTGGTTACTGACAGGAGCCAATGCCCGCTCTGCTCCGCAGCAACCCTCACCCTCCGTACAATACATGGAGGGCAACGCGTATCAGAAGCAGCGTGGTTACGCACCGGCGGTAGTTACCAAGGGCGGCAGGATAGTTTGGCTCGCAGGCCATAACGTGACGCCAGATGCAAACGGCAAGATCGTGGGTGACTTCCCATCCCAGGCCCGGGAGGCTTTCGCGTTGATGGACCGCACCTTGAAAGCCAGCGGAGGAAGCCTTCAGAACCTGGTTACTATGACCATCTTTCTCAAGGATCCGCGTTATGGAGACGAACTCCTCAAAGTGCGCCGCGAGATGTTCCCGGACGGCAAATTCCCTTCAAGCACCTTGATTACGATTTCTGATTTTGCACTGCCCGGGATCCTGATCGAAATGCAAGGCGTGGCGGTCATCGCTGACTAAGTTTTGAGCGGAGATTCGATCTTAAGCCGTGTCCAGAGTGAGGATCCTGCACCGATCTTTATCTGGCTCCGCACCGACGCGGCAAAATGTATCTTCCTAGCGCGGCGAATCGTCAGTCGCCGGCGTTTTAAGATCGCGCGCTCAGTTCGTTTTTCCTGTGGTTTTCGTTTTGTCGACCACGACGCGGCCCGCTTTCATCACCCAACGGACGTTTTCCCTCCTAGAAACTGCGGTGATGTCGGCTAGAGGATCGCCCTCAACAGCGACAATATCGGCGTAAAATCCCGGCGCGACGGCGCCGAGGCTATTTTCCATTCCAAGCATGGCAGCAGGTTCGGTTGTAGCCGCCTTTAGCGCCTGCGCGGGCGTCATTCCCATCTTCACGAACCAGTCGAGCTCACGCATGTTCAAACCCCAGCCGTTGTAAACAGCATCCGAGCCAACGACCATGCGCGCGCCGGCGTGATACGCTTTCTTCGCGGTTTCAAAATTGCGCTGTATGTAATCAAGCAGGTGCTCTTTCGCTCCCGGCGGAAAGTGGTAGACATTGTCGGCGTTCTCCACGTAGTACTGGTTGTGATCGATCGTCGGCACGTAGTAAATCTTCTTTTTGACGATTTCCGCAATCGTTTGATCGTCCATGTCCGTCGCATGTTCGAGCGAATCGACGCCCGCGCGAACGGCATCGCGCGCGCACTCCGGCCCGTAACAATGAATCGCGATTTTCTTTCCGAGCGCGTGTGTAGCGTCGACCGCCGCCTTCACTTCCTCGAATGTGAATGTCTGAAACCCAGTCACATCGTCGAAGCCGCCGGTCGATCCGTACATCTTCACCCAATCGGCCCCGGACGCGAGGACCTGACGCACTGCATGGGTGACAGCATCCACTCCATCGGCCATGATGCCGATGGGCGCGGGTGGTGCGGTGCTTCGAGTGATCCGAATTCCGAGGCCTGAGACAAACATGCGAGGGCCAATCATCTTGCCCATGTTTATCAAATCGCGCATCGCCAGATCTGTCCCATCCGGAGCGTTCAAATTTCGAATCGTCGTCACCCCCGCCTCGAGCGCCTTCTGCGCGTTCTCCTGTGCAAGGAATACTGTGACTGCCGGATGGCGAGGAGGCTCGGTGCGTGGCGTGGTAATCCCGTCCCAGTACCACATGATGTGTGTATGTGCGTCGATCAAGCCCGGAACGCCAGTGTATCGGGAAAGATCGATGACCTCAGCGCCGCCGGGAATCGACGCATTGCCGCTTGTGACACTTCGCACGCGGTCGTCTTCCACAATCACGACGGCGTTAGTGATGACCCGTCCTGTCCCATCCACCAATTTGCCGAACTTGACAGCCTTGGTTGCGGCAAAGACCGTCGAAGACGTTAAGAGGAACAAGACTACCAACAACCTCGCACTACGCATGGGACCTCCTGAGACTTCACATAGAGCTAGCGCCGGCAAAGGACCTGGCAAACAACCTATTGTATTGTGATCGAGAATAGAGTCGTTAACGACAATTTCAAAGTGTGAGTTCCCCATGTCCCGATAAGTGTTGCTTGTCGGAATGTGGCTTTTGGCTGCGGCAGGCCTACACTTGACTTTGAGCGTGTCAATGCGTCTGCAATTCCGCCTGGGGCAAGTGTGGGATTCCCTTGGCGCTCGTGGATAAGTCCCCCGGTCAGAAAACCCTCAGTCGGGTCGGCTTAGAAGTGATTAATATTCCATGTCGATGCAGAGCGATTTCAGAGTTCGAAATACATGTGATTCTGTTGAAAAAGTCAGTTTCAGGGCCGATTTTTCTGGCGCGACTAGAGGCTGGTGTGCTACGTGAGCGTTCAGGAGGAACGCCGACGAATGATGGGACAAACGCCACGGGCTGAGCCGCTATTTTATTAATTCCGGTTAGAAGATCAGATTCCCGAGGACCATCTTCTGAAACGCCTGGATCGCTGCGTTGATTTCGGATTTGTGCGCGAACGCTTGCGAGATACCTACAGTGCGATCGGCCGCCCCTCGATTGACCCGGAAGTCCTCTTGCGCCTTATGTTGCTAGGTTATCTGTATGGGATCACCAGCGAACGGCGCCTGATGGAAGAGGTGCGCATGCACATGGCGTATCGCTGGTTTAGCCGACTCGGATTCGAGCGAGAGATTCCCGACCACTCCACTTTTTCCAAGAACCGGCATGGCCGATTTCGCGGTGTGGGAATCTTCCTGGAAGTTTTTGAAGAGATCGTGCGACGTTGCATGGAAGCCGGGCTGGTAGAGGGCAAGCGTCTGACTGTGGACGGGACCATAGTTACCGCTAATGCGAGTCCACAGCGTGGGACGAAGCCCGAGCGATTGGGCGAAGTGGCTAAGGTCTCTCGCACGGTGCGAGAGTATCTGGCGGATCTGGCACGGGAAAATCCCGTTTTGGAGAATGAGGAAAAACCAGCCCCGCGATCGGTGGCGGCACGTTACATTTCCACGACCGATCCCGATGCTTGTTGAGCGAGCAAATATGGAGCACGGAGCGTTCCTTCTTATTTGGGTCACTATCTGATTGATAATGCCCGTTGTGTCATTTGGGGTGTGGAAGCAACGCAGGCACGCTTTCGGCAGGAGACGTTAGCCGCTCGCCGCATGCTGACTCAGGTGAAAGAACGATTCGGCATCAGTCCCGAGGATGTGGGAGCGGATAAGGCATACGGCAGCGGAGAGTTCCTGGCGTGGTTGCTGGAGCGACGCATCCAACCACATATCCCGGTGATTGATCGACGCCACCAAACGCATCGCCGTTTTACTCGTGATCAGTTCCAGTATGATCCGGTCGATAATGTCTTTCGTTGTACGCAGGGCCAAGCACTGCGCTACCGCGGAATGGACCACGGAGCACAGGGCCACCTTTATCAGACGGCGGAGTCGCAGTGCCGAGGCGGTCCGGTAAAGAAGCGTTGCACGAGCGGATCGACGCGGCGAATCTTCGTTCACTGGCATGAACCGGCGCGGCAGATAGCCCGAGAGTTGGCGCAGACTCCAGCGTATGCCCGCCCGAAACGCGAACGAAACAAGATCGAGGCTCTGTTCTCCGAATTGAAGTTGCGCATGGGATTGCGTCGCGTGCGTTTGCGGCGCCTCTGGAACGTCTCTGAGCAGTTCCACTTAGCGGCCACGGCCCGAAATCTTAAGGGGCTAGCTCGGTTCCTGGCACACCGGCAGGCGATGCCGGTTCCATGTTCCACCTAACCGCAAGCGAATCGGAAATGGGTGAGCCCCGGGCCAGAACAAGATAAAGGACAATCAAGGTTATAGGAACCGATCGGGTCTTCCTGCACTTTTTCAACAGAATCATGTGATTTCTGAACGGCGTCTGTGTTGGGCCTACGAGTCATCGATTTGAGATATTGAATCGAAAGACCACATTCTCCTTGGCTTATAGAAAACTATTTGATTGGTCTCCGGATCGTGGATCACATTGTCTATCTTGTGCTCGCGTGTATCAGCAGCCCTCGGTCGCGGAACTGGTACAGGCTCACGTCGGCAACCGCAAAGAAGGTTTCCCCTTCCAGACCGAAGAAGGAATTCCCATGCATTAGTCGAATTTCCTTCGTCGCAACCTGCATCCGATTCTGGAGAAACTCGGAATCGAGAAGCAGGGATTCCACGGATTCTGGCGCTTTCGAGTCACTCAACTCGAATCGAACATCGTTGCCCCGGCCCTGGTGAGGTATTGGACTGGGCACGCGAAGTCGAGCAATGGCGAAGTTGTGAAGCAGACGGTCACGGACAGGTACGTGAAGATTTCGAAGGACAGGCAGTTCCGTGCGGAAGTTGCGGAGCGAATCGGGCTCGGTTTCGAGTTGCCGTATAGCGAAACGGCCGAAGTTGTTCCAAATGTTCCAAACTCTCAGGAAATGGAGGTTGTGGTAAGCGTTTGAAAACTCAGGAGAAGATTGGCTCCCCGGGCAAGATTCGAACTTGCAACCCTTCGGTTAACAGCCGAATGCTCTACCGTTGAGCTACCGGGGAACTGCGATCCCGACTTGGCGAATTGTAGCACTTTACGGGGCGTTTTCCTGAATCGGAATGACGCTGACATTCGTACATTTCGTACAGCATACGGGCAGATCGAGACCGAATTCGGCTTTTTCCGCCCACTATTTGCGGCTCTAGAATTGCTGCGACATCTTGCTGCAGTGATCCGTCACCGACTGGCCGGCATGGACGCTCCAGACGCGCAGAATATCTTGCGGCGTTCCTAGATCCCGCAGATGACCGACCCGGAACATGTGGAACGGGTGGAAGCCCCGCACTCCTGGTTTATGCAAGCTGTTGCGAATGATGTTGCGCTGGGTGAGCGGCTTGCCGCTCGTCGACTGAAGGAGGAAACCGGATGTGCGAGGGCCGAGGAACTTTTTCAGGATAGAGCGAGAGATGCATGCACGTCAACGTCTTGAACGGGCCGGCCTTGTCAGGCACATACAGGCTGAGTGGTTTGTCCACGATCGAAAACTTATCCGCATACTCGAAGTCGATTGCCGCGATAGCCGACGCCCGCTCCCCCAATCCACCGAGACTACGGTAGGATCGGCGCCACACCTTTCTGCTGCGGCGAGTCATAAAATATCCACCGAGGGGCCTTGGGCAAAATCGTTCGCATGGACGTGACCTGTACATTCCCTTCCGGTGAAATCTCCAGCTGCCATTGCTGCACTTGCGGGTGCGCGCCTTCGGCTGTGACCACACGACTCATCGTGACGCGGTAGCGCCCATCTCGTTCGATTTCAGCTCTAGGCGCCAATTCGGACACGGTTTCCCCATCCAAAAAAACATGCCACAATCGGGAATACACGTCGATGGATCTCCACGCTTCGTCATACGCCGTGAAGTAATGCCGCCCGACGGAATCGCGCAGAGTGTCCTGGTCGAGCACGATCTCTCCCGGGCGGAATGGGACCGTAGTCTCCAGGAAAAATGCCGCGAAATTCGCCAGTTCGGATTTAGAGAGCGACAGTGCAAGTTCCGACGCGAAGCGATTGAACTCCGCCGCGACGTCAGTTCGTTTTTCCATGCTCTCGAAGCTGTAGAGATCGTAGGCGTCCTGTTTCCGAGCCGCGACGGCGACGATCCACGTCCACTGTCCGTCGTAACTGGCCTGCGAGGGTATCTCAACCTGATAGAGGTAGAGGCCCTGACTTCCCCTTCCCTGGACAATAGTCGAAAGCAAGTACTCCAGATCGAGCCTGCGCGTTACTTTGAGGAGTTTGGCGTCGACTCTCGACTCCGAACTCGGGAGGGCGAGAGAGGCGGCGTCTCTCACTTGCTCGATGCTCAAAGGAGTCCAGGCGGCCAAGCGCGCCTCTGAATTTGTCTGCTGCGCGCCGCACGGGCGCCAGAATCCCAGGGCAAAAAATAAAATCGGCGTCGCGCGGAGCAGCCAGGCATTTCCAAGAACGTCCCGACACCAATGCGAAAGTCTGGGGCGCATAGGCATGTTGGTCTTTTCCGGCTGCGTCCATCAGGCAGTCCGAGGCAGCGACCTTCGAAGATTGCCGTATCCGCCCGGGTAGCTGAATAGCCCAACTGGCCCCTTTTTCACAGTACCCCGGTCATAGTACGAAATTCGGTTGCAGCGAATCGCGGGAAAGAATTGCAATTTCATGGTGTTCTGTAGTGCGGCTGAACATTTGATTCGACTTTCACTTTGACAATCTTTGTCGTGTCCCTCCTCTCATTCTCCGCGACAGGCTTGTTTGAAGTACAGGTTCAGGGATTTTTTCTGTATTCTAGCCGGGCGGCCTCAGGATGATTCTTATTCATCCTGGCCAAACGGGAGAACAGGAAGGAAGGACCGACATGCAAGACTACATTGTGTTGAAGGCGCGCAGATTTTTTCCGAAAGCCGTGGCTGCGGCGGGAATTCTATTTGCGACAGCACTGGCCGGCTGCGGCTCCTCGAAACCGCCGCAACAGCCCGCGGAGGGACCGCGGCGGTATCATCTCGACGGGCGCGTCGTTTCCGTGGAGACCGCAAAACAGCAGGTGGTCGTCGATGCCGGGGATATCCCTGGATTCATGGGGGCGATGACCATGGGATACCCGGTGAAAAATCCGAACCTGCTCACTCCACTGTCGCCTGAGGACAAGATTACGGCGGATGTGGTGGTGAACGGAAGCGACGTTTACCTGGAGAATATTGTAGTCGTCAAAAAAGCGGCCGGCGCCAAGCCGCCCGCTGCTGGCGGCGCCCCTTCGCCGCAACCTGCAAAACAATAGCAAGGGCGCGCCGCGGAAAATTAAACGTGTTTTCCGTGGCGCGCCCGTTTGGTTCCCATCAAGTTAATCCGCGCTATTTTCGTTCCTTATCATCGGGCTTCTTGGATTCTTGCCCGCGTTCCTGAGGTTTCGGCTGTTCCTTTGCTGCTGGGGGCGGCGCGGATGGCCTCGGCGGCGCGGCCTCTTGCGGTTTTTCAAATTGATGTGGATGGTAAGTGTCCTCGGTCGCCCGGGCCGGAGGTGCAAATTTCACGGGCGGATTCTGCGGCTCGGGTGGTTTACGCGTTTGGTCCACCTGCGGATGCGCTTGCTGCTGCTGAATTTGCTGCTGAGGCGGCGGTTGCTGGGGGGACGGTGGTTTTCTAAATTGCGGTTGCGCCGGCTGTTGTTGTTGGATTGCAGGCTGAGCCGTCTGTTGAGGTGCCGGCTGGGGCTGTCGATTTTGCGGTTGCCCCGGTTGTTGCTGTTGGATCGCGGGCTGAGCCGTCTGCTGTGGTGGCGGCTGCAGCTGCCGATTTTGCGGTTGCCCCGGTTGCTGCTGCTGCAGTTGCGGATGTTGTTGCTGTTGGATCGCAGGCTGAGTCGCCTGTTGTGCTGGCGGCTGTAGCTGCCGATTTTGCGGTTGCCCCGGTTGCTGCTGCTGCAGTTGCGGATGTTGTTGCTGTTGGATCGCAGGCTGAGTCGCCTGCTGTGCTGGCGGCTGTAGCTGCCGATTTTGCGGTTGCCCCGGTTGTTGTCGCGTTAGCGTTTGTTGTTGCGGTTGCTGTCCTGGCGCGACGGCTGGCCGGAATGACCTCGCCGGTTGCGAAGCGACATTACTATTATTGAATGACGCGTGCGCAGGTGGCGGAGTTTGCTTGGCGACCACTTGCCTCTGCATCACCGCCGCCGGAGGCTTGACTGTCGCGACTGCGCCTGTGCCCACTACGCTTTTCTGCACCGGCGCCACCGCCACGTTGCGCTGAACTTGCGCCGCCTGCATTTGCTGCGCATTCACGCGAACGTTGGCAGCCGCGACGGGACGCGCATTCACGAACGTGTCGTGCGAGACCGCGGTGACCGCGTTGACATTATTCTGGTTTACGTAAGTGACCTTGTTGACGTTCACGTTGTTGTACACGTTTGTGACATTGACGACGTTCACGGTTGTATTCGTTACGTTCACGTTCTGCACGTAGCGCTCGCTCGTGCGGTAAGGCGGAACATACACTTCGCGCGGCCCGAGCGGGAACCACGCCACGCCTCCCCCTCCACCGCCGAACGACACGCTGAATCGCGGTCCGCCGACGAATACGACCAGCGCCGGCGCGTACACGGGCCGCACAACTACGGGACCCGGAACCCAGCACCAGCCTCCGCCGACTTCCGCCCAGCGCCCGTAGTGAAATGGAGCAAAGCCCCAAGGCTCGTCTTCGACCCAGGTCCATCCCCAGGGCGCGACCCATACCCAATGGCCGTTGCGGTAGGGCGCCCATCCTGCATCGACGCGAGTGGGATACCACACATGTCCGTAATCGGGCACGTCTCGCCACTCGCCGTAGTCGTCGAGGTCATCGTAGCCGATGACGTCGCGAGACACATAACGTGCCGATTGGGAGCGCTCCTCGCGGTCGTCGCGCGAGCGGCACCAGTTGTCGAAATCATCCAAACGCCCGGCCTGCCCGCCGTCATAGGTCAAGGTGTCAGTCCCACTGAAGTTTGCCTGGTCGCCGGAATCCATGTGGTATTCACTTCCGCCGCCGGTGGCATCTCCTTCGCCCTGGCGCACGGCGATGGATGTGGCATTCCCATTGGGGTCAACATCGAAGCGATATTCGCCGGCGCGCTCGAGCGTGAACGCAAGATTGGGCGTGTCAATCTCGAACGCGTCTCCGCCTTCGAGGCGGCGAACGCGCACGTTCAGCGAACCTTGCGCGAGTTGGATCTGCACCGTGCGGTCATCAAGATTCAGGAAGGTAATGCCGGTTTCGCTGCCAATGCGAACGGAAGAGCTGCCGATGTGAAGTTCACCGCGAGAATTTCTGTCGCCCCACAAGCTGTCTCCCGTCGTGAGAGGACGGTTGGGATTTGCCTGGGTCCAATCGGTCTCGCCTCCGGGCTGGAAAGAGACCGAACCCTGGATGTAGTTGAGGCGCGCCACTCTTCCTGGCGGATCGTCGTCCGCCAGCGCGGGCGAGGAAAACGCAAAAAGAAATCCTGCCAGTAGAAACAGAATCGGGAAAAAGAAAGTAGTTTTTCTCATAGCTGTTTTTGCCTCCGACGTGCGCATTCTCGAGATCCGAGTCCGTACTTCGATTCTACTCCTTGATCGTAAGCCTTTTTCGAAAGTTAGCGATATACCCTCAATCCTGCACTGTTTACACGCTGGGCACTTCCGTGCAAAATCCGTTCCTCATCACCGCCCGGTGTTCGAGGGAGGGCAGGAGGCCCCTTTCGGAGCCTCCTGTCGGTGAGTGAGGTATGGGGTGAAACGGGGTGGAAATTTTTTAGTGGTTATTGTGTCCGCCACCGGAAGAGCCGCCGCGCGATCCGCCTCCGGAGCTGCCTCCTCGAGAGCCGCCGCTTGGTGCGCCGCCGTGGGAACCGCCGCCAGACGGTGCGCCGCGATATCCGCCGCCAGAGCCGCCGCCACTAGGCGCGCTGGGCATTGACCGACCGGAATAGGACCCGCCGCTCGGCGGCCCGCCGCGATATCCTCCGTAGCCGCCACTACTGGGCGCGCTAGGCATCGGCCTTCCAGAATAAGAGCCTCCGCCGCGGGGCGTTACTACCGGTTGGTGCATATTGAGCGCAGGTCGATTCGATCCGCCGCTGGAGTAGCCGCCGCGCGCAGTATTTTCATATTGCCGCGTAGGCGCGGAGGGTTGCGAATAGTTCGATCGCGGTTGAGCCCCGCCTCCTTGCCCTTCAAACGCCCTGCCGCCATTGGATTGCGCTTGGCCTGACGGCGGAGTGAAAGTGTGCCATCCGGGCCGCGAGGACTGAATCGACTGACTTTGTTGCGAGGAAGGCGAATTAAAACCGCGCTGCCCGGAATTCGTCGAGGACGTCGGCCTGGATGACAGCTCGGCCGCGTTGCCACGATTCACATTTCCGTTATTCGCCTGCCCGAACCCGTTGGATCCGGACCGGACCGTGTTCTGCTGCACTTGGCCACCGGAGGGGTTTCCGCCGCGATTGAAGTTGTTCACACCTCGCCCGGCCTGAACCGATGAACCCTGGCGAGCGTTGCTGCTAAAGAATCGCTGATTATTGTTTGCGCGGCTTGGAATCGAGCTGGGGTTCACTTGCCGGTTCGTCGATTGGAAACTCTCACGTGATGGCGACACCGGATTTGCGCCCGTCATCAGACTGGCTTTTCGGAACGAACCCGGATCGATCCTCGACTGTTGCGCCGGCACGCGCCCGCGGCCGAATTGATTGCTCTGCATTGAGCTGATCCCGCCACGCACACGCGCATCGCTGGACGCCCGGTCGATATTTGAGTAAGCGTGCGCACCCCCCCTCAGCGGATTCATGCCGCCGAAGTTGTTATGGATGTTGGTGATGTTGACCACATTCACGCGGTTGATACCGCGGCCGTACCACGGGAAGAAGCGATCTCCCGGCCCGCAAGGCAGCCAACCGATGCTCCCGAAGCCGCCGCCGAAACCAAAACCAAAGTTGACACCCCATCCTCCCCCGCCAAATCCGAAGAAGGACACATATGCCGGGGCCCAGACTGGATAGTAACCGGCGTAGACCGGTCCCGGCCACCAGCCCCAGTTGCCGCCATAAACGAACCAGCGTCCATAATGGTAGGGAGCCCAGCCCCAGGGCTCATAAGAAACCCAGGTCCATCCATAATAGGGCTCGTACACCCAGCGGCCGTCGCGATACGGCGCCCATTCCGCACCACTGTCAGGAAACCAAACTTGTCCATAGTCAGGGACGTCTCGCCAATGGCCATAAGCGTCCAGGTCTTGCGTTCCCGTGTAGTTGGGATTGGTGTGCTGCCAGCTTTCCGCGCTTTCGATTACGTGATCGCGATCGCCGTTCCATTTGTCCCATTCGTCCCTGCCGGGCGCTCCGGAAACTTGATACTGCGCGCTATCCGCGTTGCCTTGAATGGTGATGCGCTGGTCGCGCTCCACGCGGGTGCTTCCCTGCGGCGTGGATATTTCCGCGGAACCCCGGCGCACATCGACGACTGTTTCATTGTCGGAGTTCACCTGGATGCGAAAGCTGCCTTCCCCCATTTGTGGGCGGATGGCAACGTTAGGCGTTTCAATCTCCGCACCAGAATCGTTGTTCTTCATGACGTCGTAATTCACCAGGCCTTGTCCGATCTGAATCTGCAATTGGTTCCGCGCCAGGCTTACGACATTTGCCGTGGACTGGCCGTCCATCCGGAGGATGTTCGCGTGATCCAGTTGAATTTCGGCGCGCGCGTTCGGCCCCACGGAGATATGGTCGCCGCTCACCACGGGCGTATTCAGCGTGGCCGCGACCCAGTCATTCGACCCCTCGTGCTGCGTCGAGACGTCACCGTGAATGAAGCTGATGCGCGCTGCACCGGGGTCATTCTGCGGCGCTTGCTGCGGCCCTCCTTGGGGAGGTGGCCCGCCTTGCGATTGCGGAGGATACTGCGCCGGAATCTCCATAGGCTGCTGCGAGGCCGGGGGCCCTTGTTGCGCGCCAGCGCCTGCGCCCATTCCCAGGAACAGCGCCCCGCTCAGTAGAACCGTCCCCAGATTCCCAAGATAGCTTCTCATGGCCGACCTCCCACAACTCCTCAGGTCAACTTATTCCTTTACTCGTATTCAATGGTTGCAGGGCTGGTGCCAAACGAGGGCTTGTCTTAAATTTAAAATAAAATGTTTATTATCAATGTGCTAGCGGATACGTATGCGAGGGGTTTCGGCCCGCTTGGTGAGAAACGCGGTGGTTCCCACGCAGGGGGTGGTGGTTTTCAGCCAGCGCCCCAATATCGGAGCCCCCATGGCCTGTTTTCGATATATAATTTCAGATATGAGTCAAGAGGCATCGGATCTCCTCAAGAAGACGCTCAACCTCCCCGTGGCGGAACGTGCCGAACTTGCATGCAGGGTCTCTGATCGAAAGTCTGGATGAAACTGAAGATGAATCCGTTCAGGCCGCATGGGACGCTGAAATCGTCCGGCGAATGGAAGATCTGAGTTCGGGAAAAGTCAAACCGGTTTCCCTGGAAGAGGCACGGCGGAGACTTTCCTCGGCCATTGAATGACGGCACAAGATTCCTCTCTTCATCCCGCCGCTATTGAAGAGGCTGAAGCTGCGGCGCGTTGGTATTTCGAACGTAGCCCTCGGGCGGCAAAAAGATTCGTAGATGAACTCAATCAAGTTATCGACAGGATTCTTGTAGCACCCCGTCGCTGCCCCGCAGTAGAAATGGCACCCGAAAACTAATCCTTCCTTGTTTCCCCTTTGCGGTAATTTATTGGGAGGCTGAAGGTCATATTCGAATTCTTGCCGTTGCCCATGGACGAAGTTGGCCAGGCTATTGGAAGTATAGGCAGTGACGATCGCCTGCTTGGAGATCCCCATTTCCAAGGATGTAGCGCGAGGATTGTCGCGTTTATGTTTCGAACCTCGCAAGAACCTTCTTAATTCTCCGAGTCTGCAGGATCAGGTACCCCCAATTTTGAGAGGCGGTAGCGCAGGGCGTTGCGGGAGAGGCCGAGGGCGCGGGCGGCCTGGCTTTTGTTGCCGTTAGCTTGGCGCAGGGCTTCGCGAATGGCTTCGTCTTCCCATTGTTCCAGCGTGACGCCGGATGGCAGAACGTAGGTGGAACTCCCGGGCGCGGGAGAACGCTTGGAGGGATCGTCGAGATAAATGTCGGCGGCGTCGAGCGTCGCGGCGGAGGAAAGAGCGACGCCGCGCTCGATGATGTTCTGCAGTTCGCGGACGTTGCCCGGCCAGTGATAATCCATCAGGCGCTTCATCGCTTCGGGCGTGATTCCGGTGATGGTTTTTCCGGATTCCTTGGAGTAGCGCTCGAGGAAATAATTGGCGAGAGCAGGAACATCTTCCTTGTGCTCGCGCAGCGGAGGGATGTCGATGGCCACAACGTTCAGGCGGTAGTAGAGGTCTTCGCGAAAGGTGCCTTCTTCGAGCGCGGCGCGCAGATCGCGGTTCGTGGCTGCGACCAGGCGCACGTCCACTTTAAGCGTTTTCGTTCCGCCCAGGCGCTCGAATTCGCGGTCCTGCAGGACCCGCAGGAGCTTCACTTGAATGGCGCCGGGCACGTCGCCGATTTCGTCGAGAAACAGCGTGCCCTTGTCGGCCAGCTCGAATTTTCCCGCCTTGCTTCCGGTCGCGCCTGAGAACGCGCCCTTCTCGTAACCGAAGAGTTCGCTTTCGAGAAGAGTTTCCGGAATTGCGGTGCTATTGATTTTGATGAAAGGGCCGGAGGCGCGCTGCGAATGTTCGTGAACGGCGCGGGCGATCAGGTCTTTTCCCACTCCACTTTCGCCGCCGAGGAGCACCGTCGAGTTCGTGGGAGCGACGCGCTCGACCATTGCGAGCACGGCCTGCATTTTGTCGCTCTGCGCGACGATGTTGGTGTAGGCGTAGCGGCGACCGAGGGCTTCGCGCAGCGTGAGGTTTTCCTCGCGCAGGCGGCGCGTATCGAGTTCCTTGCGGATCACCAGCACAAGCTCGTCGAACGAAAACGGCTTCGTGACGTAGTTGCTCGCCCCGACTTTCATGGCTTCGACGGCCGATTCGACCGTGCCGTATGCGGTCATCACCACGACGGGGAGCGCGGCGTTGGCGCGCTTCACGGCCTGCAAAAATTCCAGCCCGCTCATTCCCGGCAGGCGCAAGTCGGTCACCACGAGGTCCGGCTTTTCGCGCACCAGGAGTTGCAGGCCCGTCTCCGCGTCTGCCGCGGAGTGCACGAGGAAACCTTCTTCACCGAGCTGCAATTCGAGAAGACGGCGCATCTTGGCCTCGTCTTCGACAATGAGAATCGCCGCTTTTTCGTTGCGCGTGGTCATGGGTTTAAGTAGCGCAGGCTTCAGCCTGTGGATTTTGGACTTTGCAAAGACGAAACCCCACAGGCTGAAGCCTGCGCTACTGAGCCACCATTGTGCCAGCACTCGTGCCCTAGCGAAAGACGTGCAGGCTTTAGAGGAAAGCTACTCGGGTTCGGTCCAGGCGTCAGGCGCTCTTTGTTCAAAGCGCGTGAAGGAGCCTTGAAACACAAAGCGGATCGTATCGGTGGGGCCGTTTCTTTGCTTGGCGATGATCAAGTCGGTTTCTCCGCGTTCTTCGGGGGTGACTTCGCTGGATTTCTTGAAGAAGTTGGGGCGGTGGATAAACATCACCACGTCGGCATCCTGCTCGATCGCGCCCGATTCACGCAAGTCCGCAAGGCGCGGCTCGCGGTCTTCCCGTTCGGGCGCGCGCGTGAGCTGCGAGAGCACCAGCAGGGGAACCTTGAGTTCCTTGGCCATGGCCTTGAGGCCGCGCGTGATGCTGGAAATTTCTTCGTTGCGGTTGCCGAACCTTCCGCGCGCGGAAACCAGTTGCAGGTAATCCACGACCACCAGCGAAAGGCCCTTGTCGCGTTTCAAACGGCGCAGCTTCGCTCCCATTTCCACGACCGTGGCGGAGCCCGCGTCATCGATCCACAGCGGCGCTTCCGACAAGTGGCTGAGCGATCGTGGAATTCTGGCCTTGTCGTCATGATTCAGGTGGCCGGTCCGGAATTTGTGCGAATCAACCTTGGCGTCGGCGGAAAGTAGGCGCAACAGCAGAGATTCCTTGGACATTTCCAGGCTGAAAATCGCGACGGGCTTGTTTCCGCGCACGCCGATATTTTCGGCGAGGTTCAGCGCGAAGGCGGTTTTCCCCATGGAAGGCCGCGCCGCCAGGATAATCAGTTCGGAAGGCTGCAGGCCCGAGGTCAGGTCGTCGAGCAAGTCGTAACCGGTGGAGAGGCCGGTGATGCGGTGGCCTCCCTCGTAGATGCGCGAGATGCGATCGTGGCTTTCCGTGACCACGTCATGCAATCCGACGAGACCCAGGCGCACGCGATCCTCGGCCAGCTGAAAGATGGAGGACTCGGCGCGGTCCAGGATTGTGTCGGCGTCCTCCTCAGCTTCGAGCGCCTGCTGCTGAATCGCGCTGGTGGCATGGATCAGGCCGCGCAGGAGCGATTTTTCCTTCACGATGCGGGCGTAGTGCTCGACGTTGGTGATGTGCGGCACGCCGTCCATCAATTGAGAGACGTAGGCCGCGCCGCCGACCGATTCCAATTCGCCGCTGCGCTGCAACTGCTCGGTGAGGGTCACCAGGTCGATGGCTTGCTGCGTTTCACCGAGGGCGATCATCTGCTGGTAAATGCGGCGGTGATGATCGTGGAAGAAATCCTCCGGTTTTAGTTTCTCGATGGCTGCGTTGATGGCGTTGTTGTCGAGCAGGATCGCGCCGAGAATGCTGCGTTCCGCCTCGACGTTGTGGGGCAGGGGACGTTCCAGCGATGTGCTTGCGGTGGCCATAGTTGATTCGCCTTAATTTCGCCTAGGAAGGGTGTTCGTGTCAACCACCCGTGCAAACCAGAATCCCTGCGCAAATCTCAATTGAAATACGCATGGATCATGGCCGCTTCCATCCGGAGTCACAACGAAGAAACACGCAATGGCTTGTGGATGGAAAAAAAACTTGTGGATATGCTGGAAAACAATTCGAACGCTAGACGAAAACGGGCGACGATCCGTGACCCCGGAAAAACGGATCGCGGGGGCAAGAAGAACGGGCTGCTATCGCGCCTTTACACCCTGGTGCGGGCTTGAGGCGAGCTGGCCGAACTTTCCCAAGTGGGAATGATCCAGATTTCGGTGAAGAGTTTGTGCTTGCGGTCGTGCCCGTGGTCCTCCGCGAGCATTTCGCGCAACTTCTTTGGGAGTTCGTCCGTCTGGCTCGCGGCATCGGCGTGATGCTTGCACGCCTGGTGGTAGCCAATGCCGAAACGAGCGCCGCAACAATCGCACAACTCGAACGTTTCAATCGTGTAGGTCGGATACTTGGCAATTTCTTTGTCGAGAATAGCCACCGGACTGTTCAAATCGGTTGTCATGTCATCCTCCGCTGGGGTTGAGGATTCTTTGGTTCAACTGATTGTCGCTTTGCGCCTCGCGGAGCAGAGCTGGGACCGAGTGTGGTCGTCAGGGCAATTTTAACTCGAAAAGGATCGGTGCGCCCTGTGGAATTCGTGTGGACCTGTGAATATCTCTTCGAATATGCTTGACAACTTCCGCTGAGGAAAAGGTGTGGATTACATTTTGAACGGGCTTCAGCCCTTCGCATTTACGGCAGGGCTGCGAACCAAAAGCAGACCGGCTGAAGCCTGTCCTACGCTTCTTTCTCGACGAGCACCTTGAATTCGGCGGTGACTCCGTGAACGAGTTTCACGGTGACTGGCCTTTCGCCGATGATCTTGATCGGCTCGTCGAGCTGGATGCGGCGTTTGTCGATCTCGAAGCCTTGCGCCTTGAGGGCATCCGACAAATCGGCGGAGGTCACCGAACCGAACAGCTGGTCGTTTTCTCCGGCTTTGCGCGTGAACTTTACGGTCACCTGATTTAACAGGGCGGCCTGCTGCTGAGCGGCGTCCTTTTCCGTGGCCGTGCGCTTGGAAAGCGTGATGCGGATTTTTTCCAGTCGCTTGATGTTGGCGGGCGAAGCTTCGAGCGCCAACTTCTGCGGCAGCAGATAATTGCGCGCGTAGCCGGCGGCGACTTCCACGACTTCGCCGCGGGTGCCAAGTTTCTCGACGTCTTCCTGCAAGATGATTTGCATGGCGGTCCTCTTCTTGGGTGCGTCCTGATATATTGCGCAAACACAAAAAATCAAATGCGAAAGTCAAAATCTTTAACACAGAGAACACAGAGAACACAGAGAAAGGCTGAAAAAACAATTCTGGCGATCGCCGAATATCATCGGTCCTTTGATAACAATATTTATTGGGCTTTTTTTACTCTTTCTCTGCGCCCTCTGTGTTCTCTGTGTTGAAAGATTTTTCCTTCTTTACAGTTCCGTCGCGAAAGGCAAGAGCGCGATGTTGCGCGCGCGCTTGATGGCTTCGCCGAGCCAGCGCTGGTGGCGCGAGCAGGTACCGGTCATGCGGCGGGGCAGAATTTTGCCGCGCTCCTGCACGAACGGCTGGAGCATGTCGACTTTTTTGTAGTCGATGAAGTCCACGTGCTCGACGCAAAAGCGGCAGACTTTCTTCTTGCGGAAATACTGGCGCTTGCCGCCGCGGCGCGGACCGCCGGGACCGCCGCCCGGTCCTCCGGGGCCGCCGCCTTCGCGGCGCGGCCCTCCTCCTCCGCCGGAGTGGCCTTCCGAGCGGCGAGGGGGCCCGCCCGTGTGTCCTCCCTCTGAGCGAGGAGCAGGGCTTGGGCTCGGTGATTCTGGTGGTGCTGGTGGTGCCGGTTGATCGAGCATCTTGTTTCCTCTCCCTGTAGAAATCAAATCGCTGGCCGCCGCTTATTCGGCGGCGGCTGCGGGAACCTGCTGCGCCGGTTGCGGCGGCGCCGGAGGCGCTTGCTTGCGCGGACGGCGGCCGGCACGACGCTCGCGATGTTTCCCGAGTTTCTGCTGGCGCTTCAGTTCTTCATCAAGGCGGATGGTCTGATACTTGATGACGGCGTCGGAAACCTTCAGGCGCCGCTCGAGTTCCTTGATCAAGTCGCCCTGCGTGCTCTTCACGACCATGTAGACGAAAAATCCTTCGCGATGTTTCGCCACGCGGTAGGCCAGGCGCCGCGTGCCCCATTTCTCGGTCTTCTCGATCTTGCCACCGTGCTCTCCCGAGGAGTGTTCCAGCGTGGCCACGATCTTGTTGACCTCTTCCTCCGGCGTGGCCGGCCGGCAGATGAAGATCAGGTCGTATATGCGTTCGTCCATTTTTTAACTCC
>Ga0210396_10001921_pt1 | contig 21557 bp, 22 predicted proteins | sample IncBWH17OmetaG_FD_155466 | JGI IMG/M metagenome (GOLD analysis project Ga0210396, IMG submission 155466) | Forest soil microbial communities from Barre Woods Harvard Forest LTER site, Petersham, Massachusetts, United States - Inc-BW-H-17-O ... | reverse complement strand
TGGCTTGATGACTTCGGCTCGGGGTATGCGAACTTCGAATATCTTCAGCACCTGCCGTGCCATGTCATCAAGATCGACCGGAGCTTTCTCGCTGAATACGAAAAGCGCGAACAACTGCTCGGCGGCATGATCAATCTCGCCCAAGCCTGCGGCCTGAAGGTGGTCGTGGAGGGCGTCGAGACAGCAGAACACCAAAGCCTGTTACAGAATCTCGGCTGCGACTTGCTGCAGGGCTTTTTGCTGGCGAGGCCCGTGCCGCCCGATCAACTCAAGGCAGCTCTCGGTCCCGGCTTGCCATATCATCAAAGCCGTTCGATCGCGCCCGACGTCAATCAAGCCGCCAGTTCGAACGCCGCCGAAATCCCGAGCAAAGCGTAGGCAGCAAGCTACGGTGCGGACCCTTGTGTGGATCCTTGCCGCACCGCCGGTTTGCGCTCGATCGGATGGATGTCGATCTCGCGCGATCGACCGAGCCGCAAGATGTCCATCTTCAGCGTGCGGCCGATCCGGTCGCGGTCGAGTACGCGGATCAGATCGTCAACGCCATGGATGGCGACGCCGTCGAGCTTGACCACGACATCGCCCGGCAAAAGGCCTGCGCGCGAAGCGGGCCCATCGGGTTCGATCTGCGCCAGCAAGGCGCCCATCTTGTTGTCGATGCCGGCGATCACCGCATGCCGTCGCGGCACCACCGCCGTCTGGCCGGACACCCCGATATAGGCGCGGCGGACATAGCCGTGGCGAATGATTTCCGAAAGCACGAATTGCGCGGTGTTGCTGGCGACCGCAAAGCAGATGCCCTGCGCGCCGCTGATAATCGCGGTGTTGATGCCGATGACCTCGCCGGCCGACGACACCAACGGGCCGCCGGAATTACCGGGATTGAGCGCGGCATCGGTCTGGATCACGTCCTCGATCGTCCGGCCGCTCACCGAGCGGATCGAGCGGCCAAGCGCCGACACCACGCCGGCCGTGACCGTCGATTCGAAGCCGAGCGGATTGCCGATGGCGACCACCAGCTGACCACGGCGCAGATTCCGGGAATTGCCGAGGGAAGCATAGCGCAGATCCCGCGCACCATCGGCGCGCAGTAGCGCCAGATCCGTATCGGGATCGACGCCGAGCACGCGGGCGTCGGTGACAACCCCTTCGATATCCTGCAAGCGGATCTGCCGCGACGAGCCGACCACATGGCTGTTGGTCAGAACCAGCCCGTCCGGGGAGATAACGATCCCGGAGCCGAGGCCGCCGCGCGCCGGCGCGCCGGAAGTTCCGGAGCGGGTCTCGACCCGGACCACCGCGGGCCCGACGCGCTCGGTCACGCCAATGACCGCGTTTGAATAGGCGTCCAGCAGAAGCTGGTCGCCGTCGGGCGTCGCCACAGGCGTGGCGCCTGAACCGAGGTCTCCCGAGCCGTGTTGAGTAAAATCCAGCATGTTCAATTCCTTCGGCCCGTTGAGATGGGGGTTCCCAGCCTCTCCCGCAAGAGTGCCGTTTTGGGCTATGGTGGGGCTGGGAACGCGACTCGGCTCGCGTGGCGGGCAGATTTTTGAATGATTACGGTTTCGGAAGAGCGCGCCGTCGATTTTGAAACCACGGCACGCATTGCGACCGAAGCGTTTGGACTGAAGGACGTCAGCTTCTCCGCGCCGCGGATGAAGTGGCTTTATGAGCGCGGCTTCGGTCAGGGCAGCGCCGTTGTGGCCGCCTACGACGACAGCAAAAAGATCGGCCAGATCGTCCTGCTTCACCAGAAGGTTTATCTCGACGGCGCGCCCGTGATCGCCACCCAGCTCATCGACCTCTTCATCCTGAAGGCCCACCGCTCGCCGGGACTGGTTCGCCGCCTCTACGAGGAAGTCGAGCGGCTGTGCGAGGCAAAACAGATTCGCGTCATCCTCACGCTCCCGAACGCGATCTCGGCTCCGCTCAACGCCCGGTTCCTCAAGTTGCGTCCGCTTCTTTCGTTGCCGGTTCGCGCAGGCGTCAGCCTCGGCTGGCCGCGCCGCAAACGCTTGAGATTTTCAGACCTGATCAAGACGCTTTCGAGAGATCAAGTGATCGAGCGGTTAGCCGGCTTTGTGACGCCGCTTGGCGAGAACGGGCTGCACTGGGACACCGCGACGCTGCTCGACCGCGCCAGCGATCCGACCCGTGACTATGCGATCCACGCGACCTCCGATCTCTTGTTGGTCTCGTCCTCGCGAAGGACACGCGGCATCAGTCACGTGCTGCTGTGCGGCTTCTTCGCGCGGCCGGGCGCTACCGTCGTCTCAGGCGACATTCGCACACTGATCGACGCGGCCTGTCGTCTTTGGAAGCATCACGTCTTCGTTTACGCCGGTCTCAACAACAGCCTGCCATATCTGCCCGGCTTTGCCCTGCCGGAACGGCTGCGGCCGCCGATATTGGTACAATTTCGCGATTTCGCCTCGCCTGAGGTCTCACCGCGCCTGGATCGATTTCAACTGATCGATTCCGATTTTATCTGAAGCAAGAGTGCGGAGCATGCGCTACTGCACGCCGAGACGCGCGAACAGCAATTCCGTCTGTTGCGCCAAGGCCGCCGCATCGGCCTGATGCACGACCTGACCCGTCTCCAGAACATACACACGATCAGCCACGTCGAGGGCGCTGTAGAGATTCTGCTCGACGAGAAGGATCGAAAGCCCCTCCGCTTTGAGATCGCGCACGATCCCTTCCAGATGCTGCACCATGACAGGCGCAAGCCCTTCAGAAGGCTCGTCCATCAGGATGAGCTGTGGATCGATCATCAGCGCGCGGCCGACCGCCAGCATGCCGCGTTCGCCGCCGGACAATTGCCCGCCGCGATGGTGACGCCGCTCGGCCAAACGCGGAAAAAGCCCGAACACACGCTCCAGCGTCCACCCGGTCTTGGCGCGTGCGCCTTTCAGCATCGTCAGATGCTCGGTCACGGTCAGTGACGGAAACAGCCGCCGGCCCTGCGGCACGATCGCGATCTTGCGCGCGGCAATATCGTGCGGCCGCAAGCCGATCAGACTTTCGCCGCGCCAGGTGATCGAACCGGATCGAACCTGCGGCGGCGTAAGCCCCATGATGGAGCGGATCAGCGTGGTCTTGCCCATACCGTTACGGCCGAGCACGGCGACGATCTCGCCGGGCGCGACATCGAGCGAGACGCCGCGGACCACCAGCGCCTCACCATAACCGCTGTGCAGGTCACGGACTTCAAGCATGACGTGGCCGCCCCAGATAGACTTCCTGCACTTGTTTATTCCGCCTGATATCGTCGGGCGCCTCTTCCACCAGTACGCGGCCCTCGAACATGCAGGTGACGCGATCGACGAGGCCGAGCGCCAGATCCATATCGTGTTCGATCAGAACGACCGTGATATCCCGCCCCAGTGAGCGGATGATCTCGGCAACCATTGACCGCTCCGAGGGCGACAGCCCGGCGGCCGGCTCATCGAGCAGCAAAAGCCGAGGCGAAGTGACGAGCGACAGCGCGATTTCGAGCTGGCGCTGCTCGCCGTAGGACAAATCCTTCACGATGACATCCGCGCGGCCCGCGATCCGCACCGCTTCGAGCGCGGCTGCGATTTGCGGCCCTTCGACAGCATCGACGTCGGGCGTACCGAACAGCGAGAACTTGCGCGGCGACCTTCCGCGCAGCGCCAGCACCATGTTGTCGCGCACGGAGAGCCGCGGAAACAGGTTGGTTATCTGGAAAGTGCGGGACACCCCAAGCCGGGCGCGCCGATGCGGCGGCAGGCGGGTGATATCGTGGCCGTCGAACGCGATCCGCCCCGCCGTCGGCGGCAGGGCGCCGGCGATGGCGTTGAACAGCGTGGTCTTGCCGGCCCCGTTGGGTCCGATGATGGCGCGGCGCTGACCTCGCGGCACGGTCAGGCTGACGCCATCGACCGCGCGAAGCGCGTCGAACGCAACGACCACATCGGAAAGCGTGAGGATCGGATCTGACACGGCAACTTTCTTTGACACCACTGGACGCAAGGTTCTCGTGCCTCGCGGCCTCGAAGACATGATCAGGCTCGCTTGATCACTCCTAGGCTTTCTTGATTCCCTGGAAGGTCCGCGAATAAGGCGGTTGCTTCATGTAGGTCTCCGGATCGTACTTCCAGAACTGCGAGACGCCCGGATAGCTCGCGATCGGCACATTCCAGTACTTGCCATCGGCGCGCTTGACCACTTTGCGGATCTGGACGTCGTAAATCGGATTGCCGTAGGCATCGAGCTTAACGGTCGTGCCGAGCGGCGATCCCGTCAGTTCGGTCTTGAGCACCGAGTCAATGAGAGCATCGCGGTCCTCCGCCTTGCCGCCGATCTTCTCGAGCGCTTCCGCCACCCACATGATGCCGGAATACATCGAGAAGCCGTAGAGCGAGGGAATCTTGCCGTACTTGGCTTCGTAATTCTTGGTGAACTTCTGCGTGACCGGATTGTCGGAGCCTTCGGCGAAATGAGCCGCCGCGATGATGCCGTCGCATTCCTCGCCAAGTGTGCGGATCACCGACTGATCGGTGGCGTTCATCGCGCCCAACAACGGGAATTTGCCCTTGAGGCCGAAGCTCGCATATTGCTGGATCAGCCGCGTCGCATCCGCACCGGTTTCCATGGCGAAGATCGCATCGACCTTCAAGTCTGCGAGCTGACCGAGATACGGACTGAAGTCGGCCGTATTGAGCGGATGCCAGAATTGCTGGACGATCTCGCCGCCGCCTTCGGTGAAGACCTGGGCCAGGCCACCGCATTGTTCATGGCCGAAAGTGTAATCCTGGCTGATGGTCGCGATCTTCTTGTAACCCTGTTTCAGGCACCAATCGCCGAACGGATGGGTAAAGGCGCTCCCGGTGTACCCGGCGACGCGGATGACGTTCTTGATGCGCTGGCGCTGCGTCAGGTCGTCGGCCGCGATGATCGGGATGAAATACGGTGTGCCGGTGCCCTTGACATAATTGGCGACCGCAAGGCCGGTATTGGCCAAGAGGTCACCGATCAGCATATGGCAGTTGCCCTGCTCGACCAGACGCCGCGCCTTCTGCAGCGCGGTGTCGGGATTGGACGCATCGTCCTCGATCACGAGTTCGACCTTGCGGCCGGCGATCTGGTAGTTCACGGACTCCAGATAGAACTGCACGCCCTCGACCATCTCCTTGCCGCCGGAGGCGACCACGCCCGTGAGCGGCGTCAGAAGGCCGATCTTGATGGGAGAGCTTTGCGCCCGCGCGCGCCGCCATGGCGTCGTAATCGTGCCGGCGGCTGCAACAGCGGCGGTAGAATTTTTAAGGAATTGCCTGCGGTCCATTTCAATGTCCTCATCCAAAACGATCAATTGCCCTTATACCGTTCCTTGTCGCCGGCGCCGCGCGTCAGAATGGCGCGCAGCGTGCCGATGATGCCTTCCGGCGCGCAGATCATGATTACGATGAAGGTAATCCCGAGCACCGTCTGCCAGCGTTCGGTATAGGCGCTAACGACGTTCTCCAGCGTGATGATCGCGGCAGCCCCGACGAAGCCGCCGAACAGCGTGCCGACGCCGCCGGCGATCATCATCAATACGCCTTCGACCGATTGCGCGAGCGCAACCGTCGAAGGGCTGACGAAATTGTTGAACATCGCATAGAGCGCGCCGGCAATGCCGGCGAAGAAGCCGGACACCGCAAAGCCCACGAACAGATGCAGCGGAACATTATAGCCGAGGCTCTTCATCCGGCTTTCGCTGTCACGGATGCCGAGTAGCGTGAGGCCGAACGGCGAGCGGACAAACCGCCACATCGCATAGCTCACGAGCGCCGTAACCGCGAGCACCGCCCAGTAAAACGCGCGGTGCATCACCAGAAACGCCGGCCGCACGTCGCCGCGCATGCCATTCTCCCCGCCCGTCACCTGGGTCCAGCGCAGGCAGATGCCCCACACAATCATGCCGAGCGCAAGCGTCAGCAGCAGAAAATAAACGCCCGACGTGCGAACCGCGAGCAGCGCGAACACAATCGCGACCGCGGTAGCCGCGGCCATGCCGAGCACGAAGGCGACCGCCGGCGGCAAGCCAGCCTGGGCGGAGGCATAGACCACCACATAGCCGGAAACGCCGAAAATCGCGCCATGGCCGAGCGAGGTTCGTCCCGCAAAGCCCGCCAGGATGTCGATCGACATTGCGAGCATGCCGAAGATCAGCATCTCGGTCGCAAGCCCAACCTGATAATTCGACAGGATCAGCGGCAGCGCGGCTGCGATCGCCAGTATCGCGAGGACGATGGCCGCCGCGCGGCCGGTCATGCCGGCAATCCTGATCGGCGCTGATCCGGCGTCGGTCATGTCGTAGCCGCCCGTCCGAACAGGCCAAGCGGGCGGAATGCGAGCAACAGCGCCATCGGCCCGAAAATCACGAAATAAGCGAGTTCAGGAAACATCACCTGCCCGAGCGTATTGAGGAGCCCGACCAGCAGACTGCCGACCCCGACGCCAACAAGGCTGCCGCGTCCACCGATGATGACGATCGCAAGACTGAACACGAGGATTTCAGCGTCGGCGGAAGGATAGAGCGAGAGAAATGCCCCGCCCATCAACCCGCCGAGACCGGCCAACGCCGAACCCAGCAGGAAGGTGACGAGAAAGACGCGACGGATATTGACGCCGGAGGCTTCCACCATTTCGGCATCGTCGACGCCGGCGCGGATCAGCGCGCCGAGCCGGGTGTGATTCAGCAGTCCCCAAAGGCCTGCGAACACGACGATGCCCGTCGCCAGCACGAACAGCCGGTAGGTCGGATAGAACACGCCAAACACCCGCATGCCGCCCTTGAGCATTTGCGGGATCGGCACCGTAAAGCTGTCGCCGCCCCAGATCACCAGCGACATATCGTCGATCACAAACGCAAAACCCAATGTCAGCAACACCTGGCGCAGATCGTTGCCGCGGACAAAACGTAGCAGACCCTGATCGAGCACGAAGCCGATCGCCGCGATCGCCACCATCGCGCCGAGGCCGCCGAGCGCGAAGCTGCCGGTTTTGGTCGCGACCGCAAAGCCGATATAGCCGCCGAGCAGATACAGCGCGCCGTGAGCGAGGTTCACGATCCGAAGCAGGCCGAAGATCAACGTAAAGCCGCTTGCGACCACAAACAGCAGCGCCGCAAAGGTCAGTCCATTGAGAAGCTGGAAGGTGCTCATCCTCTTACGGCGCTTTCGGTCCTCACGGCGCTTTCGGTCCCGTCTTGAGATACCAATCGAGAATCTGCTCGCCGGTCATGAACGCAACGTCGGGCTTTTGCCGGATGGTCTCGAAGATACGGCGGAAATATTTCGTCCGATGCGGCGCGCCCATGATGTAGGGGTGGATCACCAGCGCCATGATGCGCGCAGAATCGGCCGCATCCTCATAGATCTGCTCGAACTGGTCGAGCGCGCGATCCTGATATTCCGAGGCCTTGTGATGCTGGATCAGCATCATGGCGACGTCGTTACACTCTTGGGTATAGGGAATATTGACGATCGGCGTCGTCGTGGTTTTGAGCCAGACCGGCTGGTCGTCGAGCACCCAATCGGCGACATAGTCATAACCTTCCTGCTTCAGGAGGTCCGGCGTCTCCCAGGTCTCGGTGAGACCGGGGCCGAGCCAGCCACGCGGACGTTTGCCGGTCGCGTTCGCAATGACGTCGGCGGTCTTGCGGATATCCTCGCGCTCGTTCTCGACCTTCTGCATGTTGCGCTGGGTAAAGCCGTGACCCATGAATTCCCAGTGGCGTTCCTTCGCGGCATTGACGATCGCGGGGTACGCCGCGAGCGCCGATCCATTGATGGCAAGCGCGGCCGGAATTTTGAAATCGTCGAAGATCTTGAGCAGGCGCCAGAAGCCGACGCGGTTGCCGTATTCGTGCCAGGCCCAGTTCGGAATGTCGGGCGACGGCGAACCGCCGGCCGGCGGCGTCAATACCGTGCGCGGCATCGGCTGGTTAGCATCCCACTCCTCGACATTGACGATCACCCACACCGCCATGCGCTTGCCATCGGGCAGTTTCAGCGCGGGGCGCTCGGTAATCGGGGAATAGGAAATGCGTTCGGTGGGCAGCATCGTTTAAGCCTCTGGTGGCGTAATGGTGATGGTGAGCGACGGCAATCCGTCGATATGGGCCGTGATCAGATCGCCGGGCAGGACAGGACCGACGCCCGCAGGCGTACCGGTATAGATCAAGTCGCCGGCTTCCAATGTGACTTGCTTCGACAATTGCGCGATCACTTCCGGGATGTTCCAGATCATCTGGCCAATGTCGCCACGCTGACGCTCGACGCCGTTGACGGCAAGCGTGATCGCGCAATGTTCAAAGTGACTGGGATCGCGCACCAGCGCGATCGGCCCGCACGGCGCCGAGGCGTCGAAACTCTTGCCAACTTCCCACGGCAGACGCAGGTCGCGGGCGTCGCGCTGACGATCACGGCGCGTTAGATCGATGCCGACCGCATAGCCCCAGATCAGGTGATTGGCCACATCGACGGCAATGTCGCGTCCGCCCTTGCCGAGCGCGACGACCAGTTCGACCTCGAACTGGAAATCAGACGTGAACGGCGGATACGGAACGCGCGCGCCGTCCAGCACGAGGGCATCGCGGGGCTTCTGGAAGAAGAACGGCGGATCGCGCTCGTCGGCTTCCTTCATTTCCCTGATGTGGTCGAGATAGTTGCGGCCGACGCAATAGATGCGGCGAACCGGAAAAGTGCCGCCGCCAGCGACCGCGGCTTCGGTCGCAGCTACCGTCGGCAGCGCGTGCGGAGCGCTCATGCCCTTTGGCCCTGATACCAGTTCAGGATCTGCTCGCCGTTCCAGTGCACCACGCCTTCGTGCTTATTCACGTAGTCGTAGATCTGCTCGAGATATTTTATGCGGAACGGCTGGCCGGAAATGTAGGGGTGGATCGCGATCGACATGATTTTCGGGCGATCCTTGCTTTCCGCGTAGAGGCGATCGAAGCTGTCGATGGAGCGCCGGAGCAGGTGATCGCTGTCATGATGCTGCACCAGCATCATCGGAATGTCATTCAGCTCGACCGTATAAGGCAGCGTCACCAGCGGGCCCTTCTCGGTGCGGATCACCGTCGGCTCGTCGTCATAGACCCAGTCGCCGATATATTTGACGCCGGCTTCCGCCAGCAATTCTGGCGTCTCCAGCGTCTGCGTCAGGCCAGGCCCGAGCCAGCCGACCGGCCGCTTGCCGGTGAATTTCTCGATCACCCCCATTGAGCGCGCGATCATGGCTTTCTGGTCGGTCTCTTTATGAATCGGCCCCTGTTCATAGGCATGGCCCATGAATTCCCAACCCGCGTCCTTGGCCTGCTGTGCCACACGCGGATAGTCCTCGCAGACCCGCGCATTGATCGAAAGCGTCGGTGCGATGCCGTGTTTTTTGTAGAGATCGAAGAACCGCCATACGCCGACTCGCATGCCATATTCGTGCCAGCTCCAGTTCGGCACGTCCGGCAGCAAGGGAACCCCGGTCGGCGCCGGCAGCACCTGCCGCGCCATCGGCTTGGAAATATCCCACACTTCCAGATTGACGATGGTCCAGACAATCATGCGCGCGCCGCCGGGTAATTTCAGCGGCGGACGGTCGACGATGGCGGAATAATCGGAACGTTCGCGCGGGAGCATGGGACCGGTCATGGCGGCTACTCTTGGTTCGATTTAAGAAAACAGCGAGATCATGCGGCGTTAGGCTGGCGCGGGGCAAGCCTTTCGAGCGCCATCATACCAAAGGATTGATGGACGTTTTCAGCAGCGCACGCTGATCGATACCGAAGCGATCGGCCAGCCAGTCGGCCAGCACTTCCTGACCAATGGTCGGATTGTCGTGCTGGCAGTGTTCGGCGCCGGTCTCTTCAGGATCCAGAACACGCAGCGTCGCATCGACGCCGTGGGCCTTGGCGTAATCGTAGGTGCTCCGCGCCGCGGTGACGGTCAGCACGTCGTGGCCGCCATGCAGCACCAGGTACGGACAGCGCATGTGCTCCAGATGCCCTTGAAGTGTGAACGGCTTCATCAACGCATGGGCCTCGCGCATCGACTTGGCGCCGAACACCCATCTTATATGCATGGCAAGGCCGAAATCGTCGCCCTTGGTGCTCCACATGTCATGAACCGACCAGATCGCGCCGTGCGAAATGGCGGCCGCCAGCCGATGTTCGTAGCAGGCAGCGCGCGCGGCGTAATAGCCGCCCATGCTGGAGCCGCACACTGCGATCCGCTTGGTGTCGACGTCGCTACGTTTTTCGAGCCAGTCGATGCATTTGCCGATCGGCACTTCGCTGTCGTGCCGGGTGGCGATCTTGTGCCGCCGCAGCGTGCCGCCCTGCCCCGGCCCGTCGATCATCAGCACGGAAATGCCGCGTTGCAGGCAGCCATGGGCCTGCATGAACCACATCTCGTCCTTGATCGAATCCAGTCCGCCCATGCAGATCAGCACCGGCAATTTGTCGCCGGGAAATGGCGCGCGAATGAAATAGCCGCAGATCGGCTTGCCCGGCTCGTACGGTATCTCGACCACCTCACCCGGCGGGTTGAGGTAGGAAATGAACTTGTGCGAGCAGGCTTCCATCTTCTCGAAGGTCGGCAGCCGCCGTGGATCGTCGGGCTCGAGATGGAATTCGGCCTGGCGGTAGTAGTCCGCCGCGCGCAGGAAGCAGTTCATCGCGGTCCGGATATGACCCGCGGTTTCTTCGGCAAGGCCACGCTTCCAGTTGCGATCGGCGATGCGCATCCATTCGACGTGCCAGCTCTCGAGATCGCCCGGGATCATCCGCGATCCCGCCTGCATGATCTCGCTGACGCTGCCGCCGCCCTCCTGGCTTTCGCCCAGCCCACGGCGGAACTGGTAGGCGAGCCAGGGATGTTCGGGCCAGTGATGCCAACCGAAGGGCTCGTAGTGCGGGTTTCGGTCCGCGGTGATCAACTCGATGGCGTTTTCGCTGATCTCTGAACTGCTCACCGCCATGAACTTGGCACTCCCCACCACCTGAACGACCGTCAGCATCGTTCGATGAAAGCATGGACGAGTCAAGACTGATTACATACACTTTTTGAAGTGCATCCCCGAGCCGAGTATCTTGCTGCCGATAAATCAGCATGAAATCTGGATTTTTGGATGCGCGCCACGGTAGATTTCGTGTAAAGTGTATACACATTTATGAATGGGTATTCCTTCGAGATGGCGAGCTTGATCGACCCAACGACGGCCGAATCCGGAAGCGGAACGCGCGCCGGCAATCGCGCACTCTCGGTGATGGACCGCGTTCGGGAGGCCATCCTTGGCGGCGCGGTCGGTGCCGGGGAACGGCTTAACGAAGTCCAACTCTCAAAGACGCTGTCGGTGTCACGCACCCCGGTGCGGGCGGCCTTGCAGGCGCTCGCCGGCGAAGGCCTGTTGGACTACGCGCCGAACCGCGGCTTCACGGTGCGCGAATTTCCCCTTCCCGCCATTGTCGATGCCTACGACATCCGCGCCGCGCTCGAAGGCGTCGCCGTGCGCTTCGTGGCTGAACGAGGGTTAGGGCACCAGGAAAAGGAAATCATCGAACGCGCGCTTGCCGCCGGCGACAAGTTGCTCGAACGCGGCTCATTCGAAGCCGGCGACCTCACCATCTATCGCGACATCAACGGCGATTTTCACGACGGGCTGTTGGCCGCTGCGCAAAACCGCATGCTCAGCGAAATGATCCGGATCTGTCATCACGTGCCGGTATCGTCGAGCCGCAACATCGTGGTGTTCGAATATCACGACGTTCGCCGCCGGCACGACGACCATCACCGTATTTTCGAAGCGGTGGTGGCTCGCGAACCGTGGCGCGCGGAAATGCTGATGCGCGAGCATGTCGCGAGCATCAAGACTTCGCTGGTCGGTTATCTGAGTGAGCGCAGGAAAGACCATCCAGGCGAGGCATCAACGGTGACCCTCGCCTAGAAAGTCTGGTTGTATTACTCGATCGCGATCACGACCGGCTTGCCGTCGCGCAGCCCCAGGATCTGCAACGGCGTGTGGGCGTGGTTGTGATCGTCGGGAGCATAGCTGCCGCCTAACCGCGAAGGCATCGTCGTGGTCTTCAGCGCCTGCTCGATCGCCGCCGGCTGGTCGGAACCGGCGCGCTTGATGGCATCGGCCACGAGATAAGTCGCTTCAAACACGAAGAACGAGCGCTGCGTCGGCATAATCCCAAAGCGCGCTTTGTAAGAGGCGACAAAGTCCTGCACGTCCGGCTTGTCGAACGCGGGCGTGAATACGGCAACGCCCGATAATTCCGACATGCCGCCCGCATCGCGGAACGCTTGCGAAGTCGCCGCCAACGCGCCTGCGAGATCGAAGCGGCCCGTCACCGGTACCTTCCAGCCAGCGGTTTCATACGCCTTGAAGAATCCTGCTGTCGAAGGGCCGAGGATCGCCACGAGTTCACCAGGAGCCCCGCCCTTCAGTTTGTCGAATATGGCAGCAAAATCCTTGGTGTCCTTCGGAATCGTTTCGTCCGTCGTGACGTTGATCCCGGCATCTTTCGCCGCCTTGACGATGGCGATGGCGTTGGCGTGCTGAAACTCGCCGTCGTCGGCGACGACAGCGATCGATTTAATGTCCTTGGACTTCAGCCAGCGCACCAGGCCGCGCATGATGTCCACTTCCGACGGGATCGTCTTGAAGGCGAAATCGTTGCCGCCCGCGCCGGACGCATCGACAAAATCCTGGCCTGCCGACGTCGCAATCACCAGCGGTACCTTCGCCTGCTGCATCACAGGCATAATGGCGTGGGTGACCGGGGTGCACAGCGCGCCGATGATGACAGGCACATGCACCTCGTCGAGCAGCCGTTTGGTTGCGGGCACGCCGACGTCGGGCTTGCAGGCATTGTCGGCATAGAAAGCCTCGACCGGACGGCCGAGCACGCCGCCGGCCTGGTTGATCCGGTCCAGCGCCAGCTGGGCGCCATACTGCTCCTGCTGTCCGCGGTCGGCCATCGGGCCGCTCAGGATCGTCGTAATACCGATCTTCACCGGCTCGGCAGCCTGCGCGAGCGAACACCAAAGCAGGCTCGCGGCTAAAACAATCGTACGTCTCATCGAAGTCCCCCCAGTCGTTATATTTCGGGATATAGGACGGTGCGAAGGTGCCCTTGTCCACTCACGAGCCTGTGCGGCCTCCGGGCATCGACCCCCGTATCGGCCCGCCATTCCCCCAAGCTTACCTTCCAACTTGATCTTGTATTTCAGCGCGTTATATCGGGGTTTTCCCAGATTCCTGAAAGTTCAAGAAGATGACCACTGCCGACCCCACCGTCGAGACCAAAGCCTTTCAGGCCGAGGTTTCCGAGCTTTTGAACCTGATGGTGCATTCGGTTTATTCGGAAACCGATATTTTCCTGCGCGAACTGATCTCGAACGCATCTGATGCCTGCGACAAACTGCGTTACGAGGCGATTGCCAACCCGGCGCTGATCGGCGACGGCGAGTTGCCGAAAATCCGTATCATTCCGGACAAGACCGCCAATACGCTCACCATCGCCGATACCGGCATCGGCATGGACCGGCAGGAGCTGATCGACAACCTCGGCACCATCGCCCGCTCCGGCACCAAGTCCTTTGTGTCGCGCCTGAAGGAAGCCAAGGACGGCCTCGGCCTGATCGGGCAGTTCGGTGTCGGCTTCTACTCGGCCTTCATGGTCGCCGACCGCATCGTCGTCTCGAGCCGCCGCGCCGGCAGCGAAGAGGCATGGACATGGTCTTCCGAGGGCGGGTCGGGTTTCGAGATCGCGCCCGCGGAGTTGAGCGACACGCAGGCTCCCAGGCGCGGCACGAACATCGTCCTGCATTTGAAAAAGGACGCGGCCAAATATCTCGAGACGTACGAGATCGAGCGCATCGTCCGCGCCTATTCCGACAACATCCAGTTTCCGATCGAACTGGTCGACGACAAAGGCGAATCCAAGCAGATCAATTCGGCCAGCGCGCTATGGCAGCGGTCGAAATCCGAACTCAAGCCCGAAGACTATAAGGAAGCCTACAAGTCGATCGCCGGCGCCTTCGACGAACCGGCGATGACGCTGCACTACCGCGCCGAAGGACGATATTCCTACGCCGTGCTCTTGTTTGCGCCTTCCACCAAACCCTTCGATCTGTTCGACCCATCACGAAAATCGCAGGTGAAGCTTTACGTGCGGCGGGTGTTCATCACCGACGATGCCGACCTGTTGCCCGCTTACCTGCGCTTCGTCCGCGGCGTCATCGACAGCGAGGACCTGCCGCTCAATCTTTCGCGCGAGATGTTGCAGAACAATCCGCAACTGACGCAAATCCGAAAAGCCGTGACCGGCCGAGTCATTGGCGAACTGGAGACGCTCGCCGACAAGCAACCGGAGAACTTTGCCAAAATTTGGGATGCTTTCGGCCCGGTGATCAAGGAAGGCATTTACGAGGATTTCGAGCGGCGCGAAAAACTATTGGCCCTGTCGAGATTCACGACCACCTCGGGCGAGGCGCGCACGCTCAAGCAATATGTCGCCGATTTCAAACCGAACCAGACCGAGATCTACTTTCTGGCCGGCGACAGCATCGAGCGGCTGAAGGGAAATCCCAAGCTGGAATCCGCCACCGCCCGCGGCATCGAGGTTTTGCTCCTCACCGATCCGGTCGATGCGTTCTGGAGCTCGGCGCCGCTCGATTTCGAAGGCAAGCCGCTGAAATCCTTAAGCCAGGGCGATATCGACCTCTCTTTGGTGCCGCTGCTCGACGACAGCAAGAAGGACGAGAGCAAATCCGACGCCGACGAAGCGAATATTATCGCCGCGATCAGGCTGCATCTCGGCGATCGCGTCGCCGATGTGCGGGCCTCGCAACGCCTCACCTCGAGCGCGTCGTGTCTGGTCGCCGGCAGCCACGGTCCCGATCGCGAGCTTGAACGACTGTTGGCGCGGCAAAACCGTGGCGTTGGCACCAAACCCATTCTTGAAATCAATCTGCACCATCCGCTGGTAACGGCGATTCCCAAGGCCGGAACCGACGCCGCCGACCTCTCTTTCCTTCTGTTGGAACAGGCGCAGATTCTGGACGGCGAACTGCCGGAAGATCCGGCGGCGTTCGCCGGCCGTCTCAACCGGCTGGTGATCAGCGGTTTTTCGAAGGGGTGAAAATTGGTGCGCGGATAGAATGTTGGCGCACCGCGGCGCTCTGCCCTATGATGTCGTGAGCTAGTGGAGTGGATTTGACATTCGCTACCCCGTAGCCGCGTATTCGCGGTGCGAATGTCAAATCCAAAACTCCACTAGAAATCAATATTTGCTAGTGGTCCTTTGATTCTAACATTCGCAAAAGTGGCCGCTGAGAAGGGATGCGAATATTGGAATCGGACCACTAGTATCAGGATCGCCGCCATGCATGGAAAATTCGACCGCGCCGCCGAAGACCTCGGCAATTCGATCCATCTCGAACATGTCAATGTTCAGGTGCCGGATCAGCAACTGGCCACGCTGTTTTATGTTTCGGGGCTGGGGCTGACGCGCGACCCTTATCTGATGACGTCCGACGACAACATGTGGATCAACGTCGGCCGCAGCCAGTTTCATTTGCCAAGCGGCGAGGCGCAGGTGCTGCGCGGCTATACCGCGCTCGTCATTTCCGGACGCAAGGCGCTGCTTGAGCGGTTGGCATCCGTCGCCTCCCGGCTTGAAGGAACGAAGTTTTCGTATCGGGAGCACAACGACTATGTCGAAGCGATCTGCCCCTGGGGCAATCGCGTGCGCTGTTTTGAGCCGGATGCGGATCGCTTCGGACGGATCACGCTCGGCATTCCCTATGTCGAGTTTGACGTTCCCACCGGCAGCGCCAGGGGTATCTGCGACTTCTATCCGAAGATCATGGGAATGCCGGCGCAACTGAAGAACGGCGACGGCACCGCGGCGTCGGTGCAAGTCGGCAAGGACCAGCATCTCGTGTTTCGCGAGACCGACCGGCCGCAGCCGGAATATGACGGCCATCACGTCCAGATCTACATCACGAATTTTTCGGGGCCGCATCGCGCGCTCGCTGAGCGAAATCTCATCTTCAGCGAAGACAATCCCTATCAATACCGCTTTCGCGACATCGTCGATCTCGCAAACGGCAAGCACCTCTTCACGATCGAACATGAGGTGCGTAGCGCCACGCATCCGATGTTCCTGCGGCCGCTCATCAACCGCAATCCCGCCCAGACCAACCGCACCTTCGCCGCAGGCTACGACCAGTGGCTCTGGGCGATGGGACCGGATCAATACGACGGCTAATGATCTGATCAGGCAACGCGGATGATCGTCTTATTGTCGTTTGCATTGCTGTGCGTCTTGAGTGTCACGCTGGCCTGGATCGATATCCGTCACGGCATCATTCCGGATTGGCTGAATTTCGCGATCGCCGGGCTTGGCCTGCTCAAAATCATCCTGACCGACGATCCCCTCGCCGCGATCGAGGCCCTTGGCGAAGGCGCCGCCATCGGTGCCGCGTTCTGGCTGCTGCGGCGGCTCTATTTTTCGTTCAGAGGCGTTCAGGGGCTAGGACTGGGCGACGTCAAACTCCTGGGCGCGGCGGGAATTTGGGTGGGCGTTGCCGGAATTCCGCTTGTGTTGCTGGTCGCGACGATCACGGCGCTGGCCTGTGTCGGCGTTGCGCAACTGTCGGGGCGCCCGCTAACCGCCCAGACCTCGATGTCGTTCGGACCGTTTCTCGCCGCCGGGCTGCTGTTGACGTTGGGCGTTCAGCAATACGGTTTTTGATTGTGCCATAGCGTTTTCGAGCGAAATGGAAACCGGTTCGCATAGCAATCAAGTTTACGCAGATTGCGTAGACTTATCTGCGGTAGAAAACGCGTCGAAACGAAAGACGAGAGTCTCAACCGAAACCTAGCGGACGCGCGCGCGCGCGTTGACCGGCAACAGCTTTCCATCGTCGGAGCCGGGCGGCCGTCCTTCCTCGCGAACGGTGACGGAAGGTTGCGAAAGGCCCGGCTGCGGCAACGCCACGACGAAGGTCAGCTGGTTTTTCTGAAACGACGCCTCCCGGGCCTGAACCGATCGAAGCTGCCAGCCCTGAAAATCCTCGCCTACCTTCAGCCGAAGCACGTTCTTGGTCGCCTGGTCGACGAAAATTCCGAACCTGGCGTCGTCGCCCGAGATGGTGCCGACCAGGGAAAGTTGCGGCTGTTCGGGCTCCTTCGGCTTCGGCGGAGCGACCACCTTCGCCACGGTGACGATCGACGCGGCCGGAGCCGGCGGGCGGCGTGACGGCAGGAAAATCGGACGCTCGCGCGTGACGGAGAACTGCTTGAGCGGCATCTCCCACAGCGGATTGGCGCTGAGCGTGCGTTCGGCAGCAGCGGGGGTGTTCGGCGTCGCTGGAGGAATGGTCACCTCCACGACGGTGCTGGCGGGCTCACTCCAGGTCGAGGGAACCGAAGACTTTGTTTTGGCACCGTCGGCCTGATCGTCGAGAGAGGAATCAGAAATCGCGGTCGTAGCCGATGCGCCCGCGCACAACGGCAACGCTAGAATCAGAATGCGAATTGCACAGCTGCGTATGGTCATTTTGCACCCTGCCACTGTCCGGAGACGCCGAGCAGAAACCGCAACTTGCCGTCGCTCGACGTTGCCACCTGGATATCAAGCTGGTCGATGAACAGGAACGGCATTCCGGCTTCAAGATCGTACAGCAGGGATTGCAGCGCCGATTGTTCAAGTTCGCAGTTGGCGACCATGCTGACAAAACCGGCCTTGGCGTTCGGGCCCTGTATGTCAAGCTGGGACGACAGCACATTGCCGCCCGCCTTGGTCACCGCAGCGGCAACGCGCTGTAGAAGGGCCGCACCCGCAACCGTCACCGTCGAGCCTTCAAGAAAGGCCGAACCCGTGGGAACGCCGACATCGCCGGATTGCTTTCCGGCGGCAGCCGGCTTGCGGCCCTCCAATTGCTCCAACATGGCTACGGTCGCCGCTACCGATGCCCGCTGGCCGAGGAGATCGATGACAGTGCTTGCTGTCACTATCAAAAGGACGATCACAACGCCGACATAGGCTGTTGTGGCCACCACAGGCGAGTTCACCAGCGATTTTTTCAAGGATACGGCGAGGTTCATGTGCTCGATCCAAAGGACGGCGTAATGCGGGCTTCGATGTGGAACTGCTCACCCGGTTCGTTTTGCCCGCGCGTGGTCGGCGCAAAGAAGGTCGCACGCGCGAACTGCGGCGATTTCTCGATCAGGCGGATGAGCGATGGTGCGTCCTGCGTCATGCCGATCACCTGAACCTTGTCGCCGTCGATCCGAAGCTCGGTGACGTAGGTCCCGTCGGGCAAGGCCTGCGACAGTGCTTCCAGCACGACAACGGTCGACGGCCCCGTCTGTTTGCGCTTGGCGAGAAGGCCGAGCGCCGAGCTTCCGCCAGGGCCCAAACGAAGCGCGGCCCGCCGCTGCGAAATCCGTTGGAGCAATTGCTGCTGTTCGGAATCGAAGCTGTCACCGAAATAAGCCGCCACGAGCAGCGCGACCGCGGCCGCAGCACCGGCCGACAGCAAGACGGCACGCAAGGTGCGTGGCGTATCGAGCACGCGGTGGGCGGCGCTGCGCAGCGGCCGGTCGAATACCTTGATTTTTTCCCGAGGGTCGCTGGCGGCGGGTGGCTTGGCAAATGCCGTGAGCGATTGCGCTCCCAAGCCGGCGGCGAGTTGAACAAGCGGCTCGATTTCCTGTTTTGACGTCGCAGCCAGCGTCAGTTCAATTCTTTCTTGCCCGCTCAGCGATGGAGAACTCCAGCCGAACACGGCATCTTCCGCCGGCCATGGCGTCAGACGGTCGATCTGGGTGCGGATCATGCCATCCAGAAAATCCGCAGCCTGTTTTGGAAAATCGAGCGGCCGGAACAGAACCTGAGCCGGCGCCAGATCTGTTTCGATCCGGCTGCCACGGAACGCCGCCTGCCAATCCGCGGGCAAGGGAGGACTCGGCCGGCCGTTGGAGACACGAAACGAAATATCCGATAGCGCCGGACCTTTTCGCGCCGATTTCAGCCTTGCGGTCAGGACGCCGCTGCTTTCTCCGCCGAGTACGATCTGCGGCCGGGGCGCATAGCGGCCGACCATGGAGTCGATCGCGCCGGCGACGGCCGCGATCCATTCATCGAACAAGGCGCTTGCTTCCGATAAAATCGTCATCACCTACCTGCCTGTTTGAGGGGCCGGCTCACGGTCTCCACCTGATCCTGCCATGACAATATGCTGTAGGGCCGCTTATCCTCATCCTTGCCCTTATCGCTGGCGCTGGTGTTGGCCTTGTCGCTGCCTTTGGCGTTACCCAACAAGATCACCGCTTCGGACGAAGTTCGTCGGCCATTGTCAAAACGCAACGTCGTCAGGACACGGAAAGCCCTGGTTTCCGGCAAGGTCGCCTTGACCGGATCGAGCGCGGCCACGATCGCTTTCTGATCGTGCGGCAACGATGGCCGCTGCTTCAGAAAATTGTTGAGTATCTCCGGTGTCATGCCCGGCAGCGCCGCAATCACTTCCGGCGGCGCAATCAGAACGTCGATGTCGGCTGATTTGCTGAAGACCGTCACATAAGGCAACGCGCGCTCAACCAGAACAGGCGAAGCACCCAACACCAGGCTTAGCTCGTTGACATGGGCAAAATGCGCTTGCCTCGGAGAGTAGTTGAGACCCGCAGCAAGATAGAGCGCGCCTTCGTCGTCAGCCGCCCCGGGTTTGGATTGTGTCCGCCATCCGACGATGCGATCGGCCAATTCTGCCGCCGCCTTTTGTTCTGCGCCTAGAACCTCAAACAGGCCGGCGAGCATTTCTTTCGAGGCGGCGTTGAGATCGACCCGCGCGGCTTCCGAGGTGAAAGTGACAAGTACTTCCGCATTGTCCATCCGGAAACGGAACGACCCTTGCGCGGGAATCGCTTTTTCGTCCGCCGATAGCAGTTGATAGGCCGTCAATTCCAGACTGGCCGACACCAGCGCATCCACCTGAACACCCGCATCAGTCGCACCTAAAGCGCGGGCGGAATTGGACAAATACATTGAAAAGATCGTCGCAAGTGCCGACAATGCCACCAGAATCCAGAGCACCGCAATGATGATGAAGCCGCCCTGTGAGGAGGACGCTCTGTGCTTGAAGGGCCGTATCATTGCGAACCACCCTGCCCCGCGGCGCCGCCGCTGGTCTGCGGTGACGTGGCAGGCGAATTGCCCGGCTGGGCGCCGCCTTGCGAGGCAGCCTGCGTGCCGGCGTTATCGTCGCACTTGCCGTCCGCCTGCTTGCAGTCGCCTTGCGCCAACGACTGGACGCGGACCGACGCGACCGTCGAGATCGCGCGCGCATTTGATGTGTCGCGTACCGTCAATTTGATCTTGGCCGGCAGCTTGTCGGAGTCCCGCCAACTGCTTTGCCATTCCTGGTCTTCGCCCGCATAGGCAAAGGACAGCCGGTAGGGCGCGCGCAACAGCAGCACGGGTTCGCCGAAATGAAGCTGGCTTGAGGCCGACTCCGGTGGCAACGGGTGGAATGGCATCCGCGTGCGGACCGTCACAAGCCCGCCTGGGTCGGAGGTCTCCGACAGGTGCACCACGTCGAGCCCAATGCCGGCGTTTGGTCCGATCGCGGTGCGCACGAACGTGACCGATTGCTCGGATCCCGCAAACAGCGGCTGTTTGTCGCTGCCGCTTGCCGGCACATATTGGGCGGCGGCCAGGTCGTCGGCAATTCTCTGCAATGTGATTCCGATCATTTCACTGCGCTGAATGCGGTCAAGGCCGCGATTCCAGTTCGGAAGCCATTGCGCGGTCAAGTTGGCGAGCGCCGACAGCACAAGACCCATGAGCGCCAACGCCACAAGGGATTCGATCAGCGTAAAGCCGCCCTCCTTTGCTCGCCTGTCTGCCGACATTCTCATTGTTGCGACGGCCCCTGCATCAGGCGAACCGTCCTGACATCGGTCACCGCACCGGAAGGAGAACGAACCTGGATCCTGACAAGCGCCGGAATCCAGGCCACATCCGAACCCGATGCGTCCCATTCCCCGCCCATCGGACCGACGTCAATTCGCCATTGATGATCGTTGGTCCTCCCCGACCAGGTCCCGATCCCGATCTTCGCGTGCGACGGCAATTCGGTCGCCATGATGGAGCGCACCGTCTGCATCAGCGTCACGTGCTGCTCCAGCGAACGAACCCCGCGCACATTGGTCGACATCACCGACCCGATCGCCAGAATCGAGACGGCGACGATCGCGAGTGCAATCAGCACCTCGATGATCGTGAAGCCGGCAGTGCGGCCGTCAGTTGGCGAGGTTGCGCGAAACAATTTCAATCCTTCCGGTCAGCCAGTTGACACGAACCTCATAGCCGACATCCGCGCGCGTCAGGGCGACGGCTCCGCCGCACGACATTCCGCTGGCAAAGAAGCTGATCGTCGACAGCGCTTCGCGCTGGTTGCAGGTACGCGGCAGAAGCGCCTCGAAGTGGACGTCATCCGGAATACGGACCACGGCCGGCGTCGCGCCGGATCGGATCA
>Ga0210396_10001920_pt1 | contig 21559 bp, 21 predicted proteins | sample IncBWH17OmetaG_FD_155466 | JGI IMG/M metagenome (GOLD analysis project Ga0210396, IMG submission 155466) | Forest soil microbial communities from Barre Woods Harvard Forest LTER site, Petersham, Massachusetts, United States - Inc-BW-H-17-O ... | reverse complement strand
CCGCCCTTGGCTGGTCAGTCCATCGGTCGAAACGAATTCTGCGAATCGGTGGATCAGCCTCTCGGGGGGTAGGAATACAAAACCGGCCAGCGCCAGTGCAGCGACAATGCCAAATGCGACCCACCGGCGCCTTCGGGATACTGTCATCCAGTTTAGTTGTGTGGACCCGAGCACCAAAGTGCCTATCACAAACAGAGAAGATAGTGTCGCGATGAATCCCATCCGTGAGAAGGAAAGAATAATCCCGGCGAAAATCAGCACAGCAAGAGCCCACACACCCGAAGCTGCAAGCGCGGGGGGAATCGACGAATGCCACCTGGAATGTGCGCGGCGCAACATGGCCACCGGGTACATCACGGCAAACGGCAGCGCCATCTCCAGAAAACCGGAGTAGTGATTGTGGTTGGCGTACGTGCCCCACCTGATCTGTCCCCCAGTTCCCCCAAAATACTGCCAGAGTCCCAGGCCTGCTTCGAGTGCTGCAAGGCCAACAATCGGCCAAATCGCCAGCCAGAGCCCAAGATCAAAACGCCCCATCAGTTTGCATACTAGAAGGAAGATCAACATGTAACCGCAGACGAGCAAGAAGTACTGAAAAGTCCCAGCGGGGAAAACGCTCAACGAAGCGAAGCTCACTTTCGCTCCGACCGGCCCCAGCGCGTCTATCGCCTCTGCCCGCGCTGGCGATAGCACGCGGAGCACTGCCACTGGCAATGGGACTACCTGCAGCAGCACATACGCTGGCAGGAGCACTGCTGCCCATCGCAGCACACGGCCACGAAGCGGCGACCACTCATCCTGCGAACGACCGAGACTCAACAACATCGCCAGTAAACCCAAGACTAGAAGGTATTGATACCGACCAGTCCTCACCACCCCGCCCCACTGGAACATTGTGCAAGCAAGAACACCGGCCAGCACCAGCAGCGCTAGGACTGTCTTCCTATTCAAGCGCTCATCAGTGATCATTGCGCTCCCGCAATTGCCAGCGCCCGCGCTCTGTTCTCCTCTCGGGGGGCCTTTTCTTCTAAGGCGCTCCGGGGCATATGCGAACTTAGTTTTGGCATAGCTGGTTCTCCCTAGTTGACATGATTAAGCGGGCGTTAGGGATTCCGAATCATCGCAGTAATTGGCTATGAAGGCTTGTCTACTCCACTAGCCGATTGTACTTTCCCGACGGCGATTGCGATGTCCATGTGAATTGGGTCGATTCGTAGCATCTCGGAGTTTTTCGTTCGGAGGATTTTGCCGTTGGCATCGGTAATGCGGTCCACAATCAGAGCGGCCTCGGTGTCGAACTCGTGGGAGAGATTCAGGCAATCAGTTTCGGGTAACTTTATTTGGACGGTCCACATGTTTGTATCGTGATGACCGTTCGTAGTGTGTGGGTAGAGACGGCCTCCGAGTTTGGATCTAATTTCATTGAAGCCGAGCTCGCTGTAAGTATGTTGGAGGACTTCCAAGCACTGATCTCGTGTAACAGCAGCCAGGTCGCCACTGAACGTGCTAAGACGGAGCTCGGCGTTCAGGTGAGGGGACAGTACGACCGGCATGATGATCCTTGAATTTCCCAGCTCCGTTGGAGCTGCGCCGGCCCCGCGCGGCTCAAGCGGCACCTCCGAAGGGGTAGACAAGTCTCTCCACTGCGCCAACGATGGCCTTGAACGATGTGATCTCCGGAATCTCTGCTGCCTCAAAGCGGATGTCAAATCGCTCTTCAATAGCCAAGATGAGCTTAATGTGTTGCAGAGAGTCCCATGAAGCTGTAGTGGCAATCGAGTCTTGCTCGAAGATCGAATCAACTTTTAGGACACTCTTAAAAACCTTGATTAATTCTTCGTGCACTATAGTTCCTGAGAGTTTGGCAGGGTCCCCTGAATTGTGATCCATTCTGGACATACCGTGCGTCGGGAGCTTATGTTCTTGATGCAAGTATTATCATCTCCTTCCTGTGAAATATAGTCGAAACCGTGCTTCTTGAAAAAGTCGCGACACGGACTGTTCTTTGTGGTTGCACGATACTCACCAATTATCTGCGTAGCCCCTCGCGCCAGCGCTCGATTCTCGAGGAAGCACAGAACAGCAGTCTCCAGGGTTCGGCCGATCACACGGCAACTCACAAGCAGGCTATCAATTCTGCAGATACGTGGCTCAAACTCCAGCAGCGCAACGGCAACGATTCCATGGTCGCCATGAACATCACGTGCGCGAAATGCCCATAACTCGGATCCACAGCTCAACCGCTCCATCAGCTGTGCCTTATCATACCGGCGTGTGGTCAAATTGAATTGATTTGTCTTCTGGAAAAGCTGAACAATTCGATCGATGTTAGATTTGTCGGCTTTTTCCACCGTTATTTTTGTTTGCAAGGAGCGGTAAAATGACACTAGATCCGTAGCTGAGGCAGCTAGCTCAGCCTGCTTTGCCTGTATTTTGTAAAGTTGTGGACGCCGCATATCTTCCTTGGAAAGAGTCATCTGGTCAAATTCAGTAAGCTGAGCAAGAAATTCTGCATACATTTCAGGGCGCGCAGGCATTTGATACGTGCGGACGCCGGGAAGGGACGACTTCACGAGATCCACTTCGGACGCGCTGTCGTCAAGAAAGACCAGGCTTTCGAGACCGATATTCATTCGACGAGCGATGCGTTGAAGTGAATGAGACTTTGGCTCCCAGTGCACTTCCCATGCCGTAATGTGCTCTGGGCGAAGAGGCATCTCGGACCGCTCGCGAAAGGCATCTGCAACCAAGTGAGGATCGTTCTTGCTTGCAACAGCTAATAAAATGCCCCGGCTCCGCAAACCAAGGAGTGCACGCTGAAAGTCTGCATAAGCATTTGCGGGATACCAGGAACCAGCGCACTGAATGTTCGCCGCCCCGACTTCTCCAAGGATCCCGCCCCATACTGTGTTATCCAGATCCAAGACCAGGCATTTGGCTGGGGGGTGCCGAAGCGCGACGAGGCATCGCGCCACTTGCGATGACAGGATCGGGTACTTTCTTGGATTGATCCCGATCCCGGCAATATAGAAAAGGCGGCGATCGCGCCAGGTCTTTAACCCGGATTCGAATGCGAGCTTCGCAGCATCTACAACATATAGGTCAGGCAAAGAGGCGGCGAGCTTCGAGATCCCTTGGTTCAGTTCCATCGCCCAGCTAAAGATTGAGCGCGCCCCAGATGTGGGCAAGAGGCCATCCATGTCGATATCCGGCGGAATAAAGTTCTGCAATAGAATCGGGGTCGCATTTCTGTCACGGTACGCCGATAATACCGAACAGAAGTCTGAGAGCCAGCCTTCAACTGCGGGTAGCTCCTGGGACGAAGCGCAAGTTCCGAATGAAAGCTTTGGGAAGGCACTTTCCAGATTTAGCGAAATTAGGATCGCCTCTGGTGCAAATGTTAAATGTTTCGCATGTGGGTCGAGCAACTCTTGGCGGTACTGATCGTAGTCAGCTTGATAGAGCCTCAAGGAAAGTCCGTGCCGAGCACATTCAACAGTCAGTGCTGTTTGAATATCGAATGTGTGATTCGCAAGAATTGCGAGGCGCAAAGGCTCAAGCCGAACGCTTTCTAGTTTCTTGAGAGTCGCTTCGTAGGCGGATATGGACGGATTCCCATCTAGCGTGGCAAATATGTCTTTTAGGGCTGACATCTCCTGGCCTCCAATGGCATCGTTATTCAGGCGGCCGAACCTATGCGGGCCACTCATCCCCGCCGTAGTCAGAGTGATCTGAGCAGATTCCCGTGATGTAGAGCGGATGTATCTTCTTAAGCAAGTCAAGAAGATGCGGGTCATTCGAATACATAAAGACATCGTCCACACCCGGGCGAGCACGTTCTATCCATCGAAGTTTTCGCAACTGCTGAAGTTGTGCCGCACCGGATAGTCTCACTCGAATGAAATCTGCCCGCCTCTTCAGACTTTCGCGGCGTGCGGCAGCCAGAAGCATAGTAAACGTTTCCATATCAGCTGGATCAACAACGATGTCCGCAATTTCCGCCCATCTCGCCACTGACTTCCTTTCCATGAACCTCACGACCACGTAGCCGTGAAGATCTCCGCTGCGTCGACTTCGGGCGACAATAGTCACGTGACTGCCCACTGGGCGGGCTTCGAAGCGCCACCGCAAGTACTCTGTGCTTCGAAAAAAAGTTGCCCCAAGCCTTGGCAGTGTTTGCGTCAGGAAGGCCTCCATCTCTCCGTTAAACTGCACGACAGTCTCCAGATAACGAGCACCCTTTCGGATCCCCTTAACCCAAAGTCGACTTCTTTGAAAGGTTGGGAGCACGGCGTCAACTAACTTCATGAGCGGTAGGAGTTTGCTCAAGCGCGCCGGTCCTCCCACCGAATTAACCGCCATCTGCAGCAAGGGCCGCGCACGATTGATATCAAAGAACGTGCTCAAAACGCTCAATCTCTGCCATCGGAGAGCGGTGTAGAAGCCCATCGCTTCCGGGTTCACGCCAGTAACAAACAGTAACGGATTGTCTGACATCGCGGCCTGGAGAAGTCGAACGCCTGCCATCTTTTTTCTGTGTTCGGGAGCGACCATCAGGTCCATAACCCACATACATGGGAGCCAGCTGTTCTCCACCAGAAGGCAATCTCGAATCGCGGCCACTTGCCCAATCAACTTGCCTCCATCGAAAGCCAGCAGATATTGGTTGAGCGATGAGCCGAGCGGGCTCTCAACGAATCTCCAGTCAAAATACTGCTTGTCAGCTTTTAGAGGCATATCGGGATAGCACGTACCCACGAGCCTGCAAACCTCATCGAAATCAGATTCGCAGTACTTTCTGATTTCAAGAGCCATGCTTGTTGTCCTCAGGCCCAGTCCCGATTCGCCTCCCAGTTGTGGAGATGTGCTCCTCCGCTGATAATTCCATCGCAATCTCGGCCATCGTGAGACTTCTCATTCCGAATTGAGTCCGCATTTGCGAAAAGGTATTCAGCACCGTGCGAAGACCGTTAAGATTCTCCTGTAAATTCGTGCCAAAATTGTGAGGATGCCACCAAAGGTGATAGACCGCTCCTCTCTTGGCTGCATTTCTCAATTCGTCCGTTATGCGCCGGATCTTCAGGGGTTCCAGAAACTTCAATCTTCTGCTGTATGGGCGAAGGAAACGGTTCGCTGCGACGTTGATCAGCTTGTGCTCCGCTAAAGTCATTTCAAGAGTACAGTTGTATCCTGTTAGATTGATATATGCGTCTAGTAAACGCCCTATTCTCCGCAATGGCCGTCCGTCGCCCTGCGAATTTCTAGGACGATACAGCCAGCTTTTCTGGGTACCACGATACGCGCGCAGCCCGGCATGCTCGCACGCTTTAAAGTATGCGGAGTTGCACTGGTTTTTGGGGAAGACTACACTTTCGAGACGGACGCCGTAAGCTTCTCCGATAGCAATTGCGGCCGCAAGATCTGCCTCGAACGCCAGGAGATCTTGCCCCTCTTCGAGGCACAGGTAGTGCGAGAAAGTATGTGTGGCAATCTCCTGGTTTGGACAAGAGAGAATCTGTTGTATCAAAGACGGTGCGTAATGATATGGGTCACTATTCTCGTCAAGTCCAATGGTCTGCATATCTAAGTACGGTGAGAATTTCGCATTGTCGTACTTCGGACGTTGGTCAGGCAAGCCCCGGAAAAGATCGGCACGGTCCCTGAAGAACAATAGGCCTACCGTCGCCCAGGTTGTGTGGATGTCGTAGCGGCGAAACAGATCGAGGAGTTCAGGCACGGCAGTCCTAGCTCCGATCAACCGATCGCGGCAACTGGTTAGTCCCCGACTATCCCTCAGCCCCCAGTACAGTTCAAAGTCAAGAGAGATGACGAACATCCCACTGCCGCCTAGGATTGAGTTAATTTTAGACACTTTTCATTGAGCCTACGCGTGCGTATGAGACGGGAAAACGCTCAAAGAAGCAAAGCTCACCTTTGCTCATGCCGATCTCTGTGCGTCCAACGCCTCCGCCCGCGCTGGCGAAAGCGCACGCAGTATTGCTAGTGGCAATGGGATCGCCTACACCAGCAAATACGCGGGCAGAAGCGCTGCTGTCCATCGCAGCACGCGGCCAGGTCGTGGCGACCACGCGTCCTAAAACGATCGAGACACGACATCTTCGACAGGAGGCACAAGACTAGAAGTATTGATACCAACCGGTTCGAACGACATCGCCCCATTGGAACGATGTGTATGAAAGCCCACGGCCCGCACCAATAGCCCCAGGCCTACCTTCAACCGCGCTTCGGTGATCACTGCCCTCCCGCTGCTGCTAGCGCCCGTGCTCTATTCTCTTCGCGCGGGATCTGTTCCATCAAGGCACGCTGGAGCACATGAGAGCTTGGATTGTATTCCGGCACGATCTCCTTCAGTTGCAAGATGAGTTGCGTCACGTCGTGCACAGCACAAATTTGACGCAGCGTCTCAAGACGCCCTGTCATCTCACCGCAGGCGAGTGATGACCCCGCGAAAATCTTTACCTTCTCATGTCGGGTTGGCAATGTTGATTCTTCGAATGTGTGCAGTTCTTCATAAAGCTTCTCCCCCGGGCGGATTCCGGTGAACTCAATCCGGATATCCTCATCCGGCCGCAAGCCGGAGAGTAGGATTAGATTCCTTGCCAAGTCCATGATTTTCACCGGTTCGCCCATATCCAACACGAAGATTTCTCCACCTTTTCCCATCGTCGAGGTCTGCAGCACAAGCTGGGAAGCCTCCGGGATCGTCATAAAGTATCGTTGCATTTTCGGATGCGTGACCGTCACTGGGCCACCGGCCGCAATTTGCTTCTTGAAGAGTGGAATCACACTTCCATTACTTCCTAACACATTACCAAAGCGCACAGACACGAAACGGGTTCCGCCATTTTGTAACGAATTTACCGCAAGTTCCGCCAGCCTCTTGGTGACGCCCATAATGCTTGTCGGGCGAACCGCCTTGTCCGTCGAAATCATCACAAAATCTTCGACTCCATGCTCTGCCGCCGCAAGGGCCGTCATATATGTCCCGAATACGTTGTTCTCCAGCGCCTCAAACATGTGCGCTTCCATCATCGGCACGTGCTTATAGGCGGCCGCATGGTACAGGATCGACGGATGCTGGTGCTCCAACACTTCGGCCAGCCGCTCCGGCCTCTGGACACTTCCAATCTCCGGGTGGAAAGGCACCCCTGGAAAATGCTCCTTCATCTCCAGGGTCAGATGGAACAGGGCATTCTCCGAGATCTCATAACCGACAATCATCTTCGGGCAGAAGCGCGCGATCTGCCGGCACAGCTCCGACCCAATGGAGCCTCCAGCTCCCGTCACCAGTATCGTCTTGCCTTCCAGCTTTCCGGAGATCTCCTTCTCGTCCAGCCGCGCCGAGTTGCGCCCCAACAGGTCCTCCACTGCCACATCCCGAATCTGTTTCGACAGGTTGCTCGCTTTGATGATCTCCCCGAGTCCGGGAACTGTCTTGTACGACACGCCTGCTTCCTGGCAGTGACGCAAAATCCGCGTCATCTGCTCGCCAGAGGCAGAGGGGATGGCGATCAGGACGGAATCGACTCGATGCTTTCGCGCGGTTGTAGCCAGTCTGTCTCCGTTGCCCAGAACTTTCACCCCGTGCACCACTAGTTCGGCTTTCTTCTGAATGTCGTCAATAAAGCCAACCACATGGTAAGGCAGGCTCGGATTCTGCCGGATTTCCACAAGCAGGGATACCCCCGCGCCGCCCGCACCATATATGAGAGTCCGTTTCTTCTCGTCTGACGCGTGGAACTTCGATACTTCGAATAAGATCCTCGCCGCCAGTCGTACTCCGATGGTCAGCATCGAGCACACCAACAGATCGAGAACGTAGATGGATCTCGGGAAACCATGTGGAGCGAGCCACAGAATCGCAAGGGTCCCGACTAAGGAACCGAGCAGATTTCCCATGGCAAGGCGCGGTAGGTCAGCTAATGATACAAACCGCCACCAACCGCGGTCCAGTCGCGCAATCCGAAACACGATGATCTTCACCGCGATCCAGACAGCCAGCGCGTAAACTAGGTGTGCCGTTTCTCTCGGCGGAAGGCTCAGGTCGAACCGAAGGAGAAAAGCAGTGATTACCGAGACGGCGAAGATGCTTGTCTGAACAGCCCAGATGACTGGCCGGCTTATCGTTCCCAATCCGTCAACGATGCGGTCCGAACTCATTGGTTTTCCTTTGCGCCTGTGCAAAGTGCCCTCTTTACTTGCCACTGACTTCCGACCAATGTCTCTGCGTCCTACGGACTACTTTGGCGAATACAACTTTCCGGTCCCTCAGCCCGCGGAAGAAGTTCCGGCACGCTGGACAGAACTCGTTTCCCTCGATCGCAATGCCACACCGCCCGCACGGCTTGCGAGCTAATTGGGAGTCCTGCGCTCCACTGCCGTTCTTGTCGACATTGTTCACTGCCTACTCGCCATCGGCCATGGGCCACTGTTTGAATGTTGTTCGATCCTCTGCAGTAAAAGTTCCGGCGCTCGAGCTGCTCTCCTCACCTCGTTGATCACATAAAGCTGCTTCGCTTCGGAGAGGCTGCTGAAACTTGGGAGGCAGATTCCTGGCCAGAACACGCCCTGAGCTACCTCGCCGCCCTACCGTTCGGCGGAGGAATTTAGAGGTTGAAGGTTCATCGGCTTCCGTACCGGCCGGGACCCGATGCTCGCGGTATCTAGGGCTTTGATCAGCTCGTCTATTTTGTAGGCCCTCACGAGACGCCCGACCGAGGTGATCCTTCGTTGTCGCCAAAGTTACATGTAACACCGGTTTTATCTGCATTGACAACCATGGAACTAAACTTGACCATCGCCAACGCCCCTCTGCCTCGGGCCGCACGGGTAGCGATGCAGAAACTGGAGTGGGAAATCCTAGAGCCAGATGTCGATCATGACTGGAATTGGTACCGGCAAAGTGACAACCAGCCAGAAGAACGCCGGAGGAACGTCCAATAGCCGCTTCATCGGGCAATATCTTCAGAAAGCCGTAGGTCTTTCGACAACAGTTTCTGCTCCACTAGGGTCAGAATGGCGGCAGCGTCCATGCCGTAAACCTTCCGGAGGTACTTCTGCGTGCCCACGATGGAAGAGAAACCCGCACGCAGCCCAATCCGGTGGAAACACGCTGGAATGCAACCCATTTCCAGAAGATTCTCAGCGACCGCACCGCCGAGGCCGCCATCCACAGTGTGTTCCTCGACGGTTACTATGCCCCCTGTTTCGTCAACTGCTCGTACCAGGCTCTCGACATCGAGAGGCTTAATGGTCGACATGCTCAGCACTCGGCATTGAATCCCCCGTTCGGAAAGCATTTCTGCCGCAGTGAGCACTTCCTCCATGATTCCTCCGGCTGCAGCCAATGTGATATCCGCACCGTCGCGGAGCTGGCAGGCCCGGCCAAGCTGGAACTTCTCGCCTGGGCGCACGATCGAAGCAGCGGTTGACTTGTCTATTCGTAGCAGGGCCGGCCCAGTGGCTTCAACCAAGGCACGGGTTGCTTCCTTGACCTCCCACAAGTTGCACGGGGCCACGACGGTCATGTTGGGGAGTGCCCGAAGGATGGCCAGATCCTCCGTAGCATGATGCGATATGCCGAGGGGGCCGTAGCTGAAACCGCCGCCTATCGAAACGATCTTCACATTGGCTTCGTGGTAGCAGACGTCATTGCGAACCTGCTCCAGACAACGCAATGTGGGGAAGTTCGCGATCGAGTACGTGAATACAATCCGCCCTTCCAGAGCCAGCCCCGTGGCAACACCTGTGAGATTCTGCTCCGCAACCCCGACATTCAGATATTGCCGCGGAAATCGTTCCGCGAAGTTGTTGAGCACTCCGAACCCCAGGTCGCCGGTAAGGAGCATGATTCTGGAGTTGTGCTCGGCCAAAGCCGTCAGGGTTTCAACGAAGGCGTCTCTCACTTAGTCCCCTCAAGTTCCCCCAAGGCCGCCTCGTACTCTTCCCCTCTCGCGGTTCGATAGTGCCAGAGAACGGTATTCTCCATGAATGAGACTCCCTTGCCCTTGAAGGTATGAGCTATCAAACAGCTTGGTTGGCCTGCAGCGAAAGGAATCGTCGCAAGCGCGCCAGAAAGTGCCTCGTGATCGTGCCCATCGACCTCGCGTATCGCCCAGCCAAAGCTCGCCCATTTCTCAGCAAAGGGTTCCAGGGCGAGCGTCTCAGCCACCGGAGCCAGACTTTGTATCTTGTTGTAATCCAAAATGGCCACAAGGTTGTCCAGCTTGTGGTGAGCCGCAAACAAAGCAGTCTCCCAGGTCGAGCCTTCATCACACTCGCCGTCACTCAAAAGTACAACGACGCGGTTAGTGGCTCCGTCGAGTTTGCCGGCGTAGGCCATCCCGGCCCCTATCGACAATCCGTGACCGAGAGACCCCGTTGAGACTTCGACACCGGGTATGCCCTTATGCGAAACATGACCGCTAAAATCCGATCCGTCCTGGTAATGAGTCAGAAGCTTCTCCACGGGAAAGAAACCACGCTCTGCCAGCGCGGCATAGACGGCGCAGCCAGCGTGGCCTTTGCTAAGAATAAAGCGGTCCCGATCCGGCCGTCGGGGGCGCAATGGGTCGACGCGCAGGACGCGACCATAGAGAACGGCAAGAACGTCCGCGCAGGACAATGCAGCTCCGATATGCGCACTGCCGCCGTTGCTAGTCATACGCAGCGCATGGAGGCGGATCTGCTGTGCGAGTTTACGCGTTTCCGTGTCGGAGTCTGATCGAGCTTGTCTCATAGATTATTGTGGAAGGATTGGATTTGAGAAAAATCAAGTGCTTCCCTCTGTACGTTTAAGAGGGCATTGCGGCAAACGGCAGGCGTTTGCCAGGCGGGATCAAACAAGTGACTTCACCGCTGCCTCGACTGGAGTCTCAGCGTGGACCGAATTCATTTATAGACAGGCCAATTGAAATGCCTTAGGGTGCCAGTCCGCCACCGCTATGTTTTCTTCGACCTGAGCGGAGGTTCTACCGCCAACAACGATCGAGGTGACACCCGGCACGTCCAAACTCCACCTAAGCGCAACCTGGGCCGGCGTTCTGCCAGCTTGGCGAGCGATCTCGCGCAGCCGTTCCAAAATTATCATGAACTTCGGTCGCTGATCCGGCTGAAAGTGCTTCAGGCGGTGCCGCCGATCCGAAACATCGAACACTGAGCTCTCACCAAATTTGTCTGTGAGAAATCCCTGGGCAAGAGGGCCGTAAGCGAGTACGCCTACGCCAAGCTTCTGGCAAGTGGGAATAATTGCTTGAGCCGCTTCCCGGTTGATCAGACTCAGAGATACCTCAGCGGCGGCCAAGGGGAGGATCGCGTTGGCCTGGGATATCTGGGAGCCCGAGAAATTAGAGACACCAACGGCGCGTATCTTGCCAGCTTGCTGGCACCTCCGCAACGCTTCCATTGTATGCTCGATCGGAGTGTTCGCGTCAGGCCAGTGGATCAAGCATAGCGGCAAGCAGTCCAAGCGAAGCCGACGCAGGCTAGCCTCGACGGCCCCAATCACGTATTGGGGGCGGCTGTCGATGAAAGTGCGCGCACGCTTGCCGGGGTCAGGAACCGCCCACCGAACCCCGACTTTCGTGCAAATCACGACCTCATGGCGGCGCTTCCCGAGGGCCATCGCCAATGCTTCCTCCGACTTCCCCAATCCGTAGACGTCCGCCGTATCGAACAACGTGATGCCCAACTCGCAAGCGACCGCTACAGCGCGTGCCGCTTCGCGCAGATCCACCTTTCCCCAATCCGTGCCACCCAGGACTTCACATCCAATACCGATCCGTGAGACGACCAGGTCGCAATTCGTCAGCTTCAAATTCTCCATATTTAGCTTGGGGACCAGTCGCGATTAGAAAGAGATTAACCGTCTGAGAGTGAGTAGCAAAACACGGCAATCAGTACGTAGGCTCTGTTCTTGGACATAACGAATTCGCAGAGCATTCTTTGCAGATAGAACCTCGTGTTCATAGACGCGGTCTGCGCTATCCCGTCCTAAGACCTCACTGAGCTGGTAGAACTCGATTGAAGCGTAGTCGGTAATGCCCGGCTTGACTGAAAGTATTAGCTTCTCCGCACCCTCATACAGGTCGGTGTACTTTGGCAACTCCGGTCGGGGGCCCACTAGACTCATTTCCCCAGTCAACACGTTGATGAACTGAGGCAGCTCGTCCAGCTTGTGTTTGCGAAGAATCGCGCCGAGCCGGGTGACTCGCGGATCATCTTTGGCCGTCGATCCGCCGCCCAATTTCTCAGCATCGACCACCATAGTCCGGAATTTCCAGATGCGAAATGGCTTCCCGCCTATGCCGGTCCGTATTCCGCGGTAAAACACGCCGCCCGGTGACTCCAGCCACAGGAGTACACCAATAATCACCATAAGCGGCCAAGCTACCAGCAGACCAGCGAACGCACCGCACACGTCAATGATTCGTTTCATTGCTTCTCGGTGACGCTTCCTGAAAGTCGCTACAACCTGTCCGCTGATCTCTAATTAGGGTCACCCGACTTCTGCCTGGCCCAGCTACCCTACTACGGAGCCGTAGAAGTCGAGCAGCGCTGACGTTACCAGTTCCTTGGAAAAACTGCGACGTGCTCTCAACCGCGCATTCGCTCCCATCTTCGCGCGCAATTCTGGGTCGTCCATCATCTGCTTCATCTTCGATTGCAGGTCATCGACGTCGCCAGCGACATGCAGAAGGCCGGTTCCACTCGGTTCAATGGCGTCGATTATTCCGTATATATTGGACGCCACAGTCGGAATGCCGACCGATGCCGCCTCAATGAGCACGCTGCCAAAGCCCTCGCGGTAGCTCGGCAGGAAGAGCACGTCGGCAGCCGCCATGTATTCCTGCGGCGCGGTGGCGAACCCAACGAACAAAAGTCTGCTGGCAACTGACGAGCAAATCTTCTCCATGCGGGGCCGAAGACCCTCCTCATCATCTGCGCCAACAATGAGCAGCCAGGCTTCCCCGTAATCCATCCCTAACCGTGCGAACGCTTGTGCCAGATCCAAAACGCCCTTGTCGACCTTGAGTCTCCCCACGTAGAGAAGAACCACGGAATCTTCGGCGATACCCTCCCGCTGCCGGACCCTCTTTCGCGACTCAGAGTTGGGACGAAAGCGGTATGTATCTACTCCGCAAATGGATCCGTTAGCGAGGACTTTGGATTTCTTGGCAGAGACAAATCCCTCGCGCAGCAGGAATTCGCGCTGAGAAGGGCTATCCACCAGAAGGTGGGTTGCCATGCGCGCCGTCACCTTATCTGCGGTCTTGAGCATGCGCCTGGCAAGCCCGGAGCGGGTAGCCCACACCTGTCCGGTAAACGTATGGATTCTCACTGGAATTCGAGCTATGGCGCCCGCAATGGTAGCTAGCAGGCCTGCCTTGGGGGTCACCGAGTGGATGGCGTCGAACCGTCTGCGCGAGAACAAGGCAACGAGGAAGAGGAACGCGTGCAAGTCGCGAAGCAGCGAGATGTTCCTCTCGATAGGGGCGGCTATAACTTCAACCTTCGGGTTGAGGCCCGGAAGGGTATCACCTTTCCCGACATTTAGAACAAGGCACACCTGGTAGTTCCTACTTAGGGAGTCGATTTGATCCACCAGGAATGCCCTAACAGTAAGGGGACTGGAAACGATGATGGCGATCCTCTTCACCCGGAAGTCTTCCAGCGGTCGACAACGAGATACAAAGCGTCCTCCATGGTTACGGCGTGGGCGTACCCGAGTTCCCGTTCCATTCGCGTTGCAGGGTAAACAACTCGACTAGTCAAAGCATCGACGCGAGATTCAGTAAGCGGGAAGCCTGGCAATTTGCCAAGACTTCTAGCAGCGAACCGCGCTAAACATTCGGATACCCGGAGGTTCGGGCGGGACCTGTCGAGCGCGTCTGCGATGAGGGCCACAAACTCTTCAATGGTCCGATTATCTGACAGGTTGTATACCCTGCCTTTGGCCGCCGCCATCCGCCCACAGCGCACAAGAGCCTCGATTACGTTGTCGAGGAAGATGTAGTTGGCGGAAGCACCCCTAGGACCGATGAAGAAGAAAAAACCACGATCAATCATCCCGGTCATCTGGCGCAGAGACCGATTCCTCATGCCAGGGCCAAACACTATCGAGGGTCTCAGAACGGTACAAGAGAAAGCGCCGTCATCGGCAGCCTGCTGGACAAGTTGATCGGATTCCGCCTTACTGGTCTCGTAGACCCCGGTTGGCCGCAAGGGCGTCTCTTCCGTGACCACCCCATGGCGATACGACCCATATGTGCCGACACTGCTGAGTTGAACCCAGTGGCCTATGTTTCCGTTTGCGGCCTCGACTAGTTTGCGGGTTCCGTCGACATGAAGCAGCCTCATCCGACTCGCGTGAGTGATCTCACCAGCGCAGTGATAGACCACGTCTGTACCCTCGACGAAGTGGGAGAGGAATGTTGAATTGCCGGCGGAGACAAGATCGCCCGAATACAATTTCACGACATCAGGGAAGCCGTTTTGATTTCTTGACTGGCGCGAGAGCACCCGCACGGTATCACCGGCAGCGAGATGCCGCAGCACAAGAGCGCGACCTATGAACCCCGTTCCTCCGGTAATCGCTACTTCCGTGGAGCTCAACGCCGGCCTGCTTGCTCTACGGTTCACCAAGCGGTTCAAAACTTCGTAGTGGCGAACACTTCCGTAAGGAAAACCGTATGAGGTCTACGACTTTCGTTATTGATCGACAGGGTTGTGCTAAAAGATTCTCGACGGGAGGTGTCGCTTAACGTTTGTGGCAAGCAGGACAGCAAGTAAGAACGGCAATATCTGCACTCGCTCCCGTGAAGCAGTTCCCGCATTGCTAAACATGCTCAAGACAATGAGGAGACTGACTGCCGCCAACGCACAGAACAGGAGATATCTGTTCGCGCAAACCGATAACCACACATGTCTAGCGCTTCCAAACGCACAGGCAACAAGCCAAATGATAAGGATATTCTCAGTTGCAGCGAAAGCAACATTCGGGTTGTGCGCCTCCCACGGATAGGGTCTGGCGAGCAAATTCCAGATCCCGATGGGGATGCGTGCAAGACTCTTATCGTTGTCACTGTCCAACCCAAATGCGGAGCCGCCATAGTTCGAATAGTCCCCGAGCTGGAACTGGCGTTCCACGGCACCTGCGAGTGTGAGCTGTTTGAGACCGATATAGCTTGCCGTGATTGGAACTAAGATCGAAATCATGCCGATCAGCAGCGCAGCCATGCCGGGCCGGCTCATCTTACGGGAACCTAATTGCGGCCAAATCGCTGCCGCAGCTGCAGCGACGATTAATACGAGGGCTATATGAATCCGTATAATGGAAACCAGTGTGAGGCCGCAACAAAGTGGCAATAAACCGCGAACGAGCCCGTTTTTGAACGCTGTGGCTACTCCATATGTGATGAGCGAAATACCAAATACGACGATGGAGTCTTTGCCCGGATTGCTTGCCCACAAAGCTATGGATGGCATGAATAGAATGCAATAGTAATACCGACTACCAGAAACTGTGCAGCACGACTTCGCAAATGCTTTGATGATTATGACAGCTGACAGGAGACTGAGAGCTGAGCAGAAGAACAACAGCCCATAAATATCCCCGCCAAACGGAGTGTAGAGAATTGCTGTAAGAACCGGAACGGCTGCGGTTCCAAGTTGAAGGCTTATTTTCTCAGAGTGGCCGGTACGGATAATGTCAGCAAGGCGGATAGCTTCGTAATGATACCACTTGGCATCAAGGCCAGACTGTACCTCGTAGAATGGGAAATACCAAAACGAGACGAACAAGAACACCACTAGATGCCATAGGATTGCAGATGGCAATAATCTCCGAAGTCCTTGTATTTTTGAACCCAAAGCTACAGAAAAGATGAAAACAATGGCCGCGTAAACTACTAGGGCAAGACAAGCGACTGCTCCGTCGGATTGCCAATTTAATGTCGAGGGCATATATGAATTTCTCTACAGCAACCACGACCTGCAACCGTCGTGAACGCTTTATCTAGCAAATGTTAGACGAGCGCCTGTGTTGTCTTGCCCACTGTCATCGCGATGCCAGCGCTGTTTATCCGCTTGGGGGGAATTATGTTCCTAAGGATGGCTGTAATGGTGGCAGTCGTGTCAACCGTCTCGAAGAATTGAGCAGCCGCCGCACTATAACGTTCATGGTGTGCATCAATATGCAGCAGTGAGGACATCAACACCTCTGAGTCTTGGAAATCGACGCATACTCCCGCTCCTCCGGCCGCAACCACATGCAAGCCGGGAAGGTCATCGCAAATCATCGGCACCGCAGCTCCCGAGTACTCCCAGATCTTATTCGGAGCACAAAACAGGTGGTTGAAGGAAGTACGCGCATACGTAACAGCACCGATGTATGCGTGACTGGTCACCTGCAAGTGGCCCGGGGCTGGGATGCGCGGAATGACGATGACATTCGGGCAGAGGCGCCGAACTTCTTCGAGGAATGGGTGGAATGCAGCATCCGCTCCCATAACGACGAATCGCCACGGCTCGCCTAGCTTGTTGACGACTGCCGCAACAGGTCGAATGTCGCGTTCTGCTGTTATCTGTCCTTGGTAAAGCACGAGCTTGGTGGCTGAGCCTAGCGACTCAATTATGTCTTTCGCGCGCGGATCGTCGATATGCGCGTTTCTGCCTTGGCATTGCAAAACTGGCTTGTTCGGAAGCACGTGCGGCGTGCACTGCAACCCATACCAGTAGCGCACGATTGCAGCCCGCGAGGCTTCTGGTACAACTACGGAGAGAGCGCACCGCGCAAAAGGGCGTAACGGCATCCGCAAATGCCAAATTGTGTCATATAGCTCGTTTGTCTGCAGCACGTAGCGTCGCTTTAACAGACACGGTCCCAAGGCTATCGCGGTATCGGCGCTGCCAATCCACAATGGCGTTGTTTCCGGCATCGTAGACATAAAGCGCCATGCATCCTGGTGAAACTGTATACAACTGAGCACCCTTCCGCTAACCGAGTGAAGGTTTTGGTACGTTCGCCCGAACGCGGTTACGCGGACGCCCTCACTCCGTAGGAGCGCGATCACGCCCTGGCCGGCGTTCGACGTGCCCACATGTACTCGTAGTCCGAGACGTGCCAATACTACGGAAGCACTTAAGATGGGTGGCATTTCCTCAAGTGGGAGGCGGCACAAAAGCACGATGTCGGGTAACGTGTCCTTGCTCGTAAAACTCTCAATCACGGTCTGCTCCTCATTCAGCAAGTAGAGGGTCTCTCCAATGATGGTTCGTCTGCTCTGGGGTTTTTGTTGTTTGTCTTAAATCGCTCCGAACTAGCAGGGAGCCGCTTGAGCCGGAGTGAATCCTTCTTGAGTGGAGGTGTAGGCGGCGGTTTGTATCATATCTGCCTCTCACTCAACAATACAATGTTCGGAAAGTCCTCGAACACGCAGTTTTCTCAGAGTCCCATAGATGATTCCGACAAACTTTTGCTCAAGAGCGATGATTGCCTTCGTCAGGTCATCCTTGCCTGACCGATTCAACCCGTCGAACTACTGTGTTCTGTCCCATTCCCCCAGCAGTTGGGAGGCATGCCGTTCCAACAAGTGGATAGTCCCCGTGAACAGCCAGCAAGTCTTCGCAGCCTCCAATATCAGACGTGAGAGACACGACTGGGACCAGAGAGAGATCGCGCTGTCGCCATCCTATCCTGCGATAACGAATAGCATACAAGTGATAATCAAGCGGACGAAGCACGGCTTCAACTGAATCCGGAGAAAAGCCCCCAGCGGAAAGGGATGATTTATTAACTTCGATATGGACTACGGGCCGAAAGCGCCGAAGGGTCTCCTGCGCGCCCTGAAGAACGAGCGGCTCCGATCCCTCAGCATCGATCTTGATGAAGGAAATGCTATGCGTCCCTGGCGCAATATCCAGTTCGGTCATAACGTCATCGAGACGGCGTGACCGGACTGAAATCGTTGACTCGATAGTAGGTTTCGCAATATCGTTCGGAAATCGGCTCGACCAACCAAGTTGGTGGGATAGCGCAAAACTACAGAAAGCATCAGAGGAGTCGCCGAGGGCACAAGAGTAGAGTCTTACTTGTTCGAATCCATTGCGTTGAACGTTCGATCTCAGTACTTCCAAGGCTCGTGGATCCGGTTCAAACGCTATCACACGTCCTCCCGGGCCGACGGCTTTCGCCAAGTGAAGGGTGAGGAAACCTTTCTGTGCTCCTACATCGATGCAGAAATCTCCTGGGCGAACTGTGGCTGCAATGAGGCGAATCGTATGCGGCTGATAGGAACCAAGATAGAACTTACAATCCATCGCGTCCCAGGGATCAATGCGCATGTAGAACTTTCCGCCCACAAATCGCCACTGGCACACTCGACCCACTGCAATTGCGCGAAGGGTGCGGTAGCTCCAGCGGACAGGTAGAGCGAAAACCCGCAGAACGGTTCGGCATAAACGAACGAAGCTTGAGCTGCTCTTAATAGTGGTCCTTTCTTGTTAACATCGCTGTCGTGGCTTCGGTAGCGCATCTCTGGAAATTGGAATCTGTAGCCCTTGTGACAATGGTCGAGCTTCCCAACTGGGATATTTCAGCATTGTTGAGGCCAGCTCTAGTCATTTCTAGGTGTGAAGCATCACAACAACCACACACAGCTTGTAGGGAACGAGCGGAAGGGTTGGCGAAGTGGAGTTGCACGTAAGTACCGACGGTGAGAGCATGCAGCAAGTACGAAGCGAAAAATGCGCCCGCCAAACCTAGGGCCCCGTACCGCGGCACCAATAGGGCTGCGCTTGCTAGCAACACGAGTGCCCAAACAGAATTGAGAATAAATCCCCACCACATCCTGTCTAGACTGGCAATCGCTTGGCCGATCACTGCTGCCGTAGAGCTAACCACGGCTGCAAGAACCATGAGGATCAGGACGGATCTACCGGCCAGGAAATCCTGTCCGTATGCTTTCATGATCCAAGAGGAGTAAATGACAATTGGCGCAGCTACGAACGCGCTGAGCCCGAAACTAAGCAGGAGGTTAACGTGCAATAGCTTCCTGAAGAGTCTCGAGTCCCCGACGGCCACATTAGACAGCATGGAAAGTAGCGGTTGCGAGAGCAGTGAAGGCAAAAATACAACTGCTGCCCGCCACTGGTTTGCAGCACTAAAAACGCCCATCTCCGCATAGCCGCGGGGCTGGTTTACCAGAATCGAACTCGCCGCCCAAATCGCCGGGCTCGCCACGGCTCCGGCCAGAAACGCTGGGAGAGAAAACTTCCACAGGATGACACGGTCGGACCAAAATCTCTCCCAGCGCACCGGAACCTTATTCCTTCTACATTCGGCGTGAATTGCGATGTGGTTTACGATCCATCCTACGGCAGCGGCAGCTATCAGCGCCGCGACTGCTCCGCGCAGATGCCATATCAGAACGCCAGCAACTGTGAGCGGCAACGTAAGCACACCTCGGATCAAGTTCACACGGGCGATGGTGCGGAATGCTTCGAAACCGGCTAGCACCCCGATCTGTGTACCGTTGAGGGCATTCAAAAAAAGCAGGCCCATCGCAATCCGCAACTCTGCGGAAAGCTGAGGAGCATTCAATGTGCTTGCTGCCAGCCATGGAGCCACAGCAAAAAGGGCCACGACGGCAGCGGTCGCAGTTCCCAACGCGACAGCCGTGCTAAGAGCGATGATGCGGCCAGCGCGGGCAGGGTCTTTAGTCCGGAACTCAGCTACGTATTTTGTTGCGGTCATACCGAGGCCAACGCCGGCGAATACGCCAAACATGCCAATCGTGGTATTGATAATTGCAAGTTGACCGAAGCCCACCGGTCCAAGGAGATGCGCGGTAATGACGGAAGCTACGAGGATAGAGCCCTGAGAAATGACTGCGCCGACTAGAGACCAGAAGGCACCCCAAGCCAACCGCCCACGAAGGGAATCTGCTGGAAGAAATTTCAGAACTCGGTTTTTTGTGTCCTCGAAGTATGCCATATCACACGGCCACAAGAGGGGCATGCGTAAGCTGCTCATGGAGAATAGAAGCGATGATCTCGCTTGCACGGCCGTCACCGTAAAGATTGTAATAGCGGGCCATGTGGTGGTAGGCAATCGGATTGTCGAGAAGGCGCTCAGCTTCGTCTACGATCCGCCGCTCGTCGGTGCCGACAAGCCGGGCTGTCCCGGCCGAGACGGCCTCGAGGCGCTCTGTTTTCTCGCGCAGCACGAGCACGGGCTTTCCGAGTGAGGTTGCTTCCTCTTGAATCCCCCCCGAATCGGTCAGCAGGAGATATGCTCGACGCATCAGGTCCACAAACGGGATGTAGTCCATGGGATCTAGGAGCGTGATTTTCGGCTGGCCCTCCAGATGCCGTTTAACTGCGGCTCGGACGTTGGGGTTGGGATGGACAGGATAGATGATCTCGACGTCATTCCGTTGGGCCAAAAGCGCGAGCGCCGAGCAGATGCGGTCGAACCCGTCTCCGAAGCTTTCACGGCGGTGGGCGGTGACGACGATGAGCTTCTTCGATGGATCCATGTGAAAGCCATTGAGGCCAGCGATCTTGCCGGTCTCGAGAGCGCGCTTGACGTGCAATACCGCATCGATGCCGGTGTTGCCGGTAACAGTGACCGTGGAGCGCTCCACCCCCTCTCGGTAGAGATTCTGGGCGGCACCTTCGGTCGCCGCGAAATGAATGGCGGCAAGCCTCCCGGTGACAACGCGGTTCATTTCCTCGGGGAAAGGCTGATGCGGGTCGCCTGTGCGGAGACCGGCCTCGACGTGGCCGACAGGGATTTTGGCGTAGAAGGCGGCTAGGGCGCCGCATAAAGTGGTGGTGGTGTCGCCCTGGACGAGGACAATGTCAGGCTTATCCTCGGCGAGCACGGGTTCGAGAGCAGCAATGATACGGGAGGTGGACTGATAAAGGGTCTGCCCGGGACGCATGATGTCGAGATCGCGGTCTGGTATGACCTCGAAAATGTTGAGGATTTGGTCGAGCATTTCCCGGTGTTGAGCTGTCACGCAGACACGGACCTCGAAGTCATTTGGACGGGACTTCATGTGTCGGATAACTGGACAGAGCTTAATGGCCTCGGGGCGCGTACCGAAGATGAAGAGGACTCTAGTCATTTCTGCATACGGGACGATTTGGTGCTTGCCAAAGACCTCATCCCCCAATTCCGGTTGTCACTAAACGACCTCGTTGTCCTGTAGTAGTCAAATAGAATTTGCGTAACATTAGGGGGAGCAATATTGCTCGTCACCTTGTCGAACTTCATTCTTGCCGGCGGTTCGGGGAGATCGCTGAGTAGGACAGGCTGGCCATGTTTTGACTGTCGGACCGGTTGCTAGGAAGATGGATGTCGAACGCCGCGTTGCCCCGATGCGCCATCAATAATATTTGTGCCGGCTGCCGGAGGTGTATTGGTTCGACTTACGTGGATCCCATTGATTCAGAATCGTCCCGAGGACCCGCGTTCCGTCTTCCGTTAGCCGCTGGTTGGCAGCTACCGCGGCGTCCCTCATTGTCTGAGCCG
>Ga0210396_10001919_pt1 | contig 21560 bp, 14 predicted proteins | sample IncBWH17OmetaG_FD_155466 | JGI IMG/M metagenome (GOLD analysis project Ga0210396, IMG submission 155466) | Forest soil microbial communities from Barre Woods Harvard Forest LTER site, Petersham, Massachusetts, United States - Inc-BW-H-17-O ... | reverse complement strand
TCCACCTCCAACCGGGAGACATGTTGTTTGTTCCCAAGAATCGGCTTTCCAAGATTGCGCCCTTTATCCCGAGTGCGAACGTAGCGATGGTACCCGGCAAGACGTTCTGAGGAACTATGGCAGACTGCCGCGTCCCTAACGGACTGCGCAGCCACTCGAGAGGAAAAGGCTAAGGAGATTGAACATGGAAGGGCAGGAGTTAGTTCTTCAAGGCACAGGTCGGATTACTTCTTTCACCGCTCGCGACTTTGCTGCCATGGCCTTTCGGCGGAGCCGGACGTTGATTTTCTGTTTTTCCGGAATTCTGCTAGGTACGATGCTCGCGGCGATCTTCATGCCCAGCTATAGCGCTCAAACCGAGATTCTTTTGCGTCGCCAGCGCGTTGATCCGGCAGCGTCACCGGAACAAGCCAATGGTTTGACCGTGAGCGGCACGGTCACCGAGGAAGAAATTAACTCGGAAGCAGAGCTCGTTCACAGCAAGGATGTGCTTCGCCAGGTGGTGTTACGCAGTGGGCTTGACACGCCACACACATTTCTGGGGTCTCTGCTTGCCTCCAGCGATCCCGAGAAGCGGATCGAAAAAGCAATGAAGAAGCTGGATTCCGGTCTAACCGTGGAGCCCTTGCCCAAGAGCAACGTTATCCGAATCAGCTACAGTTCCAGCAGTCCCAAGATGGCGGCTCAAGTCCTGACCGTACTGGACGACGTCTATCTCCAGAAGCACGAGGAAGTGCAGCGAACTCCGGGTCAATTCCAGTTCTTCGACAAGGAGGCCCAAAAAGCAAGTGAGGAGTTGGCTGCGGCCGAGGATCGGGTGAAGGCGTTTCCTCAGGAGAGTGGCACCGCCAATCCCACCTTGGCGCGTGACATCACCTTGCAAAAGGTGAACGACATGAACCTGCGTCTGTCAGAGACTGAAGCCGCGATCGCTGAGACTAAAAAGAAGATTGATGCATTACAACAACTGGCCAACACGACCCCAGCCCGGCTAACTACGCAGATGCGAAAACAGGACGATGGTCCGGTGTTGTCGCAGATGAAGAACACTCTCCTCAGTCTTGAGATCAAACGCAGCGACCTCGCCTCCAAATATCAACCTGATTATCCTCCTTTGGTGGAACTGGATCGCGAGATCGCCGATACTCGTGCCACGATTTCGGGCGAAAAACCTCTCAGCGATATCACCACAGATCAGAATCCCGCATTCGGTTGGATTGACTCAGAACTGGTGAAGTCCAAGGCGGAATTACGAGGTTACGAAGCGAAAGCGGCCGAGACTGAGAGGCTCGCTCACGAGGCTCAGGCAAATGCCCAAAAGCTGGAAATCCAAGGCGTCGAGCAGCAAGACCTACTCCGTGCGGCGAAAACTGCTGAAGACAAGTATTCGTTGTATTCCCGTAAGCGGGAGGATGCGAGAATTACCGACGCATTCGACGAACAGCGCATCCTGAATGTCGCCATAGCAGAAAGACCGAGTGTCCCGAGTCTACCGAGCATGTCCCTTTTGATGTATGGCCTGATTGGCGTCTTTCTGGCCATAACCGTGAGCTCTGGCGCAGTTTTCGCTCTCGAGTACTTCGACTCCTCTTTCCGAACCCCCGCTGACCTCGAAGGGTTTTCCAATAGCCCAGTGCTGGCTGCTGTGCCAGACGAAGACGCCGGTCTAAGACTGAGCAGCAGTCGAGGAGAGAGCGCTTCCATTTAGACGTGCTCGTCCTTTGCCGGCGGTACGAAAACTGGCACCGGAGGATTGCTTAACGTTATCTCTTGCGGTCCGCCATGCAAGATGACAGTCACCGCACTACACCGCGTCAACGGGTGGACAACGCTCGCTCCCTACGAGATTTGAACATTTCTTCTGCGGATTGCATTTGAAAGAGCGCCATTAGGAGTGGTTCATGAGCAAGAATTTTGAATTGTTACAGCAAGTTGGCGGGCAGCAAGAGATCTACGATACTCCCAAACAGGAGAGACCGGCGACATCGGTCGACCCTACTGCTACCGGAACCGCTGCCGTCGGAACTACGGCGTTGGAACCGACCGGAATGACGCGGGAAGAGATTACGAAACTGGTGCAACGCTTGTTTCTTATACCGGGAACTAGCGCCCCCCACACCGTCGTTTTCGCGGGAACGGAAACCAGCAATGGTTGTAGCTGGCTGGCTGCTCGCGCCGCTGAGATTTTGGCCTCCCAGGTAACCGGGTCCGTTTGCCTACTGGACTGTAACCTTCGTAGCCCCAGCCTCCATCAGCAATTCGGGCTCGAGAATCACTTTGGACTTTCAGAGGCGCTAAGCCAGAGCAACCGGATCGGTCAATACCTGCGACCGTTATCAATGCCAAATTTATGGCTATTGAGCAGCGGATCTCCTACCGAAAACGGGGCGGCACTCCTGGGCTCCGACCGCATGCGGGCGCGCCTACGGGAATTGCGAGGCGAGAATGAGTACGTAATTGTAGATGCAGGCGCGCTCGACACCGGAACCGACGGTATCGTTCTGGGTAGCTTGTCTGACGGAGTGGTGTTAGTTCTAAAGGCCAATTCTTCGCGTCGAGACAGTGCTCGCAAATCCATGAAGGAGCTTCATGCCGCGAATGTTCCCATCCTCGGTGTGGTGTTGAACCGGAGAACATTTCCGATCCCCGAAGCGATATACAAACGTCTTTAGCTGCCGTTCGCTCGTCCTCGACGAGTAATTTCACCCGCAACTTTCGCCGCCGTACCAGCCGCTGGTGCGCCACCCAATGAATCGCTCGTTGGCTTTCTACTCCAACCTACCAGGATCTCTGCAGAAGTCTTTCTAAGGGGTGTTCCGAATGCATGCTATCAGACGGCAGATGATGATAGGCGCCATGAAGGTGTTTGATCTGGCCCTGATGGTTCTCTCGTTTGGAATCGCGACGTCGCCTGTTCTGGCGAAGGTTGGGCCGGTCTCGTTCGCCCAGTTCCTCTCCATCAGAATCAAGCTAGAGAATCTCATTGTGTTTTTGGTGCTGCTCTGCATCTGGCACTTCGTATTCTCCATGCTCGGACTGTACGGCTCCATGCGGCTAGCCAGTCGCATGAAAGAAGCCAGGGACGTGATTAAGGCAACCAGTTTATCGGCCTTGGTTCTTCTTTCCGCTTCTTTCGTGCTCCGCTTCCAGATGGTGACGCCTAGTTTCGTGCTAATCTTCTGGGTCTTCAGTACGTCGTTTGCGGTCTTGAGCCGGCTTGTGGTCAGGATGTGGCTCGCGAGGCTCCGCATCCACGGGCGCAACTTGCGCAACGTGTTGGTTGTCGGTTCTAACCGCCGGGCAATCGAGTTTGCCAAGACCATTCGTTCCAAACCTGAACTGGGCTACTGCGTCATCGGGTTTGCTGACGAAGAGTGGGCGGAAGTCGGAGAACTCCAACGCTCGGGTTATTCCCTGGTTTGTAATCTCGGAGAGGTCGCGGCATTCATTCGCGGCCATGTAGTGGATGAAGTTGTGCTGGCCGTGCCCTTGCGTTCTTTTCATGATCTCGCATCGGAAATTGCCGCGAAGTGCGAGGAGCAAGGGATCATTCTTCGGGTCTTGTCGGATCTGTTCAACTTGAGAAACCAGCGTCCCACTTCCGAGGATTTCGAAGGCTCCGCCTTGGTTACCCACTACACCAGTGTGGAAGAAGGCTGGCCCATGGTGATCAAACGGGTTCTCGATTTTTCGCTCACTGCGCTACTTCTCCTGGGAATTGCGCCTGTGCTGCTGCTGACCGCTGTCCTGATCAAACTGACTTCTCCCGGCCCGGTATTTTTCGTGCAGCGGCGGGTTGGCTTGGGCAAGCGGATTTTTAACATTTACAAATTCCGGACGATGATTGCCAACGCCGAGGAGAAACAGGGAGAAATCGAACATCTCAATGAAGTCTCTGGGCCGGTATTCAAGATCAAGAAGGATCCACGTATCACGCCGATTGGCAGATTCCTGCGAAAGACCAGCATCGACGAACTGCCTCAACTCTTCAATGTACTCAGTGGCGATATGAGTTTAGTCGGGCCACGCCCGCTCCCCATTCGTGACTATGAACTGTTCAGCGAGGCGGGTGAGGACTGGCAGCGCTGTCGCTTTAGTGTTCGGCCAGGGATCACCTGCCTCTGGCAGGTGAATGGGCGGAGCTCATTACCATTTCATAAATGGATGGAACTTGACCTACAATATGTTCGCACCTGGTCCTTGTGGCTTGATCTTCAGATTCTCGCCCGGACCATCCCTGCCGTCCTTCGCGGTTCCGGCGCCGCTTGATCCGTGGTTAAATCACCCTTTGATTCTTTGCAGTTCTAAAGCCGTTTGGCCCTCGACGCAAATACGGACGCAGTGAATAGATTCGCCGACGGACCGTTGACGCCGGAATTGGTGACTCCAGGCCGTACCACGTTCAGCGCTACCAAGATGGTTGAGGGACAGGAAGTTCAGCAAGGCTTGGCTTACTGGAAGCGTCAGCTTGCCGGGGTGGGCTCCTTGAACCTGCCCCTTGATCGGCCTAGACCGGCTTCGCCAGCCACTCATTTTGCAGCGCGGTCATCGTGCGTAGCCAAGGATACAGGTAACCGGCTCCGACAGTTCAGCTTGGTTGCGCAGCTTCCGCTTTCGGCTGTGCTCTTAGGCGCCTTCCGTCTCTTGCTCCTTCGCTATGGTTGCCCAGAAGAGATCGTGATCGGTTGCTCACTGGCCGGGCTCGGTGCTCCAGTTGTGGATGAGCGGTGGCCCAACGGCCAGAGCCAAATTTTATTGCGCAGCGATGCCTCGGGCGACCAGACATTCCGAAGTTTGGTCAAGCAGGTTCATTCCACTATCTCTGAGGCGCTTGCCCAGCCAAGCATTTCCCTCCGACAGCTTATTCAGGATCTGAGGCTTGAACCAGGGCAGAACCACGCCATTTTTCAGGTTCTATTCTCGTGCGGGACTTCCGCGTTTGGGGCCGAGAGACGGGACCTCGGTCAAACACACACCCTGCCGGTTGACTTGCACTTGGATGTAGAGCAGAGCATGGAAGACCTTTATCTCCATCTGTCGTACAACCGAGAGTTGTTTGAGGTTGCGAGTGTCGACCGTATGCTTGGGAATGTGCAAACTTTGCTGCGAGGCGTCGCTGAGAATCCCGACTGCCAGTTGTCGAGCGTGCCAATTCTCGCCGATGCGGAACAGAGGCAGATCCTGGTCGAGTGGAATCAAACCTCTCGCCCCTATCCCAGCGAAAAATGCTTGCACCAACTGGTCGAGGCACAGTCTGAACGTTTACCTGGAAGCCTCGCTGTTATCTCCAAGAACAGGCAACTGACTTATCAGGAATTCAACGCCCGCGCCAATCAGTTGGCTCATTACCTACGCCATCGCGGCATTGGTCCAAATATGAGAGTAGGACTGTGCCTGGAAGCCGGACTCGATTTTGCGATGGCAGTCTTGGCCACATTGAAAACAGGTGCGGCGTGTGTTCCGCTCGACCCCAAATACCCCCAGGAGCGTCTGGCCTACATGTTGCAAGACGTGCAGGCGCGGCTTGTGATTACTGAGAAGGGCATGTTACCGGAAGCGGCGACGGCGAGTTGCGAAATGTTGCTCCTCGCGGACCAGTCGCAACAGTTGTCCAGGCAACCCCGCATCAACCTGGACAGCGGTGTTAGGCCCAGTGATGTCGCTTATGTAATTTACACTTCCGGTTCAACGGGAAAACCTCGCGGCGTTCTTCTCACCCACACCGGTCTGGTGAATTACAACGCAAATGCCACCCGCATGTACGGCATCGGCCCGGACGATCGCGTACTCCAGTTTTGTTCGGTCAGCTTTGACATCGCACTGGAAGAGTTCTTCATCACTTGGTTGAGCGGAGCCGCTCTTGTGCTCAGACCGGAGGATATGCCGCTCGCTGTTCCTGACTTCCTGGAGTGGATTGATCGCGAACAGGTGACCGTCCTGGATTTACCAACCGCCTATTGGCATGAGTGGGTGCATCACCTTCCCCAACTGAAGAAACCTGCGCCGCCGAGCTTGCGCCTCGTGATCGTCGGCGGGGAAAAGGCCTCCTCCGCGGCCTACGCGGCATGGTTGGGTTCGGTGGGTCGCCGGGTGCGCTGGATCAATACGTACGGACCTACGGAAGCCAGTATTGCCGCGACTGCATTCGAACCCAACTCGCATGCCGGGCGCCCCGTACCCGAGAACATCCCAATCGGTCGCCCGTTAGCAAACACTCGGATTTACCTTCTCGATCGCCATCTGAATCCAGTACCGGTCGGGGTTCCCGGTGAATTGCATATCGGTGGCCTGGGTGTTGCGCAAGGGTATCTCAATCGCCCTGAGCTAACTGCTAAGAAATTCATTTCCGATCCGTTCTGCTCCCAGTCGGGTTCGCGGCTGTACAAAACCGGCGACTTGGCTCGATATCTGCCTTCCGGTGAAATCGAATTCCTGGGCCGCGGAGATGATCAAGTCAAGATTCGCGGTTTCCGCGTTGAACTCGCAGAGATTGAATCAACAGTTGCGAAACATCCTGCGGTTCGCGAATGTGCGGTCATTGCCCGCGAAGATATTCCAGGCGATAAGCGTCTGGTGGCTTACTTGGTGCCGGCCGCTGAAGCGAAGCTTGACAGTGCCGGGCTTCGCCGCTATCTCCAGCTACATCTGCCCGATCACATGGTGCCGTCGGCCTTCATCGTTTTGCAAGTCATGCCATTGACACCAAATGGCAAGATCGACAAGCGCGGACTGCCGGCGCCATCCGAAGCTTGGGTGGACGGAGCCGCGCCAGCTACAGATGCTTTGCAGGCGCAACTCGTGAAAATCTGGGAAGCCGTGTTAAGCAAAAAGCCGATTGGGATTCGCGACAATTTTTTTGAGTTGGGTGGCCATTCTTTGCTGGCGGCCAGATTGATGCACCGCACCGGGCAAGTGCTGGGCAAGACTTTGCCGTTGGCGATGCTTTTCGAGGCTCCTACAATTGAGCGTCTGACCGCAGTCCTTCGACAGGACGGATGGTCGCACCAATGGTCTTCGCTGGTGCCGATTCAGCCCAGGGGCACGAGGCCACCTTTTTTTTGTGTTCATGGAGTTGGGGGAAATGTCCTCAATTTCCGCGAGCTTGCCCAGTTGATGGGTCCTGAGCACCCGTTCTACGGACTGCAGGCGCAAGGCCTCAATGGGGAACGTGCCTGCTTCTCGCGGGTGGAGGACATGGCCGCCCACTACCTCAAGGAACTGAGGACCCTTCAACCGGAGGGGCCCTATTTCATCGGCGGCTATTCTTTTGGTGGCCTCGTCGCCTACGAAATGGCACAGCAACTGCGCGCTGGCGGTGAATCGGTTGGGCTGCTGGCGCTGCTTGACACTTACGCCGGTCGTTTGCGCTCCGTCTCTGGGTCCGTTCTCCGCATGATGCGGCATCCTTCCCGCCAGAGTCTCTTCCACGACATGCCGAAAGCTGCCGGGGAGAGCTTGCAACGCAGAGTCCGGGGCCTGATGATATCTCGCGTCCTGAAAAACGTGCTTCGCTGCAATCAGACCGCCGCTGATCGCTATATCCTGCGACCGTATAATGGAAAGATAACGCTATTTCGTGCCAGTGAACTGTCTCTGAGGAGCTTCGAGGAGCTTTATTCTGCATGGACAAGCCTCGCTCTTGGAGGTTTGGATCTGCAGGAAATAACCGGCGATCACGGGGGTGTTCTGGCTAGCCCGCAGGTGGATGTGCTGGCGGCCAAGCTCAAAGCTTCCATTGACCAGAACGTAGTGAGGGCTAACGATGTTCTGTCCCCGGCATTCAGCGGCGGATCCCGAGCCTGAATGGCCCGAAGCACGGAGTCAGTCCAGTTGGAATCCGCCGCATAGCTGAGTACAATCCTTGCCCAAACCCAGCCGCCCAGAACCCGTTTTCTCCACCGTCAAATCTGTCGAGATTCCGGTGGATTCAGTGATTGCTCAATTGCCTAGTTTTGCGCCGTCCCTCTTGGACAAGCTTGGGTTGGACAAGCTTAGGCTCTGGATCAACAAAGGTGGGCTTGCGCTTCTCGATCAGGGACTCATTTCCGGCTCCAATTTCATTCTCAGTATGTTGTTGGCTCGCTGGTTGACGCCAGAGTCCTATGGCGTATATGCGCTGGCTTTTGGAATCTATGTTCTGCTGCAGCTGGTTTATGGCGCCCTTGTGCTTGAACCTATGGCAGTTTTTGGGGGGGCGGCATACCGGCAATGCCTGCGGCAATACTGCCGTTCGTTGCTTTGGATCCATCTCGTGATCGCTGGTGTTATCTGCCTGCTCATGGGCGGTTCGGCAGCGGTAACCCATGCTCTGGGTTGGACAAACGGATTGCCTGGCGCGCTGCTCGGGGTGGCTCTGTCGTCGCCCTGCCTGTTGCTGCTGTGGTTTGCCCGGCGCGCCTTCTATTTGGAGATGTCCCCGGCCAAGGCCGCGACCGGATCAATTCTTTACTGTGTCCTGCTGTTGGGTGGCCTGTGTATCGTTTATCGCAGCGGCCTGCTCTCGCCCTTGAAAGTGTTCGTCCTTATGGGGGCGGCAGCGCTTCTGGCGGATCTATTCCTGTTGACGCGTCTTAAGTCAGAGTTGCCGACGGGAGGCCCGGCCCCCGTGATCAGAGAAACTTGGCGTCGACATTGGGGCTACGGGCGCTGGGCACTGGCAAGTTGCGTGGCTTCATGGACGCCCACTTACATCTTCTATCCGCTGCTCAGCACGTTTTCGGGCGTCGCCCAGTCGGGAGAACTCAGAGCGCTCATGAATTTCTTCTCCCCTCTGGATCAGACTCTCAGCGCGCTTTCTCTGCTTTTTCTCCCGTATGCCGCCAGAATGCGGGCGGAGCGCGGACGCAAAGGCCTCGCCGTCCTTACTCGCAACCTTATGGTTTTGTCTCTTGCTGGTGCCGGGATTTATTGGGGCTTGATCAACGAGTTTCGTGAACCCGTCTTTCGGCTGCTCTATGCTGGCAAATACGCAAATATCAGCCACCTGGTTCCCGTACTTGCCTTGGGATCCATGTTTTGGAGCGCAGGTTACGGCCCGGCGATCGCCTTGAGGGCCATGGAATCTCCTTATTTCATCTTTCTGGCATACCTCGCCACCACGCTGATTTCCGTGATCGTGGGAATTCCCGCGACCCGTGCGTTTGGCCTCAAGGGAGCGGTTTGGGCAGGCAACGCGTCGGAGGTGGCCTCGTTCTTGATTCTGATGTTCCTAATGCGCCGCAAGTTGACGGCTGGCCCGATTGAGGTTCCCGCTTGTCCATAACTAGTCCATCTACATTGCGGAACGAAACCGTATATGGAACCGCAGTCGGGAAACCGCGCCGGAAGGGCCTTCTGCTGGGAGCTGGTTTCGCGATTCTGGTTGCCTTAGTGGTAGGCCTTGGCCCGGATTGGATCATTTCCGACACGGCGCTCAAGACCATGACAGCCACCACCCTACTCCTAGTCCCCCTCTGCGTGGTGTTGGCTATAGCCAAAGCGAAGGGAGCAACGGCTGGGCAGTTAACCTTCGCGGTGGCATTGATCCTTTGGTGGTCGCTGCTTATCTCCGATCAGTGGTTCGATCGCGCGAGCGATGCTGAGAACCTTTATCAGGCACAGTACTCGGTTGATGCTTACGGCCAGGTGCTTACCTGGTTCATCGCGTTCCTTATCCTGGCCTTGATCTCATTCGCAAAACCTGAATACCTGCGTATGCTGACCCTTGGTTCCTATAAGTGGGTCACCCTTTTCGTGCTGTCATCCTTGATTGCTTCGGCGTATTCTCCGAGTCGCTCCTACTCGCTGGGTTGGTGGTGCAAGCTTTTCGTGGTTGCCTTGGTCCTCGCCCTTTGCACCAGTTGCATGGAGAAGATCGATCAGATCCGCGCCTTCCTCTGGAGCACTATGTGGGGGCTGCTATTGGTGTGCATGCTAGCCATGGGGGCGGCCCTGTCCGATCCCACAACGCTGTTTGCGGGGATTGAGGGTCGGCTCAACGCGGACCCCGTTGTATTGTCGGGCACCGCGAGCTGTCTCCTGATCGTGAGTCTGATCCTGAATTCTCTCCACGGACGAGTGTGGCTGAAATTAATCAGCCTGTTCGCCGTGGTAGTAACGATCATTAGCTTCGGCAAGACTGGAATAATCGCCGGCGCGATTTCGGCGAGCATCTTTTTCCTCCTGCAGAAAAAACTGGCTTCCAGCATCCTCGTATTGCTAGGAGTGGGAGCATTGGCCGCCGTGCTAGTGGCAACCATCACTCCACTCGGAAATTACTTTGCCACCTATCACGGAGGAGCAAAACTTTCGGGCAGAACCGAAATCTGGAAGATGGCCCTGCCAGCTATCAAGCAGAAGCCGTTCCTCGGACACGGCTACTTAGCCTCCAAGTTCATGTTTAAGGAACAAAGAAAAGTCGACGTCGCTTCGCACTTGCACAATGGCTTCTTGGACACGCTTTACAACAACGGGCTTCTTGGGCTGGGCTTATTGTTAGCCCTGCATGGAACTATATTGGCCAACCTCTACCGCGCCCGCGCCCACATCTCAGCTTGGAAAGGCAGAGAGACGAATGATATTCGTCAGGCTAATATCTTGCTCATGGGTGGCTTTGCTCTGTACCTTGATCTGTTGATTTATGGCTGTTTCACGCCTGCGTTCGGTGGACGCATGACCGACCATTTCATGGTGTTTCTCTCGATAGTTGGCCTGAGCATGGCGCTGGAAAGGTTTGCGCGGGGACTGGAGAAGCAAAGCGTCGTAATCCGCCCCCCCGAGGTTTGGCGAAGAGGTTTTTCAGTACCCTCCCCAAGTTCGACCTAGGACGGGTTTGCAACCACGTCCGAGGTGTCCGATTCGACCGATATTAGTTCAATCAATTCCACGAAGGAGATCAATCGCAATGGCAAATCTTCAACGCATTCTTGTAACTGGGGCCGGGGGGTTTATCGGGCACCACTTGGTGAGCCGCCTGAAGGCAGATGGTTTCTGGGTAAGAGGTGTCGACATCAAGGAGCCGGAATATGGCGCCTCCGATGCCGACGAGTTCGAACTCCTCGACCTGCGCGAATATGCCAACTGTGAATTCGCCACTCGCGGCATCGATCGCGTGTTCAACCTGGCCGCGGACATGGGCGGTATTGGATACATCACTGCTTTTCTCGCAGACATCTCACGCAACAATATCCTCATAAATGCCCACATGCTGGAAGCCGGCCGCCAGAACGGCATCAAGCGGTTTCTCTTTTCCTCCTCGGCATGCGTCTACGCCGGTTACAAGCAGAAGGACGCCAATGTGCAACCGCTCAAAGAGGAAGACGCATATCCGGCCGATCCCGAGCCCGGGTATGGGTGGGAAAAGCTCTATGCCGAGGAGTTATGCCGCTACTATCGCAAAGACCATAAGCTTGAGACCCGAATAGTTAGGTTCCACAACGTGTATGGGCCTCTCGGTACTTATGAGGGCGGCAAAGAGAAGGCGCCGGCCGCTATTTCCCGGAAGGTAGCCTTGGCGGCCGACGGCTCAACCATCGATATCTGGGGCGACGGTCAACAGACCCGATCGTTTATGTACGTGGACGACTGTGTCGAGGGGCTGATTCGCATCATGAATTCTGACTATCACGAGCCTCTCAATCTGGGCACAGACGAACTGGTCACCATTGACGGCTTGGTCGATATGATCAGCACGATCGCGGGCAAGAAACTAACAAAAGTGCATGATCCTTCCAAGCCACAGGGCGTGCGCGGACGCAACAGTGACAATAACCGGCTACGGGAGGTGCTTGGTTGGGAACCTTCCATCGACCTGAAAACCGGTCTCGTAAGCACTTACAAATGGATCGAGGCCGAAGTGAAAGCCAAAGCCGCTTCACAACCCGTCGCCGTCGCCTAGGATTAGCCCATAATCATGGCTGAACTACCAACCGCTGGTCGCGTGAATGTGCTCGGTGTCGGGATTACCCCTTTGGGGACCAAGCAGGTAATCCAGTTGATCGGTTCGAGCATCGACAAAGGCGCAAAGGGCTACATTTGCGTCACTGGCGTTCACGGCATCATGGAGGCGCAGCGCGACCGCGTTCTGCGCAGCATTATCAACCGCTCCCTGGTAACCACCCCCGACGGCAAGCCCACCGTCTGGGTGGGTTGGTTACAGGGATTTCGGGAAATGACCCGGGTCTACGGCCCCGACCTCATGCTGGATGCCTGTGCCGAGTCTGTCCAATCGGGATATACCCACTTCTTGTACGGGGGAAATGCCGGAGTGGCGGAGCTGCTCAAAGTGAATCTGGAACGGAGATTTCCTGGTTTGCGCGTGGTTGGTACCTACACGCCTCCGTTCCGCCCGCTTAACGCCGCTGAACAAACGGAACTGCAGGAACTGGTTGCGCGCCTCAAGCCGGACATCTTCTGGGTCGGCCTTAGCACTCCTAAGCAAGAGCGGTTCATGGCTGAGTATCTTCCTCAACTCGCCACCAAGGTGATGATTGGCGTGGGTGCAGCGTTTGACGTCCACACTGGTGGTATCAAAGATGCACCTGACTGGGTAAAGAGGGCGGGGTTACAATGGTTTCATCGCTTGTGTCAGGAGCCACGCCGCTTGTGGAAACGCTACCTCTATAACAACCCGCGCTTCATAGTGCGAATCGCTTCTCAACTGCTTCGCTTGAGAAAATACGAATTGGCATAAGTGCGGAATCAACGCAATCGAGACAAGGACTTCGAAGAGATGCAGGTACTCAGCCGTGTCGAAAATCTGCCGGACCAGAGACCTGCGCACAGTGTGACCTCCGCACACCTCCTATTGTTGGCAGCATGCTTTGGGCTAATCACTGGCTTGATCGAGGGTCTCGGGCTACAGACATTCCACGGCTTTCAGTGGTTCGCACTGAACTCCAGAATCCCCGAGGGTGTGTCCATCGAAATTCTGTGGATTTCCCCCATTTTTAATTTGGTCGTCTTTTTGTTTGTGGGACTCCTCCTTGCAATTCTTGGCCGCTTGGTGCCTCGTCTCCCCATCCTGCGAGTGGCTCTATTTCTCTTCTCCTTCATGGCAGTCGTGGACTGGCTAGGGTTGACCGGACGCATCGGCATCTTGGCCGAGCTGGTTCTGGCCACTGGTTTAGCAGTGGTCATTAGCCGTCGCATGTATGAGAGGAGTACGGCGCTCTGGGCCTACGGTCCCAGAGTCATTCGATGGGCGGCCATTACTACCCTGGTCGCGTTGCTTGCGGTCGAGGGCGGGATCTGGTTACGTGAGGAAGTCGCTACCCGCTATCTGCCGGCCGCCGGCAAGTCGTCGCCAAACGTCCTGGTAGTCCTGGTGGACACGTTACGCGCTGATCACCTCTCGACCTATGGGTATGTGCGCGCTACCAGCCCGTTCCTGACTGGCATTGCCCGTCAGGGTGTACTTTTTGAAGATGCAGTTTCGACGTCCTCCTGGACACTTCCCGCCCATCAGTCTCTGCTCACCGGACGCTATCCGCACGAACATGGGCCGCTTCGCGAGCAACCGCTAAATGAAAACTATCCGACGTTGGCCCAGGTTTTGGATAAACGTGGCTATCGCACCGCCGCCTTCTCCGCTAATACTGACTTCTTCTGCCGGCGCGCGGGTTTTGCCCGCGGATTTCTGCACTTCGAAGATTACTTCTATTCCGTCGAGGACATGGCCTATCGAACTTTCTGGGGCCGGGTCTTTTTCCATAACTATTTGGCTGGACTCGTGGGACGCGACGAGTTACCGGCTCGCAGAACGGCCGCTAACGTCAACCGCTCTCTTCTGCGCTGGCTTGACCGCGATCAGGACAAACCTTTCTTTGCCTTCGTCAATTTTCTTGATCTCCATACTCCTTATCTGCCGGAACGGTCCTACCGCTACAAGTTTGCTGGCCGCGATGCCCGGCCTCAGTGTCCGCTGCATCCGCTGAGCCTGTCGATGCCGCTGCATTTTCCAAACGAGTTCGATTATCTGATGGGCCTTAGCGCGGAGTGTTTTCAGATGCAGATTGACGCCTACGACGGGGGTATTTCGTACGTTGACGATCAAATTGCCGCGCTGTTTGCCGAGTTAGCCCGTCGTGGACTCGACAAGAACACTTTGATCGTGATTACATCCGACCACGGTGAATCCTTTCGCGAACACGGCTTTGTAACTCACGGTACCTCCCTCTATCGGGAACTGCTCTGGGTTCCACTCATCTATTGGTGGCCTGGTCACATTCCTTCTGGCATGCGGATTGACCGGCCCATCAGCGCTGCTTCGCTGCCGGCGACCATTATGGATTTGTTGGGCGATCCCGATGCTAAGGAATTTCCGGTGCGGTCGCTGGCCCAATTGTGGAATCATCCCGGATCCATACCAGATTGGCCCTATCCCATTTCCGAGATGGCCCAGGATCTGTACGTGCCCAAACAATACCCTGCTTACCAAGGTTGGCTGAAGTCCATTACGGACCCCCGGTGGCATTTGATCGTGACGCAATCTGGCGCCACGGAACTCTACAATTATCCCCAGGATCCAGGCGAGATCCGGAACCTGGCAGAGAGCGCCCAGGACAAGGCTGTCGTCGCGGCCATCGAATCCCAGTTGTGGTCCCAGGTGAACACTCAGAATCACAACAAGGCTGGTTTAACTCATCCGCTCAACGAAAACAAAGTAGCCCGGGTTCAATAAGTAAGTGAGTAGTTGTGCTGCCCGGTTCAACTGATCCAATTTCAAGGAGAACGTAATGAGACTCTGTTTATTTGCGCTGTACGGTGGTCCGGACCAAATCATGGGAGTGACTTCCGCTCTGGCTACTATCGCGGGAGTGGCACTCGTCTTCTGGAACAAAGTGGTTGCTCTCTTTGGCAAAGTTATGAACAAATTCCACCCATCTTCAGCGCCGAAGGAAACTATGAAAGACCCCCTGCCCCGCGATTAGTACTTATGAAAAAAAAGGTTATTGTCGTTGGGTTGGATGGGCTTGAGCCGACCCTTGTGGAATGTTTGCTCCAGCGCAACCAGCTTCCCAATTTTGCGAAGATCCGCACCTCCGGCTACTATGGTCGGCTCCGGACTACCTACCCGGCCCAGACTCCCGTGGCGTGGTCATCGTTTGTGACCGGCACCAACCCTGGAGGTCATGGTATCTTCGACTTTATTTCCAGGGATCCGCAAACTTATTTACCGGACATTGCCCTCAATCGATTCGAGCGTCCCAAGAGCATGCTGGCGCAACCGCGAGCCGTCAACAAGCGCCAAGGTGTGCCCCTTTGGCAATTTCTGAGCCAAGCAGGAATTCCCAGTACCGTACTGCGTTGCCCCGTCACGTTTCCCGCGGAGAACCTCTTGGGCAAGATGTTGTCGGGGGTTGGAGTGCCGGATATCCGGGGCAGCCAGGGCACCGGCACCTTTTACACCCAAGACCACACCATCAAACCGAAAGAGCACGAGCAAGTGGTCTATCTCGAGCGTGCGGAGGAGATCGTCACTCGTGTCCATGGTCCGCGCAATCCTCGCACGAATCCGCCATCCGACTTTACCGCGGAGATTCGGATTCGAGTCGATCGCAGCGCTCGCAAACTGGTCATTACCGCGGGATCGAACCCAGCCATCGAAGCCCCGGAGAACGGTTGGAGCCGCTGGATGCGGCTCAAGTTCAAGCTGTCCATGCTACAGTCGGTGACCGGCATCGTGCGTTTCTATTGCCGGCGAATCGATCCCCATGTAGAGTTCTACGCGTCGCCCGTGAACTTCGATCCCGCCGCCCCGCTTTTTCCAATCTCCTCACCGGCCGACTACGGCAAGACTCTCTCGGAACAAATTGGTCTGTTTTCCACGGTAGGCATGGCCGAAGACCATACCGGTCATAACAACGGCCGCTTTGATGAAATGGCCTACAAGGCCCAGTGTGAGATGGTCTTCAAAGAACGCGAAGACATGATGATGCATGAACTTGGTCGCTTCACGGAAGGTTTCTTGTTCACCGTATTCGATACACCGGACCGCTTGCAGCACATGTTCTGGCGCTTCATCGACCCCGAGCATCCCAATTTTGACCCGGATCTCGCCGCCAGCCTGGGACCGTACATCGATGGACTGTATCAGCAGTGCGACGTTCTTCTGGGCCGCGTTCTGGAAAAGGTCGACGAAAACACTCTGTTGATCGTTCTTTCCGATCATGGGTTCAATACCTTTCGTCGCGCGTTTGATACCAACACTTGGTTGTGGCAGAACAATCTCCTGGCTCTGGAAGGCGGCAAGAAGCCCCAGGAAGACTTGGGAGACGGCTTTGCCGCGGTTGACTGGTCCAAGACTTATGCTTACGCGCTGGGTCTTGGCGGAGTCTATCTGAATATGAAAGGTCGCGAGCGCAGTGGAATTCTGGAAGAGGGCAGTGGCGAAATCGAGAGAGTCTGTTCCACGCTGCAAACCGGACTGGCGAACTTCGCCGATCACGAGAGCGGGCGCCCGGCAGTGCGCAGTGTTTCCCGAAAAGAAGAGATCTATTCTGGACCTTTTGTCAAAGATGCTCCTGATCTGCTGCTGAATTTCTGCCCTGGCTTCCGTGTTTCCTGGCAGAGTTCCCTTGGGGGTTTCGCGAAATCTTTGTTTGAGAATAATAACCGGCGCTGGAGCGGGGACCACATTATTGATCCGGAAGTCGTGCCCGGGATTCTCTTCATGAATAGGCCGGTGGTGCACAACCACGCTCAAATCATCGATCTTGCGCCCACGATCTTGCACTACTTGAACGTTCCCGATCAGCTGTCGATGGAAGGAAAATCTCTGCTTTGAAATGGTATAAGCGATGAAAATTTTGGTGTTAGGACTGGACTGCGCCGCCCCGGACGTCATCTTCGGCGATGAGCGACTGGTAAACATCCGTCGTTTGATGGACGCAGGCCTCTATGGCAAGCTGCAGAGTGTCGTACCGCCAATCACCGTTCCCGCGTGGATGTGCATGTCCACCAGCCAGGATCCGGGTTCCCTCGGAATCTACGGCTTTCGCAATCGTATGGACCATTCTTACGAGAAACTGGGCTTTGCGAATTCGAACTCCATTAAGTCCTACGCCATGTGGGATCACCTGGCGCGCGAGGGCAAGAAATCAATCATTGTCGGCGTGCCGCCAAACTTTCCGCCCCGGCGGATAAATGGAATCAGCGTCGGATGCTTTCTGACTCCCGATACCACCAAGGATGATTTTACTTATCCGTCCAGCATGAAGGCCAAGATCACCGAACTGGTTGGCGAGTACCCCGTCGATGTGAAGAACTTTCGCACCGACCGCAAAGATTGGTTGCGCGACGAGATATTCGCCATGAGTCGCAAACAGTGGAAAGTGGTCAAGTGGCTGCTCACCGAGCAGGAGTGGGACTATTTCCACTTCGTCGACATCGGACTGGACCGCGTGCATCACGGCTTCTGGAACTATTTTGACAAGAAGCACGTGCAATATGAGCCCGGAAATCCTTATGAGAATGTCATCCCCGATTACTACCTCTGGCTCGATGAACAGATCGGCAGTGTTATTGAACTGCTCGACAACGAAACCATCCTGCTGGTTGTGTCGGATCACGGCGCTCAGCGCCTCGATGGCGGCATCGCCGTCAATCAGTGGCTGATCGACGAGGGGTTACTGGTACTCGATGAGTACCCCAAAGAAGTAACACCCTTCAATCAGCTCAAGGTCAACTGGGCAAAAACCAAGGTGTGGAGCGAAGGCGGCTATTACGCCCGAGTTTTTTTTAACGTGGAGGGACGCGAACCCCAAGGCACGATCCCGGCCGCGCAGTATGACGTGTTCCAGGACGAGATCAAGGCCAAGTTCGAGGCTATGAAGAACGATAAGGGTCAGCCTCTTAACTCCCTTGTTTTTAGACCAAAGGAGATCTACCACACCGTTCGCAATGTTCCCCCTGATCTGATTGTGCATTTCGGCGGATTGGATTGGCGCTCTATTGGTACTGTCGGTTATCCCAATATTTATGTTCAGGAAAACGACACGGGTCCCGATGGCTGCAATCATGCCCAGTACGGAATGTTTTTGTTGGCAGCGCCCAATTGCCCGATTAACGGTGAATTCGACGGCGCGAAACTTCTCGACATCGCTCCCACACTGCTTGACCTCGCTGGCTATGATATTCCAGAATCGATGCAGGGACGCTCCTTGGTCGCAGGGATGGAAAAGCGTATAATTACAGACGGCACAGAGGCAGAGAAGGAAAGGATTATTCACGACCGTCTGGCTGGTTTGGGCTACGTCTAGGCTGGAGTATCGCTGTTGATTGCGTATCTGAAAGCAGATCACGGAATTACACCAACAGCGCTTAGCGTTTTAATTGTGGTAGAGAACGGGGTTGGACTCTAGGTTCGAAGACGCTATCTTTTTCTGGTTCTTGCTCTTCTTCGGGTTTAATTCAGACATCCAATGGTGGCTTGACAGTTTTCCCAGTGTCTTCTAAGGATTGTAAATTCAGTATGGACATGGCATCCAACGCGATGTCGACCCCTCGGTCGCTGCCCGCGATCTCTCCCCATCTGGTTCCTGAAATAGTGGATAAGTGGGCGGACATTACGCCCGGCGCAATTGCGCTTAGTGATGATCACACACGGATGACCTATGGGGACTTGAACCGCTGTTCCAATCAGTTCGCCCAGTATCTGCGCACGCTCGGAGTCAAAGCGGACTCCTTGGTTGCACTGTGTTTGGGCCGTTCCGTGGCGCAAATCTGGAGCGCTCTGGCGGTTCTCAAGGCAGGCGGTGCATACGTCCCCTTGGACCCGTCCTATCCAGTCGACCGTATCTCTTTCATGGTGAGGGATGCGGAGCCATGTGTGCTCATTACTAACCGCGCGATGGTTGAGCATCTGCCGGCAGGTCCGTGGCGCACGGTCGTCGTCGATCGCGATCTCCGAGAGATCGAACGGCAGCCCATGCATGCCCCATCCTGCTGCGTGACCGGCGAGAATCTGGCCTACGTGATCTACACCTCGGGTTCGACCGGGACACCTAAAGGCGTCGAGATCACGCATCGGAACCTGTTGAATCTCGTCTCCTGGCACCAACGCAATTTTGCGGTAACCGCCCGGGACAGAGCTACTAGCTTGTCGAGTGTCGGATTCGATGCAGCGGTCTGGGAGGTATGGCCACACATCGCGGCGGGAGCGAGCGTGCACGTACCGGGAGACGCTCTGCGCTACCAACCGGTGGCCCTTCGGGATTGGCTGGTCGAGATGGGCATCACCATCAGTTTCGTTCCTACTTTGTTGGCGGAACGTCTAATCACTCTCAGTTGGCCCGCCCACACGGCGCTGCGCGCTTTGCTTACGGGTGCTGATGTACTCCACCATTACCCTTCTCAGACACTTCCGTTTACTTTCTTCAACAACTACGGACCAACCGAGTGTACAGTGGTGGCGACTTCGGCGCCGGTCAGCACGGTAGAACGTCCTGACCTAGTTCCCCCCATCGGTTGGCCGATTGACAACACCCAAGTTTACATTCTCGACGAACATTTGCAGCCCGTGACCGCCGGGTCAGCTGGCGAACTCTATATCAGCGGTAGTAGCGTGGCGCGCGGATATCGCAACAATCCGCAATTGACCGCCGACAAGTTCGTTGCGGATCCTTTTAGCACGATTGCGGGTGCGCGGATGTATCGCACCGGCGACTTGGGGCGCTCACTGCCGGATGGGCAGATTGCTTTTTTAGGGCGGATTGATGATCAGGTCAAGATTCGCGGCTACCGGATTGAACTGAATGAAATCGTAGCCGCGCTCGATCACCACCCTTCAATCCAGATGAGTTTCGTCCTCGCGCGTGAAAACGGCTCCGGCCAAAAACAACTCGTTGCCTATGTTGTGCCACGCAGCGGATTAAAACCGTCCGGGGAGGACTTGGGAAAATTTCTTGTGTCCCAACTGCCAGACTACATGGTGCCCGAAGTGTTCGTGTTCGTTCCCTCACTTCCCTTGAACGCGAACGGCAAGGTGGACCGCTCGGCCCTGCCCATGCCCCAGGAGGTTGCGTCAGAGACCGGCACAGACACGGCGCCGCGGGTCATGATTGAGGAGCGGTTGCGGGACATCCTGCAAACCTTGTTGGGTATTTCCACCGTCGCGGTTGACGACAACTTCTTCATGCTGGGAGGAAACTCCCTTCTTGGCACTCAGTTAATCTCCCGGATGCGGGACGCCTTTGGAGTGGAAGTATCGCTGCTCGTGCTCTTCGACCACTCAACCATCGCAGGCTTGGCGGTCCAAATCGAGAAACTCATTCTGGAAAAATTGGATGCCGGGCAGCGGGATTCAGCCTAGAGTATCGCCGATATGGCGGTGGACACGCAAAATTACGCTGCAAAAACAGGCAAGCCCGACCCGGCCCTCAGCCTGTATCACCTGTTGAACCCCGAGGTTCTGGCGGATCCTTATCCCTTGTTCCACCGTCTGCGGACGGAAGACCCGGTCCATTGGGATCCCTTCCTGCACGCTTGGGTAGTTACTCGCTACCCGGATGTGCTGGAGGTGCTGCACACATTCTCCGCCGACCGCACACCCCACCCCGATCAGCTCACTGCCATGGGTTTGTCCGAGCTGAATCCCATTGCGCAGGTCATGGTCCGACAGATGCTTTTCCTCGACGCCCCCGCGCATAGCCGTTTGCGTGGCCTCGCTTCCAAAGCATTTACCCCAGCCCGTGTCGAGATTCTGCGGGCCCACATCGAAGAGATCGTGGAGAGCCTTCTGGATGAGTTAAAAGGGAAAGATCGGATGGAGGTGATTGCCGACTTGGCCGAACCCCTGCCTGCAATCGTTACGGCGGAAATGCTCGGAGTTCCCACACGAGATCGTCATCAGTTGAAGGCTTGGTCCGCCGATTTTGCGGAGATGTTAGGTAACTTTCAGCACAATCCGGATCACGTCCCGAGGGTCCTGAAGACGGTTCAGGAAATGACCGCATACTTTCGCGATGCGATTCGGAAACAAAAAGAGCATCCACGCGAAGGTCTGATCCAGGCATTCCTCACCGCCGAAATTGACGGAGACCGGTTCACGGAAGAAGAAATCATCGCTAACTTGATCGTGACCATGGTTGGGGGACAGGAGACCACCACCAACCTGATCGGGAATGGCATGTTGAGTCTTCTTCGCAACCCGCACCAGTTACAAAGGCTGCGCGAAGATTTATCACTCATCCCTTCCGCCGTCGAGGAAATGCTGCGCTACGAGAGCCCAAGTCAGCACACCGCCCGTATGGCCCCGAGCGACCGGGAAATGGGTGGCAAGCGCATCGCCAAGCGGCAGGCAGTCATAGCCGTAATGGCGGCAGCGAATCGGGATCCTGAGCGTTTCCCAGACCCGGATCGATTTGACATCACCCGCAATGACAACCGGCATCTGGCGTTTGGATATGCGGCGCACTTTTGCTTTGGCGCTCCGTTGGCACGCATCGAAGGCCAGCTCGCCTTCGGAGCGATCCTGCGTCGCTTCCCCTTCCTGCGACTGGAAACGGAAAAGCCGGTCTGGCGCACCAATCTCGGCTTGCGCGGTGTAACCTCTCTCAGCGTCGCGCTTAAATAACCCACTC
>Ga0210396_10001917_pt1 | contig 21569 bp, 21 predicted proteins | sample IncBWH17OmetaG_FD_155466 | JGI IMG/M metagenome (GOLD analysis project Ga0210396, IMG submission 155466) | Forest soil microbial communities from Barre Woods Harvard Forest LTER site, Petersham, Massachusetts, United States - Inc-BW-H-17-O ... | reverse complement strand
GCCATTTCAACCTCGGGCTTCAACAATCAGATCACCTACCACGCGGGTTCGCCGAGCATCGACAAGTCGGGCGACGGGAACGTGGTCCAACACGGCTGAGCTGCTACACGGTCAACAGCCGGTAGAGCCCGATAAGACCGACCACAACGATCGCGCCGCGCAGCGCATTGGGCGACAGCCGACGGCCATAGCGTGCTCCCAACCAACCGCCCACCAGTGACCCGACTGCGATAAGACCCGCCACCGGCCAGCTGATCCGATGGAATGCCACCAACGTATAAGCCAGCGCTGCAACAACATTCACGAGCAGTGTCAGCAAGTTCTTTGCAGCATTCATCCGCTGCACCGATTCGGGTAGCAGAGCGCCCATCACCCCGACCATCAGAATGCCCTGCGCCGCAGTGAAATAGCCACCGTAGATCCCGATGGCGAACGTGCTCGACACCAAAACGGCCATCCGGCCCGCCGATATGTCTTCGGGAGAGCGGCCTGCCTTTTCAGCCCGGTCCTGCGCCCATCTCTGAATCCGCGGACCGATAACCACCATGAGCAGTGCCAAGATCAGCAGCACCGGCACTATCGCGGTGAACGTTTTCTCCGGCAAATGCAGCAGCAGCCAGGCACCCACAATGGCGCCGACAACCGACGCGGGAATCTGCCAGCGCAGCCGGTCCCACTGACCACGCAGCTCAGCCCGGTAGCCCCAGGTGCTCGAGACGTTTCCCGCAACCAGGCCCACGGCGTTGGACATGGTCGACGTCACTGGTGGATAACCCATCGCGACAAGTGTCGGGAAGGTGACCAAGGTGCCTGACCCCACAACGGCATTGATCGCGCCCGCGCCCAAGCCGGCGAGCAGAATCAACAGCGCGTGTGAAACAGACACTGAAACGACCCTATCCCGAGTCATTTCAATAGAAATATGAGTTTTCCCACTGCAGGCCGCGCCGAGATCAGCGGGACTTGGGTCCCCGCTTCTCGCGCACCCGCACGTTGATCCGAATCGGGCTGCCGTCGAAGCCGAACGTCTCGCGCAGCCGTCGCTCCAGGAACCGCCGGTAACCCGCCTCCAGGAAGCCGCTAGTGAACAGCACGAACGTCGGCGGACGGGCGGTGGCCTGGGTGGCGAACAGGATTCGCGGCTGCTTTCCGCCGCGCACCGGCGGCGGTGTCGCGGCGACCACTTCCTTGATCCAGGTGTTGAGCCGGCCGGTGCTGATCCGGGTATCCCACGACTCGAGGGCGCTCTCTAAGGCCGGCACCAGCTTCTGCACGGCCCGGCCGGTTTTCGCGGAGATGTTGACCCGCTGCGCCCAACGCACCTGCACGAGTTCGCGGTCGATTTCGTTGTCGAGCTGGTAGCGCCGGTCCTCGTCGACCAGGTCCCACTTGTTGAACGCCAACACCAGCGCGCGTCCGGCCTCAATCACCATCGACAGCACCCGCTGGTCCTGTTCGGTCAGCGGTACCGACCCGTCGATCAGCACGATCACGACTTCAGCGGCATCGATGGCGCCGTGGGTGCGCACCGACGCGTAGTACTCGTGCCCGCTGGCCTGGCCAACCTTGCGGCGCAGGCCGGCGGTGTCGACGAAACGCCAGACCTTGCCGTCCATTTCGATCAGCGAATCCACCGGATCGACCGTGGTGCCGGCGACTTCGTGAACCACCGAGCGCTCGTCGCCGGCCAGGCGGTTCAGCAGCGAACTCTTGCCGACGTTCGGCTTGCCGACCAGCGCCACCCGCCGCGGTCCGCCCTCGGTGGATGCCGCCTCGGCCACCTCCGGCAACGCGCCGACCACCGCGTCGAGCAGATCGCCCACACCACGGCCGTGCATGGCGCTGACCGCGTACGGCTCACCGAGCCCCAGCGACCACAGCGCAGCCGCATCAGATTCGTTCCTATCGCTGTCAACTTTGTTGGCGGCCAAGAACACTGGCTTGCCGGAGCGACGCAGGATCCGCGCCGCCGCCTCATCACCGGCGGTCGCACCAGTCACGGCGTCGACCACCAGGATCACGGCGTCGGCGGTGCGCATCGCCACCGCGGCCTGCTCGGCCACCAGCTGCTGCAGACCCTTGGCGTCGGGTTCCCATCCCCCGGTGTCCTGCACGGTGAAACGACGTCCGGTCCACAGGGCGTCGTAGGACACCCGGTCGCGGGTCACGCCGGGCACATCCTGCACCACGGCTTCGCGCCGGCCCAGAATCCGGTTAACCAGCGTCGACTTGCCGACGTTCGGCCGGCCGACCACCGCCACCACCGGTGGCGGCCCCGCGGCCTCACCCTCCTCGTGCTCGACGAAATCGGCTGATTCCCAGTCGCTTTCGTCGACCCAGGTGCCGTCTTGGCTCACCTGACCGCCTCGCTTCGCTGCTTCACCAGCTGCAGCAGGTGAGCGATCACCTCTGATTCGGTCATCGCGCCGGTGTCGACAACCAGCGCATCCGACGCTGCCCGCAACGGCGACACCGCTCGCGTGGAGTCCAGGTGATCCCGGCGGCGCACATCCGCCAGCACACCCTCGTAGTCATCGGCCAACCCGGCGATGACATTCTGATCATTGCGACGAGTCGCCCGCGTCTCGGGCGAGGCCGTTAGGAAGATCTTGACGTCGGCGTCGGGCAGCACGACGGTACCGATATCGCGGCCTTCCACCACGACACTGCCCGGGCCTTGAGCCATCGAGCGCTGCAATTCGACTAGCCGGGTCCGCACCGCAGGAACCGACGACACCGCTGACACTGCCCGAGTGACCTCGTCACCCCGTATTTCCGACGAGACGTCTTCTCCGTCAAGGTAAGAGCGGTCTTCATCGGGGTCGAAGCCGACTGACAACTTGACGGTCTCCGCGGCGGCTCCGACGGCCGCCTGATCGGCCGGGTCAATCCCGGCCCGCAGGACCGCCAGAGTGACGATGCGGTACATCGCACCGGTGTCCAGGTAGCGGGCCTGCAGAGTGCGCGCCAATCCTCTTGATACCGATGACTTTCCGGTGCCCGCGGGACCGTCGATGGCGACAGTGACATCAGCGACTCCGGCTGCAACCCGATGGTTCGCTTCACTCCCGTCACTCACTTCGTTCGTTCCGCTCGTTCCGCTCACAACCCAACCGCTTTGTAGAGGTCGCCGATCTCGTTGCGACGCAGAGCCCGGATGCTGCCCGGACGCTGCTCCCCCAGCGACACCGTGCCGATGTCGGTTCGGACCAGCGCCTGCACCGGGAACCCGGCAGCCTTGAGCAGCCGTCGCACGATGCGTTTGCGTCCCTCGTGCAGCGTGACGCGGACCAGTGTCTTACCGGGAATGGCGTCCACCACGGCGAAATCGTCGACCGCCGCGGGCCCGTCCTCCAACTCGATACCGGCCCGCAGCTTCTTGCCCAGCCCACGCGGCACCGCCCCGGCGACCGTTGCCACATACGTCTTGGGCACTTCGTACGAGGGATGCATAAGGCGATGCGCGAGCTCGCCGTCGTTGGTCAACAGGATCAGTCCCTCGGTGTCGGCGTCGAGCCGTCCGACGTGAAACAGCTTCTTGTTTCCCCGAACCCGGTGCTCGACCAGGTCGCCGATGCATGGCCGGCCACGGTCGTCCGACATCGTCGAGTGCATCCCCACGGGCTTGTTCAGCGCCAGGTACACCAGTGAATCGTCCAGGACCACCCGCGCCCCGTCGACGCGGATCACCGACGCGTCAGGGTCCACGCGCGTGCCCAGCTCGGTCACCAACTGCCCGTCGACCTCGACACGGCCGTCGATGATCATCTTCTCGGCCAGCCGCCGGGACGCAATTCCGGCCTGCGACAAGACTTTCTGCAGGCGCACCCCCTGGGGTTCGCCGGTCTCATCCATCATTCCTGGTCCACGTCGATCGACAACGGCTGGTCGTCAGACACCGGGCCGCCGGAAAGCTTGACGAAACGTGGCTCAACATCCAAGGATTCGCTCAGGTCGTCGATCATGTCGACATCGGGCAGCAGCGGCGCGATATCAGGGAGGTCGGTGAGCGACGTCAATCCCAGCCGCTCCAGGAACAGCTCGGTGGTGGCGAACGTCACCGCGCCGGTGTCGGTGTCGGTGCCTGCCTCGGTGATCAGCCCGCGTGCCAACAGCGTGCGCATGACCGCGTCGACGTTGACTCCCCGGACCGCGCTCACCCGCGCGCGCGTCACCGGCTGGCGATAGGCCACCACGGCCAACGTCTCCAAAGCCGCTCGGGTGAGCTTCGACCGCGACCCGTCCAGCAACAGCCGCTCGACGTACGGCGCGAACTGGGCGCGGGTGTACATCCGCCAGCCGCCGGCGGCCTCGCGCAGGTCGATGCCGCTGTCGCGTTCGGTGAATGCATCTGCCATTACTCGCAGCTTGGCGGCGACGCGATAGGCCGGTTGCTCGGTGGCTGCGGCCAGCGCCTCGACCGTCACCGGGGTGTCGACGACCAGCAGCAGGGCCTCGAGCACCGCGCCCAGTTCATCGTCGTCGAGTTCGGGCGCTGTCGCGACATCGAATATGCGCCGCTCCTCCTCATCGCTCCGCTCTGCATCGTCGACGGCGCGGATGCCCAGGTTCGGATCGGGGCCGTCGATCGCAAAGTCCGGTCCGGGCGCTTCGTCGTCGGCGCTGATCATGCGCCGCTCCTCTCCCCCGCAAGCGGGAGGTGCCCCCACATCGCTCTATTGCTCTGCATCGTCGCCGGCGCCGTCAATCATGAGTATTGGTCTCGCAATTCTTGAGCTTCGAGCGCCTCTGCCCGCAGCAACGCTTCGTTGGTCGACTGTTCTCCGGTCCACGAAACCTGGAGCACACCAAGCGGTTCTGACTGATCGAATGCTACCGCCCGGGACCGATACAGCTCGAGGAGAGCCAGGAAGCGGCCGACGATCTCGATGGACGCGCGGCAGTCGGCAATCAGGTCAGTGAACGATGCCCATTGGCCGACCCCACGCTTTTCCAGCACCGACAGCAGCTGCCTGGCCTGTTCGGGCACCGACACCATCAGCTCGTGCAGATGTTCGGTCGCCACTGTCGGCACCGGCCGGGGCGTGAACGCGATCGCGGCGATCTGGGCGAACCGCTCGGCGTCGACGCCCAGCATCACCTCCGGCAGCAGGTCCTCGTACCGGTCCTCCAGCGACACCGCGCGTGGATAGCTGCGCAGCGCCGCGGCCTCCAGCTCGGCGAACATCTGCGCGACGTGCTTGAACGCCCGGTACTGCAGCAGCCGGGCGAACAGCAGGTCGCGGACCTCCAGCAGCGCTAGGTCCTCCGCGTCGTCAACCTGCCCCGACGGCAGCAGCCGGGCCGCCTTGAGATCGAGCAGCGTCGCGGCGACCACCAAAAACGCGGTGGTCTCCTCGAGCTCCATCTTGGGACCGATCGCGCGGGTGTAGGCAATGAATTCATCGGTGACCTGATGCAACGCCACTTCGGTCACGTCGAGGCGGTGGGCGAAAATCAGCTGCAACAGCAGGTCGAACGGACCCTCGAAATTGGTCAGCCTGACCTGGAAGCCGTTTTGGGGGGATGCCTCGCAGCTCACTCCGCCGGTCACGCGCCGAACCGGTGGATCACTTCGCGAGCCAACGATCGGTAAGCGGCAGCGCCGCTTGACCTCGGTGCCCACGTGGTGATCGGCTCGCCGGCGACGCTGGTCTCCGGGAAGCGGACAGTACGGGTGATGACGGTGTCGAACACCAAGTCGCCGAAGCGTTCCAGAACACGGGCCATGACCTCGCGGGAGTTCACAGTTCGCGGATCGTAGCGGGTGATCACGATGCCACTGATCTCCAGCTTCGGGTTGAGCCGGTCGCGCACCTTTTCGACCGTGTCGGTGAGCAACGCCAGACCGCGCAGCGAGAAGTACTCGCATTCGGTCGGGATGATGACCCCGTCGGAGCCGGCCAGGCCGTTGACGGTGAGCAGACCCAGCGACGGCTGGCAGTCGATCAGCACGTAGTCGTATCGGTCCAGCACTGGATGCAAGGCGCGGGCCAGGGTCTGCTCGCGGCCTACCTCATTGACCAACTGGATCTCCGCGGCCGACAGATCGATATTGCTGGGCACCAGGTCCATGTGCTTGACGCGGGTGTTCATCAGCACGTCGTCGATCGACACCCGCGGCTCAATCAGCAGGTTGTGGACGGTGTGCTCCAGCTCGTAGTGCGGCACGCCGAGGCCGGCGGACAGCGCTCCCTGCGGATCCAAGTCGACCAGCAAAACGCGGCGCCCGCATTCGGCCAGTGCAGCGCCCAGATTGATCGTCGACGTGGTTTTGCCGACGCCACCTTTCTGATTGCACATCGCGACGACCTTGGCCGGTCCGTGCGACGTGCGCGGCTTGGGTTCCGGGATCGCCCGCGGTGGACGTCCAGTCAAGCCGACTTCGGTGCCGCTGTCGGCGTCGTCAGTCATGCCCGGCTGCGGCTCGGCGCAGACTGACCCGGCATGCGCGGCGTTCGGGAAATGGCGGACATCGCAGCAGAGTCTAACGGGTAAAGCCGCCCATGCCTGGAGACCCGCAACAACGTAACCAGCCAATTTGGCGGCCGCTCAGTTGCAACGCCTAGCGGGCTAATCTGGCGTGTATGAGTCCGAGGCGGTGGTCGGTATGACTGATGGCGACTGGACCCGCAATATCACGACGACGGGCCAGATCGGCGACGGGCGCGAAGCCGCCGCAGTCGAATACGTGCTCAAGCAGGCTCGCTCGGGCGACGTCGACGACGTCTTGGCCACCATCGACCGGTTCGCCTACGAGGAGTCGATGCTGATCAACGTCGGCGACGAAAAAGGCGCGCTGCTCGACGCCGCGGTCCGGCGCGCCGACCCGAAACTCGCGCTCGAGCTGGGCACCTACTGCGGCTACGGCGCGCTGCGCATCGCCCGCGCCGCGCCCGCCGCCAAGGTGTACTCCGTCGAGCTTGCCGAAGCCAACGCCGCCAATGCCCGCCAGATCTGGGCGCATGCCGGTGTCGCCGACCGGGTCACGTGTGTGGTTGGGACCATTGCCGACGGCGGCCACACGCTGGATGCGCTGGCCGGCGAGCATGGCTTTACCGCCGGCTCACTTGACTTCCTGTTTCTCGACCACGACAAGGACGCCTACTTGGCTGACCTGCAGAGCATCCTCGACCGGGGCTGGCTGCACACCGGCTCGATCGCGGTCGCCGACAACGTCAAGGTTCCGGGTGCGCCGAAATACCGCGAATACATGCGTCAGCAGCAGGGCAACCTGTTCAACACCGTCGAGCACAAGACGCACGTGGAGTATCAGAGCTCGATCCCCGACCTGGTGCTGGAATCGGACTATCTGGGCTAGGCCGCACCCGAGACCATCGGTTTGCAGTATTCCGAACGGCCCCAGCCATTTCGGGTGCGCAGCAGGCGCGATCAGGTTCTGCGACTGCGCCGCCACCGCGTCCTGTCCGTGCCAGGATGTGTGCCATGACGGTGGTATTGGTGCACGGCAACCCGGAGACCGATGCGGTCTGGGACCCCCTCGTCGAGCTACTCGGCCGGGATGATGTCGTCCGGCTGTCCCCGCCCGGGTTCGGTGCCCCATTGCCGGACGGTTGGCCAGCCACCTACCTGGATTACCGGGACTGGTTGGAACGCGAGCTGACCCGCTTCGCCCGCCCGGTCGACCTGGTCGGCCACGACTGGGGCGGTGGCCATGTGCTGAACCTGGTGATGCATCGCCCGGAGCTGGTGCGGAGTTGGGTCAGCGACGTCGTCGGCCTGTTCGACCCGGATTACGTATGGCATGACCTGGCCCAGGTGTGGCAGACGCCCGGCGACGGCGAAAAGCTGGTCGACGACATGATGGGCGCGTCGCTCGAGGAGCAGGCCCAACGGCTGATGGGGCTCGGCTTGACACCGGAAGTCGCCACCAAGATGGCCGCCGGCGCGGGTGCGGAGATGGGCCGCGCGATCTTGCTGCTGTACCGCTCGGCGCGGCAGCCGGCCATCGCGCAGGCCGGCCGGGATTTGGAGAAGGCCGCCGCGCGGCCGGGGTTGTCGGTGCTCGCCACCGAGGACCACTACGTCGGCTCGGCGGTGATCCGGTGCCGAGCGGCCGAACGCGCGGGCGCCCGCACCGAGGTGCTGGAGGGCCTGGGCCACTGGTGGATGGTGCAGGACCCGGCGCTCAGCGCAGCCGTTCTGACCCGCTTCTGGGACTCGCTCGACTAGCCGGGCCGGTCGCGGTGCCGCACTTTCATCGAGCCGCTGCGGTTGCCCAGGTTGCGTGATCGCCTGGCCGGCGGCGCAGGTTGACCGCCGCGACTCGGGAGATGAAGGAGGGGTGCATCAGGCGAACCGGCGGGTCGATGAAGTTGTTGACCCGGAAGAACTTCTCGACGACCACAGCGTCAGACTCGCACGCGGTCAGCACCCAATCGGCAAGCCGGTTGCTCGCGCGCATCGACAGCGATCGCCGGCCTTGCACCTCCGGAAAAGCCAAGTCGCTGCCGGCACCCATCCGCCAAGCCACACCAATCGATTTCGCTGCGGCACGGAAGTATCGCCGGGCGAGGTCATGGCGGCCGCGAACCAGACAATCCCGCAGTGCCACGGCGTCCAGCGCCGACACCGTCATGCCTTGCCCGTAGATGGGGTCGAAACTGCAGATCGCATCCCCGCAGACCAACAGACCCTCGGGAAACCGCCGCATCTTGTCGTAGCGCCGCCACTGGCTGCACGGCATGCGATGCCGAATCACCTCCCCGAGTGGTTCGGCGGCCCGCACTGCCGCCAGCACGTGGGCGGGGGTGTACTCCTGGGCGAATGACACCATACCGGCCAGGTCGCCGGGCGGCTCGTGGCCCACCATCCCGAAGACCGTGAAGATCCACGTGTCATTCTCATAGCCGAGCAGAAACATCCCGGTCGGCCGGCCCGGCGCGGCGCCAACCGCGACCAGCTGCTCGACAGTGCCCTGCGGAATCCGCAACGGTTGGCTGACATAGCACGTCCGCATGACGATCTGGTCCTCGACCGGACGGCCGTAGCCAAGGCTTTCCAGAAGGTTCGGTGTGTGGGCTCCGCGGCCCATCGCGTCGATGACCAGGTCCGCCGTTAACTCCTGTTCGGCGCCGCTGTCGCGGTTGACCACCCGCACGCCGGTGACGCGGTTTCGATCCGCCGACGACGTCATCGCGGCCGCATCCAGCCCGCTCAGGATCGTCACGTTCGGGACGGCCCTCAGTCGCCGCCGGACGTGGCACTCCAGAAACGGCCGGCTCGGAGCATACATCGTCATTGCTTGTTGATCCCGTGCCGTACCGACCCTGATCAGCTGATGTCCACCGACTGACATCCAGATCTTGGAGAGATCCCCGTCATCGAGAACAGGCGCACCGGCAGCGACCAGCTCGTTAAGAATGCCGGGGAAAAGTTCATCGATGATTTGGCCGCCACGCCTGAGCAGAGCATGAGCATGCCGGCCCTGCGGCACCCCCCGCCGATTCGTGGGATCGTCGGGTAAAACGTCGCGTTCCACCACGGTGACGGTCTGGTAGAAATCGGCCAGCACCCTCGCGGCGAGCATCCCGCCCATGCTTGCGCCGAGAACAACCGCGCGCTGACCAAGCTTCGCCATCGCCACTCCTGACCGCTGCTTCGACTCTGGTCAGTATGGTGGGCACTTTTGGAGTCGGCTTGAGTAGCCGACTACTCGTCTTTCGCGGGCGAGGCGAGGTCTAGCGGGCCCGCGGATGGGCCTCGGCCCAGACTTCGCGCAGTGCGTGCACGGTGACCATGGTGTAGATCTGCGTCGTTGTGACCGAGGCGTGTCCGAGCAACTCCTGCACCACACGGACGTCGGCCCCGCCGTCCAGCAGGTGGGTCGCAAACGAATGCCGCAGCGTGTGCGGGGACACCCCGGCGGTGATGCCCGCCCGCTCGGCGGCGTCCTGCAACACCTGCCACGCGCTTTGCCGCGACAACCGGCCACCGCGCGCATTGAGAAAGATGGCCGGTGTCCCGCGGCCGCGACGCGCCAATTCTGAACGTCCACGCACCATGTAGGCGTCCAGCGCCTGCACCGCCGGGCGTCCGATCGGCACCAGTCGCTGCTTGCCGCCCTTGCCGCGCAGCAGCACCGAGCGGACATGCGTGTCGATGTCGTCGACGTCGAGACCGACGGCTTCGGAGATCCGCGCGCCGGTCGAGTACAGCAGTTCGAGCAGCGCGCGGTTGCGCAGCGTCAACGGGCCGTCGGACGGGCTGTCGCCTCCGGCGCCGGCTAGCAGCGCGAGCACCTGATCGAGGCTCAGGCTTTTGGGCAGCCGCCGCCCTGGCGTCGGTGGCTTGACGGCCTGCGCGACGTCGATTTCGGCCAGGCCCTCGGCGGCGGCGAACCGGTGCAAACCGCGCACCGCGATCAGGGTTCGCGCCGCCGACACCGCTGATAGCGGCACGACCCCGGCAGCCGCATCGCCGCGCCGCAGCGCGACCAGGAATTCGCTGACATCGTCCTCGCTGGCCTTGGCCAGGTCGTCGACGCCCCGCACCGTGAGGTGCTCGAAGTAGCGGCGCAGGTCGCGGCGATAGGAGCTCAAAGTATTGGCCGCGACGCCCCGCTCGATCGTCAGATGATCGAGATAACCCTGCAGCTGGGTCTCCAGCGGCGGCGCCAGCGTGGTCACTGGATCCAATTGCCCGCCTCCTCCTCGGGCCGCCTCGGCCCGCATCGTCATCGGGCGGCGGCCTGCCGGGCCGCGAATGCCTTTGACTTGTCCACCCACGGTGTATCCACCGGCCGCGGTTTTGCCAGACCATTCCTGACCGCGTATGCCGCCAAGATCCCTGCTACCGCAAGGGCGTTGACGATCTCGCCGCTGAAAACCCGGCCGACCGCGTTCTCGATGGGATACCACTGCAACGTCATGTCGGCTTCTTCGTCATGCGCCTCGGGCCGGTCGACCTGCGTCAAACCGGTTGCCAGATAGACCCGCACCGATTCGTCGCTGAATCCGGGTGTGGAATCCAGATCGACCAGCACCTGCCAGGTCTGCGCCTCCAAGCCGGCCTCCTCGCGGAGTTCCCGGGCGGCGGTCAGATGCGGGGCTTCGCCATTGACGTCGAGCAGGCCGGCGGGCAGCTCCCACAGCCGTCGGCCGAAGGGGTGCCGATACTGGTGGACCATCGGGATGCGGCCTTCGTCGTCGATCGCGACGATGGCCACCGCGCCGTAGTGCTCGACGATCTCGCGCGTCACGATCTTCCCGCCGGGCATCCGGACATCGTCGCGGCGCAGGGCGAAAATCTTTCCGGTGTGCAGAGTTTCGGACGATATCGTCTCGAAGACGTGTTCACCCACGGGCAACAGGTTCGGGCTCGGCCAGCGACGTGTCGACGCCGTCGCGTTGTTCACTTCCGTTCGACGGCTGTTCGGTAATCTCCATCGGCAGACGCTCGGCTGCCTTGTAGTCGATGGCCGCCCCGATGAAGCCGACGAACAACGGGTGCGGACGAGTGGGCCGACTCTTCAACTCCGGATGCGCTTGGGTGCCGACGACGAATGAATGCATCTCCGGCGGGTACTCGACGAACTCCACCAGATGGCCGTCGGGAGATGTGCCGGAGAATCTCAGGCCGCTTTCTGCGATCCGATCCCGATAGGCGTTGTTGACCTCGTAGCGATGCCGATGCCGCTCAGACACCTGGCTTGACTGATATGCCTGCGCCACTATGGAATCCGGCTCGAGCACCGCCGGATACGCGCCCAGCCGCATGGTGCCGCCGAGGTCCGCCTCGCCGGCGACGATCTCCGCTTGGTCGGCCATGGTGGAGATGACCGGGTCCGGTGTCGCCGGATCGAACTCTGCCGAGTTGGCCTGCTCGATGCCGACGGAACGCGCCGCCTCGATCACGATGCACTGCAACCCCAGGCACAACCCCAAGACGGGCAGACCCCTGGACCGCGCATATCGGATCGCCCCGATCTTCCCCTCGATTCCGCGGATGCCGAAGCCGCCGGGGATCAGCACGCCGTGGACGTCGTCGAGCAACGCGGCTGCGCCGGTCGTCGTTTCGCAGTCGTCGGAGCCCACCCAGCGGATTTCAACTTTTGCCCGGTGCTTGAATCCGGCCGCCCGCAGCGCCTCGCTCACCGACAGATACGCATCGGAGAGGTCGACATACTTGCCCACCAACGCGATTCGCACTGTCTCTTGTGGATCGTGCACCCGGCGCAGCAAATCGTCCCACTCGGTCCAGTCGACGTCGCGGAACGGCAGGTTGAGTCGGCGCACTACATAGGCGTCCAGCTCTTCGCGGTGCAGCACCTTGGGAATGTCATAGATCGACGGCGCGTCGGGAGTGGAGATGACGCCGTCGATGTCGACGTCACACATCAGCGCGATCTTGTTCTTCAGCGGTTCGGGGACGTCGCGGTCGCAGCGCAGGATCAACGCATCCGGGGTGATACCGATGCTGCGCAGCGCCGCCACCGAGTGCTGGGTCGGCTTGGTCTTCAATTCGCCCGACGGCGCCAGGTATGGGACCAGCGACACGTGCAAGAAGAAGACGTTCTCCCGGCCGAGGTCATGGCGAACCTGGCGTGCCGCCTCCAGGAAGGGCTGCGACTCGATGTCGCCCACGGTGCCGCCGATTTCGGTGATGACGACATCCGGGCGGTTCCCGTCGGCGTCCGGCTTGGCCATCGCCAGGATGCGGCTCTTGATCTCGTCGGTGATGTGCGGAATCACCTGGACGGTGTCGCCGAGGTACTCGCCGCGCCGCTCTTTTGCGATCACGGTCGAATAGACCTGTCCGGTGGTGACATTGGCCGAGCCGGACAGGTCACGGTCCAGGAAGCGCTCGTAGTGGCCGACGTCGAGGTCAGTTTCGGCGCCGTCCTCGGTGACGAAGACCTCGCCGTGCTGGAACGGATTCATGGTGCCGGGGTCGACGTTGAGGTAGGGGTCGAGTTTCTGCATCGTCACCTGCAGCCCGCGCGCGGTCAGCAACTGTCCCAGACTGCTGGCGGTCAGGCCCTTACCCAGCGACGACACGACGCCACCGCTGACGAAGAGGTGCTTGGTGGCGCCCTGGGGATGCCTGCGCAATGTAGCGACCTCCGTGAAGACGGCGAATGGCTAGGCTTTTGGCTGGTTTCCAGCCCTTATTGGGCCTGCCGACCCACGGAAATCCACCCTAACATCCGCGCAGCCGCGTCGTCGCTGACACGCCCGGCGGGCCGGCTGGATCGATTGCCCGCCTCTCCCCCGCAAGCGGGAGGTACCCCCACCTCATCGCGCTATCCGCTCGGCATCGTCGGCGGGCTACGACGCGACGGTGAGGCCGGTGGCGCCGTGACCGGTGCCGTACTGACCGGGGCGGCCACCGTTGATCAGGCCGGCCATGCCCAGGACCGCGGTGATTCGCCCGGACTCGGCATTTACGTCGTCGACGGTGCTGATCGAGGACGTCACTGCGGCATCGGCGCGGGCCACCGCGACGGCCGCCGTTCCCACGGATGAGCCATCCCGCCCGGCGAGCAGCACACCCGAACCGTGCGGCGCGAGCGCGGCGGCGAACCGGGCCACGCTGACGCCCTGATTGCCCGCATCGTCGCCGAGGCCACCGCCGGTGACGACTGCCGCGGCGTTCGCCGCGCCGACGTGCTGGTTTCCATAGCCGATGAAGCCGGTGTCGCGCAGCGCCGCCAGCACGGTGTCGCGCTGCGCGTCGTCGACGGTCGGCACCGCGGGATCCCGGTTGATCAACAGCGCGATACCCAACAGGTCGCCGGCCTGCGAGCCCTGGTCGACCAGTTTGGTGCTCAGCTGCGCGCCCGCCGGCAGGATCGACGAGTTGACCACCGAACGCAGCTTCTCCGCCGAGTTGGCATCGACGAACTCCTGCGTCAACGACACCGTGCCACTCACCGCTCCGCCGGACTGACCGACAAGCTTGGACACCGCGTCCACATCGTCATCCTTGGCATCCGGAGAGCGGAAGATCACCACCGACTTGCCGCTCAGCGCGTCGTGCACCATCCGGCCTGCCATTTGGGAATCGAAAACATCTGCCGAATTGAGCTTTTGGTTCAGCGCGTTCTTCTGGTCGTTGAGCGCGTTGATCTGGCCGTAGAGATTCCGCGATTCGTCACGTGTGTTGGATAGGAGGCCCGAGCCGAGCACGACTCCGATGGCCAGCGCCACGAAAACGGCGGCTAGCGAAATCGCGTGCTGGCGTAGAGATATCACGTCAATCCCCGTCCTAGTGGACCCAGTGCTGCGCCCAGACCGTGAAATGGTTCCAGTACTCGACCGCCCAGTGCAGCACCAGCGTGTCGGTGCGTGACACCCATAGGGCGACGATGACCGTGATCAGCATCGTCAAAATCAACAGTGCCATCGCGCCGCCGGAAATTCGATTGTGATACAGGGTGGCAACCGCTTTGGCGTCCACGACCTTCTCCCCCACCCGCAGCCGGGTGAGGAAGGTCGAGGGGTTGCTCTGCTGACGCGACCGGTCGAAGAACGTCTCGATGTTGGCGCTGTGGCCCGCGGTTACCAGCAGTGCGGCACCGTGGTGGTCAGCCAGCAGCAGAGCCAGGTCGGTGGGCGAACCCGCGGCGGGGAACGTCATCGCGCCCACACCGAGATCCTGGATGCGCTCCAGGCCCGGCGCGTGGCCGTCGGCGTCGGCCGGCAAGACCACCTGAGCGCCGCACTTGAGGACTTCTGTGCTGAGCTCATTGGGGTCGCCGACGATGAGTTGCGGGCGGTATCCCGCCTTGCGTAAGACTTCCGCGCCGGCGCCGACTCCGATCAGAACGGGCTGATACTCCTTGATGAACGGTTTGAGGCTCTTGAGGTCATCGGCGGCGTGGTCCTCGTCGGCGACCACGAGGACGTGACGCCGGCGTAGGTCGACGTCGACGTCGGGGATGCCGATCCCGTCGATCAACAGCGGGCTTTCACTTCGGATGAACTCGATGGTGTTGCCCGCGAACGCCTCCAGGTGGGCGACCAGTCCTGTCTTCGCCTCTTGCATCAGCTCGGCGATTTCCTCGTCGGTGCGCTCGGTGCCGCAGATCAGTCGGCGGTCGCCCGAGTACACCCCGCCGTTGTAGAGCCGGACTTTCGCGCCGTCCTTGATCTTCTTGAAGACCTCAGGCCCGGTCTCGTCGATGAGGGTGACGCCGTTGGCCATCAGCACTTCCGGCCCCAGGTTGGGATAGCGGCCCGACACCGACGGGGATGCGTTGACGACCGCGGCGATCTCGGCGTCGACGAGCGCATCGGCGGTGATCCGGTCCAGGTCCAGCACGTCGAGTACGACGATGTCGCCGGGGCACACCCGCCGCAGCAGTCGATCGATGTCGCGGTCGACCCGGGCGGTACCGACAACACCCGGCCGGATGGGGTTACTACGGGTCAGCAGCGCAGTCATCCTGGTGGTCACACTCATGGAGGCGATTCTGTCGGTGAAGATAAGGCCGACCGGGGAGGCGCGCCGTAACAACAGCCTCAGAAGTTATATCTTGTCACACCTGTCACACAGTTGACTGTCGTCTTCAGGTCGCAATCCGGTCACAGTCAGCGGCCTCGAGCAGTTCACGCGCATGGGCGCGCGCCGTGTCGGACTCGCCGAGCCCGGCCAGCATCCTGGCCAACTCCGCGACCCGGTGGTCGCCGTCCAGGCGCCGCACTCCGCTGGCACCGTTTTTCCCTGTGCTCTCGACCATGAGGTGTACGTCGGCGTAGGCCGCGACCTGCGGCAGATGGGTGACCACGATGACTTGGCGGTTGCGGGCCAACCGCGCCAGCCGGCGACCGATCTGGACCGCGGCGCGGCCACCAACGCCGGCGTCGACCTCGTCGAACACCATCGTGGTACTGGTCATGCCTGTAGGAGAAGTCGCCAGCACCACTTCGAGGGCCAGCATCACCCGCGACAGCTCGCCGCCGGACGCGCTCTTCGCAAGAGGCAGCACCGTCATGCCGCGATGCGCCGCGAAGCCGAACTCGACCTGGTCGACGCCGTCCCCGCCGACATGGACCCGCGCGCCCGAGGGCAGCGTCAGCGCGGCGGGGTCGTCCTCGCCGGCCGGCATATTCATCACGGTGATGGTGAATTCGGCATCGGACATCGCCAGGCCGGATAACTCGGCGGTGACTTCCTTGGCCAGTCGCTTGGCCGCTTGGCTACGCGCCTTACTGAGTTCTGTTGCAGCGGAGCCTAATTCGGCCGCTAGCTCGTCGACGCGACGTTGTAGGCCGGCCAACGCCTCTTCGGAGACATCTAGACGAGCCAGCCGGTCTCGCGATTCGCACGCCCACTCCAGCACGCCGTCGATGTCGGCGGCGTACTTGCGGGTGAGCGTGCGAAGTTCGGCTTGCCGGGCGAGTTTGTTATCCAAAGTGCTTGCATCGGAAGGTAATTCGTTCAGGTAGTCGCCGAGTTCGCGCGCCGCATCGTTGACCACCGTCAACGCCTCGGTGAGCTGATCGGCCAACCCCCGCAACGTGGCGTCGTCGGTCGACTCCAGCGCCGTCTTCGCTCGCGCCACGGCGTCGGCCGCGGATGCGGGTTGGCCCATCACCTCTGCAGCGGTCTCCTCGTCGGTCCCGGACAACGCGGCCCGGGCGGTGGCGGCAGCCTCACGCAGCGCGTCCAATTCCGAGAGCCGCCGGATGTCGTCGATCAGCGCATCATCCTCACCGGGTGCGGGGTCGACGGTGTCGATCTCATGCAGCGCGAATTTCAGCCGGTCGGCCTCTTGGGCCAATTCGCGGGCCCGGTTGGTGCGGTCGACGAGGTCACGCCGCGCCGACTGCCACGCGTCGCGCAGCTTGCGATAGCGCTCGAGCCGGGCACCGACGGCGGCGAACCGGTCCAGCGCGCCGCGTTGCTCGTCGGGCCGCATCAGCCGCAGCTGGTCGTTTTGCCCGTGCAGGGTGAGTAGTTCGTTGGTGAAACCGCTCAGCGATTTGGCCGGCACGCTGCGCCCGCCGAGGTAGGCCCGCGACGGACCTTCGCGGCTGACCAAGCGCGAAGCGATGATGCTGCCGTCCTCATCGCGCTCGGCTCCCGATGTGTCCAGCATTTCGTCGATCTGGGCCGCGGCCTTCGGGTCGAGATCGGCGGTGCTGAAACGCCCTTCGACGACGGCCCGCTCGGCGCCCGAGCGCACCCGGTTGGCGTCGGCACGGGCCCCACCCAGCAGGTGCAGACCCGTGACCACCATCGTCTTGCCGGTGCCGGTTTCCCCGGTCAGCACCGTCAGACCACGGTCGAACTCGGCCGTGGCGACGCTGATGGCGCCCAACGCCTCGATCCGAATTTCACTGAGCACCAGGCAGCGCCGTTACCGTCCACGCCAGCCGGTGACCGGCAAGCGGAACTTACGCACCAGGCGGTCGGTGAACGGCGCGCTATCCAGCCGCGCCCATTTCACCGATATCTCGCAGCGCCGCACCTCCAACCGTCCACCGGCCGGCACCACCATCTCGCGCCGCCCGTCGCAAAAGACCACGGCGTCGTGTCCGTCGGCCTCGATTTCGATGGCGATGCTGGCGTCAGGACTGGTCACCATCGGCCGCGCAAACAGTGCGTGAGCGTTGTTGGGCACCACCAAGAGTGCTTCCAGATCCGGCCACAGAATGGGCCCGCCCGCGGAGAACGCGTAAGCCGTGGAGCCGGTGGGGGTCGACACCAACACCCCGTCGCAGCCGAAGGTGGACACCGGACGGCCGTCGACCTCGACTACCACCCCGAGCACTCCCAGCCGCGGGCCCTTCTCCAGGCTGGCATCGTTGAGCGCCCATCCGTGGGCGATGACCTCGCCCTTGACCCGGACAGCGATGTCGAGCGTCAACCGCTCCTCGATGCGGTAGCTGCGGGCAACGACATGCTCGAGCACGGTGTCGATGGCGTCGGCCTCTGCCTCGGCCAAAAACCCGATCCGGCCCAGGTTGACGCCCAGTACCGGAACGTTGGCGTTGCGTGCGAGCTCAGCGGCCCGCAGGAAGGTCCCGTCACCGCCGAGTGCCATCACCAACTCGCAGGCGTCAGCGGCGTCCGGATCGGGGTCGACGACCTCGATGTCGACGCCCAATGCGCGCACATCGTCCGGCGACAAGTGCAGCGAGCCACGATCAACCGCCTCCGCGGACAACACCCGAAGTCCAATACCGTTGTCGCTCAGTACTTTCTGTACCCGACGTGCGGTCTCGGTAGCCTCATCGCGGCCGGTGTGAACCACGAGCAGGACGGTTCGCTCATCCGTCATTGCGGACCGGCTTCCACAGCGGAGTGGACCGCGTATTGCAACTCATCAGCAGTAAATCCTCGATCGGTTTGGGCGCGCAGCCATAAGAAGTATTCGACGTTGCCTGACGGACCCGGCAGCGGGCTGGCGGTGGCCCCGACGGTGTGCCATCCCAGTCCCTCGGCACAACGCGCGACGGCAAGCATCGAGCCCGCGCGCAGCTCGGGATCGTGCACCACCCCGCCGGCGCCCACCTGACCTTTGCCCACCTCGAACTGCGGCTTCACCATGGGAACGATATCTGCGTTGGGCGATGCGCATCCAGTCAGCGCGGGCAACACGGTGGTCAGCGAGATGAACGACAGGTCAGCGACGACGACGTCAACCGGGTCGCCGATCATCTCCGGTGTCAGCTCCCGCGCGTTGGTCCGCTCGATGACGACCACCCGAGGATCCGATCGCAGCGACCAGGCCAGCTGGCCGTAGCCCACGTCGACGGCGACCACTTCACGTGCGCCGCGGTCCAGCAGTACCTCGGTGAATCCACCCGTCGATGCGCCGGCATCCAGACAGCGCCGACCCTCGACGCTGATACCGAATGTGTCGAGCGCACCGATGAGCTTGTGGGCCCCTCGCGACACCCAGCCGCGCTCGCCGTCGTCGTGCACACTCAACGCGGCGCTGGCCGCAACGGCGGTACCCGGTTTGACCGCCGGCATGCCGTCGATGCTGACCTTGCCGGCGCCGATCAACTCCGCGGCCTGCTGGCGAGACCGGGCCAGCCCTCGCCGGACCAGCTCGACGTCAACGCGGGTACGCCGCGGCACGGGACACTCAGCCCTTCTCCGCCGATTCCAGCGCCTGCACCAGCATGTCGTGCGCTTCAGACAGCCGGCGTGCTAGCTCTTCGAGATCGGCTTCCGCGGGCGCGTTCTCGACGTCGGCAGGATCAGGCAGCTCGGCGAGCACGGCGTCGATTTGAGCGCGAATTTCGTCAGGGTCGGTAGTCATTGCGCCACTCCTCCTCATCGCTTCGTCCCCCTCGCCGCTGCGCGGCTGGGTGGTGCCCCCAGTGCATCGTCGCCGGCGCGAGTCATCGCGTTCCTACGCTATCGGATTCAGACCAGGGACCACCGCTGCAGGGCATCGCGTGCGGTGTCGTCCCCAGCCTCGATGGTGATGGCTTCTGCGTCGGCGTCGCTCCCCCAGACGGCGTTGGCGACGGCACGAACGATCGACAGGTCATCGCTCGCCACGTCGTCGCGTCCGGTGCTGACCGTGATCGACGTGTCCCCGGTCTCGACGTGCCATGCCGGTTGCGGAGCCACCGCGAGCACATCGGCGTCCTGATGCAGCGAGCGTAGGTCGCAGCCGATATAGGTGGCGCGTTGTTCACGCACGGCGCGCACCGCGTCGCGCGCGGAGTTCACGCCGCTGAGCACCATCAGGCTGGGCAGCCCGGCGGCGTTGGCGCCGGCGATATCGGTATTCAATCGGTCACCGACTACCAGCGGCGCACGGAAGTCGCCGCGCGCCAAGGCATCTGTCATCAAGGTCGGTGCAGGCTTGCCGGCGACCTGAGGCTCGGCATCGGTCGCTGCTTTCAGTGCGGCCACCATCGAGCCATTGCCCGGTAACAGGCCGCGTTCGGTGGGCAGGGTGGCGTCCACGTTGGCCGCCACCCACAACGCTCCGGCGCGGATGGCCAATGCCGCCTCGGCAAGGTTGATCCAGCCGGTTTCAGGGGAGTGGCCCTGGACCACGGCGTGCGGTTTGTCCTCGAAGAGGCGTACCGGGCGTAGTCCGACGGCCGCGATTTCGTCGGCCAGCGAATTGGTACCGACGACCAGCACCCGCGACTCGGGGGCCAGTTGAGCGGCCAGCACATGGGCGGCGCTTTGCGCGCTGGTGACGACATCATCTGCGGTCGCCTTGAGACCGATGTCGCACAGATGCTCGGCAACCTCACCGGCACTCCGGGAGGCATTGTTGGTGACGAAAAGCTTGCGACCAGACACCTTGTCCAACGACTCGGCCGCGCCCTCGGTCAGCGCGTGGCCGTGAAACACCGTTCCGTCTAGATCCAGAAGTAGACAATCGTATTGCTGCGCAAGCGTTCCCACGTCAGCCGAGCTCGCTCACTCGGTCTTCGGCATCGGTGACACCCTCGACGTCGGCCGCCGCGGCGCGCAGAAACCACTGCAGCGCCTCGTCGCTGCGGTCGAGCGCGAGCAGCGTCTCCGCGTAGGCGTAGAACAGCCGGGCCGCGATGGTCCCGGTCCGCGCCGGATCCAGCTGCGGTGTGGACAATACTTTCAGGGCTTGTTCGAGCTGACCGAGGTCCGCGCGGGCGCCGGCGGCGACGATGCGCAATTCGTCGGCTTCGTCGCCGCCGAGTTGGGCCACTTCAGGCCCTCGTGCCAGCTCAAGTGCCCGTTCGGGGCGGCCGAGGCCGCGTTCGCAGTCGACGATCAGTGGAAGCAAGGGGGATTTGCTGCCCATCCTGCGGGCCGCGCGCAGTTCGGCCAGCGCCTGCGCCCAGTCACCACATCGGTAGGCCGCGATCCCCACGGCTTCCCGCACTGCGGCGATACGGCCGGACCGGGCCCGAGCGGCCTGCGCGTGGCTCAGCGCGGCCTCGGGGTCTTCGTCGATCAGCTCGCCCGCGGCGACCAGGTGGCGGGCAATGGCGTCGGCGGTCGCCCGATCCAAAGTACTGAGCTCACGCCGGATCTCGGGTGCCAGCTGCTTCGCTTCGATCTCGGGCGGGATCGGCGGGCCCGCGCTGTCATCGTTGGTGGACGGATGCTGGGGCTGGGCTCTGCGCGCGTGTCCCGGGCCCGAAGTCGGTGCTTGGGACCGCGGCGCTCGCCCCGGTCGCCGATCCCCGTCGCCGCCGCGCCTGTCCTCGACCACTCGTACCCTTCATACCCAATCACCTTGACGTCGTCGCATCAAAGGATACGGGCCGGGCACTGGCTGCTGCCTTGTGGCTAAAGGGCTTCGGCTGCGGCACGTCCGGCCGCGCGCCCGGAGAAGATGCAGCCACCGAGGAAGGTGCCTTCCAAGGCGTTGTAGCCGTGGACGCCGCCGCCGCCGAATCCGGCGGCTTCGCCGACCGCATAGAGTCCGGGGATGGGCTGGCCGTCGTTCCCAAACGCGCGCGAGGACAGGTCAGTCTGGATGCCGCCCAACGTCTTTCGGGTGAGGATGTGCAGCTTGACACCGATGAGCGGGCCGGCGGCTGGGTCGAGGATGCGATGCGGCGCCGCGACCCGCCCGATCCGGTCGCCGAGGTAGCGGCGGGCATTGCGGATGCCTTGCACTTGGGCGTCTTTGG
>Ga0210396_10001916_pt1 | contig 21579 bp, 18 predicted proteins | sample IncBWH17OmetaG_FD_155466 | JGI IMG/M metagenome (GOLD analysis project Ga0210396, IMG submission 155466) | Forest soil microbial communities from Barre Woods Harvard Forest LTER site, Petersham, Massachusetts, United States - Inc-BW-H-17-O ... | reverse complement strand
GCCTGCGCGAACGGCGCGGCGCCCATGCGGATACCGCTTGCGCGTCCGCAGTTCATTAACGAATCGTTACACGCCGTGACCGTGGCGGACGAAGGTTCAATGCGAGGCAGCGGGTCCGCCGTCCTGGCAAGAATATGATAAATGTCCCATTTTGCTCAAAACATGGGACATTTTGGGACATTTGCGCAACATCCGATCAAACCACGGCTTACGGCGGGCGATTTGCAGGAAAATCGGGCGATGGTGGGGCACGCGACATGTGAGACATGCGAGACATGCGAGACGTCGCGCGTTAACCCATGGCAGGGAAGGGCTTTGAGCGCGGCGGAGGGGTCACTCCTCGACGGGCGGCTTGACGCCGGCAAACTCGTCGTGGGTTTCGGCGCGGGTAACGAAATAATCCCAGACACGGCGGGCTTCCTCGGCGTGGAAGTCGATCAACCCGGGCGGGGAGCCGCCCTTGCCATCCGCCAGCCGGCGGTGATGGCTCATGATCACCCGCACGGTGCAATCGTCGGTGCGGCCGACGTAACACACCTCATCCACGTTGAGAATCCGCGAGCCGAACTGAACGAATTTGGCCATCGATGTGCTCCTCCGCCGCGGGATTATGGCCGAAGCCAGCTTGCGTGTCGAGATTTTGCGCCGGGAACAGCAAGCCGATTCGGATTGCTGATTGCTGATTGCGGATTGCTGATTAAGACGCCGTGATTCCCCAAATCAGAAATCCGCAATCAGCATTCAGCAATTTCTAGAAGTCCCTGCGATCCAGGTGCAGGCGGTTGCTTTGCAGCTCGGCAAGCAGGGTGCGAAACTGGGCGGCGATCGTTTCCATGACCTGCTCGCGGCTCATGCCGGACAGGTCCATGGGGTGGCCATAGAGGACGCGGATGCGGCCGGGGCGGAAGATTTTGCGGTGCTGCGGCCAGGCGTCGAAGGACCCGTCGACGACCGCCGGCACGACCGTGACCTTGGCCTTGCGGATCACCAGCGCGATGCCGGGCTCGATGGGGAGTAATTGTCCGTCGCTGGTACGCGAGCCTTCGGGGAAGATGGCCAGGGCCCGGCCTTCCTTGACGCGCTCGATCGCCTCTTTGAGGGCGCGGAAGTCGGCGGCGTTCTGGCGGATCGGGAACGCGCCCAGGAAGCGGAGGAACCACGCGAACGGTGGGAACACAAAGAGGCCGGACTTGGCCATGTAGCTCAAGGGGCGGTTGAGGCGCACGCCCAGGAGCACCGGATCGAGAAAGCTCTGGTGGTTGGAGACCAGCAGCACGCCGCCGCTCTGAGGGACGCGACGGGCGCCGTAGACCTTCAGGTCGAACAGCACCGTCGTCGCGATCCGCGAAATCGCCTGGAGCAATTTCCAGACCGGCGAAGGAGGGGGGATGGGAGCGTCGGGCATTTTTTGAACGCGGGGAAGTAAAACGTGAAACGTGAAACGTGACAAGCGCATCTTGCGTTCTACGTCGCGTCCATCAAGCTCGTGGCGCGAGTCACGATCCGATCAACCACCTCATCTTCGCTCAGCTTCGTCGTATCGATGACCTGGGCGTCCGGCGGGACGATGAGCGGGCCGACGGCGCGGGTGGAATCGCGTTTATCGCGCTCGATGATCTCGCGGAGGACCTCGTCGCTGTTGACCATTTCGCCGCGGGCGCGAAGCTGGGCGACGCGCCGGCGGCAGCGTTCGGCGGGCGTCGCGTCGAGATAGAACTTCGCCCTCGCCTCGGGGAAAACCACCGTGCCCTGATCGCGGCCCTCGGTCACCAGGTTCCCGTGCCCGGCGCCGATTCGCTGCTGTTCCTGGACCAGTCGCTGCCGCACCGCACCGACGGCGGCGACGAACGACGCGGCGCTGGCCACCTCGCTGCCGCGAATCAGGTGCGAAACCGGCTCGCCGTTCAGCAGCACCGCGGGCGGCCGCTTGCTCCAGTCAAACCCGATCCGGCAGTGCCGGGCGACAAACGCCAGCTCCCGCGCATCCGTGAGGCTCACCTTTCGCCGCAGCGCCTCCAGAGCGATCGTGCGGTACATGGCCCCGGTGTCGAGGAAGTCGAAGGAAAGCCGTTCGGCGACCTTCCGCGCCACGGTCGACTTGCCCGTCCCTGCCGGACCGTCGATGGTGATGATCATGCGCGGATTCTATGGGGAGGACTGCCGATTCAGGAAATCGGCGCCGCAGTCATCGGGCACGCAAGCCTCACGATCTCTAAGCCGGAGCGTCCTGTGTCTGCGGGACCACCGCGTAGCCGGGCAGGCTGACGATAAACGTGCTGCCCTTGCCCGGCGTGCTCCGGACCCGCAGCGTGCCCCCCATCGCATCGACCAGCCGCTTGCAGATCGTCAGGCCCAGCCCTGTCCCCTTGGCCCGGTCGCGCTCGGGATTTCGCAGTTGGAAGAACTCGTCGAAGATGTGCGAGAGGTACTCGGGGGCGATGCCGACGCCGGTATCAGCCACTGCGATCTCCACCGAGCCGTCTCCATCGCGGGCGGCGCTAATGCGCACCTCGCCCCGGTCGGTGAACTTGATGGCGTTGCCGATGAGGTTGCCCAGCACGCGGGCCAGCTTGATGCGGTCGGTGCGAAGCACGATGGGATCGGCGGGCGGATCGACCCGGATCGCCAACTCCTTCTGCCGGGCCAGCGGCAGCAATTGCTTCTGCTCATCCTGCAACAGGTTGAGCAGGGGGAACTCGGCTTCCTGCAAATCGACCTTGTTCGAATCGAAACGGGCGATGTCCAGCACATCGCTCAGCAGGTTCACCAGCGACATGGCGCTGGCCTGGAGCTCCTGGGCCAGCTCCGGCACGTCGGAAGTAAGAGAGGGATTGCTGGCGGTGCGCCGAATCAGCTCGGCCAGCAGGCTGATGGCATTGGCGGGGGTGCGGATGTCGTGGCTCACTGCCGCCAGGAACCGCGTTTTTCGGACCGAAGCCTCTTCGGCCTCGCGGCGGCGGATGTCCAGCTCGCGCTGGAGCTCCTTCTGCGCCGTGATGTCGACGAACACCGCAACCGCTCCGCGGGGAGCGCCGCCGGCGTCTCGAATGGGCCGGGCGTAGTTCAGACAGATCAGCCGGCGACCGTTGGCCAGCACCATCTCCAGCTCCAGCCCGTGGGTCTCCTGGTTCTGCTGGGCGGCGCGGATCGCGGGATGCTCCTCCGGCGGGACGGGTTGCCCGTCGCGAAAAGACTGCCAAAGCTTGGGGATCTGAGCCACCGTGATGGGCTGGTCGAGCGGTACGTTCAGCATGGCGGCGCCGGCGGGATTCAGGCGGATATCCGTACAGCTGGGGTTGCAGACGATCACCCCGATCGGCGCCGTCCGCAGCACCGCCTCAAAGCGGTTGCGTTCCCGCGCCACGGTCTGGAAAAGCTCCGCCGCTTCCAGACTGACCGACGTCTGCGCCGCCAGCGATTCCACCAGTGAAATCTGCTCCTGGTTCCAGCTGGTATTCTGGCGGCTGTAGACTTCCAGGCTTCCCACCGGCGCGCCGCGCACGCGCAGGGGCGTTGCGAGAATCGCCTTCAGCGGTTCGCCCTCCCGGGGCTGCGGGATGATGAGATCGGGACGTAGCGCCAGGTCCTCGATGTAGCCGGTGCGACCCTTAGCCAGCACCAGCGTCGCAAAGGAACTGGCGACCGGGATGGTTTCGTTGCGCAGACCTTGCTCGCCAAACCCGTGATGGCATCGCACGACGACCTGGTCGCCGACCTGCTCGAGGATCGCGGCGGCGGCGGTCGGGCCGTTGATCAACAGCCCCAGCGTCTGGCAGATCCGATCCATGATGTCGGCGTTGCTCAATTCCGTGTGCAGCGACCGCGACAGCGAAAGCAGAATCTCCAGCGTTTTTTCCCGATGCGCCAGCTCATCGTTGGCGACGCGAAGCTCCTCGCTTTGCCGCTCGAGCTCCTCGGTCTGCGATTGAAGCTCCTCGTTCTGACGGGCGATTTCCTCCTCGCGGGCGGCAAGTTCCGAATTGGCGGATTCGAGATCGGAATGCTGCGCGTCCAGAAAATCGCGGGTCACGATCCAGATGTCCACGATCGCCGTTACTAGCAGCAGGTCCAGCAGGACCAGCCCTCCTTCCAGCCAATCGTACGTGCGGGCAGACAGGTGCACGACACGCGGGGCTTCGGGAAGGAGGAAGAAAAACTTGATGATCGCCAGCGCGGCAAACGCGAGAGCAGTAATCCAAAGAATCCTGCGGCTGCGAAAGAGCCCCAGCAGGACGATCGGCACGCCGTACCCAATCGGCAGCGGAAAGCGCCCCGCCAGGCCAAGGCGCAGCGCCGCCATGGCCGCGATCAGGCAAACGGCCACCAACGCCGACAGCTTCCAGTCCGGTCTGGTCGACCGTGCAATCCTGGTCCAGAGCGACACTCGATCAACTCCTGTCCCGCCGATAAATGCAGGGAGCGACAAACCTCATGGCCTTCGTTCCGACCGGCCGTTCGGCTTTCCCGAGCACAAGTATTCCTCCCGGCCGCAAAAGATGTTCCAGCCGCGTCCACAGCCGCTGCGCCGACGTGGGCTGCATGTAGATCGCGAGGTTGCGGCAGAGGATCAGGTCCCACCCGGCCGGCTCGCAGCACCGCAAGAGCTCCCCGGCTCGCCAACGTGACGCACCGCGCAAGCTCGGATGAACCCGCCAACCCTCATCGCCAAAATGAAAATACTTCCCAAACAACGACGCCGGTACGTTGCTCACGGCGGCGGTGTCATAGCAGGCCTCCCGCGCCTGGGCCAAAGCTGCTGGCCGGCAATCCGTGCCCAGCAGCGTGCCGTGTTCGACCGCTCCGTGCTCCGCCACCAGCATCGCGACCGAGTACAGCTCCGACCCGTCCGAACAGCCGGCGCTCCAGATCCGCAAGCCCTGCGACCGCGTTCGCGACAAGAGCTCAGGAATGACCCGCTCGTGGATCGCCGCGAAAACCGGCGGATCGCGAAAGAAGGAGGTGACGCCGATCACCAGCGCGTTGAGCGCAACTTTCAGCAAACCCGGGTTCCGCTGCACCGCGGCACACACCTGAACCATCGTCTCAACCCGCAATGCCCGCAGGCATGCCGGGATGCGGCGGCGAAGCGTCTCGCGACGGTAGTCGTCCGCGTTCAATCCCGCCCGCTCGAAAATCCACCCCATCGCCGCGTACTCATCGCTCGACAACTGCGGTGAATCGTCTGGCTCCTCGACTTCCAAGTCGGGTGTGAAGTTGACCGGCCGGTTGCTCACTGCCGGCGAATCGGGAAATACCACATGCCGATACGAGATCGGTCGAAGCAGCAACCGTGACATTCCAGGCCTCGCCCTCTGGGAGAACGGTGGATGGCCGGCCCGATCCAACCTGGCCGGCCATGTCGTGAGGATAGTAAGGCACCCCACCGACCTGCAAGCCGCGGGCCGCCCTTTGACCGAACTTACCGACCCACCGGCGGGAAAAGCAGTTATACGTCAAAATACCTCGCCTGCGGGTGATGGACGACCAGAGCATCGGTCGATTGCTCAGGAACCAGCATGAAGTTCTCGCTGAGGCTCACGCCGATCTGCTGCGGCTCCAGCAATTCCGTAATCTTCGCCCGCGGCTCCAAGTCCGGGCAGGCGGGATAGCCGAAGCTGTATCGGCTCCCGCGATAACCCTGGTGGAACAGGTCGGCGATCTTCGGCGCGTCTTCGCTGGAAAAGCCCAACTCCTGGCGCATCCGTTTGTGCCACAGCTCCGCCAGCGCCTCGGCCGATTCGACGCCGAAGCCGTGCAGGAACAGATAATCCTGATACTGGTTCTGCGCCCGCAGCTTCTCGGCAGCTTCGGTGGCGCGATCGCCCACCGTCACAAGCTGGACACCCAGAACGTCGTACTGGCCGCTCTCGATTGATCGGAAAAAGTCGGAAATGCACAGCTTGCGCCGGCCTTCCTGTCGGGGGAAGGAGAAGCGCATCCATTTGCGCGGCTTGCCGGCCGGCTGAAGCCGGCCCGGACCGCCCGGATGGCACGTGCAGCCCAGAAACTCCTCGATGTGATAGACGATCACGTCGTTGCCGCGCGCCTGGACGGGGAAATAGCCGTACGCAACTTTCGGTTGCAACAACCCTTCATCGACCGCCCGCTTCTGGAGTGATTCGAAAACCGGCCGGGCCTTTTGGGCGATGAGCTTCTCGAAATCCGCCTGATTTGCGCCGCGCTTTTTGAAACCCCACTGCCCGCCGAACAGCGCATCGAGATTGATGTACGGAAAAAGCTGGGAAACCGGGATGTCGGTGACGATCCGCCGTCCCCAGAACGGCGGCAGCGGAACGGGATTGTCGCGCGGTACGGGCTGCGCGTCCGCGGCGGCGCCCTTGAGCACATCCCCATACTTCTGCTGGCTCTCCGCCCGCAGCCGCTTGCGCTTTTGCGACCGCTCGCGCTGGGTCTGGACAATCGTCTGCGTCTGCCCCGTCGAGATCGCGTCCATCACGTGCAGGCCGTCAAACGCATCCTTGCAATAAAGCAGCGGCCCCTGATAGAGGTTGGCCAATTCGTCCTCGGCGTAATCCCGCGTGAGCGCCGCGCCGCCCAGCAACACCGGCATCTTCACGCCTTTGGCGTTCATCTCCTCCAGATTTTCCTTCATCACAGCAACGCTCTTCACCAGCAGCCCGGACATGCCGACGGCGTCGGCCCGCTTCTCCGCCGCGGCCTTGAGAATGTCGTTGATCGGCTGCTTGATCCCGAGGTTGAAGACCGTGTACCCGTTGTTCGTCAGGATAATGTCGACCAGGTTCTTGCCGATATCGTGCACGTCACCCTTCACGGTCGCCAGCACGATCTTGCCCTTGGACTGCCCGTCGGTCTTCTCCATGAACGGCTCGAGATAAGCCACCGCGGCCTTCATCGTCTCGGCGCTTTGGAGCACGAAGGGAAGCTGCATCTGCCCGCTGCCGAACAGCTCGCCCACCACCTTCATCCCTTCCAGCAGGATGTTGTTGATAACGTCGAGCGGCGGATACTGCTTCATCGCGTCGGCCAGGTGCTCGGTGAGGTTGCGCTTCTCGCCATCGATAATGTGCCGCTTGAGCTTCTCTTCGATCGGCAGGTTCTCCGTGTCGGCGGCCTTCTGGGTCGTCGTCTCGGTTCCCTCGGGAAACAGCGAGATATAGTGCGTCAGCGGATCGAATCCCTCGCGCCGCCGGTCGTAGATCAGGTCGAGCGCCGCGTTCCACTGCTCGTCGGGGATGCGGTTTTTCGGCAGGATTTTCGAGCCGTGCACGATCGCCGCCGTCAGCCCGGCTTCGCGCAGCTCGTGCAGAAAGGCGCTGTTCAAAACCACCCGCGCCGCCGGCTTCAGGCCGAAGCTCACGTTCGAGAGGCCGACCACGGTGTGGCATCGCGGCAGCTCTTTGCTGATCCTTCGCGTCCCTTCGATCGTCTCCAGCGCGTTGCGCCGGTCTTCTTCGATCCCCGTCGAGATCGGCAGCACCAGCGGATCGAACAGAATGTCCTCATCTCGCAAGCCATACTTCTCGACCGCCAGATCGCGAATCCGCCTGGCGATCGAGATCTTTCGCTCGGCGGTCCGGGCCATCGCACTCTGCTTGTCCTCGTCAATGGTGCCGGCGACTACCGCCGCTCCGAATTTTTTGGCGATCGAGCAGATGTGGGCGACGCGTTCCTCGCCGTCCTCCAGGTTCATCGAGTTAAGCACGCACCGCCCGCCGGCGAGCTTCAATCCTGCTTCCATCACCGCGGGGTTGGTGCTGTCGAGCATGAGCGGTGCGTTGATCTGCGTGACGTACCGCCGGACCACCTCGTGCATGTCGCGCGGCCCGGTGCGGCCGACGAAATCGACGCACACGTCCAGCAAATGCGAGCCCTCGCGGATCTCGTCCCGCGCCATCGAAACCAGCCCGTCCCAGTTTTCCTCCTGGAGCAGTCGCTTGAACTGCCGCGAGCCGTTCGTGTTGGTCCGCTCCGCGACGACCAGGTAGCTCAGGTCCTGCCGGATATCGACGGCGTTGTAGAGGCTGGAGACCTGCGCCCGGTAGGCCACCTGTCGCTGTTTGGGCGGACGGTCCCCCACCGCTTCCACCAGCATCCGCAGGTGCTCGGGCATCGTCCCGCAGCAACCGCCGACGATGTTCACCCCGAATTCCTCGACGAATCGTATCATCCCCCGGGTGAAGTCGGGCGGGGTCATGGGAAACTCACTTCTGCCGTCCACCATGATCGGCAGGCCGGCGTTCGGCAGTGCGCTGACCAGCCGCGGCCAGTTCTCGCTGATGTACCGCACCGTATCGCTCAATTCCGGTGGCCCGAAGGCGCAGTTCACCCCCAGGCAACCCACCTCCGCGTACGGCTCGATCGCCGCAATCAGCGCCGAGGGGTCGGATCCGCAGAGCATCTTCTGTCCGCCCTGATCGAACGACGCCTGCACCATCAGCGGCACCCGCCGGCCCAGTTCTTTCATCGCCCGGTTGGCGGCGGCAAGGGCGCACTTGATCGCCAGCAAATCCTGCTGCGTCTCAATGAGGATCACGTCGACGCCCCCGCCGATCAGTCCGCGCATCTGCGGCGTGAAGCTCTCGTACAACGTGTCCCAGTCCGTGAACCCAACGCTGATCAGCTTTCGCGTCGGCCCGACGGACCCGACGACGAACCGCGGGCGATCGGGCGTCTCGAATTTGTCGCAGGCTTTGCGGGCGATTTCCGCCGCCAGCCGGTTCACTTCCTCGGCCCGGCTCGCCAGGTCCGCCTCCTCCAGGTCATTGGCGCTGCCGTTGAACGAGTTGGTCTCCACCCCATCGCACCCGACCGCCAGGAAGGCCTCGTGGATTTCCTGAATGATGTCCGGCCGGCTCAGGTTCAGCACCTCCGAGGCGTTCTCATGCCCCAGCCAGTCGCGCTGTGCATCGAGCGTCCGGCACTGGAGATTGGACCCCATCGCTCCGTCCAGCACGACGACCCGACGTTTGCAGAATTCCAGAAAATCCACCCGCACTGTGTTCTATCTCCAAAAAAGACCGGAGGACGATCTTAGGTGAGCACCACGTCCGTGTGTAGCGTAGTCGTGCGCGCGTCGGCTGAGCCTATGGTAGAATCCAATGACGGAATATCGCGGCCACCGGCGGGCAGTGCCCGCCCTACAGCGCTCGATTCCTGTCCTATGCCCGTCGTTGTGCCGCCGCCCGAAGCGCCTGGATTCGCCATTTCCCCCATAAATGCACCCCAAACCATCCGGCGATGCCGACCGCAAGCACACCCGCCAGGATCATCATCGGCTGGTACGCGAACCGCGAAACCGAGGGAAACATCCGCTCGATCAAACCCGGATGGGATACGGTCGTTACAACAGTGCCGTCGGGCAGGACGGTTGTCCCGGCCTTGTCTCCGATGATGTCGTCCTTGATCGCCATCACCAGCGCCACGCCGGCGGCGGTCCGCAGCGTCCGGGGATGCGCCTCCAGAAAACCCAGCACCCGGCCCGGCATCTGTCCGATTTTGCCGACTACTCCCGCGCCCTCGGCCGGTGCGAGCTTCGAAATATCCTCCGCATATCGTGCCGCGACGATGGACTGATCCGTCGTCAGCTCCCGGCCGAGCTTGATCCCGTCGGTCCCCAGCGTCTGCGTCAGCTTCTCGCCGACGCCCGGATGCCTTGCCGCGACTTCCATCGCGCCCGATCCGTACTGGCGAATCAGGTCGGTCATGAGCTGGGGATTGCGCTCGACGGCTTGCAGGCCGGCCGTGCGCAGCTCGGGCGACAGCCCGTCCAGCGCCGCGACCATTTTTGCCGGCGAGCGTCCGATGGCCCGCAGCGCCGCCGGCCCGTCTTCGATGCCATACTGAGTGACCTTGCGGACGAGCTGGTCGCCGCCCTCGCGGGCCGATTGCTCGAGCACTTCCTGCACCGCCTGCCGGCCGCCCATTTCCGCAAGCTGCTCGATCCCTTCGCGCCCCGCCTGCTTGAAAATCTGCTCCGTCGCCTCGCGAACGACTTCGCCCGCCACTTGCGCCTGCCCGTGCACAGGCCGGGGCAAACAAAGCGATGCTAATGCAAGGAGAATCACAACTGCGCGCGTCACGAGCCGCTTCCCCGTGACACGGGTTTTTAACCCGTGCTGATTGCGTTCGGCCCCAAGCCAGTTCTCCCAAGCCGGTTTTTCATCCTGGCAAGTCGCCAGCACGGGTTGTCTTCGACCCTGAGGCTGAGCCTCAGGCTCAGACCCGAAGGGAAAACCCGTGTCACGGGGGAGCACGGCTTTCATTCCAGAATCTCTGCTCATCGATCGGTCTCCTTGAGCGCATGGCGAATCGCTTCGTCCTGCAGCCGGTCCGTCATTTCCACGACCTGCATCAGCGTTTGCCGCAGTCCCGGCGTGTGGCCGCGGGTGTCGCGAATCCGCGACTCTAAGTCACTGAGAAAGAAGTTGCACTGCTCGGCGACCTTCGCCTCGAATCGCTTGCTCAACCGCCAGTCGACGATCGCGCCGATGACCAGCCCGACGCCGACGCCGATGATCGTCCCGACCGGCCCGGCGAAGCTGCCGACGCCGCCGCCCGCGGCGCTCCCCTCGAGCGTCGCTCCGCCCGCCGCGATTGTTTCCGCGGCCATCGCCGTCCCCACGCGGGTGAGGATTTGCGCGACGATGCGCGACGTCATCCCCTGCGCCGCGTCCGCCGCGATCCACCCGCCCGCCACACCGGCCAGCCCGGTCGCAATCGTATCGCGTCCCATGGTCCGGCTGATTGCTTCCGCCCGGCCGCGCATGTCAGTCCGAACCTGATCGACAGACACCTGCGTTGCCGGGGCAATCGTCTTGATCTGCTGCAAGGGCAGGAGCAGCTCCGAATAAAGCTGATTGCGGCTGGCGGCCATGTCGCTGTCGAACTGCCCCAGCACCGCCGCGACGTCCTGCTCCAGCGCCCGCTCGGAAAGAATGTGCTTGCGGAACTTGGCGTTGACGTAGTCATGGACCTGCTGCGAGTCGGATGTTCCGCGGAATCGGCGCCACAGATCGGACGGATAGCGCCGCAGGATTCCAAATCGCGTATGCCAGCTGGTAATGTCTTTGGTGAACGGCCCGATTTGCCGCCGGTGCATCTGGATACGTTCGTGCAGCGCCGCCATCGCGCGATCGACCGCCTGATCGTTCCGCTGCTCGAAGCTCGCCAAAAGGGGTACGATCGACTCGCGATAAACCCCGTCGATCTGCGCCCGTTGATCCACCGGCTGCGAGGCCGCAGCTATCGCCGTCCGCGGCAGTGCGGGAGTTGGCATCGGTGAAACCGAAGCCGGAGAAAAAATCCCGTCTCGATACAGCAGGTATCCCGCCGCCAGCCCCGACGCGGCAAAAGCGGCGCGCAGCAACCCCCGGCGCGAGATCACCTGCGCCCGGCTCCGGTTCGGCTTGCCATAATCCAATTGCGGCATTCGCCCCCTCATTATTCACGCGCCGCCCCCGCCGGGCGATTACAAATGAAGTGCGTCAATTCCACCCGACCGGTTCGCTTCTAAACCGAAGCGGGATCAGCAGTAAACGCGTGTCGATTCACGCCTCGACGCCGAATGCGGACCTCAAGCGCCGGCCATCGTCGTCCCTCTTCACGCAGACCACCACCTCCTTGATCGGCGGATACTCGCGATCGCGCAGCGGCAAAATCGCCTCGGCGAACTTTTCCATCGACAGCCGGCCAAACCCGGTGGCGAGGGCCGTCAGCGCCACCCGTCCGGCGTCAAGCGCCGCCGACATGGCCAGGCTCTTCTCCACGACCCCTCGCACGATCTGCGGATTCGATTGATAGAACGCATCCACCGCTACGGCATGCAGAACGCCCTTCAGCGGCAGGCCATGCGGCCCGCACGCGACAACGTCGCCCTGCTGCACGAAGGCTTTTCCGGATCGCGACAGGAGCTGATGCAGCTCATCCTGCATTCCGCGTCCGTATCGCAACAGGATTTCGCCTCCGACGCCCCCTGACAGATTGAGAAAGACATTCGCCGAGCAAACCAGGACATCGGCGGCAATATCGAGGATGTCACCGCTCGTCACAATCCAGTCCATCGTCTGGCTCCAGTCCAATGCGGAGCCGGAGAAAAATAGCTCCCGACCCTATTTTTCTCCGATCGGTGTTCGGAGAATAAATAGGGTCGGGAGCTATTTTTTCTTCCCCGTGGCCTTTTTGGGCCGGCCCCTGGGTCGAGGCTCAAGTTCGAGGCCCATCTGGCCTGCCGTGCGCCGTTCCCAGGCATCCGTGCCAAATGCGCGGCCGGTGCGTATCCTCGCGCGGATCTGGGCCTCTTCCTCTGGCGTCTGCGGCTCGTTCACCCATTGGAGCCACTCCGTCGGTTGCTGAAGCGGCCACGGCTCGAGCAACTGTCTCTGCTCTTCGCCGCCGCGGACGCGCGCGTGCAGACTTGACCATTCCCACAGTTCCGCGCGGCGCACCAACTTCGCTCGCAACGGATTCCGCTCGACGTAACGGCAGACATTCAGAAAATGACCGTCTTCCTGTATCGGAAATGCCTTGAACCTTCCTTGGTACAGGGGTCCCAGCCCGACCAGTTGACGAGCGTGACGCCAGCGCTGGACGTGAGTCATGGTCAGCCAGAACATGAATCGCGATAGCTCGCCGTCCTCCCGCGGCCAGAGGATCAGGTGCCAGTGATTGGGCATGAGGCAATAGCTCAGAATGCGCATCGGCAGGCGTTGCCGCGCCTCGCCGAGCAATCTCTCGAATGCGGCATAGTCGCCGTCTTTGCCAAACAGCCTCATCTTCCCGCATCCGCGGTTGATGACGTGATAAACGACCCCACCCAAAGCCCTGCGTAATCGACGTGGCATGCGCAACAGCTTACTCAACAAGCGGATGCAAAAATAGCTCCCGACCCTATTTTTGTCCCGCGAGGCGAGACTCGGGTGATTGTGCTTCGCCGAAATCGAGGTTCAGCTCCAATTCTTTTCCCTGCCGGCTGATCACCATCTTGATCTTGGGGCTGCCGCCCTGGATGGCCCGGCGGACTTCGGTGTTGTCGATGATCTTGTTTCCGTTGATCGAGACGATCGTGTCGCCGATTTTGGCCCCGGCTTTCTGCGCGACGCCATCGGGTTCGAGGTCGGCGATGGTGAGGTTGTCGAGTTGCACGCCGAGCATGCGCCGGGCGGTCCCGCGGGCCAGCAGGAGCTTGTCGCGCGAGAGCAGGTGATCGAGGTTGGCGATCCCGTATGCGCCGAGGGCCAGCACGATCGAAGAGTGCTTCTGGTAATCGGGAATGGCGGCGTCGTAGGTGTCGAACTGCGTGTGGTGCGTGTGGTTGTAAATGGCCTTGCCCGCCTGTCCCCAGAAGATTCCCGGCACGCCCGCCGCCAGGAACGAGGCGTGGTCACTGGCGCCCTGTGCGCTGAACCCATTTACCTTGCGAATCGTAAACGGCATCGCGGAATCGAGGTCCTTCACCGGCGCGAAGACCGCCTCGAAATCCGCAAGCATCGCGGCGGTTCCGCTGATGCCGGAGAGATAGTTCGTCCCGCCATCGTGCACGAGCACGACGGAAATTTTCGGCATCAGCTCCGGATGTTTTTTGACGTAGGCCTTGGAGCCGAACAGTCCCTGCTCTTCGCCGCTCCAGAGCATGAAGCGAATGGTCCGGCGGGGCTTGACACCGGCTTTGATGAGGATGCGGGCCGCTTCCAGCGTCGTTGCGACGCCGGTCCCGTTGTCGGTGGCGCCAGTGGCGCCGTCCCACGAGTCGATGTGGCCGCCGACAATCACGTACTCATCAGGAAATTCGGCGCCGGGAATGTCGGCGATGACGTTGTACAGCTTGATCGGCCCCTTGCGGAAATGATTACGGATGTCGAACTCGAGCGCGACGTCCTTCCCGTCGCGCAGCTGGGCGACGATGTCGTTGAACTGTTTGCGCACGAGGTTGATCTGCGGAATCGCCGGCAGTTTGTCCCAGGACACGCGATAGTTGCCGCTGGTGACGACCAGATCGGTTCGCGTCGGACGGATAATGCCTGCGATCGGCGCCTGGTCGTACGCCGCCTGAAGCTTCTTCTGGAAGTCGGCGTTGGGCCGCGATGTCGGCGCGAGCAATTCTGCGCCGCGTGCCGCGATTCCGCGGTCCGGCTCGATCACCCATGCCTCGGCAAGCTTATCGCGCATCGCCTCCAGCTCCGCTTCGTTCCGTGGCGCAAGCAAAGCTCGTCCGCGAACGACTCCCCTTGTCCCCGCGCTCCAGGCCGGCGTGCCAAACTCGACCGGCTGCGTCGTCGGCGCCACCTTCCGCCCCTGCCACGGCCCACGATTGAAGCCCACCGGGAATTCGCCCCATTCCTCGAGCCGGGCGTTGTCCAAACCTTCCTCCTTGAACCGGTCGCGGGCCCATTCGACGGCATCCTGAAGGTTGTCGGAACTGGTCAGCCGCGGCCCGATCCGGTTGGTCAGCCAGTTCAGATCCTCCATCACCTGATTGTCTGTCCGCCCCGCGGAAATGATCCGCTGCACGGCGTCGTCCTGGCCGAGCAGTGCCGGCGCCATCAGCGCCAATACCAGGACAAACGCGCCGACACGCACGCGACTGGAGTCAGTAGCCATCATTTTCTCCAAGGGAACAGCGGAGGCGATTTGGCGGGATTGTATCAGAGTCGGATCGTAGAACGGAAAGCCTTCCGTACGTTCTACGTTCCAAGTTCCACGCGCGCAGCGGCTTATTCATATCTCAGCGCCTCGATGGGATCGAGGCGCGAGGCTTTCCACGCCGGGTAGTAGCCGAAGATGATGCCGACGCTGCCCGAGACCGTCAGCGCCGCCAGGATCGCGGGGATGGAAATGCCGATCGGCCAGTGCAGCAGCGCCTGCACCAGGAGCGAGAGCCCGCGGCCGATCAGGATACCGATGATTCCGCCCAGCAGGCACAGGACCACCGCCTCGACCAGAAACTGGCGGAGGATGTCGCGGGCCCGGGCGCCCACGGCCATGCGCACGCCGATCTCACGCGTCCGCTCTGTGACACTGACGAGCATGATGTTCATGATGCCCACCCCGCCCACGGCCAGGGAGATGGCCGCGACGCACAGCAGCAGGTTGGTCATCAGCACCGTCGCCGACGAAAGGGCGCTGGTGAATTCGGTGATGTTGAGCACCTGAAAATCGTTCGGATCGCCGGGCTGCAAGTGGTGCCGTTCGCGCAGCAGGTCGGTGATCTGGTGGATGGCCGAGGGGATCTCGCCGGGCGTGCGGGCGGAGATGATGACCTGGTCGATGTTCTGGAAGCGGACCGGCTGCGGGGTGTCCGACTGCTGAATTGCCGATGGCGCCGGGAACGGACTGAGGGCGCTGCTGGGGTAGAGATTGTTCAGGGTGTTGACCGCGTTAAGGGCGTCGGCCGCCGTGGCCGCGGCGCTCTGATTGGTCCGTCCCAGCATCGAGTTGGCCAGCCGATATTTCATGGTCGTCCATGGAATGATGACCACGTCGTCCTGGTCCCAGCCCATGAGATTGGCCCCCTTGGAAGCCAGCACGCCGACGACCTTGAGGTTGGCGTTGTGGATGCGGATGTGCTCGCCGATGGGCGACTCGCCGTCGAACAGCTCGCGCACCAGCGTCTGTCCGACCAGGCACACCTGGTTGACGCTCTGCACGTCGTGATCGCTGAACGCCTCCCCCTCAGCGATGTGCCAGTTGCCGACCTCCAGGTAATCGGGCGTGGTTCCGTACATGCTGTTGGGCTGCCAGTTGCGATGCCCGTACACCAGTTGAAATCGAGCCTGGACATTGGGGGCGGACTTGCGGACGGCGGGGCATTCTTCGGCAATCGCCTGACAATCCTCAGGCGTGAGGGTGATCCGGGTGCCGGTGCCGAAGCTGACGCCGCTGTTGGTCGCTTCCCCCGGGAAAACCATGATGATGTTGGCGCCGAAGCTGGAGATGGCGGCGCGGATGGCCGTCGCCGCTCCCTGCCCGATCTCCAGCAGCGCGATGACCGCCGCGATCCCGATAATGATCCCCAGGCAGGTCAGCACCGAGCGCATGATGTTGCGCCGAAGGGCGCGGACGGCAATGCGGATGGTTTGGCGCAGGGAATGCATCGTCGGTGGATCGCGGTCCCAAACGATAGACGACAGCGACGGCAGGTTCTATCCCGCAAAATCGTTATCTCCGGGGTGGGTGCGACGATGTGGCGAATGTCGCTTTTGCAGAGAATCGCCTATTGTCGCTCCGTGGGCGCCTTGCGGGCTTCGATCATTCCGATCGGGTCCGGGGGAGTGAGATCACTGACGACCTGAACAAGCCGGTCGCGGGCCTGAGCATCCGTCTGTGCGGCCGCGGTCTTCTGAACGGCGGGAATCACGCTCGGGCCAATTCGCTCCAGCGCCCGAACCGACGGCCCGGCGCGGGTCTCGGTCCCGGCGCCGGCAATCTGGCCGATCAAATGATCGACCTGTTGCGGCGTCGCCTGATCCCGGGCAGCGCGAACGCTGGCGATGGTCGTCTCTAGTCCGGACAGAATTGCCGGTGAAACCGACTCCATCGGCTCCAGATGCACAACCCACATCGCCCCTTTCACATCGGGCGGGGTAATCCCATTGGGCACAATGATTTTCGATTCCGAGAGCGGACGGACCAGCAGCAGGAACTCCTTGCCCACGCTGTCTGGAGCCAAGTGCTGACCGCAACCGCCCGGCTGCTGCGCGCCCTGCGCCTCGACTTGCGAAAATAGCCGGATCACGGGAAACGAGTCTCCCGTTTTCATTGCGCCGTCGAGTACCCGCGTCACACGGAAGTCGTAGGTTTTGTAGAAGTAGCTCGTCGTCGAGACGCCCAGAACACCCAGCGCACCCTGCCGCTCCTGGATATGACCAATCTTGACGTCCGCGCTGATGGAACTCAGCCGGGCTTCGACAATCGCATTGGACCACTGCACCGCCCGCTCGTCCAACTGCGGCCGCATGCACGCGGTCGCCCCCGCCGACAACACCGTCACGATGGCGAACGACAAAAGTACGGGCTTCATTTTTTCACCGCGTTATCCTCGATATTCATATCCGGCCAAACCATTCCCTGCGTCGTCGCCGGGGGCGAAAGCCGGTCGATCACGTTGTACAGCTCCGATTGCCTCTGGTCCGGCGGCATCAACTTCAACCCCGCCGCGAGCTGCGGAACAATTTTGGGGCCCATCCGCTCCAGCGCCCGCAGGGACGGACCGGCACGCTCGGAATTGGGCTCATTTTTGATCCGCTCGATGAGCCGGTCCACCTGTTTCGGATCAATTTGCGCCTCGGCCGCACGCACGCCGGCGATTCTTTGCTCGAGCTGCGGTATCGCTGTCTTCGACAGCATCTCCTTGAGCTCCAGGTGGACCACGAACATCCCGTCCTTCACCTTCAGCCCCGTGATACCCTCGGGCACGAATTGCTTGAACGTCGAAATCGGCATCAGCATCGCCAGGAAATCCTTGCCCATGCTGTCGGGCGTGAGGTTCTGCTGGCAACTGACCTGCTGTCCGTTCCAGAATAGCCGGACGATCGTTACCGCGTCGCCCTTCTTCAGCGGACCGTCCAGCGACCGGATCACCTGCATGTGATAGACGCGATAGTAATACCACGTCGCCAGGACCCCGAACGGCGGCTTAAAGGTGCGCATCTGGCCCTGTAATTTGACCGGCGCGTCAATCGACAGGAGCTTGGCCTCGACAATCGCCGTCGACCATTGCACCGCGCGATCATCCATCTGCTGGCGCATACAGGCGTTGGAAGCAGACGCGGCCAGCGCCACCGCCGCCGCAAAAGCCCAATTTCGCATCGGCATCGAGTCCTCCCTTGAGAAAGTGTTCGCGAAATGATATCGACAAACTGGGATTTACCACAGATGATATGGAAATTCCGCCCCGGCGTCGTCTGTCCTGAGAGGAAGTCCTTCTTCAGATGAGGGTAGATCACGATGGCCGAATCCCAATCCATTCCCCCGCCGCCCCAGTCGCGGCCCAAGCCTGCGAAAAGGCCCCGTCCCACCATGTTGCCGCCCTATCACGTGGTTCTGCTCAACGACGACGAACACACCTACGATTACGTGATCGAGATGCTTCAGGCGTTGTTCGCTCACGGCAAGCAGCAGGCGTATCTGCTTGCTACGACCGTCGATCGCACCGGCCGGGCCATCGTCTGCACCACCCACAAAGAGCGGGCCGAGCTCAAACGCGACCAGATCCTCGCCTACGGGTGCGATTTCCGCATCGCCAGTTGCACCAGCTCGATGCGGGCGGTTGTCGAGCCCGCCGAGGGCTGATCCGGCTATACTGCCGGCAATGTCCTTCCCCAGCCCGCACGTGCGCGTCGAGATCGACCTGCGCCGAATTCGCGAGAATATCAGCGAGATTCGCCGCCGGACCGGTGTCCCGGTGCTCGCAGTCATCAAGGCCGACGCCTACGGGCTTGGCGCGGAAAGAATCGCCCCGGCCATCGCCGACCGGGTCGAAGGTTTCTGCGTCTTCAAGCCCGAAGAAGCCAGCGCCATCCGCCTGTGGGAGCAAACCGGCAAAGCCGCCATCGCCATCGGGCCGCCAATATCGGCCAATCCGGCGGATTACATTGCGCATCATGTAAGACCGGCCATTTCGAACCCGAATCAACTTGCGCAATTACAGAGCGCCGATCCGGTCTTATGCGTCGACACCGGGCAGCAGCGATTTGCCTGCGACCCGGGGCAGATCGACGCGATCCTTCGCTCGGGCAAGTGCAGCGAGGCATTCACGCATGCAACGACTCTCGAGCAGGTGAAGCGATTTCGTGAAGCGGTCGGCGGGCGGGTGGCGCGGATGCACGCCGCGGGATCGTCGCTGCTCGCGGAACCCGCCGCGTGGCTCGATGCGGTCAGACCGGGGCTCGCGATTTACCAGGGCGCGGTGCGGGTTTCCACCCGGCTCGTCGAAACCCGCAGAAGCAATGGGCCGGCCGGGTATACGGGATTCCAAGTTCCATTTCACGGCGTCATCCTCGCCGGTTACGCCAATGGCCTGCGCACGGGGTCTTGCCTGGTGAACGGCCGCCGGTCGCGCATTCTCGAAGTCGGGATGCAAAGCGCCTTCGTCGAAATCGATCAACACGACAAGGGGCTGGAGACGGAGGTCGTGCTCCTGGGGGATGGCCTCTCAGAAGCTCAGGTCGCCAAAGCATGGAACTCCAGCCCGCACGAGGCGATTCTGCGCCTGTCCACCTGCGGAATACGAGCCTACCTTCCTGCTGACTGACCCCGTGATTCCACAGCGCGCTCCGCCGGCGTCCGCGCGCGAGATTACAAGTTTCATTATTTGACTTTTGTAACACGCGGCCTATCCTTGCCCCGTGCCAGCATTGGAAAGGAGCAACATCATGAGCACCGCAATCGGTGAAACCAAGCTCGGCGGCGAGTTCACGTTCCCCGGCGCCTCACTGACCGTTCATCGGGTCGGCTACGGCGCCATGCAGTTGGCCGGGCCCGGTGTGTGGGGGCCGCCCAAAGACCCGGACGCTGCCGTCGCCGTGCTCCGCGAGGCCGTCGCGGCGGGCGTCAACCATATCGACACCGCCGACTTCTACGGCCCGCACGTCACCAACCAGATTATCCGCCAGGCCCTGCACCCGTACCCCAAAGGACTGGTGATCGTCACCAAGCTGGGCGGCCGCCGCCCGCCCGACGGCTCGTGGCAGCCGGCCATCACGCCCCTGGAACTGATCACCGCGGTCCACGACAACCTCCGCAACCTGGGCCTCGACACCCTCGACATCGTGAATTACCGCGCCATGGGATCAATCCACGGTCCCAGGGAAGGGTCCGTTGCCGAGCAGGTGACAGTGCTGGCGGAATTGCGACGCAAGGGAGTGATCCGCCATCTCGGCGTCAGCAACGTCACCGCCGCCCAGGTGGCCGAGGCGCAGGCGATCGCGCCGATCGTGTGCGTGCAGAACAATTACAACCTGGCCCACCGCGAGGACGACGCCCTGATCGACGATCTGGCCCGGCAAGGCATCGCGTACGTGCCGTTCTTTCCGCTTGGCGGGTTCACGCCGCTCCAATCGTCGACGCTGAACGATGTCGCCGCGGCGTTGAGTGCGACACCGATGCAGGTCGCGCTGGCCTGGCTGTTGCACCGCTCGCCCAACATCCTGTTGATCCCCGGCACGTCGTCGCTCGCGCATCTACGCGAGAACCTGGCCGCCGGGCAGTTGACTTTGTCTCCGCAAACCTTGGCGGAGCTGGACAGTATCGCCGCCGCGTCGGCGACGGTGATACCGTAGAGGTGCATTTCCAGGTCTTTGGTGGGGCAGGCATTCTTGCCTGCCTCGGGCCGACGTAATCATCGGCCCGGAACATTCGTTCGGATGCCGAAGTACGGCATCCAAGGCAGGCAGGAATGTCCGCCCCACCGGCAAAATCCAAGGAGTTCAACATGCGTGTCTTTGTCACAGGAGCTACAGGCTTCATCGGCTCAGCCACTGTTCAGGAGCTGATCCGCGCCGGCCATCAAGTGCTTGGGCTGGCTCGCTCAGACGCCGGCGCCAAGTCGGTTGCCGCCGCGGGTGCCAAGGTCCATCGCGGCGATCTTCAGGATCTGGAGAGCCTGCGGAGTGGGGCCGCCGCCTCGGATGGCGTGGTCCACACCGCCTTCAACCACGACTTCTCCAGATTCCAGGCGAATTGCGAGATGGATCGCCGCGCGATCGAGACAATTGGCTCGGCGCTCGCTGGTTCCAATCGCCCGATTGTCATCACTTCCGGAACTGCACTCGTCACGCCGGGCCGTTTGGCGATGGAAGACAGTGTTCCCGATTCTAATCCGATCGCGGCTCTCCGAGGGCCATCCGAGGATCTGGCACTGTCCATGGCATCGCGCGGCGTGCGGGTGTCAGTCGTGCGTTTTGCTCCGACGGTGCATGGAGACGGCGATCACGGTTTCGTTCCAGCCATCATCGGCATTGCCCGCGAAAAGGGCGTCTCGGCGTATGTAGGCGATGGACTCAATCGGTGGCCGGCCGTGCACCGGTTCGATGCGGCCACTCTTTACCGGCTCGCACTCGAGAAGGCCCCGGCGGGCGCCAAGTTTCATGGCATCGCTGAAGAGGGCGTGGAGTTCCGGAAAATTGCCCAGGTCATCGGAAGGCGCCTGAACCTTCCGGTCGCCAGCATATCACGCGACCAGGCCGCCGATCATTTTGGCTTCCTGGGAGCCTTCGCCGGACTCGATTGCCCGGCTTCCAGCAAGCTAACCCAGGAACGCCTCGGCTGGCGTCCCGTGCAGCGCACCCTCCTCGCTGACCTCGAACAAGGGACGTATTTCAAAGCCTAACCGGATGATTCACCTCGAAGGCACGAAGAAGAAGGGCGAGCGCGCTGCTCGTGACACGGGTTTGTAACCCGTGCTGACGATCCGCGATGAAAAGGACCTTGACAGGCATGGTTCTTTTCGGTTCGCGCCATGAACACCGGTTAAAAACCCGTGTCACGGTTGCCGTCCGCTGACCTGCATGTTTCTTCGTGTCCTTCGTGCCTGCTCCGAAAATAGCTTCGTCTACGCGGCCTCCTTCTTCTGAAGTGTGACGGTGTAGCCGAGTTTCTCCAGGC
>Ga0210396_10001915_pt1 | contig 21590 bp, 21 predicted proteins | sample IncBWH17OmetaG_FD_155466 | JGI IMG/M metagenome (GOLD analysis project Ga0210396, IMG submission 155466) | Forest soil microbial communities from Barre Woods Harvard Forest LTER site, Petersham, Massachusetts, United States - Inc-BW-H-17-O ... | reverse complement strand
AGGCAAGGCTTCGGCGCGTGTAAGAATGAGCTGGTCTTCCTTCGTGTAAATGTCATTGGTAATCACGTAGATGTCGTAGCTGCCCCGGAGCCGCTTGCAAAGCGCCTCAACGAGAGCGGTTTTACCTGAGCCAACTGGGCCGCCGATCCCAACGCGCAAAGGGTGAGTTTGGGAGTCCGTGCTATCAAGAAAAGTCATGAGCGAAATAACCTCGTATATTGAGTTTCATGCGCCATTGAAGCAAGATCCACCATGAAAGCGGCGGACCCAAGATCGTCAATCGTGGCGTTTCTGGCTTGCGCGGTGGCGGCGAGCACCGCGGCTTCAAGCGCCGAGATCGCACGTTGCCCGTCCGTTTGACCGAGGGGAATAAGTCGCACTCCAGCGGTCACCAAATTGGCGAGATAACTTTGCAGGTAGGCGGGCAAGGCAAGACCAACCGGAATGCCCTCCCTTGCGGAGCGAACTCCAAGCACAACGGATAGAGCGGGCGGGACATGGCGCTCCGAAAGCCATTGAGAAAGTGCGTCCATAAGCCGATCGGGCCACACGTGGCGAAGCATCGAGTGGCATGCGGACCCTTGCTGCGATGACTCAAGCGCAAATTCCGATGTCCCGCGAAAGGCAGCCGCCAGTTCCGCTATTTCAAAAAGCTTCGCGCGATCGTCGTCTCGGGTACTGCGCCAAGCTTCGCAGAAGAAAATGGCTTCATTTCTTCCCGAGCCGTAGCACAGATCGGCTTCCAGCCAGTCGACTAAACTTTCGGAGCTATTTACGTGTCCCGATTCGACGGCCCATTCGAGGCCGTGGGAATAGCTGTAAGAACCGGTAGGGAATGCGGGCGAAAGCCAGCTCTGCAGCCTCAAGAGCACCAGCGGCCGGGGGCTGTACTGCGCGTTACTCATGATGATGCCCGCCGCCAGCGTGGTCGTGAGGGTGGCCGTTGCCGCTGTAAGCGCCGCCTTCGGGTTGAAAGGGCGCCTCCACCTTTAGAAGATACGCTCCGAAGCCACGGAGCATATCCTCGATCACATGGTCGGGGCGAATGCGGAGAACCCGGTCTCGAATTTCCGTGGGCAAATGCCGGTTTCCCAGATGCCAGGCAAGCCGCGCAAGTTGATGAGAATCTTTGTGCCGGACTTCGACGATGGGCTCCGTGGCGGCCTGGACCTCCAGCCACCTTCCGTCGTCCAGTTGCAAGCCATCTCCATCTGCCATCGCGACGGCTTTCGGCAGGTCGAGAAGGAAATCTTCCCCCTGATCTGCAGTCAGGCGAATGCGGCGGCGATGGCGTGTGTCAAAATCGAGAGTGAGCGTGCCTGTTGCTTTTTCCTTCGGCCAATGTCCAGCAAGGCGATGAATGGAAGCGTTTTTCATAGTCATCCTCAGTACAGAAAATAACGTTGTGCCATGGGCAACACTTTTGCGGGTTCGCAGGTGAGAAGCCGGCCATCGGCCTGCACTTCATAGGTCTCCGGGTCAACCTCCATACGAGGGGTGGCGCTGTTCAATATCATTGATTGCTTGCCAATATTGCGTGTGTTCATGACTGGCAGAAGTTTCTTGGCAAGTCCAAGGGTAGCGCTCTTTTCCAAAACGGCTTGGCTGACGAACGTAACCGAGCTCTCTGTCATGCATCCGCCATACGCGCCGAACATTGGCCGATAATATTCCGGCTGGGGGTTAGGAATCGAAGCGTTTGGGTCGCCCATGATTGCAGCGGCGATCACGCCGCTTTTCAACACCATGGAAGGCTTTATGCCGAAGAAGGCCGGATCCCAGACACAGAGATCGGCAAGCTTTCCGTTTTCAATCGAGCCGACATAAGGAGAGATGCCCTGGGATATCGCGGGATTGATCGTGTATTTCGAGATATAGCGCCGTGCCCTGAAATTGTCGTTGTCGCCTTTCTCCTCAGGCAGCCGTCCGAATTGTTTCCTCATTTTATCGGCGGTCTGCCATGTACGAAGGATAACTTCGCCAACGCGTCCCATGGCCTGACTATCCGACGAAATGATCGAGAGTGCGCCAAGGTCATGCAAAATATCTTCCGCCGCTATCGTCTCCTTGCGGATTCGGCTTTCAGCGAAGGCCACATCCTCAGGAATACGCGCGTCGAGGTGATGAGTGACCATAACCATATCGAGAGCCTCTTCAAGCGTATTCGCCGTGTAGGGCCGCGTCGGACTTGTCGAAGATGGAATCACATTTGCCTCGCCGCAGACTTTGATAATGTCTGGAGCATGTCCGCCACCGGCCCCTTCCGTATGAAAAGTGTGAATGGTTCTACCCTTGAAGGCTGCGATAGTATTTTCGACAAATCCACTCTCGTTCAGCGTGTCAGTATGGATAAGCACTTGCACGTCCATGTCATCTGCGACAGAGAGGCAACGATCGATGGCAGCGGGAGTCGTACCCCAGTCTTCATGAAGTTTCAAACCGCACGCTCCAGCTTCAATCTGTTCAACCAGACCCAGCGCCAAGCTCGCGTTGCCTTTGCCAAAAAAGCCAAGATTCATGGGAAATGCGTCGGCAGCCTGGAGCATCCGCAGCATGTGCCAGGGGCCTGGTGTGCAGGTCGTGGCTGTCGTCCCGGCCGCCGGGCCGGTCCCGCCGCCCATCATCGTGGTGAGGCCGGAGTAAAGCGCCTCATCGATTTGCTGCGGGCAGATAAAATGGACATGCACGTCGATGCCGCCGGCAGTAACAATCTTCCCTTCGCCGGCGATCACTTCGGTTCCTGGCCCGATGGTGATGTTGACGTTCGGCTGCACATCCGGATTGCCGGCTTTGCCTATTCCCGCGATAAGTCCGTCCCTAATTCCGATATCGGCCTTCACAATCCCCCAGTGATCCAGAATTAGCGCGTTGGTGATGACTGTATCAACAGCGCCGTCCCTGCGGGGAAGCTGCGACTGACCCATGCCGTCGCGGATGACTTTCCCGCCTCCGAACTTCACCTCCTCGCCATAGGTCGTGAAATCCTTCTCCACTTCGATGATGAGGTCGGTATCCGCAAGACGTACCTTGTCTCCGACCGTTGGGCCAAACATCTGCGCATAGGCAGCACGGCTCATTGTGTGGGGCATACTCGATTACCTCAACCATTCCGAGAGCGTCGCCGGTACTTGCGGCAACGCTCCCATGACCGCCTGGTTGAAGCCATAAACAATGCGCGCGCCCGCGTACGGAACTAACGACACTTCTCGAGACTGGCCCGGCTCGAAGCGCACAGCCGTGCCCGCCGGAATGTCCAGGCGATAACCGAGAGCAGCCTTTCGATCAAAGGCGAGAGCCGCATTGGCCTCAGCAAAATGATAATGACTGCCAACTTGGATTGGCCTGTCGCCTGTGTTCGCGACTTTGAGAGAAATTGCAGTTCTATCCTTGTTCAGGACGATCTCGCCAGATGCTGGAAGAATTTCACCCGGGATCATGATTGCCCTCCCTTCACCGAATTGGATCGTGAATCGAAACGAGTTTAGTGCCATCAGGGAATGTCGCTTCCACTTGCATCTCATGGATCATTTCGGAGATGCCCTCCATGACCTGTTTGCGGGTCAGGATCTTGCCGCTTTCTGACCTGAGTTCCGCAACTGACTTACCGTCGCGTGCTCCCTCCAGAACAAAATCCGTGATGAGCGCGACACTCTCGGGATAGTTGAGCTTGACGCCTCTCGCGAGCCTTGCCCGTGCGACCACCGCCGCAAGCGCGACCATCAGCTTGTCTTTTTCACGTGGCGTGAGGTTCATGACTTTCTCCGTTCTGTAGCGCGCTTCAGCATGACCACATCTTCGGCACTCGGAAGGGGCCGGGGCCTAGCTCCCGGCCGAAGAGCTGTAGTACATCCCGCAAGGCGAGCCTCAAGTCCGAGGACACCCTTGCGGCAAAGCGAACGACCATTAACCCACTGACTAACGTCGCGGCAGATGAGCATCCGAGGGAAGGCCCGAGGTCGCGCAAAATCTCCAACGTTATGTCGAGATTCGGCCCGAAATAGAGCAGCGTTGCGATGGCCTTACAGTCCGAAAGCAGGGCCTTCCTGCCCAGATGTGGAAAAATCTCATTCGTGGCACGAAAGGTGTCGCCCCAGATCAGTCGACCGTCTTTTTTGACGCGCCAGCTATCGGCGATCTGTCCGGCTCCCATCTCTTCGCCGTGTGCGGCACGGCCGAGCAAAAGCCACTCCAGGGCCAGAAGCTGCGCTCCAGAAGCGAGATCGATTTCTGTCTCGCGGCTGATGCGCGCCCGATTGAAGACGATTGTTTCCTGCGGGAGCCACGAGAGCTTTGCGCTTTCCGATGCTTTGAGCTTGGTGGCGATGCGCGCAGGCTCATTCAACGCCCGGTAGACTTTTTCGGCTGCCTGCGACGTTACCGCGATAGAAGCATTGGCCAGTCCTGTCACAGAATATTCGAGCCGGTCTCCGCCGGCGATTCCGCCCGCGGTATTTACGAACACAGCTTCTTCGACCGCAGCGCCTCTCGTCCCTGGAAACAGGACGCGAATTGGAGATTGTTGAAAGACGTCCACGACGCGTGTACCTCTCTCCGAGCCGCCGAGCACAATGCGGCAGGACCCCTCCGCCCGCTGCAGATCCTTGTCGGACGGATTTCCCGCACTCGGCTCAGACGAAACGAAAGGGTTTGAATCGTGCATGACATCAGGCGGCGATGTAATGTCCAACATGGATTTCCACGAACTCATCGCCAGTTCCTGAAAAGACAATTTGGCAGCTCCACGCAAGACAATTGTCGTTGTCACTTAAATAGTGATTCACGCTTCGCTGGTGCTGAAAATTACTTGTGCATCGTTGAAGCTATCGCGTGTGGCGCGGGCGCTTCCGGGATCAGGTTCAGTCGGCACCAGCCGACTTGTGTCCTGTCCCGGAAGCAACTGCTCACCGCGCACTCGTTGAACGGAATCAGAATCCTGCCAAGCCCTCCGGGCTGTTGTAGGGGATAGCGACACTGGTAACTTCCTCAAGCGAACCGTCTGGCTTGGTGGCGTACCCCACCAGTTTCGAGGCGTTCCCGTAGATCTGGTAGAGATAGGCGCCATCCGGCGAAACCCAGTTATCGCTCGGTCCGCTGCTGACGTCTCCACAAAGCCCCCTGAAGGTGCCATCGCCCTCGACCTCGGGGCACGCAGGGTCCTTCGCGACTCTGATTTCGAGGCCGTCGATGTGGAAGGTAGTGATGTTGCTGTACCCGAAAACCGTAGCGTACAAGACTCGGTCATCGGGGGAGACGGATGCCCAGCAAAGTTCAGCGATCTTGCCTCGCCTTGTGTCGATCGGTACGACCTTGCCAACACCGATTCTGCCATCTTCGTCGATCCGGCCCAAGGCCACGCCATCGCCGACGGCATATGCGATGATGAACGTATCCGGCCGATTATGCAGGAACGCGATGTAAAAAGGAGAGCCGCCGCCTCCGTCCTGGAAGGAGGGTTCGCCAAGCGTGCCGTCCGCTTTCACCCGGAAGATCACGATGCCGTCGGGATCTGGCGCATTCGAAGCGACGGACCTTGTTTCGCCGTCTGGACCAGTCACCCAGAGAATGGGTGAACCGTCCGGATAGGTACCTGAGATCAGAATGGGCAGATCGAACGTGGTTCCAACAAGGAGAAACTTCTCATCTGGTGATAGCACACCCATAGTTGGAACTCGGTGTGGTTTCTCCGGCGTATTCGCCGTGTATCGCTCCATGCGTGGCGTAAGCTTGCCATCACTGGACACCGACATGAGCCGGATATGATCGGGTCCGAAGGAGTGGACCACGTAAAGCATGTCCTTGGACGGAGAATATGCCAGCGATTTGGCAGTACCGCTCTTTCCTTCCACGGCGTTCCCTGTCGGCTTAGTGTCGATCAGCGTGAGCCTGCCCTGGGCACCCACGGCGAAGCTGGAAACTGAATTGTCCCCGCCGTTTGTGGCAAACAGAAACCTGCGATCTGCTGACAGGATGACGCTGCTCGCCCCTTCAAAGGAGTTGGGCGCGCTCTCCTGGCCGCTGATCGGCTTGAAAGTTCCGGATCCGGCACCCCCAGTGGCTACTCGCTCCACCTCAGTAAGCGTCCCGTTCGCAGACCGATGGTAATGGATGATTACGTTCTTTACTTCGTTGGTCTGCATGTAGAGATGTCCGCCGCCTCCGTTCGTCGAACTCATCTCTCTTGACATGCCCATCTCCCTCGGCGTACCCATCTCTTTTTCCTTGGCCATGTTTTCTCTCCTTACTTTTAGATTGTGGACAAACAAAGCGATCCCTTAATTGCACTACAGTTGCTCGTTACTTTACGTTAGGTTTGGGTTCCTTTTTCAGGAGCACCGGATAGAACTGAATCCAGGTCATGTCAGTTTTTGCTACATTGGCTTGGTGGCAGCTCGCACATTCCGCAGCCGGAGCCTCTGCGGCGTACCCGTCGTATGGCTCCGGATGATGTCCGAAAGTGAAGAATCCCCACCCGTTCGTTTCGGCAAACTTCTTGCTGTCTTTTACGGTGCAGTCTATGCCGTTGAATTCGCCGTTGAAGAACCCGCGCCCGGAGGGTTCTGTAGTGGAACCGTCCGGAAAGGTCGGATTCAGGACACGGGTCAATTCCTTGATAATGACTGTCCCTTCAGGAAAAACCCCATTCTTCAAGTAGGCGTCCACATTCTTTTGTTGGATATACACGTTATGGTATTCAGGGAAGTTTGCACTGCCGCCATTAAGACCGTTGGGTGTCAACGGCGCTCCTACAAAAACCCATTCGCGATAATCCGTCGGCAGCTTCAACTTCCCCTGAGAATCAAAAACCGCGGTCGGAGTCGAACTCTGAGCCGCAACGTGCTTAACATCTATGTTGAGCCAGCTGGCTGCAACCACTCCGCCCCCGAGAACAATTAACGCAAGATACTTTCGCATCGCCTTCTCCTTTGATCGCTTTCCTGAACGCTCCATCGGAACACACCATCCCGCTCACTTAGAACTGAGAACCGGATAGCCTTGGATGTACACCCGATCTGTGGAAGTGGCTGGGATGTGGCAGCCCCAGCAATCTTTTCTGTAGTCCGTCGCAACTTGTTTATCAGGAGCATCGGCATTGAATAGCGCCCATCCCCATCCGTCGGCCCACAATGGGTTGTCTGGGAAGCGGTGTTGTTCGTCCTTGATCATGACGAACCAAACTTTTATTCCCGAGGCCCAATGTGCGTCGCCCGTGGTCAGTTTGGCGTGATCCGTTCCAAACACTTCTTTAACCAGCACGGTGCCGTCGGCGAATTTTCCGTTTTTTCGGTAATACTCAATGGCGCCGGGTGACGCGTACGTCAAGTGCATCTGGTTCCCCTTCGGATCGAGGACCGTGTACGCACCGAGCGATTCGTAACGGGTTCGATAGTCTGCCGGCTTGCGAATGTTTCCCGCCTTGTCGACCAGATCCAACCCGTTGTAGCTATCGTTGCTTTGTGGTTTGACTTGCTGATACCAAGCAAAGATGAAGACAGCGAGAACAGTCATTGCGATTCGGAAACTCATAGCGATTTCTCCTGACAGCGAATCTGAGTGACCGCCGCTGGAAGGGTTACTGCTAGCTTATTGTTGTGCGCCACCCATGTCGGATTGCTTAGCAGGTCTCGAGTGATGTTTTCGGGCTGGCAGTTTTGCCCAAGTCCGTCAAATTGTTGCGTCGTTTTCATTTCACTTTCGTTTATTGCAAGCATGGGGCCAATCTCGGAAGCCTTTCTTTTCCCGCGCCAGATAGGATTGAATTCGCAGGTGCGTGGGGTATCTGTCGAAAAAGATGTCGAGCAAACGTCGCCGTGGCGCTATAACGACACCGTGAACACAGTGCAAGACCGCCAGCGATCTTGTCGAACCACATCCGGTTCATGTAGAGGCAATGATGATTTCGGATGCGACGACAACCGAGGCTGACAACCGTGACTGGACCCCACGTCACGAGCAAGGACCACGGGTGGCGAAGGAATCGCAGGGTTCGATCTCATCGGCCTCATTCGTGCAACCGATCTGAATAGCGACGACAAGATGCGACATGAGCCTTTGGGACACTGTCGGACGTCCGTCGCGCTCGGAGCGCGTGACGACTGCCGTCCGTGAGGTGTAATTTTGATGCAGGATGTGATAGCAAGCCACGAGTTGGCCATTCGAGAAAACTGGCGCTTGGTGGGCAAAACTGCAGTAGTGACTGGAGGAACCTAGGGTATTGGACTGGCGACGGTGCGTACGCTCCTGGGTCTTGGTGCCCACGTGTGGGTGATTGCAAGAAACATCCCCGAATCGAGTGCGCTCGATGAGCAGTCTTCGTTGAAGCATCCGAAAGTCCACATGGTTCAGGCAGATCCATCGACGAATGAGGGACGCCAAACGGCCTCTTCGATTCTGAAGAAAGAAATCGATGCTCTTCATGTGCTAGTCAACAATGCCGGCACAAACAAGCGGATACCGACTCTTTCTGTTTCCACTCAAGACTACGATGCTCTGCTAGCAATCAATCTGACTGCAGCATTTGAAATGAGCCGTCTTCTATATCCGTTGCTCAAGTCGGCTGCAGGCGTAATTGTGAATGTAGCGTCCGTCGCGGGACTTGCTTGGGTGCCAAATTCAACTCCATACGGGATGGCCAAGGCCGGCCTGATGCAGATGACGAGAGCGCCTGCCGTCGAATGGGCCGCGGACGGAATTCGCGCGAACTCTGTAGCGCCCTGGTTTACGCGAACGGCGCTGATCAAAGAAAGGTTGGCGGACAAACGAACAAAAGCTTTGATTGAACAACGCACACCGATTGGTCGAGTCGCGGAACCGGACGAGGTCGCCGCTGCCATCGCCTTCCTGTGCCTTCCTGCGTCTTCCTATATCACCGGTCAATGCTTAGTCGTGGATGGCGGAGCCGAGAGCAAAGTCTTTTGATTCGATGGAAATGCTTGTGGTTTCGTTCGGTGCAGTCAACGGAACGACTTGTAGTGTCAAGAGCTCTGTCGGTATAAGAACAGCCAGCCGCGGAATCGACTAGTTCGAGATCGCTGTCCTCGAAGCGTCCCCTCAGAAAACAAGCATTTGAATGAATCATATCGCCTAAGGAAATTGGCATCGCAGGTGCACTCTGCCTGTGTGCCATAGCAACAGTTTGAAAAACGGTTGAAAAGATCAGCGGGTGGGAGGTGGTTGATGACAACAAATAGTGCACGCTCTGCATTTTTGCGAAGCTATCACCTTCCAGCGATCCTAGTGTACTACCCACGACTCGTTCGCGCGATGCAGGGAATCGCGATGCTCAGTGGAATTGAAGCTGCCGCATGCATCCGCGACTTCAAGGCGGGCCAACGGTGGGGCAGTGAGACCGTCAATCGTTACGGAGGAACCCACAAGGTTGCGACCGACGCTTGGAAATATCGCAGAGCAATAGGCCCGCGGCTGGGAGACGCGGCATGAGGTGATCCGCAGAATATTTGCGGCGGAAGGGAGCGAAGAAATGACAACCGAACCGATGATAAGCGCATTTCAGGAAAAGTCTGACTCGACACTAGTCGCGGCGGCAAAGAACGGGGAGAGTCAGGCTTTCGACTTTCTTGTAAAGCGACACGAAGCTAAGACTTTCAGGGTTGCCTTCAGAATAACCCGCAATCGAGATGACGCTCAGGATGTGGTGCAGGAAAGCTTTCTCAAAGCATTCAAGCACTTGGACAAGTTCCAAGAGAAGTCGTCTTTCTCTACCTGGTTAACGCGAATCGCAATCAACGAAGGGCTTTTGAGCCTGCGAAGGACTCGGGTCGCAAGGGAAATCTCCGTTGACGACATGAAATCGGCGACCGAAAACCTCTTCCCGTTGGAGACTCCGGATCGAGGGAAAAACCCTGGTGAGATATACGAACAACTGGAGACCGAACGAATACTTTGCGAAGCGATGAATCACTTAAGTGCGGAATCGAGGACCCTTGTCCGCTTTCAGTTGGAAGAGCGAACTGTCAGAGAGATAGCCGAGATTCTCGGACTGGGGATCGCGACGCTGAAATCCAGATTGCTTCGAGCGCGACGGAAATTGCGCGTTTTCCTTACATCCGGTCCGGAACTCGGGAATGCTCAGGCAATTACGACGACACGACGCGGTTGTGCTGGTGGCCTGAATCCGCATGCTTTTGAGAAGAGAATGAGGAGCAAGGGCTCCCAAACTGCAGAAAGTAAAGCTCGGTTTGCAGCTGCCCTGACTTGGCCGAAGGCCGCTCGAAAACGGACTTCGGAAAGCACTGAGCCAAGGATGCTAGACGTAGCATGAGCCCCGGATATATATGCAGATCATATAAGCCTCCTGAGGCTTGTTGTGCCGCTCAGTCGACGCGACGTTCAGGGCGATTTCTGGCGGCACTATATACTCACGCGTTGATGGTTGTAATTCTCGTGATTTTTTCTCGAAATGTGTTCTCCACGGCGATCCGCACCATGCTCTTGCCATTGCTTCGCTAAGATCTCTAATCCAAGAAAAGGCGGTCAATGCGTCTGCAACCCGTTTCCACTTCCGCGTTCCGAAAAATCTGGGCAGTCAGGCGCAACTCATAGTGTAAAATCGGCGCTTGTTGTGTTTTTGACAAGCGGAAAAGACGGGGAGATAGTGGGGCTCTGCCGACAGTCGAACCGTGCCGTCTCTCTGAGCGAGGACGCAGGACTTGTCGGTGTGAATTTTTATTTGCTTCGACCGTGCGGTGTCCTCTAGAGTCTGCGTGCTCGAGCCTCCCAGTGAGGATTAGGAGCCATGTCGCACATAAATTCGAAGTTAGGGAGGCCATGTGAGAGACCCTACTGGCGAGATCACCTTGGGCATTACTAACGATCAAGTCGCGCTCGGCAGCCATCTGATTCATTTCTGGCAGAACGAAGAGGAATTCGAGCGCGGAGTTCGCTTTCTCGAACTTGGGATCGCGGACGAATCCCAGTATTGCGTGCTGTTCGGACATGACGAAGCGAACCAACGGGTCTTAGAAATCTTGCGGAAGACCTGTTATGACTTAGATCGTGTGCTCCGGGATGGACGGCTCGTCATCTTACGCCGCGAGTCTTCCGCATCGGCGACGCTGGCAAATATCGAGGCTGCGTTTGCGGCTGCCGTCCGCAAGGGTGCAACCGTCATTCGCTACCTTGGCAATCTTGGTATGGGCCAGGCTCCGTTGCCCGGTAGCGGTGCTTACGAGGTGGTTGAACTCGAAAATGGGGCAACGGCTCTGGGGCGTCGGTATCCCTGCGTCATTGTGTGCATGTACGACATCAACACAGTGTCCGGCTGGCTTGTGCTGAACGCGGGGTTCGGGACTCATCCCCTCGCTGTTTGCGGGCACGCACTGCGGCAAAACCCTTATTTCACTCCGGACGAAAACGTTTTGCCTGCCCGTCGGGCCGCCCAATAAACAGAAGGAATGCTTTGTTTTCGGCTTTGGTCGTAAGCGATCCGATGCGGAAGAAAGTAGAGCGAATTATCTGATAAGCTGCCGATGGAAGCCTAGGTGTTTAAAATGTTAGAACTACGGTAAGAACCGTATTTCTTCCCGTCTTCGGTTCAGCTTTGCTTACATAGAAAGTTCTCTTCCGTTGGACCAAAGCGGCCTGCGCGAGCCATCCAAATGATTGTCCGACTCGAGGAATTAAATCAGTGGCCTCCTTTGAGATAGAGGAGCAGGCTTGAACCGGAAACTCGTCCGATCGCAACTACTTCTTGTGAATGCCCTTTTTATGGCGAGCAGTGTTTACAAAGATGACTTCTGAAGCGCACGGCGCTAGACGAAGTACCGAGCCGCTGGATCTCCGGGATCTGATTGAAACCATTCCAGCCTTGGTGTTGTGTGCTTTGTCTGACGGCTCCGCGGAGTTTGCGAACCGCGCATGGCAAGAATATTCGGGCCGCCCATTGCAAGAACTAACCGGCAGCGGCTGGCAAACCACGATCCACCCAGACGACCTTGCCAAGTTCTTTCGCGAATCGACTGTCGCCCTGGTGTCCGGGAAATCCACTGAGACCGAGGCACGCCTGCGCCGTGCCGACGGTCAATATCACTGGTTTTCGATCAGAAAGACCATGGCCGTTTTACGAAGCCAGAACAGCGAGCCGTCCTTGCGTACCTTAATCGCTTGCGAGGACATAGAGGAGCGCAAACAAGAGGAATTCGCACGACGTTACAGCGAAGAGCAGCATCGTCTGGTGGTCGAAACGGCGAGTGATGCCGTGATCAGCCTGGACGAGAGTGGTGTAATCCTGCTTGCCAATCCTGCGACCACGCGAATCTTTGGATATGACTCCGCGGAGTTGATTGGGAAACCTTTGACCATGCTCATGCCAGAATTCCTGCGGAAGCTGCACGAGGCTGGGTTCAAACGCTACTTGGCTACCGGCCAGCGGCACATCAACTGGCAAGGCACCGAATTGACCGGCCTGCGCAAGGATGGCCAGGAGTTCCCCGTGGAGATTTCGTTCGGGGAACTGAGCAAGGATGGGCACCGGATATTTACCGGCTTCATCCGCGACATCAGTGAACGGAAGCAAGCCGAGGAAATCCGAAAGCAGGCGCAGAAAGCAATCCAAGCCGCGCAAGCGGAGCTTGCGCGCGTGTCGAGACTCACAACGATGGGTGAATTGGCGGCCTCTATAGCGCACGAAGTCAATCAGCCTCTTACGGCGGTCAACAACAACAGCAGCGCGTGTCTGCGATTGCACGCCAATCAGAATCTCCAGCCTGATGTCTTGCGCCGGGCGCTGGAAGAAATCGTCGCGGATGGGACGCGCGCCAGCGCGATCATCGCTCGCATCCGGGCGTTCATCAAGAAGGCGCCCGAGGAAAAAAGCAGGCTGGATGTAAACGAAGTCATCGGAGAAGTGCTTGCCATAATGGGGCACGGGTTCGAGGAGAACAGTATTTCGCTCCAGAGCGATCTGGCACAAGTCCTCCCGTCCGTCCTAGCCGATCGCGTTCAATTGCAGCAGGTCCTGCTGAACTTGATCATGAATGGCGTCGAGGCCATGACCGCGATCATAGATCGACCTCGCTTACTTTGGGTGCAATCGCGGATCGACGAATCTGGCGATGTATTGATTGCGGTACGCGACTCGGGCACTGGCCTCGGACTAGAACCAGATCGAGTGTTCACTCCCTTTTTTACAACAAAAGCGAACGGTATGGGGATGGGTTTGTCCATCAGCCGCTCACTTATTGAAGGTCATGGCGGGCGGCTCTGGGCCACGCCCAATTTTCCCCACGGCGCTGCGTTTTCCTTCACGCTGCCAGTAGCCGCCGAGAGTCCCTCATGACTCGCGCTTCCGTCGTCTTTGTTATCGATGATGATCCGTCAGTACGTTCTTCGCTCAAGTTTCTCCTCAGCAGCGTGGGGCTGGAGGTTGAGAGTTTTGAATCGGCGGAAACCTTCTTGCAAAGGAAACCGCCAGATGCGCCAAGTTGCCTTGTGCTGGACGTCAGATTACGTGGATTAAGTGGACTCGATTTTCAGCATGAGCTTGCAGCGAGAAACATTCGCATCCCGATAGTCTTTGTCACTGGTCACGGCGATATTCCTATGAGTGTTCGCGCTATGAAGGCCGGGGCGATCGAGTTCCTAACCAAGCCATACCGCGACCAGGATCTGCTGGATGCCGTTCGCATCGCCCTGGAGCAAGATCGTGCAAGACGTGAACAGGAGAGAGACATATCGGACCTCCAGCAGCGCTTCGACTCGTTGACTCCTCGCGAGCAGGAGGTGATCTCCATGGTCGTTTCGGGCATGCTCAATAAGCAGATTGCTGGTGAACTCGGAACTGCGGAAAATACCGTGAAGGTTCATCGCAGCCGGGCAATGGAGAAGATGAACGCGCAATCTTTCGCCGACCTGGTAAGAATGATCGAAAAGCTTAAAGGCCCTGCGGAAAAAGCCTCGTAAACGAAAGCATTACCCCCGTTCCCCTTTCTGGGGACCTAAATCCACCAACGCCCAATAGATTCCTTCTCCCTCCGAGAGTACCTTGAGCTCATTGGAGAATTGAGAATGGCAAGGAATCTAATTTCGGTAGTTGACGACGATGAGTCCATCCGCAGGACCACGACACTGCTCATCGAATCTTTTGGTTTTCGAGCGGCAGCATTTGAATCTGCCGAGGGTTTCCTGAAGTCCGGCCAACTGCACGATACCTCATGTCTCATTGTTGACGTACAGATGCCGGGCATGAATGGATTGCAGCTCCAAGGCCACCTTGCTGCCGTGGGCTGCGGCATTCCCATCATTTTCATCACCGCTTATGACGACAGAGAATCCCGTGGGCGAGCAATGCAAGCCGGTGCTGTCGCCTTTCTAGGCAAGCCGTTTAACGATGAGCAGTTACTCCAAACCATTCGTTCAGCCTTGCGGGGGGAAATGAGAGTGGCAAAGAATCTGATTTCGGTTGTTGACGACGATGAGTCCATTCGCAGGACCACAACACTGCTCATCGAATTTTTTGGCTTTCGAGCGGCAGCATTTGAATCTGCCGAGGGTTTCCTGAAGTCCGGCCAACTGCACGATACCTCATGTCTCATTGTTGACGTACAGATGCCGGGCATGAATGGATTGCAACTCCAAAGCCAACTCGCTGCCGAGGGCTGCGGCATTCCCATCATTTTCATCACCGCTTATGACGACAGAGAATCTCGCCGCCGGGCAATGCAAGCCGGTGCTGTCGCGTTTCTTGCTAAGCCGTTTAGCGACGAGCAGTTATTCCAAACCATTCATTCAACCTTACAGCCCGAAAAAGGCGCTACGAAGGCGACGTGATCATGGAGTCGTAGAGATGAGTAAATCAAGTATTTCGCCTGCAAGATGCTCCCGTTCGTAGTGTACAGGGAGCCTCTAAGGAGTCAGATATGGAAAATGTCAATAGAGTTGCGTCAAATGAACAGGGTTGTGCTGAAAATAGATTTGAAGAAATCATAGGCGACAGCCCTGCTCTGGAATCCGTACTCGCAAAGGTGGAGCGAGTGGCACCGACCGATTCCACCGTACTAGTTTTTGGAGAGACAGGTACGGGCAAGGAGTTGATCGCACACGCCATTCACAATATAAGTCCGCGCTGCGAGCGACCTTTCATAAAGCTAAATTGCGCGGCCATTCCCTTCGATCTACTGGAAAGCGAACTCTTTGGGCACGAGAAGGGCGCTTTCACCGGAGCTTTCGCTCAGAAAATTGGCCGTTTCGAAATGGCTGACACGGGGACACTGTTCCTCGATGAAATAGGGGATATTCCGCTTGCTTTGCAGCCTAAATTGCTGCGGGTCCTGCAAGAGCAGGAATTCGAGCGTTTAGGAGGCGGCCGGACCCATCGCATCAACATCCGTCTAGTTGCGGCGACACATCGAGATCTGGCGGAGATGGTCAAGCGAAACGAGTTTAGAAGTGATCTCTACTATCGCCTGAACGTATTTCCTGTCGTACTGCCACCACTGCGGGAGCGCCGGAAGGATATCCCAGAATTGATCTCGCATTTTGTCGGGCTGTTTGCCCGGCGCGTGGGCAAGCACATCAATCATATTCCCAAGGAAACGCTGGATGCTTTGGCCTCGTATTCTTGGCCGGGGAACATCCGGGAACTTCAGAACTTGATCGAACGAGCCGTGATCCTGTCGAACGACGGAGTGCTTACGAATCCTCTGCCGAAATCTGACAAGAATCTGGCAATCAACCCTCTTTCCGTTACAGACGAGAATCCGGTGACAGTAACTCCTTCACAGGGCGCGTTCGAGCGTTCTACCCGAGCCCTGATTTTGCAGGCCCTCGAGGCGGCGGGGTGGATTATTGGAGGCCCAGGTGGCGCCGCCGCCCGGTTGGAACTGAAGCGCACGACCTTGATTGCCAAAATGAAGAAGCTCGGAATCTCACGGCCAGTGCGAAAAGACGACATGGATCGGCCTAGCGATACGCGCGAGGCGGACAGCCCGTGGCAACCCGCCGGTAATTGAGGTCGTGCGCTGATCACGAACTCTCAACCCTGAGAACAGAAACAAATGGTGGGGGTAAATGATGATCGCTTCGATTGTTACTTCGGCGTATTTTTCCTCGAAAAGCAAGAGCGTGCTGTTCCTCCATTTGTTAGCAGCGCTAATTGAAGCGCCGGTGTGGGCGCAAACGCAACTTTGGATTCCGTTTGCTACGAGCGACAAACTGGTTCCGATTACGGCGCCCGGGCTCAGGGCAATCCGGAAAAACTCTGCGGGCGAGCATCCGGGATCGATACCTTACTCAGATCGTTCGCAGTACCGGGGCACTCGAACTGCGACCTTCAGCCAAGTGAAATCATCTTCTCTTGTGGAATAAAGTTCTTTGGAGGCAACGGGATTGGGAACTCCCATACACAAGATGGCCGACGATGCCTACATGCTGTCGCGAAGTGAAGGGCGACGCTATGAAGCTGTGCTTCGCCTCAGCGAAGCCCTTTCGGTGTGCGCAGAACCCGAGGACCTAACGAAGATCCTCTCTGAACAGTTGCGTGAGTTCCTCGCCTTCTTGCAGTTCTACATTATTGTCTACAAGGAAAATTCCACGGAAGTCGAATGGGCTGTGGTGGGGCGAGAGAAGAGCCTGGTGTCTGCGTATGCGGATGTGCCAATTGAGCAGCGACCATCGTGGCAGGCGTACACCACGCAGGAACCGTTCTACATTCAGGACTGGACCACCGATGAAAGAGTGCCGGCACGACTCAAACAAGGGATTGCTGCTCAAGGGCTCGATGTCGGCCCGCTCGTTTTTATTCCCCTGACTACGCCCCATCGGCGGCTCGGCGCGTTGGGCATGTCCGGAGCGCCTGGAACTTTGTACAGCCGTGAAGACATTGGCTTTTTGCGACTGATTGGTCGGGTGGTCGCATTCGCGATTGATGACAATTTCAATCTCAGGCGCGCGGAGGTCGTACAGCGAGAACTACAACGCCAGAACGAGCGGCTGCAACGCAGTGAGCGGGAGCTGCGCGAAGTCATTGAAACAATTCCGTCCATGGCATGGTCCGCCGCGGCGGACGGCGCTGCTGAATTCTTCAACGCGCGCTGGCTGGCTTACGCTGGCCTAACGGCGGATCAAGCGCAGGGTTGGGGCTGGACAGTTGCGGTTCATCCGGAAGATCTGAGCGTACTTGTGGATTACTGGCGAACCATTATGGTTTCAGGGCAGTCAGGTGAAATCGAAGGGCGCTTGCGCCGCTTCGACGGAGCATACCGCTGGTTTCTGTTCCGCGCGACGCCATCCCTTGACGACAACGGAAGGGTTGTCAAATGGTACGGAACAAATACCGATATCGAGGAGCGCAAAAAAGCAGAACAGGCTCTCAGGCGCAGCGAAGCTTACTTGGCGGAAGCGCAGAGGCTCACACATACGGGGAGTTGGGCCTGGCGGGTAGCGGGAAGGGAGACCGTGCATCTGTCCGAGGAATGGTATCAGGTATTAGCCTTCGATCCAGCGGAAGGCATGCCGTCTTGGGAAAAACGCCTCCAGCGCGTTCATCCGGAGGATCGAGCCAGGTGGCAGGGAGCCATTGAGCGAGCAATCCAAGAAAAGACGGGTTACGATCTGGAATTCCGAATCCTTCTGCCGGGCGGCACTCTCAAGTGGATCCACACCGTCGGCCATCCTGTTTTGAACGCATCAGGGGATTTGGTGCAATTCGTGGGAAGCTCGACGGACATCACTGAACGTATCCGCGCGGAAGAGAATATCCGGCAAAGCGAAAAGGAACTGCGACAGGTACTGGAAATCGTCCCTCAGCACATCAGCGTGCTAGGCACCGATGGAAGTCGACTTTATACCAATCAGGCCGGGCTCAACTACTCCGGTATCACTCTTGAGCAGTGGCGGAGCTGCGACTTTAGCAGGCTCTTCCATCCCGATGATTGTGAACGCATGACGAGCGGAGCTCAAATCAAAATCTTTAGCGCGTCTTCGCACGAGACCGAAGCGCGGTTACGCAGAAAAGACGGCGAGTATCGCTGGTTTCTTTTCCGCCACAATCCGTTGCGAGATGAACAGGGACACATCCTGCGTTGGTATGTTTCGGCGATCGATATCGAAGATCGGAAGCGGGCGGAAGAAATACTCCAATACGAGAACGTGGCTCTGCGCGAAGAAATCGATAAAGCATCGATGTTCGAGCAGATCGTGGGGATTTCTCCTGCCCTGCACGCGGTGCTCTCGCGTATATCCAAGGTTGCTCCCACCGACTCCACCGTTCTGATCACCGGCGAAACGGGAACTGGTAAGGAACTTGTGGCCCGCGCGATCCACAGGAGATCTCGTCGCTCTTCGCGTGCCTTTGTCAGTGTGAACTGCGCCGCAATCCCACGCGACTTGATCGGGTCAGAATTGTTCGGCCATGAGAAGGGCGCCTTCACGGGGGCAACTGCGAGACGCTTAGGGCGCTTTGAGCTGGCTGAAGGAGGCACGATCTTCCTCGACGAGGTCGGAGAGCTTCCCGCCGAGACTCAGCTTGCGCTGTTGCGTGTTCTGCAGGAACATGAATTCGAACGTGTCGGTGGAACCGGACCCATCCGAACGAATGTTCGGGTGATTGCTGCTACGAACCGCGATTTGAAAGCTGCCATCGCTGCGGGTACGTTCCGGAGTGACCTCTTTTACCGGCTCAACGTTTTCCCAATTGAAGTACCTCCTCTGCGTCAACGGAGAGAAGACATTCCCTTGCTGGTTGAGTACTTCATCGATCGTTACGCAAGTAATGCAGGGAAGAGCTTCCGCGGAGCAAACAAAAAGAGCCTGGAATTGCTTCAGTCGTACCTCTGGCCGGGCAACATTCGCGAGTTGCAGAACGTCATCGAGCGATCAGTAATCCTGTGCGACACGGAGAATTTCTCGGTTGATGAGAGCTGGCTTTCGTGGCAGCCTCACGCAAGCGAGTCGAAAACCCCGCAAGAGCTAGCTCGAAAACCCGCTGCCAAAGAGAAAGAGATCATTGAGGCTGCCTTGCGCGAAAGCGGAGGACGGGTGTACGGACCGTCCGGTGCGGCTTCCAGGCTCGGTATCCCGCGATCCACTCTGGAGTCGAAAATCAAGTCGTTGAATATTCGCAAGAGTCGCTTCAAAGCTATAGATTCCCCGAAGAACAGCTAGCCCGCTTTCCTCTCTGGCTTTCAACCGCCATACCACTGGATTTTTGTGAAGCCGTCGCGAATTGCCGAACTTCGTCAATTTGACATTTGTTCAAGTGCTGTAATTTCAGCAGCTTACGCTTGGCACTATGATTGCCATAACAAGCGTGTAGGAAGGGCGTCACAGGGAGCGGAACTCTCGGAGTGGATGGATGTTGAAGATCACGTGGGCAGCGAACGGAGAGGTGGTCATTAAGTTGAGCGGCCGGATGGGGGCGGAAAACCTAGGAGAGTTAGAAAAGCTGATCAGCGCAGAAGCGGACGGTCGGCGCATCATCTTGGACTTAAAAGACCTGAAGCTTGTCGATCAAGACGCTGTCAATTTTCTTAGGCGCTGCGAAGCGGAGAGCCTTCAGCTCAGGAATTGCCCAGCCTACATTCGCAAGTGGATAGCGGGAGAGCGGCGATGAAGTTTGCGTTTTATCGGGTCAGCATTGATCGCAACACAATCGCGGAATCACGTTGTTGGCCCGCTTCGGGAGATTGAAATTGGATGTCGTGTTCCAGCCGATTCCGAGTCACGACATTGAAGGAGAAGCCATGGCAACAGCAACACAACGGGCCCACAACAAAGAGTTGGACACGACACGGCGGAGTTCCGCGTCGCGCCAGTTTGAGGATGCACTGCGCCAGAAGATTGTAGGGCAGGACGAGGCCGTGCAAGCGCTTGTCGAGCTCTATCAAGTATTCTCCGCCGGGCTTCGCTCACCAGGGCGCCCAGTCGGAAATCTGCTATTCCTGGGGCCGACCGGTTCAGGCAAGACGCGAATTGTCGAGGCCGCCGCTGAGATTCTCTTCGGCGATAGCCGAGCGCTCATCAAAGTGGATTGCGCGGAATTTCAGCACTCGCATGAGATCGCCAAACTGATTGGTTCACCTCCAGGGTATTTGGGGCACCGGGAGACGCATCCGCTGATCACCCAGGAAGCGTTGGCGGCCTCGCATACAGATAAGCTGAACCTTTCTTTCCTGCTGTTCGACGAAATTGAGAAGGCGTCGGACGCGCTATGGCAGTTGCTGCTGGGGATTCTGGACAAGGCGACGCTGACTTTGGGGGACAACCGGCGGGTGGACCTGTCGCAGACGGTGATCTTTCTGACGTCCAACCTGGGGGGAAGGGAGATCACGGAGTTGATGACTGGGGGCATGGGATTTATCCAGCCGAGAGACAGGCCGGTGACCGACTTGGACCAGAAGGTGGAGCGGACGGCGGTGGAAGCAGCGCGGCGGAAGTTTTCGCCGGAGTTCATGAATCGGCTCGATAAAGTCGTGGTGTTTCGCCCTTTGAAGCATGAGGAACTTGACGAAGTCCTTGAGATCGAACTGAGGCAAGTGCAGAAGCGCCTCTTGGATTCGACGACGGGCCATTTTCTGTTTCGAATAACAAACGAAGGACGGCAGTTCTTGCTACAAGAAGGGACTGATCAGAGGTATGGAGCGCGCCACCTGAAGCGTGCCATTGAGCGCTATATAGTCTCCCCGATTGCGAGGCTGTTGGATACCGCTCAAGTGCACCCAGGTGAAGTGCTTCTGATCGATCGGAATCCCAGCGAAAAAGGGTTGGCCTTCTTAATAGACACGGAACAGCGATCTTCCTATGCACAACTGCCTTTTGTGACGTCGAGTTCGATGCAGCTTGAGACTTCGGAAATTCGAGGCTGAGCGAATGTTAACAACCCGATTTTGCGGATTTTCAAGTCCATAGCTATCAGTTTTCTCGAGCGCCGCGAAGCGGGCAGCATCCAGCTCGAGAAATTGCCAGCATGAATCCGCGAAAGGGGCCTGCGGGAACGGAAGAGAAGTCAGCGACTAGTTAGAGGAGGGCACATGACTTGGGGGAATGCAGTTCTCTCGGAAAATCAAAATGTTCTTGAAGCCTGTGTCGCCGACCGAGGATATGAGGCCGAGATTTCCACGTGCGCGACAGGAGAATCCACTTCCTCGGCATTGTTCTCAACCGTTACATCCGGAGGCCGTAAGCCAATGAACGGCAAAACTGAGAACGACGGTTTTGAAGGCATCGTCGGAGGAAGCGGGTCGCTTCAAGAGGTGCTCGACCTGGTTCGGACGGTCGCGCTCACTGATTCCACTGTTCTCATCGAAGGCGAAACAGGAACTGGTAAGGAGCTCGTCGCCCGCGCCATTCACAATATCAGCCCACGCGCCGGAAACCCTTTCGTGAGGCTGAACTGTGCCGCCATTCCTTTCGATCTACTGGAGAGTGAGCTCTTTGGTCATGAGAAGGGCGCTTTCACTGGAGCGAACGCTCAAAAAATCGGCCGTTTTGAAATGGCCGACAAAGGGACATTGTTCCTCGATGAGATAGGGGATATTCCGTTGGCGTTGCAGCCTAAACTGCTGAGAGTGCTTCAAGAGCAGGAGTTCGAACGTCTGGGAAGCGGCCGCACGCATCGCATCAATGTGCGTTTGATTGCG
>Ga0210396_10001911_pt1 | contig 21629 bp, 19 predicted proteins | sample IncBWH17OmetaG_FD_155466 | JGI IMG/M metagenome (GOLD analysis project Ga0210396, IMG submission 155466) | Forest soil microbial communities from Barre Woods Harvard Forest LTER site, Petersham, Massachusetts, United States - Inc-BW-H-17-O ... | reverse complement strand
TTTGCCCGTTCACTTGAGAACTCTCCTGCGCTTTTGCAGATTGAGGATGTAAAGAAAGATCGCAGTGAAGGCGATAGCGGTTAACAAGGTGATCACCGCCAAACCTGAGGTCCACCCCATGGTAAGCGCGTCGAACGCCTTTCTGTAGATCATAACGCCGATCACTTCTGTGGTTCCACCTGGGCCGCCTCGAGTGAGTTGATAAACCAAATCCGTCACCTTGAACGCATCAATCGTCCGCAGGATGATGCCCAGCATGATGATGAACCGGGCATGGGGCAGAATCACATAACGAAATCGCCGCCAAATGCTGAGGCGATCTACCTCAGCCGCCTCTAATTCCGCGGAAGGAACTGACCCCAACGCGGCTAGCGTGATCAAGAGCATAAAGGGCGTCCACATCCACACATCCACCGCTAACAAAGCGACAAAAGCCCATCCTTCCGTACCCAGATAATCGAGGGTATGTCCGGTAAATAGCCGCGTGAAATAGCCAAAGATCCCAAAGGTCGGATCGTAATTGAGCCGAAAAAAAGTGCCGATCGCAGCCGGCGTCAAAATCATCGGCGAAAAAAGCAGGGTCAAGGCCAGGCGGCGTCCGGGCATCTTCGTGCTACGCCAAAACAATACCCCCAAGATGCCGCCAAACAACGTCGTCAGACCGACACTGAAGATGACAAACGTGAATGTCCGGCTCATGGCCAGCCAAACATCTACGCTATCCAGATAGTCGGTGTAGTTATCGAAGCCAACGAAACGCGGCGGCCGGCCAAGATTTAGCGAGTAGTTGTAAAAGCTCATTCCCACCATCCAGAACAACGGCACGATGTTCCAAATAGCGAAAAAGATGAGCGTCGGCGTCAGCAGTAACCAGGGATAAAGCTTTGAGTTCTCGATCCTACGCATGTCATACCCAAGTCTTCGGTAGGGATGAGCTCCTGCTCATCCTGGGTTCAACTGGCGATTAATTTTCCACTGGTACCCCGGATGAGCAGGAGCTCATCCCTACCGGATCACACCTAGTTCAACTGCAACTTCAAGTAAGCAGGATTCGCCTTCTTCTTGGTATCGCCCAAGTCGTGGAAGACTTGCTGCTGGCGCGCTGCCGCCCAATGCAAGGCTTTCATCGGATCATTCATGGCCCCGGTGACATAGCTGCAGAACGCTTCCTGCTGAATGGCCAGCAACTCAGCGTACTTGGGTGAATGATAGAAGTCGCGATTGAACGGAATCATATACTTCATGGCGCGGTTCCACGGATTGATCGCGTCAAAGCTCGGATCTTCCAACACTTCTTTAACCGCCGGGTTTCCACCTTTCTTCGCAAACTCCAATTGAGTCTCCGGCAGATACCACCATTTCAGAAAGTCGAAGATAGCCTGCTTCTGCTCTGGTGTGGCATAGTTGTTAACGACCCAGGCTTGTCCCCCGATGCAGTAAAGGCGTTTGACCGTTCCGTCGGCTTGTTTGATGCCGGGCGGTGGGACCACCATGACTTTGTCTCGGTTCTGATCGGTGATCATCGCCAATCCAACTGCCGCCCACATGATGGAGGTGGCGGTTTTGCCCTGCGTAAACGCATCGATATTTTCTGCGATGCCGTAATTGAGCGCTCCTGGCGGCTCATACTGTACGAAGGTCTTTTGGTACTCCATCGCTTTGGCGTTTATATCGGTATCCAGAAAGCCCTCGGCATCATGCGTCTTTGGATCCCAGAACTCGCCTCCCATGGACCACATGAACGGGTACACGTACATACTTTGGAAATCGTACTCCTTGGAGTGTTGGAATACGGTTCCGTACAGATTCTTGTCCGGTCGCGTGAAAAACTTAGAAATCTTAGCGAATTCGTCGAAATCGACCTTTTCCCAATCTTCGAAGGTCTGGGGCAGATCGTTTCCAGTCTGCTGTTTGTAGGCCTCTCGTTCTTTAGGATCTTGGAAGAGGTCTTTTCTCACGAACAAGGCTTCGACATCGGTCTCCTGGGGCAAAGCCACATGTTGCCCGGAGTTGTCCGGGTATTCCATGTACGACGTTTCTAGAACGGGATTGTACCATTGCAGCTTGCTCAGAACCGGGTCGCTCTTGATGATCGGATCGAGTTTGACGATCCACCCGGGCTCAGTGAATGCCCCTAGCCATTGGCTGTCGCTCACAATCAAGCTGTACTCGTTCGATTTGGTGGCCAGAGAAGCCGCTGCTTTCTGGAATAAGGCGCCAAAGGGAGCATCCGCGTACGTGCAAGTAACATCGTACCCATACTTTTCTTTGGCGTACTTGGCGAACTCGGGAAACATATCGGAGGGCAGCTTACTGGGAAGCCAGCCGGCGACGCCCAAGATGGCGAGTTTAATTTGTTTGCCTTTTAAATCGAGGTGGTTGGTCTGAGCTGGCAAAGAGCCAGCGGTCATTAAGCCAAGCGAGAGGAGAAAAGCGAAAACGCGCCTCATAGGTTCTGGGGATTGAATTAGATTTCGTGCAAGTTTAACGGCTTACTACAACGTTTTAGTAAAACTAGTCAAACAAATCATTTATTTTGATTAAAACTCGTAAACTGGAAATTTTGACAACCTCGTCGGACCGGTGTTTAAGGTCTCGACTGGATTTATCCCATGGCGGTTAACGCCTCCTCTCAGAGTTCCGCAAACCCGTTTCTATTTTATGCAGCGCATCATCAATGACCCAACGCTTGTCGTCGAAGACATGCTCCAAGGCTTTACTAAAGCCTATCCGCATTTGGTGGCGAAAACCGAGAATCCGCGTGTCCTTAAGTTCGCGGGTGCACCGGTTGCAAACAAGGTCGGCATCGTGACCGGCGGCGGTTCGGGACATAAACCGGCGTTTATCGGTTACGTCGGGAAAAATCTTTGCGACGCCGTTGCGGTCGGCGAAATCTTCACTTCGCCCTCCGCTCAAGCATTTCTGGATGCGTTCAAGGCCGCCGACAGCGGCAAAGGAGTGGCCTGTCTTTATGGAAATTATGCTGGGGACAACTTGAATGTGAAAATGGCGAGACAACTCGCCGAACTTGATGGCATCCAAGTTAAGACCGTGATCGCGAACGACGATGTGCCGTCCGCCCCCAAAACGGAGCGGGAGAAACGCCGAGGTGTCGCTGGCGAAGTACTGATGTGGAAAGTGGGCGGAGCAAAAGCCGGCCTCGGTGGATCCCTCGATGAGGTGATCGCGGCCGCTCAAAAAGCAATCGACAACTGCCGGAGCATCGGCGTCGGACTCACCCCCTGTACGATTCCGGCTGTCGGCAAACCAAATTTTCAGATCGAACCAGGCAAAATGGAGGTCGGCATCGGCCATCACGGGGAACCTGGTGTCGAAGTGACCAACTTAAAGTCAGCCGATGAGATCGCTAAGCTCTCGCTCGATCATATTCTTCCCGACCTGCCATTTTCATCGGGCGATGACGTAGTCGCATTGGTCTCCGGTTTGGGAGCTACCCCAGTCATGGAGTTGTACATCGCGTACAGCAAAATATTCGATGTGCTGAAAGGGTCCGGGATCAACGTTTATCGATCGTACGTAGGGAATTACTTCACCTCTCTCGAGATGATGGGCATCACCATTACTTTAATGAAGTTGGACGATGAACTGAAGACCTTGGTAGACGTGGAATGCGAGAGCATGGGACTCACTCAATTACAACGAAATGGCTAGCGGATCTTACCCTGCAGCAGACGGACGCCCACTGGTCTTAGCCCTGGTCGAGACCATCGAGTCAAACCGCGCTTATCTCAGTGAGATTGATGGCGCGATCGGCGATGGCGATCACGGCATCAACATGAGCAAGGGGTTTACTATCGCCAAAACCCGCCTCGGTGACCAGAGCATTTCTGTTTCCGACGGATTAGCTTTGATCGGCAAAACCTTGATGACGGAGATCGGGGGCGCCATGGGCCCGATCTACGGTACTCTTTTCATCCAGATGAGCCTTCAGGCCAAAAACAAGCCTGCCATCGACGCTGAAGTATTTGGCGCCATGCTGGCTACGGCTCGGAAAGCCGTCGAAGACCTCGGCGGCGCAAAACCTGGGGATAAGACGATCATGGACACCCTGGTCCCTGCTCAAGAAAAATACCAGAGTGCGATTGGCGCCGGATCAGAGTTCGTTCAAGCACTTCAGCAGATGGCCGACGCCGCAGAACAAGGAAAAGAATCTACCCGGGACTTAGTTGCTAAAATCGGCCGAGCCAGCCGCCTGGGCGAGCGATCGAGGGGTACGCTTGATGCCGGTGCGACCTCGTGCGCGTTGATATTGGGAACGTTCGCCAAGGTGTTCTCCGCCGCCTGAGAAATAGCGGCTTTTGTTCCGGAAGGTGCATCTCGGACTTATCCCGAAGGGATAATAGGACTCAGCCAGGGGGTTCAACCCCTGGTAAGGACAAAAAGGCGTACCGCCCTGAAGGGGCGGCAGAATTGTCGCCTCGAAGCAAACTTTGATCTAACCAACCGTACACAACGGAATTTCTTCCGCCCTTTCAGGGCGGGTCGTTGTGTTCCCGTCTTCCAGGGGTTAAAACCCCTGGCTGAGTCCTATTATCCCTTCCGGGATAAGAACCAAATTTTACCTTGCGGCAAAGTCCGATAGTCTGCAGCGGAACGTTGCGATTGTTTTTCTCTTGGCGCGGCAACACTCCCGTCTTTAGATTCGCCCCGTTCACCCCCTAAAACATCCTTGGTCGTCGATATCGAAAATGCGGCTGATCTGCTGAGATACCTGCGGGAAAGCGAGCGGATCGGGAAAAATGAAATCCCGACTTTTCGCACGCTGCGCGGCGGCGTCTCCAACAAGACCGTTTTGCTCCAACATCCGGACGGTAGCAGCTGGGTGCTTAAGCAGGCGTTGCCAAAGTTACGGGTTCAAGCGGACTGGTTCAGTGACCCGGCCAGGATCCGGGTCGAAGCCAATGCGCTGCGTTATCTTCCACTGGTCGCGCCGGCAAACAGCATCCCAAAGCTGCTCTTTGAAGACCCAGAGCAATACTTGCTGGCCATGGAGGCGGTACCGGAACCACATGAGAATTGGAAAGAGCGGCTTCTCAGCGGGAGACTTGATCGGGATTTAATCACCCAGTTTGGGCGGTTGCTGGCGAACGTCCATGGTCGCAGCTATCACCTCCGACAAGAGTTATTTCCTGCGTTCGAGGATCGGGAGTTTTTTGAAAGCTTAAGATTAGAACCCTACTATCAATTCACGGGGGACAGAGTTCCCGAAGCGGCGTCGTTCTTGCACGATCTGATTGAAGCAAACCGAACCCATTGCGCCACGCTGGTGCACGGCGACTACAGCCCGAAAAATATTCTCGTGTATCAGGGTCGCTTAGTATTGCTCGACCATGAAGTGGTGCATGTTGGTGATCCAGCGTTTGACCTCGGATTCAGTCTGACTCATTTGCTGAGCAAGGGGCATCACCTGAAATATCATTGTTCGGCCTTCCTAACCGCAGCGATTGCGTATTGGGAGACGTATAAATCAGAGACCGCGTCAGCCGCTTGGTTCAGCGGGGTCGAGAGCCGGGCAGTCAACAACACCATCGCTTGTCTCCTGGCCCGCACCTCGGGCCGATCGCCGCTTGAATACCTTTCGGATCAAGAACGCCGCAAACAGAAAGCCGTCGCGCTCCATCTAATTACCCAGCGTCCGGATACTGTGCCGGCGTTGATCGAAGAATTTGGCGGAAGAATCGAAGCATGATCAAAATTAAGACGGTTGATGCCTGGGAGATTTTAGACAGCCGAGGCCGCCCGACGATAGCGGCGTCATTGACTCTTGATGACGACACCAGCGCAGTCGTCTCGATACCCTCTGGCGCATCGACCGGACGCGCGGAGGCTAAAGAATTACGTGACGGCGAAAAACGGTTCCGCGGCCTGGGTTGCCATCAAGCCGTTACTAACCTTCGGGAAGGGATTGCGGCAGCACTGCAGAGTGAGTCGTTCGACGGGCAAGAAGCGCTAGATACGCGGCTCTTAGAACTCGACGGAACCGCCGATAAATCACGCCTTGGAGCCAATGCCATCCTGGCGGTTTCGCTGGCCTTCGCTCGAGCAGCGGCCGCTCACCAACATCTGGAGCTCTTCGAATATTTTGCTTCCCTGTTACCTTCCCCATCGCCTCGCTTGCCAGGATTAACTATCAACCTTTTTAGCGGCGGAAAACACGCGTTTGGTCAGGTGTCGATTCAGGACGTATTGGTTCTCCCAAAATCCGGTTCGAGTATCTCGGAGAACCTGGCCCAGATGTATGACATTTATCAAGAGGCGGCCGCTATAATACAAAAGCGGTACGCCGTCCCGGCGCTAACCGCAGATGAAGGCGGATTGGCTCCACCGTTTGCTAATAGCTCAGAAATGCTCAAGACCGCAGCTGAGGCGGTTAATGCTGCCGGATATCAACTCGGCAGTGAGGTCGCTCTTGCGGTCGATGCGGCCGCCAGCCACTTCGTTACCGCCGATGGCAAGTATCGTCTCGACGATCAAATCCTGTCACCATCGGAACTCATCGACACTGTTTGCTCGTGGGCAGAACGCTACCCTTTGGTGAGCGTCGAGGATGGACTTGCTGAAGAAGATTGGAGCCATTGGCCGGCGCTCCGGCAAAAACTCGGCGACCGATGTTTGACCCTGGCTGATGATTTAACCTGTACGAACCCAACGCGAATTCAGCGAGCAATCGATACTGCAGCCGCGAACGCACTGCTACTTAAAGTGAATCAGATCGGTACGCTCACGGAAGCAAAACAAGCTTACCTTCTCGCTCGCTCAGCCGGATGGCGCGTCTCGATCAGCGCCCGCAGCGGCGAGACTGAAGATAACTGGTTGGCAGATCTAGCCGTCGGCTGGGCCGGCGATTTTATTAAGGTCGGCTCTATTACTCAATCCGAGCGATTAGCTAAATATAATCGTTTACTGCAGATCGAACACGACGGTGAATTTGGGTAGAAATAATCGTTATCTGACACCCACAATCTTAATTTCCGAGAACGTTCACAAAAATCGATTGTCATAGCGACAGAAACGAGCTACAAATTGTCCTGGATTGTTGGGTTACTGCGAATCTTTAGGCGTTTCGCTTGAGATCCAGTCCTAACTTGTCGAAACCCCCATGGACGGAATCGGCTCAGCAGGACGCTACTCTTGTCCACCGGCAAAGATCGGCCGGTGGTGGCGTTCGACCTTTATCGCCAACTGGGTAATCGACTTCCCTCTTCCAGGGTACTTTCCTCCAAACCTAACCACAAACTCACTCTATGAAGCCTTCCCGGCTCTACCGGTTAACTGCGTCTTCCTGGCGCCGGCTCGCCCTCGCCCCGGCCGCTCTGTTTGCTGTTGGCGTACTGCACGCTCAGACTGTTCTTAACCATGCAACTACCATTACTATTAAGTTACCCGAGCCGGTCACGTTGCTCAGCTTCGACGAAGGAACTGGCACCTATGCAGCTGATTCGGTAGGCGATCATCCCGCCACGCTGATGGGGCAAGCGGGTTGGGCCACCGGGTTAGTTGGCCCGTACGCGTTGGGTCTACCCGGGGTTGCCGGCAGCTACGCGGATATCACTTCTACCGTTGTCGATACCACGCAGAGCTTCTCTGTCGCTGCTTGGGTAAAACTTAACAACACGAATGGCTATCAGACTTTTGTCAGTGAGGATACTCGAGGTGGCGAAGCCGCATTCTTCCTCCAGTTACGCGCCGATTCTGGTCAATTCTCGTTCACCGTCCCGTACGATTTCTTTGTAAATCCCCAGTCCCTGTTTACACCGGTGCCGGGTCAATGGTATCACTTGGCCGGAGTTTACGATGCGAACGCGCACTCTGCCACACTCTATGTCAACGGCATCCTAACCGACCAGATTTTGTACGTAACTCCCACCGCCGCCAGCGGGCATAGTTCCGTTGGCCGGGGCCAGTTCGGCGGCGGCATGGTCGATTGGAACAATGATTCCATCGATGATGTCCGGTTTTATCAAACTGCGCTTACGGCTCCGCAAGTTCTCCAAGTGGCGCGGATTGGAAATCCTTCCCTATCGGGACCACCGCCAGTCGAACCTGCAACGCTGCACGTCGATGTGGCTCACCCGGGAGCACAGATCAATCCGGCATCTCACGGTCTCATGATCGAAGAAATCAGTCATGCATTAGATGGAGGTCTATACGGTGAATTGATTCAGAACCGGGTATTTCAAAACGACCCAAATGTCCCGGTTAATTGGGCGGCCGTACAAGAGAATGGCGGGGCCGGTTCGATCGCACTCGACACCACCCAACCGATCACCGGGACAGTCTTGACCACCAGTCTTAAAGTGAGCATCACCCAAGCTGGGAAGGTAGGTGCGGCCAACGACGGTTACTGGGGAATCCCGGTCCAACCGAACACATCCTACAACGCTTCCTTCTACGCCAAAGCGTCGGGAATGACCGGCCCGCTCACCGTGTCAGTCGAGAGCATCGATGGAAGCGTGGTGTACGCCCAAGCTCAAGTGCCGACGGTGACTGCAGACTGGGTCCAATACAACGTGACGCTGGCGACGGGGGCGGTCGCACCAACTGAGAACACGCGGTTCGTAATTTCCGCAGGCACAACCGGCACCCTGTGGCTGAATCAGGTGTCCCTGTTTCCGCCGACGTATAATCAACGTTCGAACGGAAATCGGATCGACCTGATGCGATTGATGGCTGGGCTGAACCCGGGGTTCCTGCGGTTCCCAGGCGGGAACTATCTCGAAGGGGAAACCATCGCTCAACGCTTTGAGTGGAAAAACACCATCGGACCAATCTCGCAGCGACCGGGGCATGAAAGCCCGTGGGGTTATCGGTCCGACGACGGGTTGGGTTTGCTCGAGTTTCTAGAGTGGTGCGAAGACCTGAAGATGCAGCCGTTGCTGGCGGTGTACGCGGGGTACTCGCTCGATGGCGAATTTGTTAGTCCCGGAGCCGCTCTCCAGCCGTATGTCCAGGATGCTCTCGATGAAATTCAATACATCACCGGCAGCACCAGTACACAGTGGGGAGCGCAACGCGCAGCCGATGGCCATCCGGCGCCATTCCCGCTGACCTATATAGAGGTTGGGAACGAAGATTTCTTTGACACCTCAGGGAGTTACGACGGCCGATTCACGCAATTCTTCAATGCCATCCGGCAGAATTACCCAAATCTTAAGATCCTCGCGACCACCACGGTTAAGAGCAGTACACCCGATATTTACGACCAGCATTTTTACGAGACACCCAGGTCGTTTGAACAAATGGTTCATCAGTACGACAACTACAGCCGCACCGCGCCTAAGATCTTTGTGGGTGAGTATGCATCACAGGAGGGACGGCCGGTACCGGACCTTAATGCAGCATTGGGTGACGCAGCCTGGCTCACTGGTTTGGAACGCAACGCAGATGTGGTCCTTCTGGAATCGTATGCTCCGATGTTCGTCAATATTAATCCGGGAGCAAGCCAATGGCCGACCAACCTGATTGGCTATGATGCTCTGCACAGTTACGGATCGCCCTCCTACTACGCTAAAATGATGTTTAACCAAAATGGAGGCACCGTGGTGTTGCCGACGACGCTGACAACCACGGGAGGATCTAAATTCTATGAGAGCGTCTCGCAAGACAGTCAAACCGGAACCATCTATATCAAGGGCGTAAATGCGGCCAATCAGGCGCAGAAAGTGAATATCGTCCTGGATGGGATCTCCGGGGTTAAACCACAAGCGACTGCAACAGTGCTTACCTCGGCTAGCCCGCAAGACACGAACACGCTCACACAACCGAACAAGGTGGTTCCCGTCACATCGAAAGCGAAAGTCAGTGGTAACTTCGAATTCAATTTCGCGCCGAACTCATTCACGGTTTTAGTGATCCAGACAAAGTGACCGAAAACGCTGAATGGCTGGGGCTCGTCAAAGACTGACGGGCCCCGTTCCTTCTAACGAACGCGTATCAGACGCATATGGCCTGGAGGGGAGCCGCTTTTGCGCGCTGCTAAACCTCACCGCAGGAGCGGAGAAAATAATATTCGGAGATACCGGAAAGTTTGATTAGCAGGCGGCTCCCGGAAACGGCTCCTGATAGGGCACCGGGACCGACGTGGTCTTAAATCAGGCAACGCTGTGGGTGCATTCCGCGCCAGCAGCCGTTCGCGGGAGCCGCCCGTTAAACACGGTTTTTAGCGAGGCTAGTGATTGTCTGTTAAATCTGTGGCGCTCAGTTCGGTACAGGCGAAAGCGGCTTGCCCGACGTACCTCTAGGAGTCTAAACGACAAGGCGAAGTCTGGCTCCCCTCCACGCCGCGGACGCGCCCCCGCCTTTGTTTCATGACCACCGGTTAAACCCTCGATACTTGTTCGGTTGGCTTTTCGGCCCCGGCGCGAGCACCGAGACTTCGTGCAGCCCGCAAAAGAAATGAATTCAGTGCGATCGATATCAGAGCGCCCGCGACGATCAGGCTTTGCGCTTCCGCTGGAAGCAAATGCAGGCCGATACCGAGCTCCGCTAATATGAAGGAGAATTCGCCGATCTGGGCGAGGCCCGCAGCGATGATCAGGGCGGCGCCGATCGGGTAACGCAGCAGGACGACGATCAAAAACGTGACTGCCGGCTTACCGAGCACAATCACGGCGACGACGGCCAATTCGGCGAACGGCTCGCGCATTAGAATGCCGGGATCAAAGAGCATCCCGATGGCAACGAAGAAAAGCGCATTAAAGACATCCTGCAACGGCCGCAGTTCGGCGGCCGCGCGCTCGCCATGCCCACATTCGCCAACTACCACCCCGGCGAAAAATGCTCCCAAGGCAAAAGAAAGTCCGAATCCCTCGGATGCACCAAAGCCAATACCGATGGCAGCCGCGACAATGGCTAAGGTAAAGAGTTCTCGCGATGCCGTGGCAGCAACCCGGTTGAGCAACCAGCGCAATAACCGGGCCCCTATCAACAACATGAAAAGGACGAACGCTGCGAGTTTAGCCAGCGCGATACCCAGACTCAGGAGAAGATCCCATTCTCCGTGGTTGCCTGCGGCATCACTAATCGGTTGTTCGGCGAGCAAAGAGGCCAGCGCAGGCAGTAGTACGAGGACCACCACCGTAAACAGATCCTCCACAACCAACCAACCGACGGCAATACGGCCGCTAGTGGAACTGAGCAGTCCTTGAGTTTCTAACGCCCGCAGCAACACAACCGTACTGGCTACCGACAGCGCGAGGCCTAGGACCAATCCTGCCCCGTTAGTCCAACCCCACAGCCGGCTCACACCATAACTCATAACGACGGTGGCAATGACCTGCACAAGGGCACCCGGCACAGCGACGCGACGAACCGCCAGGAGATCGCGCAGCGAAAAATGAAGGCCTACGCCAAACATTAACAGAATAACACCGATCTCCGCGAGCTGCGGAGCCAGCTTGGCATCCGCCACAAACCCGGGTGTAAACGGTCCAACAACGATCCCGGCCAGAAGATAACCAACCAGCGGCGGTAGACGGAGCCGGTTCGCGATGTAGCCGCCAATCAATGCGTACACCAATCCAACCGCGATCGTCGAGATCAGCGCAATTTCGTGATGCACGGTATCGCTTCTAGTTCCTCATCGAAGCCGACAACAACGTCTTCGGCGCGAACCGTTGGTTACTCTGACGACGCAATATCACGAAACTATTGTTATCCCCGTACATAGCCCAGGGTCCCGGCGGCACTTCGCGGAAATCGACAAATCTCCAATCGCAGGAGTCGAGATTGGAAAGGCCAAGGTAATCTCTTACTGCAGGCGAGACATCGAGGCCTGCGGATTGGTTCAGATTCGGTCTCGGCCGTTCATTACCAAATACATATTGCCAGTGATCGGTGCAGAATGGTCCGCAGTCTTCCCATTGGGCGTAGCAAATTCGATTATTGTGCCGGATCGCAATCCAATGACCTTTAAGAATTGATTGGCCATCGCGCACGAAGGTCTCTTTGAACCAAGGAATCACGTCCTTAGCCTCAGGTTTAGTGTGCCCGCCTTGTACATCATTGTAAGGCAGCGCGATGTAAAACGGGTTCTGGCGCGGGAAAAAGCTCAACGGCACAAATTTCTTCCTTACATTGAGATCGGGATCATCGTACCCGCCATAATCGATAGACCAATTCGGGTCCCACGAGCTGGCGTCGTTGGGAACCGGATTTCTAGTGGTCGGACGTTCTCCGATCCAGAAAATGGTGGTCATGATACTCAGTCGCCAGGGATAACGGCCAGGTTCACTATCAATCCCGCTCACTCGGCTGCTGAGAGGCGCAGTTACAAGCGGCTGACCAACTGTCGAAGGCGATTTTTTCTCAGTTTCTACCTTTTTTTGACCCTGCATGACCAGCAGGCCGCTTTCCCGCAGCTTTATCGCATACTTGGCAAAGTCAGTACTGCTCTCATACTGCGACTGAGCGAAACCCGACCAGGCGCAGAAGCAATACACACAGATCGAAAAGCCAGTTCGAAGCCTTCGCGTCACGAGTGCCGGAGTATAACACGAGAAAGCCGCCGCTGGCGACGAGAATGATAAACCCGATCTCTAAGACCTCTTCAAAACACAAATCTTCCGGTTTCTAACCTTCGTTGCCTTCGTTAGCTTCTGTTTAAAGGAATCCGTTCCCATGACCAACGACATTCAAGTCCTCCCTCAAACCGAGGCACAGCGTCAAGAATTCAGCTGGGGTAATCTCACCTGGTTTGCTAATCGGGCCCTAGGCAACAGCGACGATATGACGGTGGGCCGCTGTATTCTGAAGCCAGGCCGCACAAATGGCCGTCATTACCACCCCAACTGCTCGGAAACCCTGGTTGTGATTCAAGGCCGGATAAGACACACATTCACGGGAGACCGAGAAACGGAGCTGAGTGAAGGCGATACCGTTGTTATCCCCCCTAACGTCCGGCATAGCGCGACCAATATCGGCGAAATCGACGCGGTTCTTTTTATCGCCTTCTCATCAGCAGACCGCCAAACCGTGGGCGAATAGGTTGCCGGCCATTTTTATGCTGGTCACTTACAACCACGAGTACCCGAAGCATTTGCGTACCGGTTTTATCGGCTGCGGCGGACATGCTTATCGAAACGTTTATCCGACCTTTCAATATGCTCCAGTAAACCTGGTCGCCGTATGCGACCTCGATCCTGTCCGAGCAACGAACTGCGCCAAAGTCTTCGGCGCGGAGCGCCATTATTCGGATCACTTGGAGATGTTGGCGCGTGAAGAGTTGGACATCGTCTTCATTGTCACCAACGTTGATGAACACGGCCGTCCGCGATACCCGAAGTTAGCGATCGATTGTCTCAGGGCGGGTGCACACGTTTGGATTGAAAAGCCGCCCGCAAGTTCATCGGGCGAGATTCGGGAAATGATCCGGGTCAGTTCGGAAACCGAGCGCCACGTCGCTGTCGGGTTCAAAAAGATGTTTTTCCCGGCCAACGTGAAAGCAAAAGAGATTGTCAGCCGGCCGGAGTTCGGTTCGATCACTTCGGTTACGGCTCGTTACCCACAATCGTTACCTCCGTTCGAACATCGAGGTGACTCAAGGAAAATGGTCAGCTTCCTGGATCATATCGTTCATCCGCACTCGGTGTTGCGTCTGCTTGGCGGGCCGATCGAATGGATTTTTGTGAACCGTAACAGTGCTGTCGGATCAGCCATTGTCTCCATCCGCTTCACCAGCGGCGCAGCCGGCAACCTACATCTGAGCACGGGGCAATCGTCTACATCATTCCTGGAACGATTGGAAATCATTGGAGACGGCGAGAACCTGGTGGTCGAAAACAATATTCGCCTGATCCACTACCGTCGTTCCAAAAGTAAAATCGAGTACGGCCGTTCGGGCGACTATTTCGGTGCATTGACGGACGATTCCGCCCCGCTCTACTGGGAACCGGAGTTCTCGCTCGGCCAGCTGTACAACAAAGGCTTGTTTCTGCTAGGCTATGCTCCCGAGGTGATTCAGTTCACCACCCGTTTGTTGGACGGGAAAGCCCCAGTTTACGGAACGCTCAAAGATGCACTTGAGTTGCTGCAAATTTACGAAGCCTACCGGAGGCCCGATGGAATAATACACCCCATAAAAGAGTCTTCCTAAGCAACGGCCGAGACCGAAATTTTCGCCCAGACGCCCTTTATGCACCGAGTACTTGTTATTTTTGCGAGCGCCGTTGCGGTTTCATGCCAGGTATCCCTGGCAAAGGAACCGGAATCCGCACAAACCATCCAGCAACTGGCCGACGACATTGTAAATAAGCCGCCGGCTACGTATTTCTCGCTTGCCACAGAACTCTATCGTGAAGGCCAGAAAAACGAGGCGGCCTTCTGGTATTTCGTTGGCTTGGTTCGTTACCGGGCCTGGATATTAGCGACCGGCAAAGACGGCCAGTCATCCGATGAGCCATACCACCTCTCGGTACTCGCGCAGAGCGTCGGCCAATCGATTTATGCTCATGTGGACCGGGATTCTAAGGATCTCGTCAAGGCGATCGACCGTGCGCTAGTCTGGGACCTCGAACAGCCCAACGCATACACCTCAAAAGACGCCTTTAAAGCTCAATATGAAAGGGCGCGCCAAGAGCTGTTGGCCTTGCGCCAAAAGATCCAGACCGCTCCCGCTGCAATGAAACCTGAGCCGGTTGCTGGCCGGGGAATGTTTTCTTGGTAGAGGTAGGGACGACCTCCCGCTCGTCCGTTGGGATTAAAAAATCAACGATCGGAAAAACCGGAGGAGCAGCTCGTCCCTATCGCCACTGATTAAACCGACACCTCTGTTAGTTTGCTCCCGATATGTTCCTTCTCCTTCTCAAATACAAAGTTCCTATTGAACAGGTCGAACGCGTCGTACCTGCTCACCGCGAATTTCTCGACCAAGGGTATCGCGCAGAAAAACTACTCGTTTCCGGACCCCAGGTGCCACGAACCGGCGGCGTCATCGTCGCTCGAGTCAAGACTCGAGAAGAGGCGGACGCACTCATTCACGAAGATCCTTTCTTTAAGGAGGGGATTGCCGATTATGAGGTGGTCGAGTTTCAGGCCGTGAAGTTCCATTCGGCGATCGGCGACTTGGTGTAGCACCTTAGGAGTTTGCCGGACCTACTAACTATCGATTGGGTCCCACGCAACAATTTGCCTGCACTTCGGCCAGCTCAATCAAGTCGCTACCATCATTCAGTCCCTTCGGACAGAGCCGATTAAACTCGGCTTAAAACAATTTTGCGTGAGCCCGGGCCGAATTCGAGTTAGTCTGTAATCGGTTGCCCCCTAAACTAATCCCCCTATGGCCTGGCCAAACGTTGCCTTCGTTCGATTGGCGCCGTGTTGTCTGATGCCGGCTTAACAGGGCGAATAACCCCCAGAAACATCACCTCATGAGCGAAGCCTCTGTAGAGATCAAGGACTTGGTAAAGACCTATACCGACGATCGGGGACGCCCGACGTTCACTGCCGTCAAGGGTATCAATTTAGATATCAAGAACGGCGAGTTCATGGTTCTAGTCGGCCCGTCCGGGTGCGGTAAATCGACTACCCTGCGAATGATCGCTGGTCTAGAAAGAGTTACCAGCGGTACCATTTCTATCGGCGGAAAAGTGGTCAACCACCTTGAACCAAAAGAGCGGGGAATCGCCATGGTTTTCCAGAGCTACGCTCTTTATCCGCACATGAACATCTTTAGGAATATGGCCTATGCGCTCGAGGTCGCAAAAAGGCCGAAAGACGAAATTTCAGAGACCGTGACCAAAACCGGGAAAGCTCTACAACTGGATCATATGATGGAGCGAAAACCCCAAGCACTTTCGGGCGGCCAAAGGCAACGAGTCGCCTTAGGGCGAGCCATTGTGCGGAATCCGAGTGTCTTTCTTTTCGACGAGCCGCTGTCAAACCTGGACGCTAAGATGAGGGTCCAGATGCGATCGGAGATCTCACGATTACATGGCGAGCTGGGAACAACGATGATCTACGTCACTCACGACCAAGTCGAAGCGATGACCATGGGAGACCGGATCTGCGTCATGCGAGACGGAGACATTATGCAGGTGGCGGACCCGCTCACGCTCTACCTCAAGCCGGACAACATGTTTGTGGCCAGCTTCATCGGCGGCCCGCCAATGAACTTGCTCCAAGGTAAGGTCCAGAAGCGAGCCGACGGCGTTTATTTTGTCGAGAACGGGGAGAAAGACGCCGTAGTGCTGCCTCTACAGGGCGAGATCCAATCGCTGGCGAGCAATCACGTTGACAAGAACGTCGTGTTCGGGATTCGCCCTGAGAATATCACCGAATCCCCAAAGGCGGGTCCGAGCATTCCGTTGACTTCAACGGTGGACGTCGCGGAACCTATGGGCTCCGAGTCGATCGTGTACCTGAAGGTAGGTTCCGGCTATCTGATTGCTCGGATCCAGGGCGAACATCTCTACCAATTGGGTCAGAAACTAACGGTGCACCTTAGCGCCGACAAAGTGACATTGTTCGATCCTGAAACCCAAAAGGTTATCCGCTAGTCGTGTTCGGTTTACCGTTATCGGCGTTTGCGGCGTTCACGACGCTGACGGCGTTTACGGCGTTAACCGCCTCGGCAACATCGGCCGTTTTTTCTCAAGACGAAGCATCTGTCTATCTGATAGGGAATGAGGAGCAACTGCTTCAACTCGATCTCGGATCGGGCAAATTGAGCAAGCCCACTTTACCTAAAGAGATCCATCAAGGCCAGATTACCGCACTCGGCCGGTCGAACGCCGGAAATATTCTGGTCCTTCAAGGGGACGACCTGCTGGCGTACGATGTAACCGCCAACAAGGCAGCGCCGGTTCTTTCTTTCGAGAAAAAGCTCTCGGTCGATGGAACCCCCGAGAAATGGAAACCAGAGGATTTTGCTTACAATCCTACTGACGGGTCGATCGTTTTCTTTACGACTGCAGGAGAAGATACCAGCCTTTGGTTCCTCCCGAAGGATCAAAAAAGCCCAAAGGCGGTCTTTGTCCGCCGAGTAGACTTCATGGAAGGGATGAGTTTCTCCCCGACAGGTCAATTATTCTTCGGATATCACGGCGATCTTTGGTGTGGCACCGTGGTTCTGGAGCCAGAGGACCTTCGGGGTAAAGGGACCGTCCATACGTATTATTTAAACGCGATCCGGATCGCTCCGCTGGCCACTTTGGAGACAGACGACGCCACACCCAGCGCTCAAGGCGTCCAGGCAACAGCGGCCGGGACAGACCGGATTTATTTGCATAGCCTGCGCTTAGGGGGCAGCGGGTTTGGAACTGTCTTGAGCGTCGTGGCTCCTAACCCAAAAGTAGCCATGGTACCATCGGATCCAAGCACGGATGGCAACCGCTCTTATTTTCAGTTGGACCAGCGCCTGGACTTGTATAAAGCGGAGCTGGCTTCGGCGAAGATTTACGCTGAGAACGGTTCGGAATCGTTACTTTGTATCAGCGGATCAGGTAAAAGGATCTTTTACCGGGGAACAGAAAAAGGCTCAGAAGAACCCGCTCTTTACCTGATTGAGAACGATCAGGAACCGAGAAAAGTTGCTCCCGATTTGAAGTAAATAATCCGTTAAGATTGAACCCCGGACAACGCTTGAGATAACAGCTTTTGCTGATCCTCCGGATACGATAACCGCGTTGCCTCATCCCGAGCTTGAGCGGACATCTTTTTCCAAGTCTTTTGCAAAATGCTAACCATCTTGTCCGGGTCGGTTTTCCGGACCAGATCGGTTAATTGATATTGCAGAGTAACCAAACAGAGCGCGTCCTCGAGAGTCTGCAGCTCAGGATCTTGACCTAAGTTCTTTTTTAAATTGAGCTCTTGCACGCGGGCAATCAGATCCGGGGCACAGCCGCTTTCAGATAAAATCTCTCCTGACTTCTGGGCGTGGAACTGTTTCAAATCGGTTCTCCACTTTAAATAACCGGCTCGAGTCATGGGGTAAGAGCTGCGCGGAATCGTCCAGCGGCAGATGTGTTGGCAACGCGCAGCTAACAATAGCGCTCGAGAAGCACTCGGTGAAAGACGCTCTACCCATTCTGTGAGGCGTTGGGCATAGAAGAGTTCGTATGGAATCGGTTTGTTATCGATGACAACCGTGTTCGGGTCAGCGCTATTCGCGTCGTCAAAACGACGAATCGCCTCCCGAAAAGCCTGTTTCTCTTTCCCCGTTCCGCTCATGGGAAGAATGACAGATAGCAAATGATAAATAGCAAGTGGGGGTTAAGGGGACGAAGGAGTCAGCTGATGACTGGAGGGGAGCCGCTTGTTAAACACGTTTCCTTCTCTGAGTACGCGCTGTCTGCTAGATTTGTGGCGCTTGAACAGGCACGGGCGAAAGCGGCTCCCCTCCAGGGGTTTATCGCCTCAATACCGTTGCCGCTGCAAAACGCCACAGACTATGGTCTAACTACCCTCCGTCCCCCTTCGCTTCCCCACCCGTCTCGGCCGTTGTCCTCTTCTCCTTGACCAATTCCAACGTTCGCTTTTCGTCGATCAGCTTCCTTTTTCCGTCGTCGCTCAGAGTTGCGCCTTCCAGAATCAGCTCTTTCGCTTTTTCCGGCGTGAGGGCCGGATCTACCGCGAACAATTTGCCGGCGAGGTTTGTTACCTGAGGCGCGGCCATTGAGGTCCCTGACAGTCTCACCTTCTTTCCGCCAGGAATAAAGCTCTCCACATGATAACCGCTGGCGAAAACCACGACGGTCTTCCCGTAACTAGTAAAACTCGTGGCATCACCCGCTTGGTTGGTTGCTCCGACCGTGATCAGATTAGGGAGCTCCAAAGATGCCGGCACATCCTCCAGGAATCCGGCATCGCTATCAGCATTCCCCGCCGCGGTGACAAACAGGGTGCCCGGGGCCGCTTGCATCGCATCGATAATCGCTTGTTTCCAGATAGCGAACAGGGCCAGGGCCTCTTTTTTCCGCTCTTCGGGGGTCTGATTCGCTTTCGTCCGGGAGAGCCACTCTTCGAATTCCGACGGTTGATCACCCCAACTTAAATTCACCACCCGCACCTTATGCTGAGCACAGAATTCGCCGATCAATTTGAAATTTGCCGCCATCCGCCGCGCATATTCCGTCGTCGGCTCAAAGTGCAACTCATGGCTGAGATTGTCATTGAACCGGAACACAACCAGCTTGGCTGCTGGGTTGCCCCTTAATGCGATCCCGGCGACATGGGTACCATGAACGAAGCCTCCAAAGAAGGATTGTCGCTCAAACAACGATTTCACATCGCCTGACGACATCTTGGTTAACCGTTCTTTGAAAGCGTCGGTGACTGGAGTTTCAATGCCGGCCTGCAGATCTGCTCGCGCTTCGAGGCTGTCTGACGACTCCGGATATTCCTTTTTCCGCTCAGGTGTCAGTGGATAAAGGGCCGAATTAGAAGGATAGCCATCATCGGTGAAGGCCAGGCCCTGGGCAGGATAAGGACCCGGGTTAGCATAAGTATAAGTGTTTCCCGGATAGATCGAGGTGTCGACGCCGTTATCCCAAACTCCAACTACCACCTTTTGCGGATGATCGCTGCTCGCCAGGGTGACGTCACGAGCCGCCCAAATATCGGGCTTCACTGTGTCGTGTGCAGCTACATAACTCTTCAAGACATTTACGCGTACAGATTTCAGCGGGAGTTTTGTTCGCAGATCTGCCCGATATTCCAATGCTTCATACATGGCATCCCGTGGAATCGCCCCGGATTGGTCGATCTGTGGCTGGATATCATGTTCAGCTCGACCCAAAATCAATGGCTGGGAAATCAACCCGGACATGCTGCGGGCAGACTTTATGACATCCTGGACCGTATCCCAAGGAAGGGCATTCACCGCTTCCTGATAATTCGACTCTACTTTCTTTTGGTACTCATCACCCTGTGTGCTCGAAACGCTCTGTTGCGCTTTAAGGATCGCTTCATCAAATAAGCCAACGGTCAGTTTGAGATCAGGCTTTGACTGCAGCTCGCGTAGCTTAGCGATCGTCTCGAGGCCTCCGGCCGCGTCTCCTTTCAATTCTTGGACGGAAAGCTTAGCGCTTAGTATTTCGATCAGGGCTGCGTTGTCCTGGATATCGTAATCGGCCAAAAGGGAATCGATATCAGCTACCGCCTGGCTCGTGGTGGAGTCGAAGGTCGAGTCTTCCGCTTGCAGCAGGGTACTGATAGATCCTTTAAAAGGATAAGAGACTCTGGGGAGATCAGCCTGGCTATGGACTTCCTTTTTAGCCTGATCGGCTAAAGTAAGGCTGGGGAGGGAGAATGCAGAAATGAGTAGCAAAACTTCGAGGCGACGCAACGCTGTCGCAGGTTTCGAATAGAGCATCTCCCTCTCTAAGCGAGAATTTTCCTAGTGGAAAGCGAGATTCGGGAACGGGGGGTAGCCGATGGTTTAATATCAGCATGAGGCGCCCCCCAAATTGTGCCGATCGACTTCCCGAAAAACCATGGTTGATTTCTGCTTCCGGCATCGCTTTGCTAGATGAATGAACACCGATGATTCGAATGCGACGATGGCGGTGTTCCTCGACTTGGAAAACATCGTCCTTGGCGCTCAGGAAGCTCACTATCCAGCCTTTGACATCAAGAAGGTCGTTGAGCGCCTCCTGCTCAAAGGACATATCGTTGTTAAGAAAGCCTATTGTGACTTTGACCGGTACAAGGACTTTAAGCGGGGTTTACACGGAGCGGCTTTCGAACTCATCGAGATCCCGCATTTACGCCAGTCAGGCAAAAATTCAGCCGATATCCGTATGGTGGTCGACGCGCTCGACCTTTGTTACACCAAGGGTCACGTCGACACTTTCGTCATTATCAGCGGCGATTCCGACTTTTCACCCTTAGTAAGTAAGCTCCGAGAAAATGCCAAGACCGTGATCGGTGTGGGTGTTAAGAAATCGTCGTCCGACCTTTTCATAAACAATTGCGACCAGTTCATTTACTACGATGACCTGGTGCGAACTGCTCCGTCCAAAGTAAACACACGCAGCGCTTCCACCGGTTCCGATGCTAAGTCCGTCGAAAGCAAAGGTTTGACCGTCGCGAAAGCGATTGAGCTGGTGATGGAGACATTGGAGGCCATCACCGAGGAACGCGAAGAAGACGACAACATCTGGGGTTCAATGATCAAACAGGCCATCAAACGAAGAAACCCGGGTTTTAACGAACGCGCCTTCGGTTTTCGTTCCTTTAACGATCTGTTGTTAGAGGCACAGAAACGCGGCCAGCTTCAGTTAGAGGCCGACGAGAAATCCGGCGGCTATCGGGTGCGGCTGGGAGGACAGTGAAGGGCAGCCCCTGCGCGGAAACGCGTCTCGGTTAACGCCGCGCCTGCGCTAACCCCCGAATGGGACCAAAAGGACCAATAGGACTTATAGGAGCCTCCATATTAGTCCCATATGGACTATCCGTTTACCCGTCGTAGGCGGCCGCCTTCTACTCAGCGTCTCCACGCCATACCGTGCGCTCTCCTAGCTCCTAGATTCTAGCTCCTATCTCCTCGCCCTCACCGCCCCTCGAACACCCTCAGGTCAATCGCTTCCGCCATGACTCGGTAACCGGCATCATTCGGATGCACGTGATCTCCCGAATCATAGTCCGGGCGCAGCCGGGTTGGATGCTCCGGA
>Ga0210396_10001910_pt1 | contig 21632 bp, 17 predicted proteins | sample IncBWH17OmetaG_FD_155466 | JGI IMG/M metagenome (GOLD analysis project Ga0210396, IMG submission 155466) | Forest soil microbial communities from Barre Woods Harvard Forest LTER site, Petersham, Massachusetts, United States - Inc-BW-H-17-O ... | reverse complement strand
GCAAATCGGGATATACGCCCATGCGCCCCATGATGTCGGCAAAATTGACCCCGCTCGCCTCGACACGGATGCGGACCTCTCCCGCGTTCGGCGCAGGATCGGCGGCTTCTCTAACTCGCAGTACTTCCGGCGGCCCAGCGCGCGTAATCCAGATTTGTCGCACGACAACAACTCCTTGCCTGAGCGCACCTCAATCTACGGCCGGCATTTGAATCTAAACATTATTCGCAAAGCGGCGATTTTTGAACCGCATGTCGGTGATGGGTCGCTCCTTATGGTGAGGAGCGGGCAACCCCGGTTTGTTCGTCGTGGCGGCTCGTCCTGCTCTCTCACTCGGCCTATGCTCTTGACCGTCCAACGCTTTCGCCATACTGATTTGCCCGACGGCGGATTTTCCGAAATCACGTCAATCCCTCACGCCAAAAATATTTCGCTTTATCAGAAGCCAAAATCGTGCGTATGGTTCGCGCCATCCCGCGCCCAGACAGAGGGGCGTATCGCGATCGTCACGAAACGTGGCGCGGGGCTGCGACGGACGCTTTGGCATCAATTGACGAGTGATGTCGAGGCGGATGGCAAAGGCGCGTGGTCCTGATCTCCCGACGCTGGGATCAAACCCTGGAGCGATCTCCAGGGCGACGGGGACTATCAAGCCCGGCACCCCGGGGAGAGCGCGCTATAAGCCGTACACCGTTGCGCGGGGAATGCCGGTTGTTCCGGCTGAACCTGTGGTCACTGCCGCCTGCTTTCCTTGTTGCAGGCGGGCCATGGGTGCGGCCCGCACCCGGCATTCCCTGCGCCCTCTCATGTCTGAGGTGCGTGAAGACCGGCAAAACTCGGGCAGATCCTGCCGCGGGAATGCGAACGCTTGAAGAAGCGGCGCCCCGCGGACCGATGCGTCCTGAGCATTGATCGATACCAGATCGGGAATGGTACCCACCCTTGCCCCCTTGGAGTCTTTGGCCCTACAGTCGCTGCAAACGAGCCGCGGCGGAGACCGCAGGTAGAATAAAGAAATGACCAGGGAGGAAGCATGATGAAGATTGCGCCCATCAGCCGTCGCACGTTCGTGAAGTCGTCGTCTGCGGTTGCCGCAGGGCTTGCTCTCTCGCCTGCGATCATCGGTCGCGCAGAAGCTGCGACCTTGAAGCTGAAATGCTCCTCGTCGCTGCCGAACGATCCGAAATATGCCAATGGCCGCGTCTACTACGACAACCTCGTCAAGAGCCTGAAGGCCAACGGCCTCGGCGAGCAGGTCGACGTCACTTTCTTTCCCGACAACCAGCTCGGCCAGGAGATCGACGTCATCAACTCCGTCAAGCTCGGCGTCATCGATCTGATGGTGTCGGGCTCGTCGATCTCGGCCAATCTCGTTCCGCTCGTCGGAACCTTCGATCTCGGCTATCTCTTCACCAGCTATCAGCAGCAGACCAAGGCCTTTGACGCCGGCGCCGCTAAGCCGATCGAGGATGCACTGCTCAGGGGCGCCAACATCCGCATCATCGCCTGGGCCTATAATTTCGGCGCACGCAGCGTGCTGTCGAAGAAGCCGGTGAAGACTCCGGAAGATCTCGCGGGTTTGAAGATCAGGACGCTGCCCAATCCGATCATCACCGAATGCCTGCGGCTGATGGGCGCGGCGGCGACGCCGCTGGCGTTCGGCGAAATCTATACCGCGCTGCAGGCCGGTGTGCTCGACGGCCTCGAGCATGACCCGCCGACCATCCTTGCCAGCAAATTCTACGAGACCGCGAAGAACTATGCGTTGACGCAGCACATCTTCTCGCCGCTCTCGATCTATTTCAGCGACATGACCTACCAGCGCATGGACCCGAAACTGCGCGAGGGCTTCCTCGATGCCGCGCAGAAAGCGGCGGTTGATACCCGTGCGCATGGTCTCGCTGTGGAGAAGGAGGCGCTGACCACGCTGCAGGACAAGGGCGTCACCGTCGTCGAATGCGACAGGGAAGCGTTCCGCAAGCGCGTGCTGCCGCAGACCGACAATTTCATCAAGGCACGCCCCGAGGCCAAGGCGGTGGTAGACGCGATCCGCGCGACCCAGGCTTGAGGATGGAGCCATGACGTCGCCCGCTGTGGCTGATCATCGGGCAGCGGACATCAAATCCGCGTCGCTGGCGTCGAGCGGGCGCTGGCTCATCATGGCGCTGCTCGCGATCAGCGATGCCGTTGCCGCGCTGATGCTGGCGGCGGATTTGCTCGTCGTCTGCGCCTCGGTGGCGCTGCGCTATTGGTTCAACGCGCCCGTCGAATGGTCCGACGACGTCGCGCGCGGGTTGATGGTCGGCTCCAGCTTCTTCGGTGCGGCCAGCGCGCTCGCCCGTGGCGACAATCCCGGCGTCAAATTCTTTGTCGACAGGCTCCCATCGCGGGCGCGTGCCGTGATCGACGCCGTCGCCGCGGTGTTGATGACCGTGATCGCGGGCTATGTCGCGTTCAACGCGCTCAAGCTAGGCGGGCTCACGGCAGGTCAAACGACCGGCTCCGGCCTGCCGCTGGAGCTGACGTTCTATCCGATGGGCATCGGCGCGCTGTTCATGACCATCTTCGCGCTCGACATCCTTCGTGCCCGACCGCTGCGCGACATGATCGCCGGGATCATTGTCACCGCTGTAATCGCCGGTCTCTACCTTGCGTGGGATGCGCTCGCGCCCAATTCGGTGCCGTCATCGGGAACGTTGATGCTGGTCGGCTTCTTTGTCTCGCTGTTCGGCGGTCTGCCGATCGGCTTTGCGCTGGCGCTCGCCGCGCTCACCTTCATCTGGGTCGAGGGCACGTTGCCCGGCGTGATCTTCGCCCAGCAGATGGCACGCGGCATCGACAATTTCGTGCTGCTCGCGATCCCCTTCTTCATCCTGGTCGGCTACCTCATGGAAGCCAACGGCATGTCGGTGCGGCTGATCGAGCTGTTGCAGCGCGCGGTTGGGCATCTGCGCGGCGGGCTCAATGTCGTGATGGTCACCTCGATGGTGCTGTTCTCGGGCATCTCCGGCTCGAAGATGGCTGACGTTGCCGCCGTCGGCTCGGTGCTGATCCCCGCGGCGCGCCGTAGCCGGCAGAATCCGGGCAGCGCGGTGGCGCTGCTCGCGGCGTCCGCGGTGATGGCCGAAACCATTCCGCCCTGCATCAACCTGATCATCCTCGGCTTCGTCGCCAACCTCTCGATCGGCGGCTTGTTTGTCGCCGGCCTGTTGCCGGCCGGTCTGATGGCGCTGGCGCTGATCGTGGTCTGCATCATCTTCGGCCGGCGGCCGCAGCCTTCGGACGACACCGAGCCGCGCGCTCCGATCTCGGGCCTCTGGAGCGGCGCCATCGCGTCCTTCGGCCTGATCTTCATGATCTTCTTCGGCTTCAAGAGTGGCTTTGCCACCGCAACCGAAATCTCCGCCTTCGCCGCGCTTTATGCGATCGTGATCGGCAGCGTCGTGTTCCGCGAGCTCGGCTTCAAATCCGCGGCGCGGAGTTTCGTCCACGCCGCGACGCGCTCGGGGCTGGTGCTTTTCATCGTCGCCGCCGCGCAGTCACTCGCCTTTATTCTCACACTTCAACAAGTGCCACATATGGTCGGCGACATGATGCTGGCGTTGTCGAAGACCAACGGCGTCTGGCTGTTCCTGCTGCTGTCGATCGCGGTCCTGATCGTGATGGGCTCGGTGCTGGAAGGCGCGGCGGCGCTGATCATCTTCGGGCCGCTGCTGCTGCCAGTTGCTGTCAAGCTCGGCATCGATCCCCTGCATTTCGGCGTGGTGCTGGTGATCGCGATGGGAATCGGTTTGTTTGCGCCGCCGCTTGGGCTAGGACTCTATGGCGCGTGCCTGATCGGCAATGTTCCGATCGAGCAAACGGTGAAGCCGATCCTTGGCTATCTCGGCCTGCTGTTCCTGTGCCTCCTGGTCGTCGCCTTTGTGCCGGCGATCTCAACCGCACTGCCGCGCGCGTTCGGCTATTGAGCATGATCCGGAAAAGTGTGTAGCGGTTTTCCGAAAGATCATGCTCCAAATTAAAGATAGATCGAGGACGTCTTGAAAGTTTTGCTGACCCCCACGCCGGATTTCCGCCGGCAATATTACGGCGAGCGCGCGCTGGCGGGCCTGCAAGCCATCGCCGACGTCAAGCTGCATGAGGGCGCAGAGGCGCTCGACGCGGCCGGTCTTGTTGCGGCCGCGCAGGACGTCGACATCATCGTCGCCGACCGCGTCACCGAGGGCAGGGGTGAGATATTTCCAAAGCTGCCGAAGCTGCGCGCCATGGTCCGCTGCGCCGTCGACATCCGCAACATCGATGTCGTGGCGGCCTCCGCCGCCGGCGTGCTGGTGACACGCGCCTCGCCCGGGTTTGTGCCGGCGGTCGTCGAACTCGCGATCGGCTACATGGTCGATCTGTCGCGCGGCGTGTCGCGGGCGACGGGGGATTATCACGCCGGCCGCACGCCCAAGGTCGGAATGGGACGGCAGCTTGCCGGCAGCCGCATCGGCATCATCGGCTATGGCAGCATCGGCCGCTATCTCGCGCCGTTGGCGAAGGCGCTCGGCATGGCCGTCATGGTCGCCGATCCCTTTGTCACCATCGATGATCCCGGCATCGAGCATGTTCCGCTCGACGATCTGCTCGGCCGTGCCGACTATGTCGTCTGCCTTGCGATCGCCAATGAAACGACCGAGAACCTGATCGGCGCCGCTGCGCTGGCGCGGATGCAGCGCCATGCCTTCTTCATCAATCTCTCGCGCGGCAATCTCGTCGACGAAGCCGCGCTTGCCGCAGCGTTGCGCGAAAACCGCATCGCAGGTGCGGCGATGGATGTCGGCCGCGCGCCGGACCAGATGCCGAGCGCGGCGCTGGCGCAACTGCCGAACGTGATCGCGACGCCGCATATCGGCGGGCTGACGCCGCAGGCGATCGAGCACCAGGCGCTGGAGACGGTGCGGCAGGTCGCCGTCATCATCAGGGGCGAGGCGCCGGTCGGAGCTGTCAACGAAGAGCACTGGACGCGCCGACCATGACGGAGAAGTCGTCGCGGCACCTTCCGTTCTTCTATGGCTGGGTCATCGTCGCCGTCACCTTCGTGACGATGGGGATAGGTGTCAACGCCCGCACCGCATTCTCGCTGTTCTTTCCGCCGATCCTCCAGGAGTTCGGCTGGGAGCGCGGTGTCACAGCGGGCTCCTTTTCCTTCGGCTTCATCGTCTCTGCCATCGTCAGCCCGCTGATCGGCCGGCTGATGGATCGTGCCGGTCCGCGCGCGGTGATGGAACTCGGCGTGGCGCTGATGGGAGGCGGGCTCTTGCTGGCGCCGCTGACGCGCGAGCCCTGGCATCTCTACGTCACCATCGGCGTCATGGTCGGTGCCGGCAGCGTCTGCCTCGGCTATTCCGGGTTTTCCCAGTTCCTGCCGAACTGGTTCGTCCGCCGCCGCGGGCTCGCGATGGGCATTGCTTTTGCCGGCGTCGGTATCGGCTCGGTGACGCTGTTACCCTGGGTGCAATATGTGATCGAGCAGACCGGCTGGCGCACCGCCTGCACCTCGATGGGCTTGATGGTGCTGATCGTGCTGGCGCCGATCGATCTGTTGCTGCGCAAGCGGCCAGATGATATCGGCCTGCGCCCGGATGGCGATGCCGCGCCGCACGCTTCCGCAAAGCCGGTCTCGAACATCGTCGATCCCGTCTGGGCCGGCACCGACTGGACGTTGCCGCGTGCCTTGCGCACGGCTCGGTTCTGGTGGATTGCGCTCGGCTATTTCTGCGGGCTGTACATGTGGTACGCGGTGCAGGTGCACCAGACCAAATTCCTGATCGACATCGGTTTCTCGGCGAATGTCGGCGTCTGGGCGCTCGGTGTCGTCAGCCTGCTCGGCATTCCCGGGCAGATCGTGCTGGGACACGCCTCCGACCGCATCGGGCGCGAGGCGATCTGGGCGATCGCCTCGCTCGGCTTTGCGATCTGCTATGCGGCGCTGGTCGCGCTGAAATATGAACCGAGCCTGTGGCTGGTCTATCTCATGGTGTTGACGCAAGGCGCGCTCGGCTATGGACTGACCTCCATCATGGGCGCCGTGGTGCTGGAGATTTTTCAGGGGCCGCATTACGGCAGCATCTTCGGCACCATCATGATCGCGGCTCTCGCGGGCGGCGCGGCGGGGCCGTGGGTCACCGGTCTGCTGCACGACATCACCGGCGACTACACCATTGCGTTTGCGATCGGGATTGCGGTCAGCCTGTTGTCGGCGTTTGCGATCTGGCAGGCCTCGCCGGGCAAGGTCCGCGCGGTGGCCGGCAAGTTGCAGCCGACAGGCTGACGCGCCTCAGCTCGTGGCGATGATTGCCATCGCGCGCCGGAGATCGCTGATGGCGCGCAGGAAACCGTCGGCCGGCGTCGTCTCCGGATCGATGAGCCGGTGCAGGCGGAAGCCGTCCTCCAGCGCCAGCACGATCGCCGCCGTCCAGGCCGGATTGAGCGCGGCGGCGCGGCCGGAGCTCTTCAGCGAGGTCTCGACGATGTCGCTGACCAGCTTGCGCCGCGCGCGGAGCCGCTTGGCGAGTTCCGGCCGCCGCTTCTCGGCGCGGGCGACAAACAGGATCATCTCCATATGGAGCAGGGGAGCGCGGCCGAGCGGGTCCTGCTTGCTGCGGTCCATGTTCTTCAGCGCGTTGAGGAAGTCGTCGATGTCCTGATGCTGCGCGAGCAGATCGAGATTGCGCTCGATCGAGCGTTCGACGTGGTCCTCGAGCATGGCGATGATCAACTCGTCCTTGCTCTTGAAGTTCGAATAGAACGCGCCGCGGGAAAAGCCCGCCGCGGCCGCGATCGCCTCGATGCTCGCGGAACCGATGCCCTGTTCCTCGAACACGCGCGTCGCCGCCTCGAACAGCTTGTCGCGGGTCTCGTCGCGGGTCGGTCTGGTTCTCACTCTTGACATCGGCGCAGTTTAGGGCAGAATGCAACTCAATACAATAATGTATCGAGTTGCACACAAGCGAGGTCACCATGAACGAGCATGTGCAGGCCCAAATCGCGACTCAGGTTGGGACTCAAGCCAATGAGCCGCTGTTCAACCCGCTGTCGCCGGATTTCATCCGCGATCCCTATCCGCATTACGAGCGGCTGCGGAATACCGATCCCATGCATGTCAACGCGCACGGCGCGTTCGTCGCGAGCCGCCACGCGGAAGTCAGCCTCGTGATGCGCGACAAGCGGTTTGGCAAGGACTATGTCGAGCGCACCATCCGCCGTTATGGTCCGAAGATCATGGACGAGCCGATGTTCCGCAGCATGAGCCATTGGATGCTGCAGCAGGATCCGCCGGACCATACCCGCCTGCGCGGCCTGGTCGTGAAGGCCTTCACTGCGCGCCGGATCGAGGACATGCGGCCGCGTATCCAGGAGGTCGTCGATCAGACCATCGATGCCGTCTTCGAAAAGGGCCACATGGACCTGATCGAGGATTTCGCGTTTCGCCTGCCGGTCACCATCATCTGCGACATGCTCGGCATACCCGAAGAGCATCGCGAGGTCTTCTACAACGGCTCGCGCAATGGCGGCCGCATTCTCGATCCCGTCCCGCTGTCGCCGGAGGAGATCAAGCAGGCCAACATGGTCGATGCGATGACGAAGATGTATTTCGAGCCGCTGTTCGAGATACGCCGCCGCAATCCCGGCAATGACCTGATCACCCAGCTGATCCAGGCGGAGGAGGCGGGCGACAAGCTCAGTAACGAGGAGATGACCGCGAACATCATCCTGTTGTTCGGCGCCGGTCACGAGACCACCGTCAACCTGATCGGCAATGGGCTGCTCGCGCTCTATCGCAATCCCGACCAGCTGGCGCTGCTCAAGGCCAATCCCTCGCTCACGACCAACGCCATCGAGGAATTCCTGCGTTACGACTCTTCCGTGCAGATGACCGGCCGCGTGGCGCTGGAGGACATCGAGGATCTCGGCGGCAAGCGCATCCCGAAGGGCGAGAACGTGCTCTGCCTGCTCGGCTCGGCCAACCGCGACCCGGCTGTCTATCCCGACCGGCCGGAGCGGCTCGATATCACCAGGCCCAACGTCAGGCCGCTATCCTTCGGCGGCGGCATCCATTTCTGCCTCGGCGCCCAGCTGGCGCGGCTCGAGGCGGAAGTCGCGATATCCACCTTGCTGCGCCGGTTGCCGGAGCTGAAGCTGGATGACGCGGAAAACCCGGAATGGCGGCCAACCTTCGTGCTGCGCGGGCTGAAGCAGCTGCCGGCAAGCTGGAGATGACGGCAGCGTCAAGCTGTCACTTTAGCTTGCTGTGACTTCGCCATACTTGTCTCTATATATGGTGCGCTTTGAGGTGGCGGCGGCCGATGGGCCGCCCGCGCCGGAGATTGCCCAAGAGGAGACCCCGTGCAGACGACCCTGCTCGGATTGGCCATTGCGTTCATACTTGCGCTGATTGCTGCGCTGGTCGGACCGTATTTCATCGACTGGAACCAGTTCCGGCCGCAATTCGAGACCGAAGCGAGCAAGATCATCGGCGCCCCCGTGCGGGTGGACGGCGCGCTCGACGCGCGGCTGTTGCCGACGCCGACCTTGCGGCTGCGCTCGGTCGTGGTCGGCGGCGCCAACGACCTTGGCAAGATCCGCGCCGACAAACTCGACGTCGAGTTCTCGCTCGGCGACTTGATGCGCGGCGAGTGGCGCGCCAACGAGCTCAGCGTCGGCGGGCTCGCGCTCGACCTCGGCCTCGATCTGCAGGGAAAAGTCGATTGGCCGGCATGGAATGGCACCTTCAATTTCGCTTCGCTTGCGATCGACCGGCTGAACCTGACCGGCCGCGTCGCGCTGCATGATGCGGCAAGTCGTTCGACCCTGGAGCTGAACGATATCGCCTTTTCCGGCGACGTGCGCTCGCTGGCGGGCGCGGTGCACGGCGACGGCAATTTCACCGTAGAGGGGACGCGCTATCCCTTTCGCGTCTCCTCCGGGCAAAGCCCCGACGGCAGCGCGACCCGCGTTCACCTGAATATCGATCCGGGCCAGCGCCCGATCTCGATCGATGTCGAAGGCCTGCTCAGTTTCAACGCGCGGGTGCCGCGTTTCGAGGGCGCGGCCGTGCTGGCGCTGCCGGCGCCGAAGAAGGGGGCGGACAATGCCCCCGCGCCCTGGCGCTTGTCGGCGAAGTTCAAGGCCGATCATGCCGTGGCCCAGCTCGACCAGATCGAGGCAAGCTATGGCGCGGAAGATCGTGCGTTGAAATTTGCCGGCGCCGGCGACCTCAGGTTCGGCGTTTCTCCGCTGCTGCACGCGGTGATGTCCGCGCGCCAGCTCGACGCCGATAAGCTTCTGGCAAGGGACGACAGCAAGGATAACGGCGCCATGCAGCCGGCGCGCCTGTTGCCGGCGCTGCACGGACTGCTGGCGGAGCTGCCGCATGCGCCGATCAGGAGCCGGATCGAAGCCAGTGCCGAGCAGATCATGCTGGGCGGGCGTCCGCTGCAGAACGTCGCGATCGATTTCCATGGCGATGCGACGTCTTGGGCGATCGACCGGATGGATGTGGGTGCACCGGGCAACACCCGGGTCTCCTTCACCCGGGCGGGCAGGCCTTCCCCAACGCCGGGCGACTTCTCGGGCGCGCTCGATATCGAGTCGGGTGATCCGGACGTGCTGCTGGCCTGGTTGCAGGGCAAGAGCGACGTGGTTCGCCGCACGCAGAAGGCACTGCGTCTCAACGGCGACGTCAGCGCGAACAAGGATCGTGTCGCGATCGAGGCGCTGAAGGCTGAGATCGACGGCGGCACCATCCAAGGCCGCATCGCGGTGTCGGCGCCTGCCTCCGGCACGGGGTCGCGCGTCGAAGCCGAGCTCAAGGCCGAGCGCCTCGATCTTGATGCGGCCACGGCCTTTGTGCGTTCGGTTGCCGGTCCGCAAGCCAATTGGCCGGAGGAAGCCGCGGTGTCGCTCGATATCGGCGACGCGCTCTCAGCAGGCCAGGAGCTCAAGCCATTTGCGGCCAAGTTCGGCTACAACCCGAAGACACTGTCGCTGGGGCAATTGAAATTCGGCCAGCCGGGCGGCGCGATGGTCGAGGGCACCGGCAGTTTCGATCGCACTGACGCCACCGGCCGGCTGACATTGAGCGCAAACGGAACCTCGCTGAAGCAGATCACGGCGATGGTCGCGCCAATTGCTCCGAGCTTTGCATCGCGGCTGGATGCGGTCGCGACAGCGCCGGGACCGGCACGCCTGAAGCTGCAGCTTGATATCGGCAAGAATGCCGCCAAGACCAATCTCGCCGATGCGCATGCGGCACTCGAGATAAACGCACCGCAACTCAGCGGTATGGCGAGCGTCACCGCCAAGCCGGAATCGGCGACGCTGCGCTCGCTCGATCTCAACGCACTCGGCCGTGCCGAGGTGAATATCGAATCCAAGCTCTCGGCCGAGCGCGGCGATGTGCTGCTCGCGCTGCTGGGCCTTGATCATGTCATCGCGGCCGGCGATGGCGGCATGCAGTTCGAGGGATCGGTGAGCGGCGTCTGGCAGCAGCCGCTGCGGCTCAATGCCAAAATGTGGGGCTCGGGGATCGATGCCGAAGCGCAGGGGACCGCCGAGCCCTGGGCGCAGGCGCCAAAGGCCAGCGTCAATCTGAAGATTCGCAGCGTCAATCTCGCGCCGGTGTTCGGCCTCAAGCCATCCGATCCTGTCGCAGAGAACATCCGGCTGTTCGCGCGCGCCTCGCTTGCCGGCAACAAGCTCGCTCTCGACGACATCGACAGTGTCGCGGCGGGCTCGCGGCTGCGTGGGCGTCTTGCGATCGCGCTCGACGAGGAGCGGGGCGTCGATGGCGAGGTCGGGCTCGATTCGCTCGATCTTGCGCCGGCCTTTGCGCTCGCGATCGGCGCGGGCGGCCATAATCCGGAGGAGCCGCTCGGCGCCGGGCTGATGAAGGGTTGGCACGGCCGCGTCGCGTTCCAGGCACTGCGTGGGGGGTTGCCCGGCGGCGGCGAGCTCCGCCCGGTGAGCGGTGCGATCAAGAGCGACGGCCAGTCGCTGACCTTCGAGCAGCTCAAGGGCAAGATCGGTGGCGGCGAAGCGTCGGCCACCATCGATGCGCGGCCCGATCCGAACGGCATCATCATCAATTCACGGCTCGATTTCTCCGGCGTCGACGGCAGCGCGCTGCGCTATCGCGGACTGAAGATGCCTTCGGGCCGCAGCTCGTTGCAGATGACGCTGATGAGCCGGGGCCGCAGCGTCGCGGCCCTCGCCGGCGCACTGTCGGGCAGCGGCACCATGACGCTGGAATCGGCCAGCATTCCCGGGCTAGACCCGCGGGCCTTCGATGTCGCGATCCACGCCAGCGATGCCGGCCAGCTGACCGACGATGTGCACCTGAAGCAGATCGTCGCGCCCGTCCTGGCGGCAGGTAATCTGCCGGTCGCCTCGGCGCAGATTCCCTTCAACATCCGCGACGGCAGGCTGCGCATCGATGCGACCACGCTCGATGCCGGCACTGCCCATGTCATCGTTTCCGGCGGCTACGACATGCCGGCCGACCAGGCCGACCTTCGCTTGAGCCTCTCCGCCAATTCGATCGGCTCGGCCACCAGCCGCCCGGAAATCCAGATCTTTGCCGCTGGAACGCCGGACGCGCTGAACCCGATGCTCGACGTCACCTCGCTGTCGTCATGGCTTGCGGTGCGCGTCATCGACCGCGAGACCCGCCGGCTCGATGCCATCGAGCGCGGCGAAGCGCCGCTGGCCGAGCCGTCCGCCATTCCGCCTTCGACCTTGCCGCCTTCGACCGCAGCCTTGCCGTCCACGGCAGCACCCGAAGTGCCGTTGTCCGGCCGTGATCCACGACGCTTGGCGCCTAAAGCAGTCGTCGCCCCGCCGCGTCCGCCGGCGGCCGCGCCGCCCGTGATGAGCCAACAGGCCGCGCCGCTGCCGCCTGCGATTGAGGTCCGGCCGGCTCCAGGTCCTGCGCCTGTGAGGCCAAGGCCATCGCCGCGTCCGCCGATGGTGCTGACGCCACCGGTGCAGCAGCCGTGACGGCGTACTATAGCGCGATGAGATTAGGTTGAATCGTCATCGCGCTTTAGCTTCTTGTTTGGGCATGATCTCCGCGCAAACGCTACGCATTTGTCGCAGGGAAAACCGCTTCACACTTTTCCGGATCATGCCTTAGACCGTCTGAAGCGCGAGCTCCGGCGCCGGCACGCCGCGCTGGTAGTAAAGGAGGTCGAGCGGCGGCGGCTCCTCACCGGTCACGATCGAGCAGCAGGCATGGGCGTGGCCGCGATGGTGGGTCTGGTGATTGAACAGATGCAGCAGAATGTCCTTGAGCGCCTGCTGTTGCGGCGCGCCCGACATGGTCCGGTAGGAGAAGGGAGCGGCGAGCTCGGCGTCGTTATATCCGTTGATCACGCGGATCAGCCGGGCATCCTCCGCCATCCGCGCTCGGGCGAGCTCGTGGCGATCCTCGAACAGGATGGCGTCAAGCTGCTTGGGGTGATCGCCTTCGCCGGTCAACCGCTTCAGCCAGACCCGGTCGGTGAGCAGGAGATGATTGAGCGTGCCGTGCAGGCTGCCGAAGAACACGCCGGTCGAGCGACGGTAAGGCTCCTCCGGCATGGCCAGCGCCGCGGCGTAGATGCGGCGGTTGGCCCAGTGATTGTAGTCGGCAAGCAGCCGAAAATTCTCGATGCTCATCGCAGTCATCCCTGATCAAGCGATGCCATCCTAGCTTGATCCGACGGCTCCATTGGTGAGATTATCTCACCAATCGGAGCCATGATGGCAATGTCCGCTACCCCCTCGGCGCGCGCCATGTCGGCGTTATCGTACCTCGCAAACCTCGGCAGCCTGACCGAGGCGGCCGAGCAGCTCGGCGTGACGCGCTCGGCGCTCTCGCACCGGATCGCCGAGCTGGAGAAAGGCCTCGGCGTCGCGCTGGTGCGCAAGGCCGGGCGCAAGCTCGTGCTCACCGAAGAGGGCGAGCGGCTGCTCGCCAGCGTCGGCGACGCGCTGGAGCGGATCGAGGCCGCGGTAAAGCCGTTCCGGCGCGACCGCGGCGAGATCCGGCTCTCGACGGTGACGACCTTTGCCTCGCATTGGCTGATCCCGCGGCTCGCCGATTTCCAGGCGCGGCATCCGCGCATCGAAGTCACGATCTCGACCACGACTCGCGCCGTCGATCTCGGCCGCGAAGACGTCGATGCTGCCATTCGGCATGGCCGCGGCACCTGGAAGGGGCTGACCTCGACGCTGCTGTTCAAGGAAACGCTGATGCCGATCGCTGCTTCCTCGGTCGCAGCGCGCCTCCGCCCGCGACAGGGGGCCCCGTTGATCCGGGCGCGCTCGCGCTTCATGGATTGGTCGCGCTGGCAGAAGTCCGCTTCTGCCTTTCCGGGAAAGGCGAAGTGGCTGACGGTGGAGACGCGCGCCCAGGCGCTCGATGCTGCAATCGCCGGGGCCGGCATTACGCTGATGGACATGGCCTATATCGGTCCGCATGTCAGCGCGGGCCGGCTGGAGCTATTGGCCGAACGGCCGCTGCAATCGTTAACCGGCTATTACTTCGTGCATCCGCGGCGCACGAAAAATATTCACCTGCTGACGCAGTTTCGCGATTGGGCGGTCAAGGCGGCAGCGCCATTCCGGGACGCGGAGCGTTAGCCTGCTCCCCGTCATGATTGTCCTGTCATGACTGGATTCGGCGGCATTTTAGCGAATTTTTAATAACAAACTTGTCAGCGGACTTTACGGAAAACTCGCGCCTTTCGCGTATCTACGGAACCAAACGCCGCGCTCCAGGAGCGCGCCCGACGTCCGAAGGTTTGGCATGACCATGACAAGAACACATCTGCAGGAACTTGACGAGGCCATCTCGCGCGGAACGCCGGAGAGCCGCGTGCGCGCGCTTTGGCACGCGACCGATCTCCTGATCGCGGGCAGCTACAGCGAGGAGGAGATCGAGACTTTCGGCAGGGTCATCGAGCGCCTGGCGGACGAGATCGAGGTCGAGGTTCGCGCCTGGCTGTCGGTACGGCTTTCGCATTTCGACGAGGCGCCCATCAACGTCATCCGCAAGCTCGCCTTTGACGATGCGATCGAGGTCGCTGGTCCCGTGCTGGAGGAATCGGTGCGGCTCGATGATGAAACGCTGATCGCCAATGTGCGCTCCAAGAGCCAGTCACACATGCTGGCGATTTCACGGCGAACCTCGCTTGGCGAAGACGTCACTGATGTGCTGGTCGCCCGCGGCAACCGTACGGTCGTCAACTCTGTCGCCGCCAATAGCGGCGCGCGCTTCTCCGGTTCGAGCTTGCTGCACATGGTGAAGCGTGCGGAGGGTGACTCGATCCTCGCCGAGCGCCTCGGCCTGCGCAAGGACATCCCGCGCAACCTGTTCCAGCAGCTCATTGCCAAGGCCTCCAACGACGTGAGAAAGCGGCTGGCGAGCGAACGTCCGGAGATGATGAACGAGATCGCAACGTCTGTCGTGGATGTCGCCGGAGATTTGCAATCGAAATTCGGCCCGGTATCCCGGAGCTATTTTGTCGCCAAGCGTGTCGTCACCGCGCAGCATCGCCAGGGTCGCCTGACCGAAGACAGCATCGCCAGCTACGCGATGGCCCACAAGCTCGAGGAGGTCACGATCGGGCTGTCGCTGCTTTGCGCGCTACCGGTCGACGTGATCGAGCGGGCTGTTGGATCGCAACCGGCAGACGCCGCTGATCCTGGCCAAGGCGCTCGGCTTCTCCTGGAACACCACCATGGCGCTGCTGTTTCTCGGCGCCAAGGATCATCGCATCTCGGCACGCGACTTCAGCGACCTGGAGCGTGAGTTCAACCGCCTCAATGTCGAATCCTCGCGCAGCGTTCTTGAATTCTACCAGTCGCGTAAGAATATCGGCCTGTCCGATTTCGCTCCGTCCCGCGAAGCTAGCGCCGCGCCCAACTGAAATCGAATTTCCTAAAGCGCCATGAGATTTGCTTGAAACATCATCGCGCTTTAGTTCTTTGATCGAGCAAGATCTCCGCGCAAACGCTACGCGTTTGTCGCAGCGAAAACCGCCGCACACTTTTCCGGATCATGCTCTAGCCTGCGCCCAGCGCGACCGCGATGTTGTAAGTGGCGAGGCTCGCGAGATAGGCGAGCGTCAGCATGTAGGCGAAGGTCAGCGCCATGTATTTCCAGCTTCCGGTCTCGCGGCGGATTACCGCGAGCGTGGAGGCGCATTGCGGGGCGAAGATGTACCAGGCGAGCAGCGACAGCGCGGTCGCAAGGCTCCATTTGCTGGCGAGCACCTGTCCGATCTGCTCAGCGGCTTCCTTGCCACCCTCGATCGCATAGACTGTGCCGAGCGCCGCGACGGCGACCTCGCGCGCGGCCATGCCCGGGATCAGCGCGACCGCGATCTGCCAGTTGAAGCCGACGGGCAGCAGCAGCGGTTCGACCGCCTTGCCGATGATGGCGGCGAGGCTGTAGTTGATCGCGGGGCCCTCGGCGCCCGCGGGCGGCTGCGGGAATGACGCCAGGAACCAGATCAGCACCATCATCGAGAAGATCGTGGTGCCGGCCCGCTGCAGGAACATCTTGGCGCGATTATAGATGCCGATCGCGATCGAGCGCGCGCGGGGCATCTTGTAGTCCGGCAATTCCAGCATGAAGGGTGCGGGCTGGTAGTCGCGCCACATGAAGAACTTGATGACGAAGGAGACGCCGAGCGCGCTGGCGATGCCGGTCGCATAGAGGCCGAACATCACGAGCCCCTGCAGATTGACCCAGCCCCAGACCAGTTTTGGCGGAATGAACGCCGAGATGATCAGGGTGTAGACAGGAATGCGCGCGGAGCATGTCATCAGCGGCGCGATCAGGATCGTGGTCAGGCGGTCGCGCCGGTTGTCGATCACGCGCGTTGCCATGATGCCGGGGATGGCGCAGGCAAAGCTCGACAGCAGCGGAATAAAGGCGCGGCCATGCAGCCCGGCGCCGCCCATGATGCGGTCCATCAGGAACGCGGCGCGCGCCATGTAGCCGAAATCTTCCAGCAGCAGGATGAACAGGAAGATAATGATGATCTGCGGCAGGAATACGATGACGCTGCCGACGCCGCTGATCACGCCGTTCTGCAGGAAGCTCTGCAACAGGCCCGCGGGCAGCGTGTCGTGCACGAATTGGCCGAGCGCATCGAACGCGGTGGACAATAGCTCCATCAAGGGCTGCGCCCAGGCAAACACCGCCTGGAACATCACGAACAGGATCAGGAACAGGATCGCGAGGCCCCCGATGGGGTGCAGCACCACCGAATCGATGCGCGCGGTCCAGGTGTCCGGCCGCGCCGGCAGGCTGACGCTGGCGGCGATGATGCGGTCGGCCTCGCGTTGGGTCGCGCGCAATTCCGCTACCGAGAGCGGCTGCCAGAGATTTTCACGCGGCTTGACCGGCGCCTGCGCCAGCAATTCGTCGGTGAGGCGCAAGAGATCGGCGGTGCCGCCCTTGCGCACGGCGATCGAGGTGACGACCGGCACGCCGAGCGCTTCGGAGAATTTTGCCACGTCGACCGTCACGCCGCGTCGTGTCGCGATATCGAACATGTTGAGCACCAGCGCGATCGGCCGTCCCGTGCTCTTCAATTCGAGCAGCAGGCGGATGGTCAGCCGCAGATTGGTGGAGTCGGCGACGCACAGCACGAGATCGGGCAGGGCCTCGCCCTTGGTGCGACCGAGCACCATGTCGCGGGTGATCTCCTCGTCGGGGCTGCGGCCGCGCAGCGAATAGGTGCCGGGCAGGTCGACCAGGGACACCTGCCGCCCCTGCGGCGTGACAAAGGAGCCTTCCTTGCGCTCGACGGTGACGCCGGGATAGTTCGCGACCTTCTGCTTGCTGCCGGTCAGCGCGTTGAACAGCGAGGTCTTGCCGCTGTTCGGCGTGCCCACCAGGGCGAGATGAATCAGAGGGGCTTCCATGTCGATATCCGGTCGCCTCAGGCGACGATGATCGCCATCGCTTCGCGCCGGCGAATCGCGATGGTGATGTTCTGGACGCGAACCGCGATCGGATCGCCGCCGACGATGCCTTCGTGCAGCACCTCGACGTGGGCACCCTCGACAAAGCCAAGCTCGATCAGCCGGCTCTCGAGCTCGACATCGCCCAGCGCCGAGCCGGCATCGCCCGCGGCCAGATGCTGGATTACGCCGGCATAGCCGCGCTTGGCCAGTCCCAGCGGCAATTGCTGCTTCGTCTCGATTTGTTCGCTCATATGCCTAAGTTTCAATCGCGGCGCGTCAGGTCAAGCGCAGGCGGAGCCATGCGCCGCACCTTAGAGGGATTTTAAAGACGGCCGTTTTCTTCCCCAAGTTCTGCCCCAAGCCGCGCCAATCGTTGCCTCGCATTTTCACAGTCAGGTGAGCGTCAAGCAGGACCAGGAATGCCGTCTGTGATGAGGGGTTGTTAGGGCAGCTGGCGGTGTTGCAGATAGCGCGCAGGAGGGAAACATGAACAGAACGGCCATCAAGCTAACCTCGCTCACACTTTTCGTCGGAGCGCAACTCGGGACCCCCACGCTGCCGGTTTTCGCCGCGTCAGGTCTTGATCCCGGCCAGCCCGACCCGATGCGGCCGTCGTCATCCTACTCGCAGCCGTCGCAGCCACAGCAGCAGACCAAATCCCCAACCACTGGCGCGACCCATCGGACCAAGAAGGCTGCCAAGCAATCCTTCCTCGACGATCCTGCTTTCATTCAGGGCTATCACACGGCCTTCACGTCGATCTATGACCACCACGACTACGCGACCGCCATCGATCAGCTCAAGACGCTCGGCCATGACGACTACGCCAATGTCGCCAACCTGATCGGCTATTCCTATCGCAAGCTCGGCGACTACAAGCTCTCCCAGGTCTGGTATGAGCGAGCGCTCAAGGATGATCCGAACCACGTCCTGACCTGGAACTATTACGGCTTCTGGCAGATCGAGCAGGGCAATCGCGAGCAGGCGGAATATCATTTGAGCCGCATCGCCGAGATCTGCGGCACCGACTGCACCGAATATCGCACGTTGGCTGCCGCGCTCGAGCAGCCGCCGGGCACCGGCCTCGTCTATTGAGGTTCGCGAAAGCGGAAATGCAAAAGGCGCGCTGCTCTCAGGCCGCGCGCCTTTGTCATGTTGGCAGCCCCGAGCCGACAGTTCCCTCGCGTTTTCACAGTCAGGTGAGCGCGAGGCGCAGTCAGGAATGCCGCCTGTGAAGAGGGGTTCTTAGAAGCAGCTGGCGGTACCGCCGATAGCGGAGGAAGACATGAACAGAACGGCCATCAAACTAACCTGGCTCACACTTTTCGTTGGAGCGCAGCTCGCTGGCCCGCTCATGCCTGCCCTCGCCGACGGAGGCGGCGACATGCACCCATCGTCGACCAATTCGCAGCCGTCGTCGCAACAGCAGCAGCCCAAGTCGTCTACGACCGGCGCGACCCATCGGACCAAGAAGGCGGCCAAGCAATCCTTCCTCGACGATCCCGCGTTCATCCAAGGCTATCACACGGCCTATACGTCGATCTATGATCGCCACGACTACACGTCCGCCATCGATCAGCTCAAGGCGCTCGGCCATGATGACTACGCCAATGTCGCCAACCTGATCGGCTATTCCTATCGTAAGCTCGGCGACTACGAGCTCTCCCAGGTCTGGTACGAGCGCGCGCTCAAGGATGATCCGAACCACGTCCTGACCTGGAACTATTATGGCTTCTGGCAGATCGAGCAAGGCAATCGCGAGCAGGCGGAATATCATTTGAGCCGCATCGCCGAGATCTGCGGCACCGACTGCCATGAATATCGTACGCTGGCTGCCGCGCTCGAGCAGCCGCCGGGCACCGGCCTCGTTTATTGAGGCGGGCTAAACGAAAACAAGAAGGCGCACTGCTTTCACACAGCGCGCCGATCTCGCGTGCGTTGCCTTAAGGCGGAGCTAGGCTTGCTGCTTTTCCTGCGCGGGGGCCATGGCGCGGCTCTTGAAGTAATCCAGCACGAACAGCCGGATCGCCGACGAGAGATTGCCTTGCTGGCGGTTGCCGTCGATCTCGCCGACGAGCTCCGACAGCGTCATGTTGCGGAGACCGGAGATCTCCTTCATGCCGTTCCAGAAGGCTTCTTCGAGGCTGACGCTGGTCTTGTGACCGGCGACGACGATGGAACGTTTAACGACAGGCGATTTCATGATGCGCCCCCGTCATCGATGCGATGTTGATCCAGTAATTTGTCTGCGCACTCGGTACGGCGTTCATCGGTGGCACGTTCGGACTTCGTGCGTCCGAACCGCGCGCGATTGGCTTCAGCCTCTCGCGCCGATTGCTCGCGTGCGTTGCGCTTCTTGAATCGCTTCAGATTGACTACTTCTCCCATAACCATCCCTCATGCAGCTGGTTTGGAGAAAGCGGTCGTTTTGGAAAAGAATGTGTGCGGCGCAAAGCCAATACGCGCACCGGCCAGCCCGGTCATCATCGTCAGAAAGTCCTTAGTAATTGCCGCGTGGCAGCATCAAAAAATATGTTTCGCTATGCGAAAACCAATATTTGGTGCTGTACCACAGCGGCTGATAAAGTCGGTAGCCAAATAGTCTCAGTGTCTAGACGGTATGATTTATCGTTATATCGCTTAGCCGTAAATGAATTCGCGATCCGTACTATACCGGGGAACCGGCGCCCTTATCCAGGGTGTGTCATTTTGTCAGGCTGAACCAGCCGGTCGAATTCCTCCGCCGATACAAACCCGAGCCGTACCGCTTCTTCCTTCAATGTTGTGCCATGCGCATGGGCCGTTTTGGCGACTTTTGCGGCGTTATCATAGCCGATTTTCGGCGCGAGCGCGGTGACCAGCATCAATGAGCGCTCCATCAGTTCATGAATGCGCTTCTCGTCGGCCCGTATTCCCTCGATGCAATGCTCCCTGAACGAGCGTGCTGCGTCGCTGAGCAATTGGATGGAATGTATCATACAATATGCCAAAACCGGCTTATACACGTTGAGCTCGAAATGCCCCTGGCTGCCGGCCACCGTGATGGCGGTGTGATTGCCGAACACCTGGCAGCAGACCATCGTCATCGCTTCGCACTGGGTCGGGTTCACCTTGCCCGGCATGATCGACGAGCCCGGCTCGTTCTCGGGCAGGATCAATTCGCCCAGACCTGAACGGGGACCTGAGCCCAGGAAGCGGATGTCGTTGGCGATCTTGAACAGGCCGGTCGCCACCGAATTGACGGCGCCATGGGCGAACACATAGGCGTCGTTGGAAGCGAGCGCCTCGAACTTGTTGTGTGCAGTTGTGAACGGAAGCTTGGTGATGTCAGCGACGTGCCTGGCAAAGGTCGCGGCGAATTCCGGCCTGGAGTTGAGGCCGGTGCCGACCGCCGTGCCGCCCTGGGCCAGCGGATAAAGCTCGTGCAGCGCCATCTTCAGCCGGCCAATGCCGCTCTCGATTTGCGCGGCATAACCGGAAAACTCCTGTCCCAGGGTCAGCGGCGTCGCGTCCTGGGTGTGGGTGCGGCCGATCTTCACGATGCGAGCGAAAGCATTCTCCTTCTCGCGCAGCGCGCCGAGCAGCTCGGTCAGCGCGGGAATGAGATTGGAGGTGATGGCGATCGCCGCCGCGATGTGCATCGCCGTCGGAAACGAATCGTTCGACGACTGGCTCATATTGACCTGGTCGTTGGGATGCACCGGCTTCTTGGCGCCGAGCTCGCCGCCGAGGAGCTGATTGGCGCGGTTGGCGATGACCTCGTTGAGGTTCATGTTGGTCTGCGTGCCCGAGCCGGTCTGCCACACCACCAGCGGGAAGTGATCGTCGAGCTTGCCCTCGATCACCTCGCGCGCGGCGCGGCTGATGGCGTCAGTGCGGCGTTCATCGAGCAGCCCCAGCTCGAGATTGGCCGCCGCCGCGGCGAGCTTGACGATGCCGAGTGCATGCACGATCTCGATCGGCATGCGGTCGCCCCCGATGCGGAAATTCTGCCGCGAGCGTTCGGTTTGCGCGCCCCAATAGCGGTCGGCAGGGACCTCGATTGGCCCGAAGCTATCGGTTTCGGTGCGGGTGGTGGTGGTTGGGCTGGCCATGAAGATGTCCGTAAGCTTGCTGTAAGCGCGATGCGAACAGCCGACATATTCATTCTAGCGCGAGGCGGCAGGCGGTCGCGTTCTATTTCTGGCGCCTGCTATTTCTTGCGGAAACGGTCCAGCCGTACGACCTCGGCGCCTTCGCCCGGCTTCGCCGGCTCTTCTTCGGCCGGCTCGGCGTTCTCAGCAGCGGGAGCGGCCGCCGGCACCGCCAGCGCCGAGGGCGCAGGAGCCGCCGGCAGGTTGGTCGACGTCTCGCCCGCGCCTTCGGTCGGCTCGAACTGCAAGCCGAACTGCACCGAGGGATCGAAGAAGCTCTTGATCGCGCTGAAGGGCACTCCCAGCCGCTCGGGAATGCCGCCGAACGACAGTCCGACCTCGAAGCGATCCTCGCTCACCTCCAGGTCCCAGAACTGGTGTTGCAGGATGACCGTCATCTCGTCTGGATATTGCGCGAGCAGGCGCGGCGAGAGTTTTACGCCCTCGGCCTTGGACATGAAGGTGATGAAGAAATGATGCTCGCCGGGCAGCCCA
>Ga0210396_10001908_pt1 | contig 21648 bp, 20 predicted proteins | sample IncBWH17OmetaG_FD_155466 | JGI IMG/M metagenome (GOLD analysis project Ga0210396, IMG submission 155466) | Forest soil microbial communities from Barre Woods Harvard Forest LTER site, Petersham, Massachusetts, United States - Inc-BW-H-17-O ... | reverse complement strand
CTTCCCAATACCGTGCGCTACCGGTTGCGTCGAATCGAGAAACGCACTGGTCGGTCGCTGTCCCGGCCCCGGGATGTAGCCGAATTATGTTTGGTCTTTGAGGTGCAGCGGCGTCTCATGTAACCGCAGGCTCACCACGGGGACGGGACGCCCGCGCGGATTCTGGCGACCTCGGCGCGGGCGAAGCGCACCCGGTCGGTGTCGGCGCCGCGGGCTGCAGCCAGCTCGTCGCCGAGGGCGTACGCGGCATTGAGGACGTAGCGGGCGCGCTTGCGTTCGTGACCTTTGCGAGCGGCCTTACGATAAGCCTTGCGGGCCTTGCGGTTACCGGCGATCGCGTCGAGTTCGGCCGGGGTGATGACGTTGCGGGCTTCCTCAGGGGCCATCACGTCGCGGACGAAATCCCGTTCCCGATGCACGGTCGACTTGTACACCTGCACAAAGATCGCCAGCGCTACCACGATCACCCCGATGAGCAGCCCGATCAGCTTCAGTGCGCTCGGTCCGGCGATGGCGCCCAACGAGTCCCATGTCCCGTGCAGCAGCATCGGTATCGCGACCAGCAGCAAACCCCGTCCCACCTTGCGCGGTTCAGCGGGCCGGCCAAGCAGGTAGACCAGCCCGGCGCAGAAGATCGCGCTGTACAAAATGTGCGCAGCGACCCCGCTCACCATTCGCAGAACGATGGTGCCTATCGACGCCCCGATCTGATTCGCGCCGAACTGGCTACCGGCCGATGTCAGTGCGTAGGTAATGTCCTCGATGATCTGAAATCCCAGGCCGATGAACGCGCCCATGATGAACCCGTCGAACGCGGTACGTATTTGCCGTGGTGCCATCGCGATGAGCAGCAGCAGGCCCGACCCCTTCGCCCATTCTTCGGTGAACGGGGCCGCCAGCCCCGCACCCCAATTCAGCGCCCACACCTGGCCGAAGGTCTTCGAATAAAGAGCGAGGATCGCGTCGTTTGCATTTGCGGCCATCGCCCCGGTCGCGGCGAAGCCGCCCCACACAAAAGCGACAACCATGAGTTTGGCGGGGAGCTTGGCGTAGTGGTCGATGTGCGCGGTGAACCACCAAAACAGCGCGGCGTAGATGGCGAACGACGTGACCGCCAGGCCTATCGCGTCGCCGTAGGCGTCGTACTTACGGGCGAGCGTGGAGACGAAGCCCAAGAAGCCCATCCCCACCAGCAGCAGATACCCCCAGAAGGCGAAGTTGCGTGGCTGGTAGAAGCTGAACCGTCGTCCCCAGCCGGAGAGGTCGAGCGCGATGTCGCGTGCGCGATCAAGGTCGGCAAGCGTCGTCGCTGGCGTCACTGTCACCGCTTCCCCTCTCCGGTTTGGCTGATGCTGTCGATCATCCGCAACACCGTGGCCGTGGACTGCGAGCCGGCGTCAGACGGTCCGGTTGCCACGGCTTCGACTCCGCGAGTCCCGAATACGAAGGCGGCGATGACGCCGGCGGTGTGGGGTCCTGTGACCCGTGCAGACGCGCCGAGCTTGCCCTGCTCGGTGACGACGGTCGTCGGCGCACCGGTCACACGGACGCCGCGACCGCGATTGAGGGCTTCGGAGGTTGTCTCGATCTGGTCGAGTAGTTGGCGGGCGTCGCCGTGGAATTGTCCGGTGCGCACAGTGAATTTCATGGCGCCGTCCTCGACGGTCGCGGTCGCGGGATACTCGCCGGACAACGGGGCGTGGCCGGCGCGAAGGCCGGACGTGATGCCCCAGCCAGCCTCCGGCACGAACGTCACGTTGCCTTCGAGCTGCAAGACATCGCCGGCTGTGACGATGTCGTGGTAGGGCACGGTCGCGTCGATGACCGGCAACACCACCGACATCAGGATGGCCAGAGCGAACACCGCCAGCGTCGGGCGGATGGTGCGCCGATCCAGGCCAAACCATCGCTCGTCGGCGGGCACGAAGCGTTCGTCGGGTTCGAATCTCGGTTGCGCGGCCGCGGAGGCCATATCCGTCTGAGGATCCGGCATATCCTGCGGCCCCAATCTTTCTAACAGCCTGCTACCAGCCTGCTACCGGCTGCGGCGTCGTCTGAGTGGCATCGGGGTTCGAGAGTAACGACGCCGGGAACACTCGACATCTAAATTGGCGACATCCGCGTCTTTGGCGTGGCCAGGACTGTTACGTCCTAGGCTGCGGAGCATGGCTATCGACCGGTTTGGGCTTGTCGTGGGCGGCATCCGACTTGCCTCGGGCATCTCGTTTCTCGTCGACCCCCTCCGGGCGAACCGGTTCTGGGGCGATCCCGACGAGCCGTCGCCGACGGCGCGACTTCTGTTGCGGTCGATGGGCTACCGCGATGCCTTGATCGGTGGGCTGCTCGCCACAGCTGCGCTGCGTGGCAGAAACACGCGCGGCTGGTTCCTCGCGTCCGCCGGCGCCGATGCGTCCGATTTGCTCGGCGGGATGAGCGTCCATCACGAGATGAAGCGCTCACAGCAGCTGATCGGGTTGGGTGGCGCTGCCGTCGGCATTGTGACCGGGCTTTGGGGTATGGCGCGTCGGACGCCGGAACAAGCAGCTGGAGATCGCGGTTGAGCTAGTCATCCGCGGATGCCGCGGCAGCTTATAGGCGACTGCGATGGGAGCGAGCGTGCGTATCGGTGTGCTGACTTTCGTGACCGACGAGGGCATTGGTCCGGTTGAGCTGGGCGTCGGACTAGAGGAACGTGGGTTTGAGTCGTTGTTTCTCGCCGAACACTCGCATATCCCGGTAGATGCGCAGACGCCTTATCCACTCGGCGGGCCGACTCCACGGAAGTACTACCGGACTCTCGATCCATTCGTGGCGTTGACGGCTGCGGCGGTCGCGACCAACAAGCTCGTTGTGGGTACTGGCATCGCGCTGATTTCACAGCGCGATCCGATCCTGACTGCCAAAGAGGTCACCTCACTCGATCTGATCTCCAACGGACGTTTTCGGTTCGGTGTGGGAGTCGGTTGGCTGCGCGAAGAGATCGCCAACCACGGCGTCGATCCCGCGGTGCGCGGACGGTTGGTGGACGAACGACTCCGCGCGATGGCCGAGATCTGGACCCACGAGAAGGCGGAATTCCATGGGGAATTCGTTAACTTCGATCCTATATACAGTTGGCCCAAGCCGGCGACGCAGCCGTACCCGCCGCTGTATATCGGCGGCGGGTCGGCGAATTATCGGCGGATCGCCAGGCTGGGTGCAGGCTGGCTCTCAATGAGCCCATCAGCGGATGCTCTGGCGGGTCAGCTCGAGGAACTGCGCGCGGTCGCTGGCCACGACGTGCCGGTGATCAACGTCCACATGGGGGAACCAAAGGCCAAGGATCTTCAACGCTACGGTGATCTCAAGGTCGATCACGTTTTGGTTGAACTGCCGACCGAGCCACGCGACCAGACACTTCGACGTCTCGATAACTTGCAGACCGAGTTCGCGCAACTGGGTTAGCGAAGGTTGTTTCGCCTGGCTACTTTGACAAGACCTCGGCATGTCGCGAGAGCTTAGTAATCTTCGCTGCATAAGCGCTGTTAAGTGACATACCTGACCGTCACGCGGCCCCTTGCGCGCGACCGCTGCCCGGTGCGCTCACTCAGGACTCAGGTCAGAACGTGTTGGTCAAAAACAGTTGCAGAGACTCGAATACGCTCTCGAACAGTCCGCTGCTGCCGATTCCGTTGTCAATTGCACCGATAAACGCGTCAAAGCTATTGATGTTGTCGGAGATATCGACGAGTGTGAGGTCGCCGTTGGTCGACGTGGTCGCGTCAGCGATTTGCGTTGGTGTCAACCCCAGGTAATCCGCGTGCGTGGTGAATAGGTTCACCAGCGGGTCCAGCAGACCTCCGGCCGTGAAGTCCTGTTGGAAGTCGGCGACCCCATCGCCGTCCAGCGTGTAGATGGTCGCCGGGTAGAGATCGTCCGGCGTCAAGTTGCCCAGGACGCCGTCATTGCCGGAATCGGTGAGAAGGGTGTTCGTCAGGCTCGAGCCGAGTAGCGAGTCGAGGTCTGGTTCCAGGTTGGGCCATATGCCGCCCGGGAGGGAGGGGTCGCCGATGAACACGAAGTGCAGATCGGCGCTGGGGATGCCGGCTTCTTCGAGTTGGGTCATGGCGATCGACTCGGCGGTGGCGCCCTGCGAGTATCCGAAGATCGTCAGCGGGTCCTCGGCGCTGAAAGCACCTGGATTCGCGTTGAATTCGTTCTCCACGGCGAGGGTGACGTCGTCCGCGGCTGTGAGACTACTCGGGCCCTGTTGGATCAGTTCGGGCGTCGTCAGCACCTGCAAAGGCGCGGCGCACGGGTCGGTCCCGACCATGTCGCAGACCGTCGAGGCGGTCGCGCCATCGTCGAAACCCAGCGGATGCAGATACAGATCCTCGGCGGCCTGCGCGAAAGCGGTCGACGGCGTCGACTCGAAGGTTCCGCCGAGGATGATCGCCGTATCGCTCCCAGCCAGCGGGTCGTCCGCATCGGCGTGGGCGGCTTGGAGACTCGCCGCGCTAGCCGCGCCAACGAACATGCCGACGATGGCAACTTTCGCGAGCATCTTCGATCCGTTCACCGCTGCACTTCCCTTGCCTCTTGCTGGCGCATGGTCTGCGTCTTCAAATGTTCTTATCTGAAGTACAGCCTGGGTTCAAGGAATGCGGATGTAAGCGGACGATTACCGGGTCTCACCCCGTGCCGCCCACGCCTCCACGGCGCGGGCCGCCACTCAAGCCTGAACGGCGATCCAGACTTTCCAGATACGTCGCAACTGCCTGTCCGCGGTTGGCTACGCCGAATTTTTGCAGGATCCGTTTCACATGCGACTTTACGGTCTCCTCCGACAGGAAGATCGTCGTCGCGATCTCTCGGTTGGTGGCGCCTTTGGTCATTAGTTGCAGAACCTCATACTCGCGTCGGGTCAGCTCGGAGACCACCTCGCTGCGACTCTGCCACGGCGCGATCGGGGCTTGCTGATCGGATTCCAGCAGCGGAATATCGCCAGCCACGCCACCCAGGAGGCCGCTTGCCGATCGAGCGAGCTGCTCCGCGACCCTTTGCTGGAATTGCAATTGTTCGATCAGCATCGCCCGTTCGACGATCTGTCCCAATGAGTCGGCGAAGGCGGCGAGGACATCACGATCGACCTCGTCAACAGGACGGCCGCTGAAATAAGCATCGCCATGTATGGTCGCGACGACCTGGCCATAGGCGATCACCGGAGCGCCGACGTAATTTTCGGCCTGCATCTTTTGCACGATCGGCTGAAACGCGTTGGGGTCATTGAGGGCATCGGTAACGATCGCCGGGGAACGGCGCCGAATGATGAGCGTCTCGGGACGTTGCGGTACCAGATCGTATTTAGTGCTGGCCGACAGGGCCTGGCAGTCCCGTGCCCATTCGGAGTGGTCGGCGAAAACGGTTGCGGCGGCATGCAGCACGCCACCCTCACGCTGGAACACCATCCCGCGCTCGAGCCCGGGCAGCTCGCAAATCGTGGCGGCCGCGCGTTCGAGCAGCACCCTGACGCCTGCCGTGGGTGACAGCCGCCCGCTTACCTCTTGACCGCTGGTCAGCATGTGCAGCCGCTCCTCGGTGACGGCCTCACGATGGCTGGACCGAATTTCCTGAAGCTCGATGGCTACTTCACACAGCCGTGCCAGCTGCCGCGGATCACCGGAGACCGCGCGGTCACGCATCGCACGAAGCAATTGGCTGTGCAGTTCGTCCGCATAGGCTCCCACCTGAGTCAGGAATCGGTCCTGTTTAGGATCGACGCCGTCGAGCCGGTGCACCGACGCCAAGTTGGCCGCCTTGGTGAACAGGCGTTGGTAGCGACGGACCAATGCCGCGGACGCGGCCTCCCAGCTGTCTCGCATGGGCTTGCCACCGGATGTACCCGAGAGATCAACCGGCATCGCTTCTCCTCGAAGTGAGCACGGCAAGGTGTTCCGGCGGCCGCCCGCTGGCAGGCACCGTCGAGGTAGGCCGATCGACATCGACGTCGGCACGGATCAACGCCGCCGCCCGGCGCAAAAGCTCGTCGAGGCGACGCCGCTGCCGCACCGCGCCAATTCGCGCGGGCGCTGACAATTCCGCGCACATTGTGGGCATCATTATGGACCTCCTCGGCCCATTAGCCGGTGGAATGGGTCGTACCGTCGTCTAGCGTCGAGCTCCGCCCGCCCGGGACGCTTCGCACCGTGGGCGCAAATATCAAGCGGCCGAAGCCCATAGGTTCAGTCCGGCCGTATGCGGGTACGCCATCGCAGCTGCCGGGCTGGCGCGCAGCAACATGTCGGACACGAACGGTATCTTGTTGGTCTCGAGGACCCACAGTAGGTTGTGGCGGCGCCAGGGCCGCAGAGCGCGGCGGATAGCGGTGTCGGGGTTCACTCCACGGATGACCGCTTCTGCCCCGACAACCCCGCCGACGAGACTCATCACCATGCCGTCGGCGTAGATAACCGGAGCGCCACCCGAGTAATGGCGTTTGAGTTCCAGCGTTCCCGGAGCCGAGGGCGCCACGGCGCCCCATGGTGAGGCCGGTACCAGCGCCCGCCCGAGCGTCTCCTCAGGGTCGTCTGGGATCAGGTTCATTGCCTGTCCGACGCCGAACAGCTGCTCGGTCATGATCCGGTGCTCGGCCTCTTTGTTGTATGCGGCGTCGCGGTCGACGACGCGGACATAAATCCCGTACCAGCTGGACCGCGGTGACATCGGGTCGCGGAAGGGAGTGAAGTACCCCACGTCGATCGTTCCCGCGCGTCGCACAGCAGGCGCAAAAGCGGTCTGGGCTTCCAGCGGGTAGCTCACGCCGCCTTCGGGCGCGATGAACGGGGCCTGCACCCCTAACACCATCCGTTTCGGCGGCTTGGCCTCACCGCCGATCAGTGTGGGCACGGTGGTGGCGTTGACGAGCAGTGGATGCCGTCCCGCGCTGAAGCTGCGCAGGTGTGACGCGGATTCGACTCGCTCGTCGACGAACTCGATGGGCAACTTGGAAGCCAGCTCACGCATACCGGCAACAACCCTGCTGTTTCGCAGACCATAGGAGATCGGCCGCTCGGCGGCCAATGCATTCTGCCAATGCCCCCGTTTGGTGAATCGCCACGACCGCCCTTGCTGGACGGCCATGGCGGCTGTCTGACGGTAGCTCACCGGCGGTGCGTCGGCGGATCCGGACGTCACCTCGAGGATGTCGTCCAGTGTCGTGTCCAACGCGGCGCTCATGAAGTCGATCCCGCGCCCGCGCAGACTGACACCGTTGATCAGCCGCCGCGATTCGACAACCGGCGGAGCAACGACGGTGACTTTGCCTTCGAATAATGGACTTTGGGCTAGCCAGCCGGCGAACGCCAGAGCGCCGATCCCGTTGCCCGCGACGACCGCCGAATCGTAGGCGCACATGCCACGGCCGGGGATGGCCTTGTCAAGGAAGTCGCGGACTGCGATCCGTCGGGCCAAATCGGGTCCACGCAACGTACCCTCTATCGATTGCATCTTTTTGCCCTCTCGACATCGTTGGCGTCATCGGACTGCGTTCAGCGATAACGCATCTGCGGGATTAATCCTGTTGCGCTGGGAGTGCGAGAGTCAATCGTTGTGTCGACAAACTGACCAGAACGGGTGAGAAAATTCCCCCGGGCCATGCGGGCGGGGCTCTGCCGCGGAACAGGCCGCCGTGACGTGACCCGCGTAGCGAGTGAGTTTCCTACTCCGGAATAGGGATTTCGCCAATCGGCGGCTATCGACGGGACGGCCGGGCAGCCATGCTGACCAAAGGACGTAATCGGGACCACTTTGAAATTTATTGAAGGAGTCGTCATTTCCGGTCACCAGGGTTCCCCGTTTGAGCCTTCACAGCGAGCCGAGGACTATCGGTTGCGACTGCTGGACTTCATGGAAACGCACGTTTATCCGGCCGAGCCGGTCTATGAGGCGCAGATGCGCGAGTCTGGTAACCCTCATCATCACCCGCAGGTCATCGAGGACCTCAAATATGAGGCGCGTCAGCGCAATCTATGGAACTTGTTCCACCCGCACCCACAATTGGGTCCGGGGCTGTCGAATCTGGAGTACGCCCCGCTCGCGGAGATCATGGGGAGAAGTCCGTGGCTGGCGCCCGAAGCCTGCAACTGCAACGCCCCGGACACCGGGAACATGGAAGTGTTCACGCTCTTCGGCACCGACGAGCACAAGCAGCGATGGCTGAAGCCGCTGCTGGATGGGACGATCCGCTCAGCGTTTGCCATGACCGAGCCGGCGGTGGCCAGTTCAGACGCGACCAACATCGAGATGCGTATGGAACGCGATGGTGATGGATATCTTCTAAACGGGCGCAAGTGGTTTGCTTCAAACGCCCTGCATGCTAATTGCCGGGTACTGATTGTGATGGGAAAGACAGATCCGGAGGCTGCGCCGCACCGACAACAGTCAATGGTGGTCGTCCCGATTGGCGCCTCCGGGATCCGGATTGTGCGGAACCTGTCGGTGTTCGGCTATCAGGATCGGGAGGGCCACGCCGAAATCGAGTTTGACAATGTGCGAGTGCCGGCGAGCGATCTACTTAAGGGCGAGGGTGAGGGTTTCGCTATCGGCCAGGCGCGGTTGGGCCCGGGACGTATCCACCACTGCATGCGCGCAATCGGCATGGCCGAACGAGCACTCGAATTGCTATGTCAGCGTGCTGATTCACGGGTTGTCTTCGGGTCCGCACTCAGTGACAGAGCGAACATCGCCGACTGGATCGCCGAGGCCCGCATAGAGATCGAGAAATCGCGACTACTGATTCTCAAGACGGCCTGGCTGATGGACACCGTCGGCAACAAAGAGGCCAGGACCGAGATTGCGGCGATCAAGGTGGACGCCCCGAACATCGCGCTCAATGTTGTTGACCGCGCGATTCAGGTCCACGGCGGTCTGGGTGTCACCGAAGACGTGCCGCTGGCCGGATTCTGGGCACATTTGCGCGCGATGCGGATCGCCGACGGTCCCGACGAGGTTCACAAGCGCACGATCGCCCGCCACGAGCTGCGCAAGCATCGACGCCGCGCTGACGACTCGAAAGGGGTGGCCTGACATGGACGGCATTGATCTGGCCGGCAAGACGGCACTGGTGACTGGGGCCTCCCGCGGCATCGGCCATGCGGCGGCACAGTGCCTGTCGGAACTCGGCGCCAACGTGGTCCTGACGGCCCGAACTCAGGATGCAGTAGATGCCGCCGCCGAAACCATCGGCGGTGCAGTCGGGTTCGCAGCGCACGCCGCTGACGAAGACGCCGCCCGGCGCTGCGTTGACTTCACCCTGGAACGCTTCGGCAGTCTCGACATCCTGGTCAACAATGCCGCAACCAATGCCGCGTATGGCCCACTCGTTGACCAGCACTACGAGGCCTTTCGCAAAACGATTGATCTCAATCTGTGGGCACCGATCCTCTGGTCGTCGCTGGCGGCGCGGACATGGATGAGCGCCCACGGCGGGGCCATCGTGAACACCGCATCGCTGGGCGGACTCACCACCGAGTCCAACTTGGGAATTTACAACGCCAGCAAGGCCGCTCTGATTCATTTCACCAAACAGAGCGCCGTGGAACTCGGACCCACAGTTCGAGTCAACGCGGTCGCACCCGGCGTCGTCCGCACCAAACTTTCCGAGGTGCTATGGCGGGAGCAGGAGCAAACGCTTGCTGATTCGCTGCCCCTGGGACGGATCGGCGAACCCGAAGACATCGGTCGGGCCATCGCGTTTCTTGCTTCCGATGCTGCGGCCTGGATCACTGGTCAAGTCCTGGTGATAGACGGCGGAGCGATTCTATGAGCCCTACGGCCCCGGATCCCGCCGGCGCGGTTAGCGACGCCCATGACTCATCGGGCATGGTGCCGGGGGTGGATCATGCCGGCTTGACGCGCTGGCTGAGCACCGTTTTGCGCGACGCAACACCGCCTCTGGAGTTTCAGCGAATCGGCGTCGGTCAGTCCAACCTGACGTACGTGGTTTCCGATGCTGCACAACGTCGTTGGGTGCTGCGGCGGCCACCTGTAGGTAATCTGCTGCACTCGGCTCACGACGTTCTCCGTGAGGCACGCATCCTCGCTGCCCTCGCACCCACCGAAGTCCCGGTGCCGCGCATCTTCGGCGTCGTGCAAGCGGGCGAAGTCGGTGACGGGCCACTGGTGCTCATGGAATTTGTGGACGGTCTGGTGATCAGTGACGTCGCGGCGTCGCGCACGCTGCCGGCTCGCGCCCGCCACCGCGCCGGCGTCGCCCTGGCCGAGACGCTGGGCCAAATTCACGCGGTGAATCTCGAAGCAGCCCACCTTGCCGATCTCGCCAGCCATTCGCCCTACGCCCAGCGTCAGCTGAAGCGATGGTCGGGCCAGTGGGAACAGTCCAAGACCCGTGAGTTACCCGGCCTTGACCTGCTGACCGACCGGTTACGCGCAGCCATCCCACCCCCGCGGGAGTTGTCGTTGGTCCACGGCGACCTGCATCTACGCAATATCGTGGTGTCGGCGACTCGCGGCGACGTCCTGGCGGCGCTGGACTGGGAATTGTCGACGTTGGGGGACCCGATCGCCGATCTGGGCACCACGCTGGCCTACTGGCCGGAGCAGGACGAGCTGATCCTGCCTGAATTCCGTGCCCTGCTGCTGGCAGGCTATCCGCGCCGGGCCGATTTGGTCGAACAGTATTGCGTGACGACCGACCGTGACGTGACCGACGCGGAACTGGGATTCTGGCACGCGCTGGCGTTGTGGAAGATCGCCATCATCGCCGAAGGCATTCTGCACCGCGCGCAACAGGATCCGCGCAATCGCGCCGCCTCCGGCATGCCCGTCCCGCAGACGGTGAATGATCTGGTCGCGCTCGCCCATGAGATCGCCGCGCGGGCGGGCATCTGACCTAGCTCGCCGGGGTTGTGATCGGGTCGACATGGCCGCCGGGGTATGGGCGCAGCCTGCGGCAGCAACCGGTGCTGGATGTACGCGTTAGCGACCGTGTCAGGTTTGCTGAATTGGTGGTGGCTGGACTTCGCGGCGCAAGACCTTGCCGGTCGGACCGGTCGGAAGACTGTCCACGATCCAGATCCGGCGAGGGTACTTGTAGGCGGCTACACGACGCTTGACAAAGTCACACAACTCCACAGGGTCGGCCGACGCATCACGCTTCAAAACCACTGCGGCACAGACCTCTTCACCGAGTGAGTCATGCGGAAGGCCTATTACCACCGCGGCAGCGACGGCGGGATGCTTGTGTAGCGCCTCCTCAACCTCGCGCGGGTACACGTTGTATCCCCCGCGGATGATGAGGTCTTTTTTGCGGTCGACGACGTAGAAGAAGCCATCCTCGTCGACGCGACCGATGTCACCGGTGCTGAACCAGCCATCCTTGATCGCCGCCTCGGTCGCATCGGGCAGGTTCCAATAGCCCTTCATCACATTGTGTCCGCGGACCTGGATTTCACCGGGAGTCGCCGCTGGCACCTTGTTGCCGTTGTCATCGACGATCCGCATCTCAACGCCATCGATGGGCGTGCCGATGGATCCGACCTTGCGAACCCTGTTGAGACGGTTGAAGCACACCGCCGGCGACGTTTCCGACAAGCCGTAACCTTCCAGCACCGTGCAGCCGAAACGGTTCTCGAAGGCGCGCAGTACCTCCACGGGCATCGCCGCGCCGCCGGAGACGCAGACCCGAAGCGAACTGACGTCGACGTCCTTGCGCTCGGCCGCCCCCAGCATCCCAACATACATCGTAGGAACGCCCTCGAATACGGTGACTCGTTCGGCTGCAATCATTCTCAGCGCTTCTCCGGGGTCGAACCGGGGCAGTAGCGCCAGTGTGGCGCCCGCGGATGTGGCGGCGAGCAGACCACAGGTCATGCCGAACGCGTGAAACAGCGGCAGACTCCCCATTACGACGTCGTCGGGCTCGAGCTTGAGTAGGCTGCCCGCCACGATCGCCTGATTGCGGCACAGATTACCGTGGGTGAGTTGGGCGCCCTTGGGCACGCCGGTAGTGCCGGAAGTGTGCAGAATAACGGCAGTATCGTCGTCGGCGCGGGGCAGCGGTCGTGCGAATCCGGCCACTCTGGCGGCGTATCCCGCGAGGGCCTCGGAGTCGATCGCCAAAGCCCGCACCCCCGCAGCTAGCGCGCCGGCAGTTGCTGCCGCGGCGCAGTCGGGTGCGAAGAACAGCATCTTCGCGCCGGTGTTGGACAGGAAGAATTCGACTTCGCGCGCGCTTTGAAGGGGATTCATGGGCACCACGACTGCCCCCTCATGCAGCACGCTGTAATACACCACCACAAACTCAGGCCGGTTGGGCAGCATCACCCCGACCCGGTCGCCGGGCCTTATACCCTGGTGGACGAGGAATTCCCCGAATCGGCAGACGCTGTCGGCCAGTTCTGAATAGGTCGTTGTCACGCCCTCGCAGCGCAGAGCCGCAGCGTAGGGATGCATCTCCGCCGACTCAGTCAGATAGAAACCCACATTCGGCATCGGTTTAGCCCCTAGCTATTTGGTCCGCGTGGTGGGCCGCGCATTGGTCCGCTGCAGCTGTTGTGCCAAGCGGTCCAGTGTTTGATCCATCCCCGTTCGTAGATGTTGCGCGCGGTCGTGGACGCCAACCATGCGTTGAATCGCCAGCACGGGTGCGGCCTGGGGTTGCATCTTGGTCATCGTCAACGTGACGTCGGTTGCGTCGTTCAAGGCGGTGAGTTCGTAGCGCCACGAGGTCTTTGATGGCCAGGCGACATCGAATGCGAACGCGCGTCCGGGCACGTCCGCGGTGACCTTGCACACGGTGCTCCACCGGTACAGCGGACCAATATGGTTGTAACCTTTGAATTTCTTGCCGTGGGTCATCCACTTGGCGGCATGGGTTTCGGGGCTGCGCTCCCCGATGGTGGTGATATCGCTGAGGTGGTCATAGACCGTCAGCGGATCGGCTGGGATAACCCGGCTGACCGAGACATGCAAGGCCGGTGAAGCCTGATCAGCTACCAGCTTGTGCGCCAGCATCGCCGAGGACGCGGGATTCTGACCGGTGTACAGATTGCGGTCGACCTGCAGGAAGGGCCGTAGGGGTACTCGACCCTTGCGGTAAATCGCTCCAGCCTCGATCAGACGGTCCTGCAGAAGCCAAGGGGCCTTGCGCGCAAACAGGTTCAGTCGTTCCTCGGCGTTGGACAACGCGGTCATGCGATATCCCTCGAACGGCCACGTCCCGTCCTCGCGACGTGCGGCCAAGGTAGCCGCGGGCGCGTGGCAGAGCAACGCCAGCGGGCGACCGGAGTCCAGCACATTCGTTAGGAGCCGGCCAGAGTCGGCGTCCACGGCCAGATCTTCCATCGGGCCGTGGCCGCCTGGATAGAACACCACGTCGTAATCGGCGGGATCGATATCGGCCAGCACTTTCGGATGGGCCAGCGCCGAATCGTGTTGGCGCAGATACTCGGCCACTGCCCGTGTCTTTGCCGGCAGGCCACCGACCAAACCAAGGCTGAGCCGGTCGACGGTCGGCGCCACCCCGCCCGGTGTGGCGATAGTGATGTCCCAGCCGGCCGAGGCGAAGATCTTGTGCGGTTCGGCTAGCTCCTCGGCCCAATAGCCAGTGGGATGGCCTGTGCCATCTTTCAACGTCCAGCGATCCGCGGCAGAGACCACGATTAATACAGAGGTCATTTCAATATCCTTTCCAAACAACTCATCACGGCTGTGCTGCGAGCACTGTGGCTCACAGCGGAAGTAGGCTGGCGAAGGCGCCGTTGCAGTACACCAGTGGGTCATCCGACTGACCGAAATGGGCTTCCGTGATCAGGCCGACGAAAACTGAATGCGTCCCTACCTCGAGGATGTCGTCGACGCGGCAGTCGAAGCTGACCAGACTGTCCGAGAGCGCGGGAACATCGCTTTGCAGGATTGTCCAGTCCCCCTGCTCGAACTTCGCGGAACCACGCACCCCGTGCATGCCGGCGAAGCGTTTCGCCAGATCATGATGATCAGCTCGCAGCATGTTCACCGCGAACCTGCCGGTCTCCTTGACCGCCGCCTCCAATTCCAGGGAGCGGTTCAAACAGCACAGGACGCTGGGAGGCTCGGCTGTCAACGACGTCACCGCGGTGGCCGTCACCCCCAAAGGACCATCCGGGCCGGCACCGGTGATGATGCTGACCCCGCCGGCCAGTCGGCGCATCGCCAACCGAAAATCCTCGCCGCTGATTGCCGATTCCTTGACTAGTGTCGCCGTCGCCTGCATTTCTTCACCTCACGCTATTTGATGGTGGCATCGCAGAATATGTTGATCTGCAATGCATCTGGTATCACCAGCCTGCGGTCGACGCGTGGACGGGTCAATGGCTTGGGCAGTCAAATGCCCCCTTGGGGTGAGTAAAGCACCCCTACCCGTAATGCGAGTGCCAAGTTTTCTCGAATGCGGCATTGGCGCAATGGTCAGCTTCAATGGAGTGAGAGATACCGCTCGCCAATATGGCGAGTTGATCGACTGCGCTCGCACTGGTAGGGCGCTGAGCGCAGGTCGTATCCCCCTTTCGGGGCACAAAGACACCCGCTTTCGGGGCTAACCGTCATTGACCTGCGGTGATTGCATGGGATGCGTTAGTCACCACGAGGAGAACACCATGATCATGCCCCATGCGACGGGCCATGTAATCGCTCGGGACGGTTGCTTACTGCGCGTTGACATCATGGCGGGCCGCTGGGTTGCGAGCAGATTCTCGACCAATCTAGTTGTCACACAACAGGTCCTGGGCGCTGACGACGCGGTGCATCGACAGATCAAGCAGTGGTTGTGAGGGAGCGCAGCGCCGAGGCGCCGATCGTCGGGCCGGCCCTCATCGAACAGAACAGACCGAGCCACGTGGTTGCCCCTGGACTGTCGCCCCGTACCGGGCGAGAATCACGCAATGTTGCGTGGGCCTTTGAAAACGCAAATGCCGCGATCTGTGCGCGGAAGAAAGTAGGTGATGTGATGGTCCTTCCAACCGTGATATTCATGATGATCCTGTGGCCGGTGCTGCTCCCAGCGCTTGTGACCGCCTTTCCTGCCGTCCTCAATCGACGGCGCAACTCCCGTCGTGTTGCGTGGGCCGTAATGACAAATCGACTCGTGGGAGTGACTCTCCGATGAAGCGGATTGTGTTGGGTATGACGGGAGCAACCGGCGCGGTGCTCGGTATCGAGCTGCTCCGCCAATTGCAGCAGTGCGCCGATGTGGAGACGCATCTGGTGTTGTCGCGGTGGGCGCGGGCGACGATTCATCTGGAGACGGAGCTGTCGGCTGGCGATGTGGAGTCGCTGGCCGATGTTGTGTATTCGTGGGATGAACAGACGGCGGCGATCTCGTCGGGTTCGTTTCGGCTCGACGGTATGGTGATCGCGCCCTGCAGCATGAAGACGTTGGCGGCGATCCGGATGGGTTACGCCGATGGGTTGATCGCCCGGGCGGCCGATGTGACGTTGAAGGAAAACCGGCGACTGGTACTGGTACCGCGTGAGACGCCGCTGAGTCAGATTCATCTGGAGAACATGTTGGCGTTGGCTCGCATGGGCGCCAGCATCGTGCCGCCGATGCCGGCCTTTTACAACCATCCGGCGTCCGTCGGCGACATCGTCGATCACATCGTGACCCGGATCTTGGACCAATTCGATATCGAATCACCTAACGCCAAACGGTGGACTGGTGTGTCAGGCGCGAAAGCCTCGAGTCTGAAGGTGGTGAATGACTGATGCCCAGGATCAGCGATTTGCGGGACTATCTGAGTGCGCTGGAATCGCTTGGGGACGTTGAGCATATCGACCGTCCCGTCAGCGCTGTGCTGGAGGCGGCCGCGATCACGCGGCGGTCAACGGAGCAGGGGCGGCCGGCGCCGTTGTTCGATAACATCGAGGGTGTCAAGCCCGGGTTCCGCCTGCTCGGTGCGCCGGGTGCCTTATCCAGCGATCCCCGCCATCCCTTGGCCCGCGTTGCACTTTCGCTGGGCCTTTCGCATGACGTGAGCGCGCAAGACTTGGTCGAGCACCTGGCTGCGGTGCATAAAAAGGCGCCGATTCGGCCGAAGCTGGTGTCCGCGGATTCGGCGCCGTGCAAGCAGAACGTTTTGCTCGGCGATGACGCGACGCTGGATCGCTTTCCGATACCGCAGGTGCATCCCGATGATGGCGGCCGCTATCCGAACACGTGGGGTGTCATTGTCGCGCGCACACCCGATGGGCGGTGGACGAACTGGTCGATCTCGCGGATCATGATGCTCGACAACCGCCACATGACCGGCTTGTTTTTGCCTCAGCAGCATATCGGGATGATCTGGGCGGAATGGGAAAAGATCGGTAAGCCAATGCCATTCGCCGTGGTGCAAGGCGGTGACCCCGGTGTGCCGATGGTTGGTGGCATGCCGATTCCGGAAGAGGTGGACGAGGGAACGTACCTGGGCACGCTCTACGGCGAACCCGTCGAGGTCGTCAAGTGCGAGACGAACGATCTCGAGGTGCCGGCAGGTGCCGAAGTCGTCATCGAAGGCCATGTTTCGATCACCCGCGACGCCACCGAAGGTCCCTACGCCGAATTCCACGGGTATGCGCTTCCCGAGACATCCCCGGAGCCGATATACACGATCGAGGCGATCACCTACCGCGACAACCCCATCTGGCCGATCAGCGCGACCGGTCGCCCGCCAGATGATTCGCAAATCGCCCCAGCACTTGGGGTGTCGGCTGAAGTGCTGGCGCTGCTGCGCAACGCGGGCCTGCCCATCACCACGGCCTGGCTGCTGGTGGACACGGCGTGCCACTGGATGATCATCACCGTGCCGCGCGCCTGGCGCGAGCGGTTACCGGCTGCTAACTCGACCGGACTTGTGCACCGGATCGGGGAGCTGATGAGCGCCAACCGGGTCGGTCACATGTGTCCGGTGACCTACGTACTCGATGACGACATCGATCCGTCGAACACGTCAGATTTATTGTGGGCGCTGGGCACCCGCATACATCCTCAACTGCGACAAGATCACTGGCCGGTCCCCATCTTGCCCTGGTATCAGTGCTACACCGAGGAGGAGCGGCACGCCGGGCGCGGGCCGATCGTCGTCCACGACGGATTGCTCACCGCCCTCGAGGACGGGGAAGCACGCCCGGCCACCTTCGACAGCCTCTACCCCGCAGAGCTTCGCGAACGCGTAATCGCCGCCGAGTCACGCTGAATCGAATCGTCCATGCCGCCAGACCGTGACCGACTTGGTCGCGCTCGGGCACGATATAGCCAAACGCGCGGGGATCTGACAACCGATGGGCAGCGCCGCGCCTCCGAAAGCGCGGACTCGCGACCAACTGGCATCGACGTGGTAGTGGTCGTCCGCTGCGCAGAACGACGAAATCACTTGCCTCAACACGGCATTCAACTAGCCATGAGGTGTCAACCGATTAACATCTCGACAAACGACCCACCCACAACCGAAGGAAGTCAGACCGCCATGACAAATATCAACATTGAGACGCCCAACGGAACCATCGACGCGGTGCTCGAAATTCCGTCCGGCGAAGGACCCTGGCCTGGCGTGGTCGTCATCCACGACGCCTTCGGGCTCCGCGACCCTCACCGCGAGATCGCGCGTCGAATCGCCGACAACGGCTACCTGGCGATCTTGCCCAACCTGTTCTCCCGCGGCGGCATGATCCGTTGTATGCGATCAGTGTTCAACGACCTCATGGCCTATGAGGGCCGCGCCTTCGACGACATCGCGGCGGCACGAAAACTCTTGGCAATGCGGTCCGACTGCACCGGTGCGATCGGCATCGCCGGATTCTGCAGCGGCGGCGGGTTCGCGCTCGTCGCCTGCACGAAGGGCTTCGGCGCATCGGCGCCCTTCTATCCGCCGCCCCTGCAGACTAAGTACGCCGAAATCGTCGCGGGTGCGTGTCCCATTGTCGCCAGCTTCGGCCGGCGCGATCCGCTGAACCGAGGCAGCGGCCCACGCCTCGAAGAAGTGTTGACCGAGAAGAAGATTCCGCACGACGTCAAGACGTACCCCGATACGGGGCACAGCTTCGCCGACCGCGCTCCCTTGCAGGCGATATCGCGCATCTTCGGGTTCGGCCAAAACGACGCAGCCGCAGACGACGCCTGGCAGAGGGTATTCACGTTCTTCGGCCAGCACCTACAGTGACCGCGAAAGTCCTTTCTGGCCACACAAGGGAACGGTTGCGCCCATTACCGATCCCCCTCAGGCCGGTTGTGCTGTTTACACGGTTGTGGGCTCATGAACGTCCGGACCCGGCTCACTCGCGTAGAGCTCTTCTATTTCGGCGGCGTACTTTTCGGCGATCGGCCGGCGCTTGAGCTTCATCGTCAGCGTGATCTCGTCACCGCCAGGCTCCCACAGGGCCGGCAGCACGCGGAAGCGCTTGATCTGCTCCACCCGGGCCAATTTGGTGTTGCCCTCGGCCACACCGGCCGCTATTCGCGCGATCACATCCGGGTCGGCTGCCAGAGCAGCGGGCGAGGCGTCGGCGAGCCCGTGCTGGGCTGCATACGGACCGACCGAGTCGGCGTCAAAGACCATGAGCGCGGTGTTGTACGGTCGCCCGTCGCCGATGGTGACCATGGCGCCGACCATCGGGCACGCGGCCAGGATCGCGTTCTCTATGTTGGTCGGCGACATGTTCTTTCCGCTCGCATTGATGATCAATTCTTTCTTCCGGTCGACCACCCGCAGGTAACCGTCGGAGTCCGCTTCGAGGATGTCACCGGTGTGCAGCCACCCGTCGGCGTCGATCGCCTCCGTGGTTTTCGCCGGCTCCTTGCGGTAGCCCTTCATCACCAATGGTCCGCGCACCAGGAACTCGCCGTCATCGGCGATCTTGCACTCCAACCCGGGCAGCAGCTTTCCGACGCTGCCGAGCCGTGCATCACGCGGATGGCTCAGGGTGGCAATGCAACTCAGCTCCGACATGCCCCACAGCTCCGCGATCGGGATACCGATGCCGATGAAAAACGCCAGCGTATCCTTCGGGATCGGCGCCGCACCCGAGACCGCCCACCGTAGCTCCCCGAAGCCGAGCCGCTCGCGCAGCTTAGACAGCACCAGCTCGTCGGCCTTGGCCCACTCGGTCGCCTGGTCCTGCGACTCGGGCTCGCCGGCTACCAGCGCGGCGGCGCGTTTCCCAGCCACCGACAGACCCCACTGCAACTCCTGCCGCTTGGTTTCGTCGGGCTCGTGTACAGCGGCAAATTCGATCGCAGCCTTTAGCTTTTCCCATACCCGCGGCACTGCGCCCCAGATAGTGGGCCGCACGTCGGGCAGCGCCGCGGCAATGTTGCGCCCGTCGGAAACCACCGTGACCTGGGTGCCGAACACCTCCTGGGTGTAGAGGCCGGTCATTCGGTCGGCGATGTGCGCCGACGGTAGGAACGAGGTGATCCGGTCACCGAACTCGATCCCAAGTATCGCCTCCACGGCGAACGCCTCGAACAACAGGTTGGCGTGGGTGGACTCGACGCCCTTGGGTTTGCCGGTGGTGCCGGAGGTGTAGATGAGCGTGGCGACGTCATCTGGCTGCACCGCGCGCCACGCCGACTCGAAGTCGAAGTCGTCGCCACCGGCGGCGTACAGGTCGTCCAGCGACAGGGTCCCCTCCGGCGAACCGTCGATGCAGACGATATGCTCGATCGCTGCCGCGCTGGCGCGAATGCGGTCGACGTACTGTTCCTCGCAGATCACCACCTTGGTCCCGGCGTTGTCGAGCAAGTAGGTGATTTCCTCGGCGGGCAGGGTGTTGTACACCGAGAACGAAGTGGCGCCGATATGCTGCGCACCGACATCCAGCGGGTAGAACTCGGTCCGGTTCGCCATCATCAGGGAGATAGTGCCGCCCCGCCGGACCCCCAGCCCGGACAGTCCGGCTGCGACCTGCCGGACCTGCGCAGCGTACTCCCGCCAGGTCAACGTCTGTGTGTCACCCGGAGTCCGAAGCGCGACCGCATCGGGATCGATCGTGGCGGTGCGTTGGAACGCCTCGCACAGGGTGGTTGGACGCTCAGACATGACAATCTCCTTGCCGTTGTATGGCATGCAGCACCGGTTCGATGAGCTGCCTTGCAAGCAAACGTGTTTGGTCGATGTCAGCCGTGTCAGCGAACCCACCCGGGCTGACGATGAGAGAGGCTCCAAGCCGGAGGAACAGTTCCGTTATCCGCTCGGCACGAGCACCGAGCATGGCCCGCAACCACGGGTGGCCGTCCAGGACGATCATGCTCTACGGCTGCACGTAGCCGGGCGGATTGGGGCTGTCCACCCAAAGGTCAACTTCCAACTCCGAGTCGGGCACGCAGTCGTAGACCGACAGATCGGTGACACCAGATTCCAGCAGCACGTCCTCGCACAGCAGGGTTTGCCCAGTGTATGACGCTGCGGGCTTGGTCAGGATCGCGTATGCCGCGTCGGAATACACCTCTGGCTTGCGGGCGCGGGCCATCGCCTCGTCACCACCGAGCAGGTTCTGCACCACCGCCGTGGCCACCCGCGTGCGCGGCCACAGCGTGTTCGAGGCAATGCCCGCATCACGAAGTTCTTCAGCAACGCCTAATGCGCACAACGTCATTCCGAACTTCGCCATCATGTAGGCGGTCGGTTTGAGCCACTCGGATTCCAGCCGAATCGGCGGTGAAAGTGTCAGGATATGCGGGTTTTCCCGGCCCTTCATGTGCGGGATGCAGGCCTGTGACACCGCGTAAGTGCCGCGGATCTGGATTCCATTCATCAGATCGAAGCGCTTAAGCGGGACCTCCTCGATCGAGCCGAGGTTGATCGCCGAAGCGTTGTTGACGCAGATGTCGATACCGCCGAAATGGTCGACGGCCTTGGCCACCGCCGCGGCCACCGAGTCACCGTCACGCACGTCGCCGACCATCGGGAGCGCCTGGCCCCCGGCCTCCTCGATCTCCTTGGCCGCGGTGTAGATGGTGCCCGGAAGCTTCGGATGGGGCTCAGCGGTCTTGGCGAGCAGAGCGATGTTCGCGCCGTCGGCAGCGACCCGCTTGGCGATCGACAGCCCGATACCGCGGCTGGCGCCGGAGATGAACATGGTCTTTCCTGTCAGTGTCATCGCGCAGCCATACCTGCAGCGGCACTCTTGTGCTGCACCTGGTCTGCCAAGCCTTTGAGCGTCCGCTCCATACCGGCGCGGAGGTGGCCGGCGCGGTCGTGGACCCCGACCATGCTTTGGATCGCGAGAACCGGCGCGGCCTGGGGCTGCATTTTGGTCATCGTCAATGTGACCTCGGTTCCGTCCTCGACGGCGGAGAGGTCGTAGCGCCAGCCGGTCTTCGATGGCCACGCAACATCGAACGCGAAGGCCCGTCCTGGCGTGTCCTCGGTGACCTTGCATACAGTGCTCCATCGATACAGCGGGCCGATGTGGTTGTAACCCTTGAATTTCTTGCCGTGGGTGATCCACTTGGCGGCATGGGTTTCGGGGCTACGTTGCCCGATCGTGGTGATATCGCTGATTACGTCGTAAGTCGTCATGGGATCGGCTGGGATCAACCGGCTGACCGAGATGTGCAGCGCCGGTGAACTTTGGTCCGTCACCAGTCTGTGTGCCAGCATCGCCGACGACGCCGGGTTCTGTCCGGTGTAGAGATTG
>Ga0210396_10001907_pt1 | contig 21656 bp, 13 predicted proteins | sample IncBWH17OmetaG_FD_155466 | JGI IMG/M metagenome (GOLD analysis project Ga0210396, IMG submission 155466) | Forest soil microbial communities from Barre Woods Harvard Forest LTER site, Petersham, Massachusetts, United States - Inc-BW-H-17-O ... | reverse complement strand
GCCTGGCCCCGCAGGCGAGCTTGAAGGCATTGAACCCAGAGATCCCGTTCGCCGAGCACCGGCTACGGGTGATCACCGAAGCCGAACCCTTCCCCACCCAGTACACGTCGGCGGCGGCGTCGGTGAACGGATTCGGCTACGGCGGCACGAACGCGCACGCGATCCTGGTGGAGCCGCCCCAGCCCGCGCCGCCGTCCGCCCGGCAGGCGCCCGCGCAGGTGTTTCCGGTCTCTGGACGCAACGAGGCGGGCGCCCGCGCGATGGCCCGGGAGCTGCTCCCACTCGTCGCGGACCCGCCGGTGGACCCGGCCGTCCTGGCGGACGCGATGTGGACGCGGCGGGCGCATTACAACCACCGGTTCGCCGTGCCGTTCGCCGACCGCGACGACCTGCTGTCCCGGCTCGGCGCGGTGGCCGACGGGTCGGTGGCCGGCGCGCGGACGCTTGCCACCGGGACCGCCCCGGTCTTCGTGTTCAGCGGGATGGGTCCGCAGTGGTGGCGGATGGCTCGCGATCTGCTCGGCGCGGACGGGCCGTTCGCCGAGGCCGCGACCGAACTCGACGAGGCGTTCGCCGAGCTCACCGGCTGGTCGATCATCGACGAACTGCTCCGGGACGAGCTCGAGTCGCGAATGGCCAGCACCGAGATCGCCCAACCCGCAAACTTCCTGGTGCAGGTCGGGCTGACCGCCGAGCTGGCGCAGTACGGCGTGCGGCCCAAGGCCGTCGTCGGGCACAGCGTCGGCGAGGTGAGCGCGGCCTACGTCAGCGGCATGCTCAGCCTGCAGGACGCCGTCAAGGTCAGCTACCACCGCTCGCGGCTGCAGGCCACCACCGCCGGTTCGGGCGCGATGCTCGCCGTCGGCCTGAGCGACCAGGAGGTGCAGGAGTGGATCGCCGGCCGCCAGGACATCTCAGTCGCTGCGGTCAACAGTCCGTCCGGCGTCACGGTGGCCGGCACCCACGACGCGATCGCCGAACTGACCGATCAGCTGACGGACGAGGGTGTGTTCGCCCGGCAGCTGAAGGTGGAGGTGCCCTACCACTCGCACTTGATGGATCCGATCAAGACGGCGCTGCGCGACGAGCTGGCCGGCCTGGCCCCGCGGAAGCCGGTCGTTCCGCTGTACTCGACGGTGACCGCCGCCGAGGTCACCGGGCCGGACTGGGGCGCGGACTATTGGCCTGAGAACGTCCGCCGGCCGGTGCGGTTCGGCGATGCGATCGACGCGCTGATCGAGTCGGGCGGACGGGTGTTCCTCGAGGTGGGGCCGCATCCGGTGCTGTCCGGCAACGTCAAGGAGATCCTCCTCGGCAAGGGCCTGGCGGGAACCTCGGTGGGCACGCTGAAGCGCGGCACCGACGACCGGATCAGCATTCGGACGGCCCTGGCGGACCTGTACGTCGCAGGCGCCCTGGACACCGACCACGCGCCCGGGGCCTCCACCGGCGTCGCGCCGCACCGCACGCTGCCGGTGCCGCAGTTCCAGCGGCAGCGGCTGTGGTCGATGGAGCAGGGCGCCGTCGACTACCACCTGGGCACCAGCGGCGCGCTCGCCCTGCCCGGCGACCCAGTCGACGCCGGTCAGCCCGAATGGCGGGCCGAGCTGGCCGCCGCTCATCTGCCGTGGCTGCGCGACCACGTCGTCGCGGGCCTGGTGGTGCTGCCCGGGACCGCCTACGTCGACGCCGCGCTCGGAGCGGCAGCCCAGGTCACCCGCAAGCCCGCCCCGGCGCTGGACGACGTGCGGTTCATCAGCCCGTTGGTGGTGGAGGCCACCGAGGTCCCGACGCTGCGCGTCAGCGTGGAGTCCTCCAGCGGGCGGTTCGCGATCAGCTCGCAGACCAGCGCCGGCGCCAACTGGACCGCGCACGCGACCGGGCGCGTCGTGGACGGTGCGATCAAGCCGACGCTGAGCCTTCCCGAGCTCACCGACCCCATGACCACCACCGCCGACGAGCTGTACCCTCGGCTGGCCGAGCGGGGCCTGGTGTACGGGCCGGCGTTCCGCCGGATTCGGGACGCGCAGGTGGACGGGCACCAGGCGTTGGCCCGGGTCGACGCCACCGACACCGGGGTCGCCACCTCCAACCACCAGGCGCACCCGGCGGTGCTGGACGCCGCCCTGCAGTGCGTCGCCGTGCTGGCGGGGACGGACGACCTGAACGTCAGCGGAGCCACCGTGCCGGCCGGGATGAAGCACGTGCGTCAGTTCGCACCTCTGACCGATCAGGTCCTGGTCGGCGTCACCCGGGGGGCGCCGCAACCGGGGGAGGCGGATCTGGTCGCCGACGTCGTCATCACCGACCTCGACGGCGAGGTGCTGGTCGAGCTGCACCGGGTGCAGTTCCGGCCGATTACCCCGGCGCGGCCGGTGCTCGAGGAGCTGGACCGGCTGTGGATGGAAGGGACGTTCGATTCGCGGCCGCGCCGTCATCCGGCCGGTCGCGCCCAGGCCCTGGCCGGCGAGCGGGCGTTCCTGGTAGCGGCGGGCGACGAGTCCACGAACTGGGCCCGCGACTACGCGACCGAGCGTGGCACCGAGCAACTGCTCACGGTCCGTGGCGGCGACCCGGATCAGATCTGCGCCGAGGTAGAGGCCGAACTGCGCCTGGCGCTTCAGGCCGGCGGAGATGACGTCCGCCCGGTCGTGGTCACGCTGATCGCTGTCACCGACGCTGACGAGGGTTGGGCCCTCCCGATGCGGCGCGCCGGTGAGCTGCCCGCGATGCTGGCGGGGGTGGCGCGCGCGGCGCAGAACGTGCAGGAGGAGGCGGCGCTCGACGGCCGGGACCTGACGATGCACGGCCTGGTGATCACCCGGGGGGCTCTGCCAGTTCCGGGGCCGGTGCCAGGCGACGACGAGCCGCCGGACCTGGCCGCGTCCGCGCTGGTCGGTGCCCGCCGCGTGCTGCGCAACGAGCAGATGCTGTTGGACTGGCGGCTTGTCGACATCGATCACGCCAGCCGGCTGCCCACCGTCGTGCTGGAGTCCCTGGTCACCGAGGCCTACGCCAGCGATGACGCCGACGAGGTCGCGCTGCGCGAGGACGCGCGGATGGTGCTCGTCAACCAGTCAAGCCTCTCCGGCCGCCTCGAGGCACTCGAAGAAATGGGGCCGCTGCAGGACCTGGACACGAACTTCGAGCTGGAAGCTCCCCTCGGACGGCTGGCCGACCTCGCCCTGCGGGAGATTCCGCGACGCGCCCCCGGGCCCGGCGAGATCGAGATCCGGATGGACGGCATCGGCCTCAACTTCAAGGACCCGATGAAGATCCTCGGCGTGCTCGGCGAGGCCGAACTCGCCGGCACCTGGTTCGGCCTGGAACTCGGGATGGAGGGCATGGGCGTCGTCACCCGCGTCGGCGCTGGGGTCAGCGGTTTCACCGTCGGGGAGTCGCGCTTCGTAAGCGTCCCCGGTATGGCCCGCCGCTACATCACCAGCAAGTGGGACGAGGGCGCCTTCGAGCCCGGCGACGGCCTGACCCTTGAGACCTGCGGGTCGGTCGTGGTGTTCATGACCGCGCACTACGCGCTCAAGCACGCCGCCCAGCTGCAGCCCAACGAGTGGGTGCTGGTGACCGGCGGCGCCGGCGGCGTGGGGATGGCCGCGGTCCAGGTCGCCGCCAAGGCGGGCGCTCAGGTGATCGCGACCGCGTCCACCCCGGAACGCGCCGACATGCTGAGAACGCTTGGGGCCAAACACGTTGTCGACTCGCGGTCGCTGTCGGCGGTCGAGGAGGTGCGCGAGCTCACCGGCGGGCTCGGCGCCGACGTCGTGCTGAATTCGGCCCCCGGTGAGGTGGTGGTCGCCACCCTGGAGGCGGCCGCGGAGTTCGGCCGGGTGGTCGAAGTCGGCAAGACCGAGATCTTCGGAGGCCGGCTCATCGACATGGGCGTGTTCAACAAGAACCTGTCGTTGATCTCCGTCGACATGGACCGGATGATGGCGTACCGCAAGGACCTGGCGCAGCAGGTGAGTCGCGAAGTGCTCGCGCAGCTGCGGGCCGGCGAGTACGAACTGCTGCCCACTCGGGTCGTGCCGGTGTCGCAGCTGGCGGACGCCTTCGCCCAGGTGGCCCGCTCGAACCACCTCGGCCGGATCGTGCTCGACTTCAACGAGCCGTCGCCGCCGTTGAAGCGGGCGCGGCCGGTCACCGACATCCGCCCGGACGCCGGCTACCTGATCACCGGTGGTCTCGGCGACTTCGGCCTGGCCACCGCGAAGTGGCTGGCCGGCAAGGGCGCGGGCCGGATCGTGCTGGCCGGCCGGCGGGGCGCGGCCAGCCCCGACCAGCAGGCCGCGGTGGAGGCCCTGCGGGCAGGTGGCGCCGACGTGCGGGTCGAGCAGGTGGACGTGGCCGACCGGGCCAGCGTGGACGCACTGCTCGCCAGGTTGGCCGACGGCCCGCCCCTGCGTGGGGTGTTCCACGCCGCCGGTGTCCTCGCGGACGAGTTGCTCGGCAAGCTCACGAGAGAAGGCCTTGACACGGTGTTCGCGCCAAAGGTCAAGGGCGCGTTCATTCTCCACGAGGCCTTGATGGGGACCGAACTCGACCACTTCGTGCTGTACAGCTCGGTGACCAGCCAGGCCGGGACCGTCGCGCAGTTCAGCTACGCGGCGGCCAACGCAGTGCTCGACGGCCTGGCCCACTACCGGGCGCGCCTCGGACTGCGGGCGCTGTCGGTGAACTGGGGATCGCTGGCCGGCGGCATGGCCGCCATGAGCGAGCAGGTCGCCGCCTTCCTGGCCATGAGCGGCGTGCGTCCGCTGCCGCTGGACGCCGCGTGCGACTGCATGGACGTGGCCATCGGGCTGAACCCCACCCAGGTCGCGATCGCCGATGTCGACTGGGGGCTCTGGGGGTCGATGTACCCGACGTCGGCAGGCACTCCGAGATTCGTCGACCAAGTCAAGGCGGCAAAAGACGCCGACGAAGCGAGTGGCTCTGTGCGCGCCGAACTGGCCTCGATTGCGCCTGAGGAGCGGATCGAGGCGGTCATCTTGATGCTGTGCGAACAGCTGGCCGCGGTTTTGGGGGTCCCGGCCGAATCGGTGGACCGGGACGCCCCGCTGACCGACCTCGGCCTGGACTCGCTGATGGCGGCCGAGCTGCGCACTCGGGTCAACGTCGCGCTGGATATCCAGATCTCCGCAATGGAGCTCAACCGCGGCGGCGGCGTGGCCTCGCTGGCAGCTCGGCTCGCCGACCAACTGGTGGCCCCGGCGATGTGAAACCTGGGGTCTACCAGCCCTCGTCGAGCATGTTCGCCGATGCGTCCAGGCGCTTGAAGTCGTCGTTGCGGTAACGCTCGACACAGGTGGGCCGTCGCACCTGGCCGCCGCCCGTCAACGGAATCGAACCGGGCGCCACCGGAACGAGATCGGCGACCCGCAGGCCGTGCGAAGTCGTTACCGCCGACATGATCTCCCGCTTGGTCGCGCGCAGCTTGGGGGACTGCGCGTCGCCGGAACCCGCTTGCTCCGTGGTGAGTTCGACGATCGCGACCAGCTCCTCGGTGTCGCCGCGCGGCACCGCTATCGCCGCGGCCAGGCCCGCGGTCATCCGGCTGATCGTGGCCTCGATGTCGTCCAGGCGGTGATCGCGCCCGTCGACGGCGAGCATATCCTCGACTTCAATTGCGCCGCCGTCGAAGTCGACGTCGTCGAGATCGTCCTCGGCGTCCACCCGGGTGAACTGCCCGGCCCGGTGCATCTCGGCGCAGGAACTCCGCCTGACCTTGCCGCTGGTGGTCAGCGGTAGCGAGCCGGGCGCGACCGGGACGAAGTCCTCGACTCGGACCGCGTGGACCCTCGACACCGCCGCGGCGACGCTGGCCTCGAGCTCGGCGACCTCATCGGCGACCTCTCCGGGGGAAATGCCGCGAGGCAAGAACTCGGCGATCACCGCCAGCTTTTCACCGTGGTCGCCCGGAACCGCGATCGCGGCGACCCGGCCGTCGGTGATGTCATGGACCGTCGCCTCGATGTCGTCCGGGTAGTGGTTACGGCCGTAAACGATCAACAGATCCTTGATGCGGCCCATGATGAACAGGTCGCCCTCGCTGACGACGCCCAGGTCCCCGGTGCGCAACCACGGCCCTTCGGGCGTGCCCGCCGAAGGATCGATCAGGCTCGCCCGGAAGGTCCGCGCGGTCTCGTCGGGCTTGTCCCAGTAGCCAAGGGTGACATTGTCGCCGGACACCCAGATCTCACCGATGGTTCCCGCCTCGGCCTCGGTCCTGGTGTCGGGGTCGACGATCCGCATGATCGGCGTGCGCGGTATCCCGTAACCGACCAGTTCCTGGCCGGTCGTGTCGGTGCAGCGCTCGGCGACGCCGGCCGGCAGTTTCTCGGAATCAAAGTGCGCGACGACGGGCAAGGTATCCACGGAGCACGCCGCCACGTACACCGTCGCTTCGGCCAGCCCGTAGGACGGGCACAGCGTCTCCGGCCGCAGCTTGAAGGGGGCGAACCGCTCGGCGAACCGCCGCAGCGTGTCGGCATGGACCCGTTCGGCGCCGCTGATGATGTGCGTGACGTCGCCGAGGTCGAGACCGGCCATGTCCTTGTCGGAGACGCGCCGGAGAGCCAGCTCGAGGGCGAAGTTCGGAGCCGGCGTGAACACCTTGGAATGCGCGGCCATGAGCTGCAGCCACCGAGACGGGCGCATCAGGAACGACATCGGACTGAAGACCACCGAATGAAGCCCGGCCAGGATCGGCGAGCTCACCCCGATCCACAGACCCATATCGTGATAGAAGGGCAACCACGACACCATCGTGGTGTCGGGCGGGGCGACGTTTCCGGTGTCGGCGAAGTAGCACGTCATCACCTGGTCGAAGTTGGCCGCGAGATTACGGTGGGAGACCATCACACCGGCCGGCTCGCGCGTCGACCCCGACGTGTACTGCAGGTAGGCGATCTCGGCGTTCGGATCGGGGTCGGCGAACTTGGTCGGGCTCAGCCGGTCAAGGAAGTCGACCTCGATGAGCGACGGCGCGGGCATGCCGTCGCGCGGCCGCAGGTAGTGTCTCATCGCGCCCGAAGTGGCCGACGTCGTGAGCACCGCCGAGGGCGACGAATCCGCCAGCACCGAACTGATCCGCTCGTCGTGGTCGCCGAGCTGCGGCACCGACAGCGGCACGGCGACCAACCCGGCTTGTAGCGCGCCGACGAACGCCACGATGTAGTCGAGTCCCTGCGGCGCCACGATGAGGGCCCGGTCTCCCACCGACCCGGAGCGGCTGAGTACCTGGGCCACGCCGCTCGAACGCCGGTAGAGCTGCGACCACGTCAGCGTCTCGGGAACGCCCGCGGGGTCCTCTGTGTAGTCGACGAACGTGAACGCGAGGCCGTTGGGCTGCCGACTGGCACGCTCACGCAACACCTGCGGGATAGCGAACTCGGCGGCCTCGGTCACCGGCATCGGGCTACCTTAACCTCGGACGCGCCGAGCCCCCGCGGATCAGGGAACCGGGTCAGCGTCCGCACGCTCCGGAAGTTGCAGCTCGCTGGCCAGGTACGCGGCGAGATCGTCGATGGTCTCGTGGTCGAACAGAACCGCCGGCGAGAGCCGCTTGCCGACGACCTTCTGCAGCGCGCCCGAAATCTGGACGGCGTTGCGCGAGTCGAGACCCAACGCGTCGAACGGTTTGGTCGTGTCGATTTCGGATGGGGCGCAACGCAACCGGCGTGCCAGCTCGGACACCATCCACGCGCGCAGCGAGTCGTGCGTCAGCGGACCATCGATCGGGGAACTCTGTTGTCTTCCGAACATCATCAAACCTCTTCGGGAATCGGGGTTATTGGGGAATTCGCGTTGGCAAGCTTGTTTCGGTTCAGCTTTTTGTTGATCGTCTTGCGGGACGGCATGTGCAGGTCCCACACGACGCCGACCTTGGACAGGCCGCCGATCAGGTAGCCGCTCAGATCCGGTTCCCACCAACGCATTCCGTGCCGGTAGGCGCCCGGGAAGGCGTGGTGGTTGTTCTGCAGGCCTTCACCGAACGTAAAGAAGGCCACCGGCCAGTTGTTGGCGCTGTCGTCGCGGTTGGTGAACGGCCGCGAGCCGATCATGTGGCTGATCGATCCGACGCACCACATCGCCTGATTGGCGAGGCACGCCCGCGCCAGGCCGCCGAAGATGAACCCGGAGAACGCGGCCGAGAGCGTGCCGCCGATGGCCCAGCCGAGAACGCCTGGCAGCAGCAGCCCGGTGAGCGCCCAGATTTGGTAGGTCCGGCTGTAGAAGTACAGGCGCTGGTTACGCAGCACGTCCGGCGCGAACACGTTGAGCCGTGACTCCTGGTCGCTGAGCATCCACGGAATGTGGGAGTACCACAGGCCTTTCAGCGTTCCGCTCAGGCCATCACCGCTGAGATGCGGCGAATGCGGGTCGCCCAGCTCGTCGGCGTACCGGTGGTGACGGCGGTGGGTGGCCGTCCAGTGCAGCACCGGGCCCTCCAGCGCCATCGATCCGGTGATCATCAGCACGCCTTCGAAGAACGCGGATGTCTTGAAGGACTTGTGCGCGGCGTAGCGGTGGTAGCCGACGGTCACACCGAAGATGTGGATCGCGTAGAACACCCCGAACAGCCAGTAGTCCAGGGCTGTGGCCCGGCCGGTGACCATGAGGTAGATCGCGATGGCCAACCCGACGGTCGGCACCCCGATGGTGATCAGCGCGACCACGCGTTTGGCGCGTGCGCTCCTCGGGTCGAGCTGCACGATCGCCCGCAAGAGCGACTCGTCGGCGGCGGCCGCACCGTTGACCCCGGCTTTCATAGCCCAACCTCTCGACGCTCCGACGAATTGACATAACGCACGTTGCGCACCAGCCTCGCGTGGTCGAGCAGCCGGATGAACTCGCCCGCCAGGTCGAGTTGCCACCAGTGGCGGCGGGTCTGAGCCAGCACGGGCCGGGCGTGATGATTGTTGTGCCAGGATCCGCCCATCGTGGGAGGCGCCAGCACGCCGATATTGCGGCTCCCGTCGTGCAGGTCGAACTCCCTGTTTCCGATCGTGTGGCCGAGTGAGTTCACAGCCCAGACCGAATGGTCGAGCGCAAAGATTCGTGCGAAGCCGCCCCAGAGGACGCCACCGACGAAGCCATGGACCGATTGCGTCACCGCCAGGCCGATGATGCCTGGAGCGAGGACACCGATCAGGATCAGCCAGAAGTAAGCGGTATTGATCCTCACGACGCGGTAGTCCGCGAGCCAGTCCCGGGTGTGTCGGCTCCAGTCGATCTTGTTGACGGTGAAGAGCCAACCAACGTGACCGTGCCACAACCCCTTTAGGCGACCTCTGACGCCCGGTCCTTGCGGCTTCGGCGAATGCGGATCGCGATCGGTGTCGGCGAACGCGTGGTGCAGCCGGTGGTTGGCCACCCAGAACACGATCGGACCCTGCGCGGCCATGGATCCGGCGACCCCGAGGAACACCTTGACCGGTTCGGATGCCTCGAACGAGCGGTGGGTGAAGTAGCGGTGCAGGCCGGCTTCCACGCCCAGCGAGGTGATCACGAACATCACGACGAACAACACCACGTCGGTCGCCGTCAACCCGTCGTACAGCGCGTACGCGACGGCGCCGATCGTTCCCAGCGTCGGCAGGCCAACAGTCAGATAGGCGAGACGAGAGGCAAACACGTCTCGTTCGCTGTCTCGCGGGGTGCCGGAGGTCCGGGGGATCCCCGAGACCCGGGGGATCGCAGAATCCGTGCTCATCCCGCGTACTCCTGTATCGTTCGCCGGTCCGCGTGAATCACGGTCACCTCGCCCGATTGGAACATCCGCCGGGCTTCCTGCCGGCGGACCTTCCCGCTCGTCGTGGTGGGGATGGTTCGCTTCGCGCACAGGTGGACGTCGGGCCCGATGCCGAACTCTGCTGTCACGCTGGTGCGGATCGCCTCGGCGATCGTCGCGAACTCGTCGGCCGGGTCTTCCGGGTCTGCGGGCTTAACGGCCTCGGCCAGCACGACAAGTCGTTCGGAACCCTCGCCGGGCACGGAGAACGCCACGGACTTGCGGACCGTCGGAGCCGCGCGGCCGACCGCCGCCTCGATGTCCTGCGGGTAGATGTTGCGGGCGTTGACGATGATGAGGTCCTTGATCCGGCCGGTGATGAAGAGCTCGCCGCCATGGACGAACCCCAGATCACCCGTGCGCAGGTAACGACGCTCGTCACCGGCGAGTCGGGCGTGAAACACCTCGCGAGTCAATGCCTCCCGGTTGTAATAGCCGGCAGCCACACTTCGGCCGGAAACCCAAATCTCACCGGTCGCGCCGTCGGGCAGGGCCAACCCGCTGGTGGGGTCGACGATCCGGACCGGGTGCTCGCTGTCGATGTCGCCGCAGCTGACGAGCAAGCGACCAGCAACGTCCGAGCCATCCGGCTGCGGATCTCGCTCGGTGCGCCACCGGGTTCCCCGCCGCTTGCCGGCGATGAACAGCGTCGCCTCAGCCATCCCGTAGCACGGAATCATCGCCTTCGGGTTGAATCCCAGCGCTAGCGCCGCGTTTTCGAATCGCGTCAAGGTGTCGATGCTGACCGGCTCGGCGCCGCAGTACCACTCGGTGAGGCTCGACAGGTCCAGGCGCTCGGCCTCGCCGGCGTTGATCGCATCCACCAGCATGTCGAGCGAGAAGTTGGGTCCGACGGCGCTGATCGCCCGGTAGTCGGAGATCGCCTTGAGCCAGAGCCGGGGGTCCTGGATGAAGTTCAGCGGTGACATCAACACGAGCGACCAGCCGTAGTAGCAGGCCAGCAGGATCGTGCCCATCAGGCCCATGTCGTGGTAGGGCGGCAGCCAGGACATGATGACCCGGTCCGCGTTCGGACCCATGTTGCGCATGATCGCTTGGCAGTTGCTCGCCAGGTTGTCGTGGGTGAGGCAGACACCCTTGGGAGTCCCGGTCGAGCCGGAGGTGTACTGGATCAGCGCGAGGTCATCGGGGCGGATCGACACGGCGGGGGCTGCGACGGCCTTGGCGGCGGCAGACGTCAGATCCTCCGGGTAGCAGATCGCCGGGTCGAGGCCCGCGGGTCGGAGGCGCCCCTGCAGGGTCTCCATCGTCGCGCCGAACATCGAGTCGATGATGATCGCGTCGGGCGCGCAGTCGACGGTGATGGCGTGGAACCTGTCCAGCTCCCTGGGCCGCAACGGTGGGAAGCACGGCACCGGGACGGCGCCGAGCTGCATGATGCCGAGCAACGCCGCGATGAATTCCAGGCTGGGATTGGCGGCCAGCACGACGCGTGAGCCGGGCCGGATCCCGCGGGCCGCCAGCGACGCGGCGAATGCCGCCGTGTGCGCGGCGACGTCGGCGAAGGTCCACCGGATCTCGGTTTCCGAGGTGCCGTCTACCAGAAATACGTACGCAAGGCGGTCGGACGAGGACCTGGCAGCCAGCGCATCGAGAATCGTCGGCGGGTGATCACTCACGTTCGGTCCCTCACCCGCCTGCATCCGGGCCCCTGCGGCAACCACGCAGCAACAGAAGCTCTCAACGGGTCCCCTATCCATCAGCTGGCGGAGCATCGACGAAACCTGACGCCCAGGTAGTCCGCGAACTATAACGGCCGACACGGCTAGGTCGCAGGGTATTCGCCAGCATTCATACGTCAGTAATATGTTGGCCACACATCCGCAGCAGCGACGGAACTCGTGCGGCAACCGATGAGGTCGAAAAAGCCCAGTTAGCAATGTGTTTCGTCGGAAAGCCGCCAGCGTTTGAAGCCGCTTGAGCTCCGTGTCAAGACCGCGCAGCCGACCTCGTTGCTTGGTGGTTCAGGGGTTGCTGGCGTGGCTCATGTCGTGAACTCACACAGTCGTGGACGCAGACACGTCTTCCGTGCCGGTCTGTCTCGAGACAGGCGGGTGCTGCATGGGTGTGTAGCGAAGCACCGCAGCGATACCGTCGGCCGGGGCGATCCGCTCATCGGTGCGCACCACGGACGCCCCGACGGAAATCGCCATCAGTGGCAGCGCCTCGTCGGCCCGTAGTGTCTTGGCGGGGGAGGCGCCCTGCTCGGACAGCAGGTCGGCGGTCGGGGCGACCGTTGTGAGGCCTTCGTCGACGACCACGGTGGCATCGTTGATGTCGCCCAGAATCAATGTGGCGACAGAGCCCTGACGCAGAGCCGAACAGACGGGCCCGAGCCCCTCGGCGGCCAGACCGGATTGCCGGCGGACCTCAGCGGTGAAGCGCTCTGCTGCGCTGTCGATCGCACTTAGCCGTTGTCGCAGCAGCGTGATGTCGATGGCGCGTTGAATCTCCTCGAAGTCGTATCCGCCGCGTTGGACGCCGATCGGCAGCGACGTCGCACGCTCGCGGACCCATTCCGGCAGCGCTGCCAACAAATCCGAGCGTGAACCCGCGTCGCCCACCACAAACACCGCGTCGAACGACGCGTCGTGAACGAGTTCGCTGACACGATCGGCAACGCCACGCAGCTTCGGGTCGCCATAGCCGTCGGTTGCGGCTGCTGGCGCCGCTCGCGCGGGGCGACTGTCAGCCGCGACGGTTTCCGAATGCCGCGTGACATCGGTGTGAGTGGTGATGAAGGCGCCAGCGGGGTCCACCACCACCAGGAGATAATGCGAGTGTTCGAAACCGTGTTCGAGGATTGGGACGATATACGGCAACTCGGACACTCGGACGACCGGCTCGGCAGCCGGCCGGAGCAGGTGCTCGTTCAGTACGACCCCTTTGGGGCCTGCGACCACCGCCCGCCCACCGCGGCCTATCGGCAGACGTAGGTTCATCACGGCGTACTCGATTTCGGCGGTAACCGATTCTTCCGCTCCCTGCCGCTCGAGTTGTTCGCGCAATGCGAGCCAGTTGAGGCCGCGCTGAGCGCCCATGTCGTCGGTGTCTTCCGACTCCGCGAAATACACCGAGACGAAGGGTCCCGGCGTATCGAGTAGCTGACGGAAGCGGTCGGATTCCATAGTCGTCAGAATTTACCCCGACCAGCAAGGTTAGAAACTCATTTGACGCCGTTCGATACCCCACGCACTCAGCCGGCGGCGCGTGCGCGGGGCATCTCGGCGGCGATCGTGTCCATCAGCGCGGTGTGGCGGCGGGCCTCGGGGTCCCTGCCGGGCTTGCCGCTGCTGATCAAGCCCGCGGCAAGGCCGCGCTCGGGGTCGGCCCAGATCGCGATGTTGACCAGCCCGAGATGTCCGAACGCGGCGGGCGCATTGCGCCCGAACGGCCCGAACCTGTTCGTCCCGAGGATGAACCCTGTACCCCAGCGAGCCGGCATCAGCCCCACCGCGAAATCCGGCCGTAGGCGTCGGCATTCGGTCACCGCACTGCGCAGCGTTTCCGGCTGTATCACTCGCACGCCGTCGAGTTCGCCACCGCGAAGCCAAATTTCAGCGAACCGCGACATCTCGTTTGCGGTCGACACGGTGTTCGACGACGGGACAACGTTGGTGAGAAATCGCGGTTTGTTCGTGTAGGGGATCACCTCGTGCACGGTGCCGCCGATCGCCTTACGGAAGATCGCGGCGATCGCCGGCGGCAACGGCCGTCCGGTGGCATGACTCGGCGCCACCAATGAGAGGTCTTCTTTGGCGACGCCGAAGTTCGTCCACCGGAAACCCAGCGGGTCGAGGATCTCGGTGGCGAGGATGTCGCGAATTTCCTTACCGGTGGCGGCGTAAATGATCTCCCGCATCAGCGGACCCCAGGTCAACGCGTGGTAGATATGCACCGATCCCGGCCGGTACAGCGGCCTTAATTGGCCCAGCATTTCCTGGACGTACTCGTGATCGTCGGCGCGGGTGACGTCCGGCCGCGGTCCGGTGGCGAAGGGGACGCCGGCGCTGTGGGTCATCACGTGCCGGATTGTTGTGCGGTCCTTGCCGTGACTGGTGTAGGTGGGCAGGTATTCGCAGACCCGGTCATCGAGCGAGAAGTGTCCCCGCTCGACGAGCATGTGCACGACGGTCGCGGTGATGGCTTTGGCCGCGGAGTACACGCAGAACGGCGTGTCCGTCGTGACGGGGACCTTTTCGGCGTCGGGCGGATCGGTCGGCGCACTGCCCCAGCCGTAACCGATCGCGCGGTTGAGCACCACCCGCCCGTGCCGTCGGATGCACAACTGGATCGCGGGGTGCATGCCGGCCTGGTACCAGTGGCGCGCGGCCTGCCAGATGCGCTCGACGGCGGCGCTGTCGATTTCGGCGTGATCTTCTTCACCGATCGCCGTCACGGCGTCCAAGTCGGCCGGGAGGCGGATCTTGCCGTCTCCGGTCGCGCGGGTCAGGTTCGCCACCTCCGCGAGGGTACGTGCCGCGGGGTGGCAGCGCATCGGCCTTGGGCGGGGGTGGATCTACCGTGGTCCTATGACCAGTCGTTCTCGCTATGTCGATGTGATCCTGATCATCTACGGCATCTACTCGGTCGCTCTTGGGGTGTTCATGATGCTGTTGCCGGTGGCCTTCTTCGACACCCTTGGCGCATTCGGTTCCCGCAACAATCACTACATCTTCGACAATGCGTCGTTTGAGTTGCCGCTCGGCCTGCTGCTGCTGGCCGCCATGCGATGGTGGTCCTGGCGCGTGCCGGCGCTGGCCTTCGCCACCGCGCACTGGGGGCTGCACGCGCTCAGCCACATCATCGATACCAATCACCGGGCCGGCGCCTGGGTCGGCTACCTCGAATTCGCCGGGTTGGCGTTAGCTACCGTGCTGCTCGCAATTGCGTTGCGCTACAGCCTTAAAGAGAGCTCTAGCGGGCAGCAGCCTATTCCCCGGTGAACTGCGGCGGACGCTTGGCGAACGTGGCCGAGATGCCCTCGGTCAGGTCCTTGGACGGCAGGAACGCCGCGTTCCACGCGGCGACGTAGCGCAGGTTTTCCGAGACGGCGGAGATGCGTTGCTGGTCAAGGACATCCTTGACGCCATAGACCGCCAGCGGTGGGTTGGCGGCGATCTCGGCGGCGGTCGCATGCGCGGCGGAAAGCGCCTTATCGGCATCGTCGTACACGTCGTTGACCAGTCCGATCTTCTCGGCTCGGGCCGCGTCGATGTCCTTGCCCGTCAACGCCAGCTCCCGCAGGTGCCCGTCGCTCAAGATCAACGGGAGGCGGGCCAGGCTGCCCATATCGGCGACTATGGCGAGTTTGACTTCCCGCACCGAGAACTTGGCGTCGGCGCTGGCATAGCGGATGTCCACCGCGGAGATCAGGTCGACGGCTCCGCCGATGCACCAGCCGTGCACCGACGCGATGGTTGGCGTCCGGCAGTCGGCGACGGCGTTGATCGCTTTCTGCATCCGCAGCACCTCGGTGTGGAAATCGGTGCGGGGGCGGGCCAGCGCGCCTTCGGCCATCAACGGGGCGAACATCCCGCCCATCGCGGGCACGTCAAGGCCGTAGCTGAAATTCTTGCCCGATCCGGTGATGACGATGGCCCGCACCTCGCGATCGGCGTCGAGCTCTGCGAACACCTCCGGCATCTCTGACCAGAAAGCGGGTCCCATCGCGTTGCCCTTGCCCGGTCCGACCAGCGTCACCTGTGCGACCTGGTCCTTGGTCTCGACAGTGACGGATTCGTATATTTCGCCCATGCCCAGACCGTAGCGTGGCGAGTATCTCCGGTGATTTGCGACCCGGACCAGATTCCCCGCCAACCGACGAGCTGGCCAGCGCCGAAGCCACGCTCGGAGTGCTGCAGCAAGTTCTGCACACGATCGCCAGCGCGGAACGGCAGATCATCAGCGCGGCCCGGCCGACCCTGGATGCGTGGCATCGTCGCGGTCTGGAGGGCAATGTGCAGGCGGGCCCCAACGAGATGCCGGCCAAGGTTGCCGCCGGCGTCTCGCTTGGGACCACGCCGTCACGGTAGGGCGCGACGTCAAAGCCCCGGATTCGCTCGCCGAATACCTACTGGGGTTAGCGCGCGAGCTGATCAGGCCTGAGGAACGTAGCCGGGCCGGGTTCCACGATCGCGTCGAAGCGCCCGAAGATGCCAGCGCGCTGGACCCAGCTGATCGCGTTCTCCGGCCGCAACCCGGCGAGGTAGCTGCACTGCTCGAACGTGAAGCCAGCTTCACGCCCGGGCGCCGCTACACCCGCTCGAGATAGAAGTAGTAATACCGGCCGTCATCCAGCACGCCCTTGCCGTTCATGATCCCCAGCACCGCGTCGTCGTCGATCCTCTTGAAGTGGTCGTGCACGGGTTGGCCGTCGTAGACCATCGTGGCGGTGACCTCCCCGCGGAAGTCCTCGAGCCACAGGCTGGCCTCGCCCTTGCCCATCGCCACGTTGGAGAACTTGTTCCCGTCGGCGTCCACACACACCAGCGGTTGTACGTCGGTGGCGGACTTGAAGGTCTTACCGAACCAGCGGGCCTTCTCCAATCGGCCGTTCATCTTGTGGCCGGTCGCGAACTCGCCGCCCTTCCATTCGCCGAGCATGCCCTCGATGGTGGCCGGCTCAAGGGTCGCCCAGAAATCGTCGAGCTCGGTGTCGGAAACGCCGCCACCGCGTTCCTTGAACTCGATGAACTTCTTGCGGGCCACGCTCATTGGTTACTCCTCTGTGCGGGTAATCCAGTCGCGGGCGAACCGCACCATGACGTTGTTTTCTTCCGGCGCGCCGACGGTGACCCGGACACCGTCGGCGCCGTACGGGCGGACCACGATGCGCGCAATCGCGGCCTGCTCCACGAAGTCCAGTGTGCGGGGCCCCAGCGGCAGCCAGACGAAGTTGGCCTGCGAGGGCGGCAGTGTGAAACCGGCATCACGCAACACGCCGCTGACCCGGGCGCGCTCGGCGACCAGGGCGTCGGTACGAGCCAGTAGCTCATCGGCGGCGTTCAGTGAGGCGATCGCGGCGGCCTGCGCAACGCTGGACACGGTGAACGGCACGTACACCTTGTCCAGCGCGGTGATCACGTCGGTGTGGCCGACCGCATAGCCGATTCGCAAGCCCGCCAGCCCGTAGGCTTTCGAAAAGGTCCGCAGCACAACGACATTACTGTGAGCACGGACCAGCTCCAGGCTATCTGGCAGCATGCGGTCGCGGATGTATTCGACGTAGGCCTCGTCGATGGCGATCAGGATGTGCGGCGGAACCGCCTCGACGAAGCGGGTCAGCGCGTCCGGGTCGACGACGGTCGACGTCGGATTGTTGGGGTTGCATACGAAAATCAGTCGGGTGTGTTGGGTGACCGCGGCGAGCATGGCATACAGGTCGAAGGTGTGGTCGATCAATGGCACCCGGATGGCGGTTGCACCGGCGATCTGGACCTGGGGCGGGTAGAGCTCAAAGCTGCGCCACCCGAAGATAACCTCGTCGCCCGCCGCGGCGGTGATCTGAACGAGCTGCTGGCACAGGCTGACTGAGCCACAACCGACGGCCACCTGCTCGGGGGCGAAGTCTGCGGAACCCATCGAACTGAGGTGCGCAGCCAGCGCCGCCTTCAGTTCCACGCAGCCGTTGTCGGGGTAGCGGTTGGCCACATCGGTGGCTCGCTCGATGGCCCCGCGGACGCTGGGCAGCGGACCGAACACCGTCTCGTTGCTGGCCAGTTTGATGGCGCCAGGCACCGTCTTGCCTGGCACATAAACTGGGAGCCCGTCCAGCTCAGGTCGCAGGCGGGCGCTCACTTCGACAGCATATGTCGGAGCTGTGTACGCTATGCCTCCGGCGGTTCGGGGATACCTGGGACAGGGTCGGGTACCCTCAGGAAGTCCAAGGAGGCGTGCCAGAGAGGCCGAATGGGGCTCACTGCTAATGAGTTGTCCCCCTTCAAGGGGACCGGAGGTTCAAATCCTCTCGCCTCCGCCATGGAGACAACTGAAGACAAGCGCCCGTAGCTCAACGGATAGAGCATCTGACTACGGATCAGAAGGTTGGGAGTTCGAATCTCTTCGGGCGCGCTAGCAAAGAGGTCGCTTTAGCTGCACTTATGCAGATGTGCCTGCGAGCCGTCAACGCTTCCGAGGCCCTCGGTGTCACGAGGATGTCACAAGATTCACCGAACTTGTGTGCACAGCAGGACTTATCCCGCCAGGCGTGACAACCTGCCCGAGCGTTAACGTTCTCAGTTTCTCAAGGTCGCAGCAAAACTTGGGCACCACCAGCGCCTAACAAGGGCTCGCGTTGAAGGGTTCAGCCACGCGGGCCGCTGTTTACCGCCGTGCAGCGTGTGATCCAGTCGGGTGCGATGGGAAGATCCTGGGCTGAGGGTTCAGGCCCCCAAGAATGCGGCGATTGCGGGCCATGCGGCTGGATCTTGCAAGAGGAAAAGGTGGCCGCTCTCGTAGAGGTGCAGCGTGGCGTTAGTGATCCTGTCAACGATGGCCTGGCCGTTGGTCACCGGTGCGATGTCGTCGTAGAGGCCGCTTCCCACGAAGGTCGGGCACGTCACCCGGTGCAGGCGATCAAGGACATCGTGGTCCTTGCGGGCTTGGAGCTGAAACAAGCGCCCCTGGGCCTGAGCCGCGGTCTCCTCGGTGGGCATGTCTGCGGCGAAGCCGGCCACCAGTGCTGCGTCGTCGGGGTGCGCGGCGAACCACTCGGGCGTCCAGCGCCGGTCCGCCAACTTGAGGGACCTGACTCCGCGCTCGAGGGCTGGCAGATCCGCCAGCGTCTCAAGAGGGTAGGACGCGAAGGCGCCGCCGGGTGAGGTGGCCATGAGGGCCAACCGGTCGAGCCGGTCTGGGAAGGTGACCGCGAATTCCTGAGCGGCCATGCCGCCGTAGCTCAACCCGGCCAACGCCGTTCGGCCCCAACCGACGGCGTCGAGCAGCGCGGCAATGTCCGCAGCGACGTCGGCCATCGAGTACGGCTCGGTTACCGGCGCGCTGCGTCCCATGCCACGGTAGTCGAAGGCCAGCAGCTCGAATTGCGCTGCCAACTTGTCAAGCAGTGGGCGGGTCGAATCCAGTGTGGTGCCAGATCCGTTGCAGTACAGCAGTCGCGGGCCGTCACCGACGCGCTCATAGTGGAGCGCCACCCCGTTACAGGCGGCAGTGGGCATGGTCGGTGAGGATAGCAGCGGCGCGGCTATTTGAGGCCGAGCTCTTGATAGATCTGCGAGAGATAGCCGAACCGTCTGGACTTAGCAGAACCCAGTCGTGAAATCGCCGTTGCGAAGCACGAAGCTATCGGGGCTCCTTGGGTTGCGGCTTCTTGGTCGAGGACAGCCACCTTGAAGCAATCTCAAAACTAACGTTCTTGACTTCTCAAATATCGCCTCAAACGTGCGGGCCGCAGAAGCACGCCGATGTTCTTGCCGCGCTGCCGAAGTCGTTGCGCTGGCGGTGCTCAAAGAGAGTTACCGCGCCGAGAATATCAACACGGCCCGGGTCGCGATCACGGCGCTCGAGATCGACTGCGGCGCCAAGTAAGCGAAGGCGTGGCCTAGGTTGTCGCCGACGCGGCGGTCGTTTACACCGGCAGCACGATCCCGGTGGCCGGGCCCAGGATGATCTGCTGGCCACCGGGGGGCAGGTAGCCGCCGGTGGGCCCGTAGATGCCGTAGATCGGGTCGGTCGGGCCCGCCCCTGCGTAGATGTCGTTGATCCAACCCGTGGACAGGGTGTACACGGCCGCAGTGTTGCCGGGCGGGGAGAACCTGGTCACCAGCTGGGCGGCGAAGTCGATGACGGGATGTCCGCCCAGCATCGAGTCGACATGCGAGCCGTTGACCAACTCGACCCCGACGAACTGTCCCGGATACAGACTGACCAGTTCATTTGTGGTGGCACCGTTAAGGTTCCACGGCTGGGGCGGCGCGGCCACCACATAGTCGGGGATGTTCAACGTCTTGAGGTTGGCTATCGAAGCCGCGAAGGCCGAGGAGCTGGATGCGACCCCGTCGAACATCACGACACCGAGAAGGTGGTTGTTGGCGGTGTTCCCCCCGAGGTCCGCGACGTAATCGCCGGCGGCGGTCGTGGCGAGGCCGCCGCCGGCGGAGTGTCCGGTCATGATGAAATCCTGCGGCAGCGTGCCGTGGTAACCGGCCTGGTTCGCGCTGGTGTTCAGTGCCGTCTCGTTGCCCAGGAACAACGAGCCGACGGCCTGCTGCATCTGCGTGCCGTTCAGCCAGGCGCCGTTCGGCAGCGGAAGCGACGACACGGTGGAAACGACCACAATGCTGTCGGTCCGCTCGGCCAGCTGAGTGGCCAGATCGCTGTAATAGCCACCCGTTGCCAGGAAGCCGTGCTGCAGATAGATGACGCCGTGGGCATTCACCGTACCGTCTGCCTGCGTCGGGAAGAACCAGCGCGTCGGGGCATCGTAGCCATGGGGACCGACCGGAATCTCCAGGTAGGAGAACCCCTCCCGGACCCCGGTCACCGCGCCGGGGGTCCCCGTCCCCTCGGACACACCGCCGCTGTAAGTCCCGAGAGTCCCGTTGAGAATGCTGCGGAGCAACCTGCCGGCCAGACCGGGGCCGGTGGCCCCGGTGACGGCGGGCCCGACGGCAGCTTTACCGAAGAGCGGTTGCCCGGTCAGATAGATGAAGGGGGAAAAAATCCCCTGGTCGAAGAACTGTTGCTGCAGCGCCTTCACCACCAGCGACACATTCGTGGCCTCAGCGGCCGCGTATGCGGCCCCGGCCCCGCTCAGCGCACCCACGAACCGGTCGTGAAACAGCGTCGCTTGGGCGGTCAGCGCGTGAAAGTCTTCAGCGTAGCTGCCAAAGAAACTTGCGATAGCCGCCGACACCTCGTCTTCGGCCGCCGCGACGATTCCAGTCGTCGAGGGCGTCGCCGCAGCGGCGGCCCCCTTGATCGCCTCTTCGATCCCGGTCAAGTCCCCCGACACCACGCCAAACGCCTCGGTTGCTGCGATCACGTACGACGACATCGGCGGTTCCCTTCTCCGGCGGCGCGACAACCTCAGGACAGCTCGACGAAGGTACCCGTGTCCGCTTGACGCGTCAGAAAATTCGGCAAATGCGCTATCAGTCTGGTCAACATCGTTCGATTGCGGAAGCACGAGACGAGCGCTCGCAAGCCCCTGACGATTCTTCGATGGTCTGCGGACGCGTAGACACAGCTCGGGCCTGCCCCCGGTGAACGATCGTCGGGTCGACTCGCAGCGGCCAGCGGCGGCGGTTTTCCTCGGTGATCCGGCGACTCGGCGAGCACCATCGCACAGGCTCTAAAGGTCAGTAGGGCAACCGTCTACGGTGTGCTTGCCGACCAAGGAGTCTGACAGTCTCTAGGGTCATCGCAGTCCGTGCAGGAAACCAGTTGTCCGGCGGCCCTGCCGGTTCGAAAAGTGACCAATGACTCGTTATCGCAGTGCTCTGCTTGGTCGCGCTATCGGATGGCGAGCTCTGTCGTGCAGTTCGCTTTCACTTGTGGTGTGTTAAGTGTCGGTCCGGCCAGGTGGGATTTGGATCCGGAAGACTCGGAGTAGGACGTGGAGGTCCAGTGATCGGGGGGTTGCCGCCAATCGGGGCCGAGTAGGCGGTCGAGAAGCGCGATGCGTTGGTAGAGGGTATTGACGTGGATGTCGAGGGCTCGCGCAGTGGGTGCCGCCCGACATCCATGGTCGAGAAATGCCTTGAGGGTGGCCAGCATAGGCACGTTGCGGTGTTTTTGTTCGGCGACCACCGCACCGAGAATTTCGTCGAATTGTGGTTGTAGTTCGCGGCGGCCAGCCTGAGTG